>Ga0155948_1194_pt2 | contig 20341 bp, 18 predicted proteins | sample RifCSPlowO2_02_FD_107602 | JGI IMG/M metagenome (GOLD analysis project Ga0155948, IMG submission 107602) | Acidobacteria bacterium RIFCSPLOWO2_02_FULL_59_13
GACTTTGCTGCCGGGGAAGTCATAATTGCCGCAAGGGCAGAGGGCTTCTTATTGCCGGGCGTGCGCGCCAATTGCCTCCGCGCAACCAAATGAAAACGATCTAGACGATGAAGCTATTCACCGGACTAAAGAAGATCAGAGAGTTTGAAAGGCTGTAACTGCCTTTCTTCAAGTCGCTCATCGATTTCGATATCGTGATCGAAATCGGATATCACGAGGAGCAGGAGCAAGCGCTGACGCTGAAACAACTCTTTCTCCTGAATCTGACTTCGCGCACGACGGTACGCCGCAAACTGGCCAGGCTTATCGAGCAGGGAATCGTAATCCGGCTCAAACACGCGCACGATCATCGCGCCAGCGTCCTGAGCATTTCTTCCGCCGGCATCAAACTGCTAGGCAATTATGGCGGCACACTCACGGCAGTTTCCGCCTTGCATTTCACACAGGCTGCGGAGAGTCTGTCCGCTGTGGCGGCCTGAGCGGCCTCCAGCGGGCGCGCATTGCGGGCGCAGTGGGCGGCCAATCGCGGCCGGTCAAGGTTCGTTCCCGGCTGCCAAACGACTTTCGAGTCCACATCGCACCGTCGCTGCCGGCGACTAACGAACCTGCAAGAAAAACATTGGGGCAAGTCCCAGTAGCGCGAGACTGAGTAACAAACCCAGGCTCTGCGCGCCTGTCTGCCGCGGCGACAAGGCGTATGCATAAAACCCCTTCACTACATTATTGCTCGCCGCCGCGACGAGAATACCGGACGATGCCAACGCCAGTGGAGTAAGCGAGGGCACCGCCTGCGTCAGACCCATGATAAACGGATCGACGTCGGTCACGCCCATGATTGCCGCAAGAACGTAGATTCCGCTTTCCCCCAGATGGACGACGACAACATGAGTCGCAATTAGCAGGGCCACGAACAAACCGGCAAACAGAAATGCGGCACTGAGCTCGAGCGGATTCTTCGGTTCGTAATCCTGCTTCAGGTCCGCAGACTCGACGTCGCCTCTGCGCGACCAGAGCCAACCGGCGCAGATGGCGATACCGGCCAGTACGACGAATGATGGCGCCAGCCGCAGCATCAGGTCGCGGTTGAACAGACCCAGCAATACAGCCAGGCGCAGGTACATCACGCCCGAAGCGATCAGGATCGCGCCGGAGTAAAGATGGGGGCGTTCCTCGCGCGAAGCTCTCTTGGCCATGGCCACCGTCGTAAGCGTGGATGAATACGCCCCTCCGAGAATCGCCGCGAGGATCACCCCGCCCTGCGCCTTGGTCAGCCGCAGCAGCACGTAGCTGCCGTAGGAGATTCCACTGACGGCGACCACCACCAGCCACGTCTTGAACGGGTTAAGCTGGTATTCAGTAAATTGTTCATCCGGCAATATGGGCAGAATGATCGCCGTGAGCAGCAAGAATTTGGTGAAGGTAAGGATGTCCTCCGGGCCGATGCGCTTGGCCAGGCCTTCCAAAAAGGCCTTCAGTTCGAGCAGCATGATGCTCGCCACACTGATAGAGGTGGCGATCCAAAATTGCTCATGGGAGACCAGTGCACCCACCATATAGGTGGTAAGCGCGGACATCTCCGAGGTTATCCCCGCATGCGGGGACGCTAGCAGCTTGTGCCAATAGGACAACCAGAGGAATCCCGCGACCGCCAGCAATCCCAGCGCCTGCGGCAGAATGTCGGGCCCCGACAACATCGCCATGGAGTAGCCGATCATTCCGATCAACGGGAAGGTCCGCACGCCGCCAAACGCATAGTGCTCGTCGCTGGCCCTGCGCTCCTCGCGTTCCAGACCGATCAGAAACGACAGAAACAGGACGAGGAAGATCTTTACGCCTTGCGGCGGAAGCCATTCAATGAGTGCCATCGTTTCACCCAAGCGGTCGTCATGCAATGGACCTGCCCGAGACATCCGCGCCGCGATATCTGTGCGGAGTTGGACCGCCATTCACAACTGCATCAGCGACTGGCAATTCCCGCCGCTTTACTGCGTCCCTTTGAGGATCATGTCGTTCTTGACCGATTTCACGCCCTTGACGCCCTTGGCAACCTTGGCAGCTTTGTTGATATCGGCGCGGGACCTGACGAAGCCAGTCAACTGAACTATGCCCTTGAAGGTTTCGACGTTGATTTCGGCTGACTTGAGCGAAGGTTCTTCCAACACTGCCGCCTTCACTTTGGCAGTAATGACGGCGTCGTCGACATATTCCCCGGAGGATTCCGTCTTCGACGTCGATGCGTTGGATTTCTCCTTGGCTGGCTTGCTCGCGTCCGAAGCCGGCACCAGCGCCTTTGCGTCAACCTTGGCGCCTGCGCCGCCTGTTTGATGGCATTTCACGCAATCGGCCGTCTCCTTGACGCTGAACGCCTTCTTGCCGTCATGGCAGGTTCCGCAGAACCTGCCTTCGTTCATCGCGGCCATGGTTATCTTGTCGCCGCCTTTTTTCATTTCGAACAGCTTGGGCTTGGAGTGGCAATCTGCGCATTTCAAGCCCTTGTCGGCATGTACCTTGCCATCGAAGGTCACTTTGCCCATGGGGCTGGCAAACTCCACCGTCTTGCCCGGCGGAACCGCCATGACGTTCCCGATCGAAAGCATCAGCGCCGCAAATACCGCCAATATTCCCGCAAACTTCATTTTGTTACCCCTTTAAGCAGTTGACAAGAACACCTCCATTCACGCAGCAACGCCGGATCGGTCTTGCTCGTAGATATTAGATACCTCCCCCGCGGAACGTTCTGTGCGACAGCGAACATACAATGGGTAGACTGATTCCACATCACCTGAGGAACCGGCTGTGGCCGTCCAGGCTGGCGGAGCGCGCCAGCGGCAGCGAGCCGCTGCTGCATAACGCCGCGGATTGGTGAGGCAAGCGCCAAGGCGCCCCTTGACTCCTACCGCGGCGCGCGACCGCGGCGCGCGTGAAACTGCTGCAGGTCTGCAATCACTGCGGAAACAGCTTGTTTGCGTATTCTTGCAGCATCGTGGGAGTCCGTGACCGGTCCGTTCTCGCCGCTCTCGAATACCGCCAGCTTGTCGAACAGCCGCAGGGCCCGTTGCGTATCGTAGCCGGTCGCAAAGAAAATGGCCGCCCCGACGGCGTCCGCCTCGCGCTCCTGCAGTTGCGCCGTGGGTCGATAGACAGCGGCGTAGAAATCCTTGGCAAGAAACTCAAGCAGGGCCGTGCGCGCGGTGGGAACCTTTTCCTTCCCCAGATATTCCGCCATGAACGAAAGTTTCACTGAAGCGTGACCGGCTACGACATGCGCCGCCTCGTGCGCGAGGATCAACGCGAGTTCGTCGTCGTTGAGTTGCAGCGTGCGCACGAACTTCGCGTCCACCAGAATGGTTCCCCCCGGGAATGCCGCTGCGCCGTGGCCGAAGTCCTGGATCAATATGGCCTTCCAGGGCGAATTGGCAAAACGCGAATCGATCGCGGCCACCGCTGCGCCAACCGCGGCCATTACCGCATCGACGCGTGCGTTCAACGCCGGGTCCTGGTCCAGCGTCTGGTCCTTGAGAGCCTTGCGCACATAGCTCGCCGCGAGCCCGCGCCATGCCGCAGCCGCCTCCGACTCCGGGTACGCCGCCTGGCTCTGCGGCCTGCCATCCGGAGGGGCCTGGGCATAACAAACACCGCCGAAAAACAAAACCGCAACCGCGATGCACGTCTTCATGGCCCCCCCATGTACCCGTAGGCATCCCGCGTTTCCCAACGGGGTGCCGCTGTAAAGCGAGTATGTGGTTTTAGTGGCAAAAGCACAATAGGACAGTTTCGTCTGTGTGCTGGCGCACATATGACGAAGGATTTTTGGGTCTATTGGAGTTGCCCCCGCGAGTCCCCCGGGCTAACCAGGTATCAAACCGATCCTGAACCCGCGCCTCGCCCCGGGAGAAAACTCAATATCACACGGGCGCGGGGCGGCGGCGCGGCGACATGCGGCCACAGCAAGAATCTCTTCCGATATGTGCGCTAACGCATAGATCGCCGAGGCGGCAAAGTGGAAACTGGCGGCTACCAGCGATGGCGAACAGGCCGTTACGAATATGCGAGGTACGATATGGCGAATCTTATAGGCGCAGCCGGGAAATCCGGCGATTTGTTTGGCGACCCCCTTATCCCTGGGCCGAATCGTTTGATCGAACCCCGGTCCGCGCCGCAGCTGACGACGGCCCGCGTTCTCTGCCGTCAGCTGCGGCACAAGCAGGTGCGCGCAGACAAGATGCGGATCACGCATCTAATCTGCCTGAATCTCCTGTGGATGCTAAGGCACGACGCGCAGCGAGGGTAGCGGACTTCGGCGAGCGCACAGGACACGGATCGCAACCAACGCCGCCGGACGAGCGGCGCACGCGCGGAACGCAGCACTCAGTTCGCGTCGTGAATCATCCCGTGGACAATGATATCGACTTCCGCGCGCTCGTCCTCGATGTCGAAAATATTCTCGCTGACGCGATCGTCATAGGTGTCTGCCGCGTTGGCGCGTAGCGCGGCGTATTCGGCCTCGCGCCAGGCGATCGGAAGTTGCGGTGATTTGCGGCTGCGAATTGCATTGTGTTTCATGGTTTACTTCCTCTTACGGGTTGCCAGCATTGGCGCAGCATGTGCTCGAATCCGGCGCCGATCTGTGCGCAAGCATACAAAGCGGCGGGATTTCCCACGGAGCGTGTCCCGCGTTATCCCTTCTGTGCCGTCGACAGCCTGACTCGGCGGCGGAATCAGCTTAGGCGCAGGGGCAGGCCAATTCCGTGCGCCAGCGCACTTAACCGGCCGGACGCGCCCGGCAGCGCCGCAGATGGATGCCGGTGTTGTTGCAGCACGTGCAAGACCGCCACGTACACCAGCAGTCCCGTGGCGGTAATGAGCCCGTGCAGCGACGGCCAATGCGAAGACGTCAGGGAAGGCAATGCTTGAATGAGACGTTCTCCAACGCTGCAGCGCGAGCGCGCGCGATCACAAGCTCGTCGAGTTCCGTATCTCAGGGATTGTTGCCTAGCGCCCTGATCAGATCGCGCACTTCGGCCGCCCCCGGTGCGTCGCGGTCCGCTTCGCTCACTGCCAGCGCGCGCTCGTAATAGGTCCGCGCCGCAGCCCGCTCGCCGCCCTGCGCACTGGCGCGGCCCAGGCCGACGAGATCGAGATAAATCTTGCGCGGCAACGCGAGTTCCCGGTCGATGGCAAGCGCTTCGGCGAGCGCTGCGAGCGCCGCGGCGGCGTCGCCTGCGCGGATCGCGACATTGCCGAGCAGGCGCATTGCGTTGGCGGCTTCGACGCGGTCACCGGATCCCCGGCTTCGGTCCAACGCAGCTCTTGCGCTCGCCGCGGCAGCGTCGGTACGCCCCTCCTCCAGCGCCAGCAGACCCCTGACGTTGTTGATCGCAGCCGAGAGCGTGCAGCCCTGCTCGCCGCACCAGCTCGCTGCTTTCTGCAGCCATTCGGCAGCATCCGCAGGGCGCCGTTCGTCGAAATCGAGCAGCGCACGGCGCAGTGCCGCCTGTGCCAGGCGCGCGCTCGGGAAGCTCAGCCTGGAATGATCGAGCACGGGCGCGAGGCTGGCACGGGCTTCGGCGTGTTTCCCCAGGCGCTGGTAAGCGATCGAAAGGTTGATGGCGTTGGCGGCTATGCCGTCGACATTCTCGACCGACTGTGCAATTCGCAATGCCACTTGGTAGTGCTGCACTGCGCCGTCAAAGTCGCCGCTGCGGAAACGCAACTCAGCCCTGCGGTTCGCCTCGATCGCCTCGGCCTGGCGTGCGGCCAGCGGTTTCCCCGGCTGCTGCGCGCACGCCGCAAGCAGCGCCAGGCCCGCGACAACGAACAGCCGTAAGGCGGCGCAATGCAACATTTCAGCGCGGCGCCATTGCCGGCGGGCGGCCCGGCCCGGCCGATTCGAAACTGTCCACTGGCAGGGTGCGCATAGTCCGCGCCTCGACGGCACTGCTGAACGGCCAGACATTGCGTGCCGCACCGAGGATTTCCTGCCCGTCGCGCACCAGGTCGCCGCCGTCGCGGGCCAGGTTTTCGCCCTCGCGCATCAGCGCGGGCGCCTGCTTGAGAGTTTCGTTCAGTGCTTCGCCGTTCCTGCGCGTTTGTTCGCGCACCTGCTCGGCGGCTTGGGTGAGCGAGTCGAGGGCCGTAGCCAGCTTGCCCGAGATTGCCGGCAGTTGCTGCTCGGCCTGCGCGCCAAGGCGAGCGGCGGCGCCGAAACTCGCCTGCATATCCGGGCTTATGGCGAGTACGCTGCGGTCAACGTCGCGCAGCATTTCGCGCGCCTCCTGATTCGTGGCAGGCAGTTGCTCGATCAGAATTCGCGCCGAACTTGCGGCTTTGCGAAAATCGCTTTCCGGATGGCTGATAGCTTCGATCGTCCGGTGCAGTTGCGCGAGAATAGGCGTCACCTGGTTCTTCAACTCGTCGACCAGTTCGGTCACTCCACGGGTGGGCAGGAATTCGATCACCTCCCCGGCAACGATAGGTCCGGCCGCGCGATTCGGATCGGGGCTGGGAACGATCTGGATGCTCGCGGCGCCGATGTAGCCCTCCCGCAGCAGCCTCGCGCGTGAACCCTTGGGCAGGTGCGCTACGTAATCGCTGACAATGGAGAGTTCCACCTTCACGCCGCGATCCGAGATCAGCATGGTCTTCACGCTTCCGACCGGCAGGCCGAACAGCTTGACCGCCATGCCTTTGTTGATGCCGAAAACATCCGCGGCGTGAAAATAGATCGATGTATGGCGCACGAACATGCCCTGCTTGTAGCTGATGAGACCTACCGCGCCGAGCAAGGCAAGCACTGCGGCAATCAGGAACAGGTTCACCTTTTTCTTGATCCCGGCGAAGCGCCTGGACCTATCGTATTCGTCTTGCATTGCATTCTCCTTGGCGGATTTGGCCGCAGCGAGCAATTACGAGTGCATCGTTGTTACAGTGCTTTCAGCCTGCAATAGCTGATCGGCGAGTGTAGCGAGATAGGGGGATAGAATGCGCCATGCCCGCGCATATGCGCAACTGATATCAGCCACCCAGCACGTCCTCCAACTGCACGAAAGTCCCTCCCGGATGCCTGGCATGATACGTGTTTGCAAAGTACGATAACCGCGTGCGCTCGGCACTGTCCAGTCCGGCGGCAAAGTTCTCGACCAGCACCAGATCCGGCGCCTCCAGCAGAATTCGGACAAAACCGGTAATTTTCCTCTCTAACGGCGTCATTTCCTCGGGGAGCTTGGCGAGCAGCAGCTCCGGCGCCGCTCCAAGTTCGGTGATCAGAGCGCGCACTTCCACGGCAATCCCCTGAAGACGCTCCGGATGGTGGCATCCCAGCGGCAGAATGATGTTCTCCCACGCGTCGAGGTTGCTGAGCAAGCCGCCCGCCGACGCCAGGAACGCCAGGCGTGCGCGCAGCGCGGTTCGCTCCTCCACGCTGAGCGCATTGACCTCGGCACCCAGCAGAACCAGTCTCAAGTCCGGATCCGGCTCGATGTCGAATATCGCGGCCAGCAACCGCGCCCGGTGCGCCGGATTTGCAATCCGGATGCGCAGACTCACGCCCGTGGGTATCCATATCCGGCCATCCGAACCGGAATCCGCCGGAAGCTCGCAGGCAAGTCCCACTCCGGACGTTTCCAATGCCTGCGGCAACCGGGCACCTGCTACCACCGGCTGGTTTGCAGTGTTCATAGCTTGGCGGTCACCAGGCCGAACAACAACACGCCGAACATCAGGTAGGCGAAAACAACATTCAGCAGCATCACCACCAAGATACTCTGGGTTACCGCGCTGATCGCAGCCTTGGGAATGGCGTTGATCGAAATTCCGGGCGGGTGCAATCCGTGGTAGCAGGAAATGACGGCAATGCTCACGCCGAACAGCAGGCTCTTGAGCAGCGAATAGACGATATCCATCGGGCTCGCAAGCAGGAAAAAACTGTCCGCCAACTCATCGAATGTGGCATTCACCACCAGCGCGCTGAGCAGCATGCCGCCGCCTACCGCGATCACCTGCACATAGAAAGTCAATACCGCGGTCGACACTGCCATGCCGACCACGCGCGGCACCACCAGGAAGTCGCCAGGATCGACGCGCATCCGCCGCAGGCTCGTAATCTCGCCCGTGACTTGCATCAGGGCGAGCTCGGTGGCGATGGCAGTGCCGCTACGCTGCAGCACCAGCAGCGCCGCAAGCAACGGCCCGATCTCGCGCAGCACCACCCACAGCAGGATCTTCACCGCGAGTGCCGCATCGGCCTCAAGTACCTCTATCACGTAGACTATGATGAGCGTGCCGATGAACGCGCCGCGGGTCACGAACCCCGCCGTCGCGCTCGCTCCGGTGAAATAGATCTGGCGCGTCAACTGCTCGGCTATTGGCGGCAGTTTGAGTACCGCCAGCCGGCGCAACACATGCCCGAGCAGTTGCATGCACCCTTCCAGGTCACGGTAGGCGCGGATCATGGCCATGCCAACTCCAAAGGGACGATATCCACAAGAACCAAGGCGAAGCCACGCGATTGCCGGCAGCAACGACCCCGTATGGCACCTATGTTACTGGATTGCAGGCGATTTTGAACTAAGAGCTTATTACGAAACGAGGGGATACATCCCCTCGTGCTCCCCTAATTCGGGGACCGTTTCGGTAATTCTGAAACGGCCTCCAAGGATAGGAACCGTGTCGCTTTACCCATCTGAAAGATTTCGCCGGTGTCGGAGGCGGTTTTTCCGTGGAGCCCCCTTGCTTGGGGGAACCACGTGGATCCGATCGTTTTCCGCTATCTTCGAGGCATACACGGCATGGATTTTCATTGTTTTTTTATGTTTCAAGTGGATAAAATTCATGGATTCACGCAGGCGCCGGAATTTGCTGGACAAAAGGTCAACCAAAGCAAATGAATAAGGACGAAGGTCAATGGTCAACTCAAGCGATATTCTGAATGCCAGAATCCTGATCGTCGACGATCTGCAGGCTAATGTTCAGTTGCTCGCGCGGATGCTGGGCTCCGCCGGCTATACTTCCGTCGCATCGACGACGGACCCGCTTGAGGTCTGCGCGCTTCACCTCAAGAACCGCTACGACCTGATCCTGCTCGATCTGCAGATGCCCGGCATGGACGGATTCCAGGTGATGAAGGGGCTCAAGGAAATCGAAGCCGACGGCTATCTTCCCGTCCTCGTGATTACCGCCCAACCGGATCACAAGCTGCGCGCGCTGAAAGCCGGGGCGAGGGATTTTGTCAGCAAACCGTTCGATCTCGCGGAGGTATTGCTCCGCGTGCACAACATGCTCGAAGTCCGCCTGCTGCATCTGGAAACGACGAAACTCTATGATCGCGTCGTGGCGGAGCAGAAGGTGTCGGAGCGGTTGCTGCTCAACGTTCTGCCCCAGGCCATTGCCGAGCGACTAAAGAAACAGAGCCACGTCATTGCCGACGGCTTGCTGGCGGTTATCGGCGACAGCTTTCTACCACTCATTGCCGACCATTTCGAGGATGTGACGGTGTTGTTCGCGGACATCGTGGGGTTCACCCAATTTTCCGCGGGTGTGAACCCGGAGAAGGTGGTGGTTTTGCTCAACGAAATCTTCACCGACTTCGACGGCATTGCCGATAACCGCGGCCTGGAGAAGATCAAGACCATCGGCGATGCCTACATGGCCGTGGCGGGAATACCTGTCCCTGCGGCAGATCATGTGGCGCGGGCGGCGCACACGGCATTGGACATGGTGGAGGCGCTAGACACCTTCAATAAGCGCAACGGCTACACGCTGCAGATGCGCATCGGCATCGACAGCGGCGCGGCGGTGGCCGGCGTCATCGGCAAGCGCAAGTTCATTTACGATCTGTGGGGCGACACGGTGAACACCGCCAGCCGGATGGAATCCGAAGGCGTGGCCGGGCGAATCCAGGTGGCGGACGCCACTCGGCAGCGCTTGAGTGTACCGTTCATGTTCGAGGAGCGCGGTGCCATCGATGTCAGGGGTAAGGGCAAGATGCACACCTGGTTCCTGAATGGCAGGAATGCCTAGGGTTTGCGCAGATTATCCATATTCCAGCGGATGCATTCCAAGCGCTCGCGTACATACGTCAGCTGATTTTCAGCATCCGCTAGGACCGTGCCGCGCCCCAGCGCGCGCGGGCAGACGGTAACGATATTTTTCGGTGTATCCTGCCAATCGGTATTTTCGCGTTTTCGTATATAAAGAGGTTTGGCGTAACCTCAATACAGGGCAAACACCATGTCAGCCATCCGAAAAATCGCCGTTAGCACGGGGATCTACTGGGTCGAAATAGCCGAGGCCGATGTCCGGCTCCTGTGCGGCTGCCCGGTCGACGCGGTCAAGCACCTGGCCAAGAAGGGATTCATCGCCAGCGCCGAGCGCGACGGCATCGAGTACGAAACCGGTCCGAACGCGATCCTGCTTTCCGACCTCGCGATCCAGAGCGGACGCGTGTGCAATTACGCCGAATTCCCCGCGTTACAGATGCTCTACATGCAAGGCCTGATCGTCCCGGGGCACCCAAACAACCAGGGCACGCTGCCGATGCTGATCGGCTCGCGCCGGCAGGTGGACGCGCAGATGGCGTACATATTCCGCGGCAACTATGGCCTGGAGTCCGCGCGCGAGTTGCTTGAGGCCGGCGTGCCCGCCCTGCTGGCCGAGGAGTTGATGCGCATGAAGCGCGCGTTCGCCTTCGGCCGCATACGCCAGACCGATGAGCTGTTGCAGCCGGTCTACGTGGAAGAATCACCGACGCCCATTGGCGGCGGTGTCACCGTGTCGCGCAGCGGGCTCAACCTGTTTCGCATTGCCTACCGGGGCGAGCACGTCGACGTCGACCTCACGCTCGCGCCGGGCGAAGCCTACGAGTGCTCCTACCGGCTGGAGAGCCACCTGCTGCGGCGGGATTACTTCTCCGTGGTTCACAGCGGCGATGGCGACGGCTGGGACATCAACCGGCCCGCCATGAGCAGTATCGTGCTGTTCCAGGGGCGCGTCTATCTCATCGACGCCGGCCCCAATATCCAGGCTTCGCTGGACGCGCTCGGTATCGGCGTGAACGAAATCGAAGGCGTGTTCCAGACGCATTGCCACGACGATCATTTTTCCGGCCTGACGCAGCTCATGTGCAGCGACCGGCGGATAAAATATTTTGCCGTACCGATGGTGCGCGCCACGGTGGCAAAGAAGCTCGCCGCGATGCTGGGGGAAACGGAATTCGAGTTTGGCGATTTTTTCGAAGTGCGCGATCTCGAACTCGACGAATGGAATGAGATCGACGGGCTGGAAGTGAAGCCGATACTGTCGCCGCATCCGGTCGAGACCACCTGCTTTCGCTTCCGCGTGTTCTGGGAAAACGGCTATCGCACCTATGCGCACCTGGCCGACATCGCCTCATTCGAGGTGCTGCAAGGTATGGTGTCCGCCGACGACGCTCCCGACGGGATCAGCGCCGAGCGCCTGGCGCAGACACGGCGCGACTATGCCGAGCCGGCGAACGTGAAGAAGATCGACATCGGCGGCGGCCTGATCCATGGCGCCGCCGCAGACTTCCTCGGCGATGCGTCGGACCGCCTGGTCCTGGCGCACACCCACCGGCTGCTGACCGGGCAGGAGCGCGCCATCGGCAGCGGCGCGCCGTTCGGCACGGTCGATGTGCTGATCGAGGGCGCGACCGACCAACTGCGCCGGAACGCGTTCGACTATCTGCGCGAATATTTCCCGACCGTGCAAATGCACTGGATCCGGCATCTGATGAACAACCAGATCGTCACGTTCAATCCGGAGGCCTTGCTGATCAAGGAAGGACAGGCTGCTTCCGACGCGTTTCTGATCCTGAGCGGGAGCGCCGAAATGCTGAGCGCGACGGGCCACGGCGGCTACGTGCTGTTCGGCGGCTCCATGCTCGGCGAAATATCGGCCTTGCTCGGCACCAGCGCGGAGGAAGCCTATCGCGCCATCAGCTTTGTGCAGGCGCTGCGCGTGCCGCGCGACATTTACCGCGATTTCGTGACGCGCAATTCGCTCTACCGCGGCATCGTGCAGTCGCGCCAGGAGAGCGACTTTCTGCGCCGCAGTCCGCTGTTTGCCGAAGGGGTATCCGGATTTACGCTGAACCGGCTGGTGCAGGCGTCGAAAGTCAAGACATTCGACGAGGGAAGCGAGTGCGAGCCGCCCGAGTCGATGCTGCTGCTGATCCATTCGGGCTCGGCCTTGCTGGAGAAACCCGACGGCTCCGCGGAACTGCTGGCGGCGGGTTCGCACATCGGCCTCGGACCGATCGGCGCAACGGCGCATCGCGGCTCGCGAATTCGTTTTCGCGAGCATACCAAGACCTATGCGTTGCCGCTGGAACTTGCCGGCAGCCTTCCCGTGGTGCGCTGGAAGCTCATCGAGACCTACCGCCGCCGTTATCTGGATGTGTACTGACGCGGGAATACATCGCGGGAGCGTGTGTCCTGTGCGGCCGATCCGCCGTCCGCGCCCGGATTCGGCGAACGCATAACTCCGAGCCTGTCGCGGAGCGACGCTCCCTTCTATCCTGGTTGTCCGAAATCCGGCACAGCGGTTGCGGAGTTAATTGGTTCCGCCCGCGGTCTCTTTGACTTCTCCGGCGGCCGTTAATCGCTCCTCCGGGTCGCTGCGTTCATCCAGCGCGGCAAGCACCAGATCCGGATTCATCGACTGCTGCAGCACTGCCGCCTCGGGATCATGCCGGTCTTTGACATTGGGCAAGTCGCGCCGCAGCTCTTCCAGCAGGTCTATAAGCTTGGCGGCCTTCTGCTCGGTCAACAGCGTCACTTTCAGGTCCAGGTGCGCCCGCTGCTCCTCCAGCTTTGCAAACCGGTTCTGTTTGCTCAGGACCGCGGTCGCGGTCAGCAACGCGCCCAGACCGACAATTCCCTGCAGCCAGATAAACGGCGCCGGGTCGAATTCGGCTATGCCAAACTGGCGCAATAGGGCGTTGGCGAGCATCCACAGCGCGACAAACAGCAGAATGAAACCGAGAAAAACCGGCTGTCCGACAAAACCACTGATGCGTTCGAGGATGCGTTGCGAGCGGCTGATTTTTTGCTCTTCACGCGCGTAGAACTCCAGAACCGCCTCGATATTCTGGCTGATCTGGTCGCCTTCGGATTCGCAGGCGACGCCGGCGAAACGGCAGGTTTGGATTTCATCAGAGCAGGCTACTTGATCCGGCACGCCGCGAGGATAGGTATCTCAGCGGAACCCGGGGGGAAATCCCTTGATGGGGCAGGTTCAGGTAATCGGGGCGAGACTCAGGCGGCTGCCACGGCAGGCCCTACGGTCGGCGTCTCGGATGGCGCGAGATTCCCGCCCTCATCCTCCCAGGCGCGCAGGTCTTGCTTGAGCTGCCGCTTCTCCAGTTGGCGGGTGCGGCGGCCGATGGCATACGCGGCGGCGGTGAACCCGGTCACCGCCACAGCAAGAATAAATAATCTTCTGATACTCACAATTGCCTCACTTGAGTGAAAATCCGTCACATCGCGGGGTGTCGGGCCGTGCAGAGTCGATGAATTCGAATTGCCCCGATCAGGGGTGCCCCCGAAACAGAAACGTGGACTGTTCCGGGACAGCGCTTGGGGCGTCACGCCACTTGCTCGGCACTACCGTGCTTGAGGCAGATTGTCCCCTTCGGGTTCCGCGACTTCTGTGCGCCGGCGTACACACGTCGCAAAGTAAGGCGATCTGGTGGTCAAAGGTGAAACTGGCCGCCGCCGAAGAGCCCAATCAGCCCGATGACGATCAAATAAATGGCGACGATATAGTTCAGCAGCCGGGGAATGGCAAGAATAAGGATCCCGGCGATCAGCGATATCAGGGGAGCAAGACTGAGGGTAATGTTCATGAATCGAGCCTTTCTTCAGGTAAGGCGGCCGGCGACGCGCCGGAATTCGGTCTTTCTTTGACCGCATGCCATGCAACATTTACGCTGAAACGAGTGCCAGCTCGGTACGCTGCCGCACATAAAACCACTGATTTCGCGGCATGCGCGACAACTGCGGATGCGCTCGAGCGTGTTGTCGATGCGAACCCTGCGGGTCCGGGTATCATGGCCGGTGCGTCAATCGCGGCGCCCTCATCCCCTCAGTCCTGCTCCAACGTCGCCGCTTTTCGCATCCACAGCGGCAGCCGCTGCGCCCGAACGGCTCGGCACCTCGGAAACCGACTTCTCTTCCGGCTGAGTCCGTTTCGAACCATACTCGTGCGAGTACACCCAGGTGAACTCGGCGCCGAGCAGGAAGATCTGCGCGGAAAAATACACCCACACCAGCAGGACGACCAGCGAACCCGCGGCGCCGAAGGCGGATGCCACACTGCTCTTGCCCAGATAGAGGCCGATTAGGAATTTGCCGATTTCGAACAAGAGCGAGGTGACGGCCGCGCCGACCCACACGTCGCGCCAGACAATGCTGGCACGCGGCATCAGTTTGTAAATCAGCGCGAACAGCAAGGTCGTAATCGCGAAAGAGATGCCGAAATTGAGCGTATGCAGATAAGCTTCCCGGCCTTCGAAAAATCCGTAGCTCCATTTGCCGAATGCGGCGATCGCCGCGCTGACTATCAGCGAGACCAGCAGAAGAAACCCCAGTCCGAGCACCGCGCCGAAAGAAAGCAAGCGCGTGCGCAGCAGGGCCCATATGCCGTTCTCTTGCGCCGGGGCGGGAACGCGCCAGATGCGGTCGAGGTCGCTCTGCAATTCCGCGAACACCGTGGTTGCCCCGATTACCAGCGTAATGATGCTGACCACCGTCGCAAAGATGTCCTGAGCCGGCGCGTTGGCGCTTTTCAGCAGGCCCTGCACCGCGATCGCGCCTTCCCGTCCGATCAGGCCTTGTATCTGCGCGACGATTTCGCCACGGGCCGCTTCCTGGCCAAAAACAAGGCCGGCCACCGCGATCGCGATGATGAGCAGCGGGGCAATCGAGAATAGCGTGTAATAGGCAAGCGCCGCGCCCATGCTAGGGGCGTAGTCGTCCAGCCACGCCCCTACGGATTTTCTGATCAGATCCCAGATCTGCTTGAGGAGCATGCCAGTCCCTTGATATGCCTGACAATACGAGGGGCGCCGCTCTCGTAGTCCCCTGCATTGAACATGATTCAGCCCGGTTCCAATCAGTCATGGCCAAGCGCAGGGTCGGCGCGGACGGGTTTCTTCATTTCCAGGCGGTCCGTGCGCTCCGAGATTCGATAGGTGTTCTTGCCCGCGCGCTTGGCCGCGTACAAGGCCAGGTCCGCGCTTTTCATCAGCGTGTCCGCGTCCTCGCCATGGTCCGGGTAAATGCCGACACCTACGCTGGTGGTTATGCGAACCATATGGCCCTCGATGCTATAGGGCTGCGACACCGCCTCGATCACTTTCAACGCTACGGTAGCCGCATAGCCGGCCCCCCCGACGTCCCACAGCGCTATCATGAATTCGTCACCGCCCTGGCGCGCCACCGTATCCACTTCGCGCACCGTGGCCACCAAGCGTCCTGCGACCATTTTCAGCAGCATGTCCCCGCTGCCGTGTCCCAACGTGTCGTTGATCTGTTTAAATCCGTCCAGATCCAGATACACCACCGCCATGGCGCTCTTGTTCCTGCGCGCATGCGCCAGGGCCATCGACATGCGCTCCGCCAGCAGTCGTCTGTTCGCAAGCCCTGTCAGCGGGTCATTCAGTGCCAGGGTTTCCAGCGTCTTGCCGTATTCGCGGGCCGCTTCGTGCAACAGGCGAACTTCCAGCATGTTATGAACCCGCAGCAACACCTCGGCCAGATCGAACGGTTTGCTGACGAAGTCCTTCGCGCCGGCCTTAAGCGCGCGCAGCTTGTGACCCGGGTGGGCAGTGATGACAAGCACGGGAAGGTAGTCGTCCGGTTCAATTTCCTTGAGTATCTCCATCAACTGAAATCCGTCGATTCCCGGCATCTGAAGATCGAGCAGAATCAAGTCGTGGCGGTTCTTGCGGTGAAGCTCGCAGACCTCGCGCGAATCCATGGTGGTCGTTATGGAAACGTAGCCGGCGCCGCGCAGCATCCGCTCAATCAGCCGGATATCGACTTCCTTATCGTCGACGATCAGGACTTTGGCGTGAAGAATGTCAGATGAACTTAACATGAGATTCGCTGTGCCCCATCTGCCCTCGGCGGGGTGATTTCCTGCCAATTCCGGCGCCGGCGCGGCCGTTCGGCGGGCACCTCGATCGTGCCATAGGAGTCACGTTCGGTCCGCGTGGCGTTCATGACCAGCTTGCGCAGGAATCACGCGACCACACGCTTATTCCTGCTCGCGGGCCATCATGAGTGACTTCAACCCGACGTAAGGCGCGGCTTCCTCCGCCGCCACTACCGGCGGCGGGGTTCTCGGCGCCGTCTCCGATTCGAGTTCGCGTACGCGGCGTTCGAGCGACGCCCTGTCGTCCTCGAGGTCTGCGACCTGGCGCCGCAGTCGCGCTCCGGTCCACTGTCCCTTGAGCACGCTAGGAGTCGATACCAGCCCGGCGATCAGCACACCCAGGCCGAGCGCCGCCAACAACACCACCGCCAGCGAGCTGTCGAAGCGCCAGAAGCCAAAGACGACCACCGCCGGAACATTGTTCTGCAAGGCAAAGGTGACGGCGCCGATGGCGAAGACGATACCCAGGATCAACAAGAGCTGCATGATTTCCTCCGTTCAGTGAACTGGCCGCCTGGACCCGGTCCCTCGCGCGGTGCCGCTATGGCGCCGCGTAGCGTCCGTCTCCCCGCATCCTGCGGGCGTTCATCCAGTCGGCGCATCAGGCTTGCCGCTAAGGCTACGCGAACTGCCGGGCCGATTCAGTACGCTAGCGCGCATAGCGCAGCTTTGTCCGCAGGTTCAAGGAATGCGAAGGAAATTCGCACTGACGTGCATCGCGGATTCCGACGCGCTTGGGTGCATGGTCAGTTGGCTATCGAACAGACGCCGCCTCGGCGGACGGATAGCGTGTCGGTCTAGAACAGGAGCCTATCCATGTATACAAATTCAAGACCAGCCGAGCCGGGCGCAGTAGCGAGCGCATCTGCAATTCCAGCCGCAAACACGACGCTTACGCCAAGTCAGGAAGTGACATGGGTGAAGCAGCTCCCGCTCAGGATGAAGGCTTACGCCCGGTGGATGAAGCGATTTCTGCATGGCGAAAAGTGAGCGACTCCGCACTCAAGGCTTGCGCTGAAAAGCTGACGCCCGCAGCACACATTATTGAAATCAGGTCTGAGCGGAGAAACCCATGACTCCTAGACTGACCGCGGTTGCCGCGGCGATCGCGTGTGTGTTTGCCGCGGGCCAAGCCCAGGCGAATGGCACAGATCCAACCGTGGTCGCAGGTCAGGCCAGCTTCTCCGCTCTGGGTAGATCGCTCAGCATCAGCAACAGCCCTGGGGCCATTATCAACTGGCACGGGTTCTCGATCGGCGCGGGCGAAACCACGCGTTTCATCCAGCAAAGCGCCGCCTCGAGCGTCCTCAATCGCGTTATCGGTCCCGATCCTTCAAGCATCCTCGGGACGCTCACCTCGAACGGCCGGGTGTTCCTGATCAATCCGGGCGGCATCCTGTTCGGGCCGGACGCGCGCATCGACGTGGCCGGGCTGGTGGCCTCGACGCTCAACCTGAGCAACCAGGACTTTCTCGCGGGCCGGTTCAATTTCACGTCCAATCCGCTTGCCGGCAAGGTGGAAAACCAGGGCAGCATCACCACGCCTTCGGGTGGCAGCGTCTACCTGGTCGGATCAAGCGTCACCAACAGCGGCGTCATCAACAGCCCGCAGGGCGACGTGATCCTGGCCGCCGGCCAGTCGGTGAAGATCTTCGACTCCAGCACGCCGGGGGTGAGGGTGGAACTCACGGCGAGCGATAACGCCGCTGTCAACTTAGGCGAGATCCTTGCGCAAAGCGGGCAAGTCGGCATTTATGGCGCGGCGCTGCGGAACGCGGGCATCATCGATGCCAACCAGGTGGTGCGGGACGCAAGCGGCAAAATCGTCCTGCGTGCAAAAAAGGACCTGACCCTCGAAGCCGGCAGCCGCCTCAGCGCCAACGGCGAGCAGGCCGGCGAGATCACGGTTCAGTCCGAAACCGGCACCACGCTCGGGTCTGGCATGATCGAAGCTAAAGGCACCGGCTGGATGGCAGGCAAAGGCGGCACCATCAAACTGCTCGGCAACATGCAGACAGGGCTTGTGAACGTTGGCGGCACATTGGATGCCTCGGCTCCGAATGGCGGGGATGGCGGCTTCATTGAAACCTCGGCGGCGCACGTCAAAGTCGCCGACAACACCATCGTCACCACTCAATCTGCACAAGGCAAGTCGGGCGCTTGGTTGATTGATCCGTCCGACTTCACCATCGCCGCGGCGGGTGGCAACATCACTGGCACGACACTCGGTACCAATCTGGCAGGCGGTCCCATCACCATCCTGAGCAGCGCGGGAAATGCCGGCGGCAATGGCGATATCAATGTCAACGCCGCAGTTAGCTGGAGCGCGAATGCGCTCACACTGACCGCCGCACGTGACATTAACATCAATGCAGTGATGACGGCCTCCGGCACATCGTCATTGCTTATGAACACAGCCACCGCCAATGGCTCGGATGGCGCCGTGGCCGGGGGTGCCGTCAAGGTGGGCATGAATGCGGGCGGCTTTGCCGGGCGGGTAGACTTCTTCCAGGCGAACGGCGTGACACCCCGCACCGGCACCGGATTCCTCACCATCAACGGTCTGGGCTACACCGTCATCGACACTCTGGGTGCATCGACCACCACCACCGTCACTGACTTGCAAGGCATGAAGAGTGGTCTGGCTTCGAATTACGCGCTGGGTGCAAACATTGACGCCACGCTAACGTCAGGATGGAATGCCGGCGCTGGCTTCGTACCGATCGGGACTCCAGGCACTCCATTTATGGGCAGGTTTGACGGCTTGGGTCACACCATTACAGCTCTCACCATCAAACCAGGATCAGCTAGTACTGGCCTGTTTGGAGCCACCGGTCCTAACTTGACGTTTCAGAACATCGGGCTGGTCGGCGGCAGCGTGATCGGCGCTGCAGGGACCGGCGGGCTGATAGGAACCAACGGAACGAGCAGCACGGTCAGCAACAGCTACAACACGGGCAACGTGAGCGGCGCTAGCGGCACCGGTGGCTTGGTTGGGACCAACACAACAGGCGCGATCAGCAACAGCTACGCCACGGGCATCGTGGCCGGTAGCAATGCCGGCACTGGCGGGCTGGTGGGAAGCAACACAACAGGCACAGTCAGCAAGAGCTACGCCTCCGGAAGCGTGACTGGTGGCGGCGCAGCCACTGGTGGGCTGTTGGGGAGCACCCAAGCCAATACAGTCAGCGACAGCTACGCCGCAGGCAACGTGAGCGGTGCCGGTGCCGGCGTCGGCGGGCTGATTGGGAGCAGCATTGGCACAGTCACCACCAGCTACGCCACAGGCAGCGTGAGCGGTGCCGGTAGCCAGCTCGGCGCGCTGGTGGGAGGCGCCGCTGGCACAGTCACTACCAGCTTCTGGAACAGCGATACATCACTCATTGCCACTTCAGTGGGAGGTGGCAGAGGCATGACCACCGCGGAGATGAAGACACAAGCCAATTTCACTTCGGCTACCACAGCCAACGGCTCCGTCGATCCGGCATGGAACTCCACCAACACTTGGGTGATGTATAACGGCTTAACCTACCCGCTCCTGCGACCGTTCATGACCCCGCTGACGGTGACTGCGAACAACGACACCAAGACTTATAACGGCCTCGCGTATTCCGGCGGGAACGGCGTGACCCCCGCGCCTAGTGGAAATCTGCTCGGCACCGTGAGCTACAGCGGCACCTCGCAGGGCGCAATAAATGCCAACAGTTATGTAATTACACCGGGCGGGCTGTACTCCAACCAGCAGGGCTATATCATCAGTTACGCTGACGGCACGTTGAACATCACGAAAAAGAGCGTGACGATTGCCGGGACCGTGGCGGACACCAAGGTCTATAACGGGGACACGCTCGCGACGCTGAGCAACATTGGTGCGGTGGCGACGGGGGTGGGCACGGAGACGCTGGTGCTCACCGGGCCGAGCGCGGGCAACATCAACTTCAACACCAAGGACGTGGCCACGGCCAACCTGGTGACGGGCGCGGGCTACAGCATTGGCGATGGGACCGGCACGGCCAACAACTACGCGCTGAGTTCGACGAGCGCGACGGCGGCAGCGGCGATCACGACCAAAGCGCTCACCGGCAGCATCAGCGCGGCCAACAAGCCCTATGACACGACGACGAGCGCGACGATCACCGGGCGCACCCTCGCCGCGGGCGTGCTCGGC
>Ga0155948_1279_pt2 | contig 17825 bp, 23 predicted proteins | sample RifCSPlowO2_02_FD_107602 | JGI IMG/M metagenome (GOLD analysis project Ga0155948, IMG submission 107602) | Acidobacteria bacterium RIFCSPLOWO2_02_FULL_59_13
GCCGCGCTGGCGGGCGGCTGATCAAGCCCGCTCGCTACTATTGGCTACTACTGGCGGAGAGCCACCTGACGAGACGATTGTTTGGCAGTATGCTCCGGTGGATAGCCGGGCTGTCCCTTCCGGCGGGATAGCCAAGGCTGGGAAGCCGGGAAATCGATCTGGAGCCACCAGGGACGGAGGTGTGTCTGACAAAAGCGGATGGGAAGGCCGCAGTCAGCGGGCCCAGCCAAAGAAAAAATAGTGCGCTGGAACCCCTCGAGGTGTGTATAGTGTGCGCTGTTGGGAGCTAAACACTGCGTCACAAACATCTGCGAGTGGCGCGGGAACTTGGCCTTTATTTATGCGGATTTCAGCCGCACTTTCTATGAGCGTCTTTGAATTGCCGAGTTTGTCAGTCTGGTTGAAAGTTCTGCAAACAGGAAACATAGTTCGAGTTGCATTGGGTGGAGCCTTGTTGATAGCCGAGCTTTGGCCCCGAAAATATTGGTTCGAAGACGAGGAGTATCTTGTCGAACTTTATGAGTATCTCAAGGAAAACGAGGCTCTGATTGACAGCGGCACATTCGACCGCATCTTGAAAGAAAATGCTTCTGCCGCAATTGCTCGAATCGGCCACAACTTTGAGATAAACACGCGAAAGGAATGGCTTCTAAAATTCTCATTCCGATGTGTGTTCTTGGCAGCGACAGTTCAGATTGCCATTCTTTTTGTAATAGGAATTCGAACTTGATGATCTTACGCGTCCTTTTCTCGTTCTCTATTCCTCGCTGGTGGTGGGGGTGGAGCCCCAGCGCGATCCTCTCTTAGCGGAGTATCCTGCGGCTGTGGTGGCCGCGGCGGCGCTGGCTGCGTTGGTCTGGGTGGATTTGCCATTTTGCCTCCAAAGCTGCATGGCAATTGGCAAAACGGCTGTGGGTCAAGCAAATAATCGCAATCCTAAATCAGATTCAGGAGGAACACCCTTGAAGGTTCTCGTCATCGGCTCCGGAGGTAGGGAACACGCGCTGGTCTGGAAATTGCGGCAGCGGCTCAGCGCAGACCAGGTTTACTGCGTTCCCGGCAACGGAGGCATTGCCGGGGAAGCGCAATGCTTGCCGGCTGATCTGAAAAATCCGCGCGAGCTGGCTCAACTGGCGGCGCAACTCGGCGTGGACTTGACCGTAGTGGGACCGGAAGCCCCGCTGGTGGCAGGGCTGGCCGACGAGTTTCAGGCGCGGGGCTTGCCTGTAGCGGGGCCTGTGCAGGCGGCCGCTCAACTGGAGGGCAGCAAGATTTTTGCCAAACAATTCATGCGTCGGCACCGCATTCCCACCGCCGACTTTGTGGTCTGTGAGGACCTTTCTGCGGCTCTCGCCAACCTTGACCGCTGGGGAGGCCCCGTAGTGATGAAGGCCGACGGGCTGGCGGCGGGCAAAGGCGTCATTGTGGCCTCGGAGCGCTCGCAGGCTGAGCCAGCGCTCGAGGCGCTTTTTTCAGGGCGCTTGGTGGGCGATGCGGGCAAGCGCGTCATCCTGGAGCAACGCCTTGCCGGAGAGGAAGTTTCATTTCTGGTCTTAACCGACGGCACAACGGTCCTTCCTCTGGCTCCTACCCAGGACCACAAAGCCGTCTGGGACTCCGATCAAGGCCCTAATACGGGCGGCATGGGCGCTTACTGCGACGACGCGATCCTTTCCGGCAATTTATTCCAGCGTGTCCTGGAGGAAATTGTCGGCCCCACTCTCGATGGCCTCCGCTCGGAAGGAATTTTATACAAGGGCGTGCTCTACTGCGGGCTGATGATGACAGGCCAGGGGCCCCAAGTGCTCGAATACAACGTCCGCTTGGGCGACCCGGAGGCGCAGGCCCTGCTGTTCCGTCTGCGTTCGGACCTGGCCCAATTGCTGCTCGCCGTCGCCACCGGGAACCTCCGCCCCGATATGCTATCCTGGGAGCCGGGTTCGAGCGTCTGCGTCGTGGCTTGCTCGGAGGGTTACCCGGGCGAATATGCCACCGGAAGGGAGATCACCGGGCTGGCCGAGGCCGAACGCAACGGGGCAAAAGTCTTTCATGCCGGAACCTCTCAGCGCGACGGAAAACTGGTTACGTCCGGTGGCCGTGTTTTGGGCATTACGGCCCGAGGACCCAGCCTGGCCACCGCCACTGAGGCCGCCTACGAGGCGGCCTCCCGGATTCGCTTCCAGGGAATGCACTACCGCCGCGACATCGCGCAAAAGGGTCTCCAGCGCTTGCGCCCGTTGGAGTAAGCTGGCCGCATCATGTGGCCGCAATGACATTTGAGGACAACAATTCATGCTGCTAAAAAAGCGGAATCCACTGGTGGGCATCCTGATGGGAAGCGACTCCGACCTGCCCATCATGACCGAAGCCGCCCGCACCCTCCAACAATTGGGTATTGCTTTCGAGTTGGAAATCGCCAGCGCGCACCGCTCGCCCGCGCGAGCCGCGCAGTATGCGCGCACTGCTGCCAAGAGGGGATTGAAGGTCATCATCGTGGCCGCTGGCGGGGCCTTCCATTTGGGGGGCGCTATTGCTTCTGAAACCACTTTGCCCGTGCTGGCTGTGCCCCTGCCCAACTCTCCTTTGGGAGGGCTGGATTCGCTGCTTTCTGCCGTGCAGATGCCGAGCGGGGTGCCCGTGGGCGTGATGGGCCTCGGCAAAGCGGGGGCTGTGAACGCGGCCATCCTGGCGGCGCAAATTCTTGCTACCTCCGACAGCACCCTAAGCCGCAAGCTCTCCGAGCACAAGCAGAAAATGGCGCAGGAAGTAGCCGCAAAAAGCGCCCGCCTCAAGAAAGAATTCCACCTGTAGGGCTGTTTCACAAATGCTATAGGCCGTAGCATGGCTGCTGACTATAAACTCGGCATTGTTCCCAAGCTGGAAGAGATCGCCGATAACCCGGCTCTGGCGAGCCATCTTTGTTTCGATGAGGTGGGAGCCCTGCTCGGCAAGAATGCGGTTGCGCAAGGTGTGCTCGTGTCGCGGCTTTTGGCGCTGCGGGCCAGCCCCATCCAGGCGGAGAACTCCGCAGACGGCGATCGGCTGCTGGACGTGAAAGAGGCGGCGCGAAAACTTGGGAAATCGAAGGATTACCTGTACCGGCACGCCAGTAATTATCCATTCACTGTGCGAGATGGACGGAGCTTACGATTCTCAGAAGCCGGGATTGAAAAGTACATCCGGCAGAGGATGCGGCGTTGACTATTTTGCTTGATAAGCCTAGGCGGGACGCTTTAGGGTCTCCCCCCTCCTACTCTTCAGAGTGTGCGGAAAAGGAGGCATGAGCGATGCGAGGACTGGGAAGAATTTTTTCGGATGCCCGGAAGTCGTCATCCGTGGATCGCGTATTCCCATCGCGGAACGGAGTATCGGGAATCTGCCGGGGATGCGATCCGGGAAATCGAGAGGAAAAACCGCAGGAAGCTTACTGCTGAGGAGGCCCGCTTTGATTCGGAGACCTGGACGCTGCGGCTCCATGCGAAGGACGCCAAGATCGGGGTCGGGCGCGTCATCACGGCAGACGGTTCCCTGCGCGCAATCATCGAACGGCGGATGAGAGCGCGACAGTTTGGGTGCGACCTGATTTTCCATCGGAACGGGGAGAGGATCGGAACATTTTACAAACGATGGAGACAAGCCTGCCTGGCCGCAGGGTCTCCGGCAAGATCCCCTACGACCTGCGGCGCACCGCCGTCCGCAACATGATCCGTGCTGGCGTGCCGGAGCGTGTGGCGATGTCCATCAGCGGCCACAAAACGCGGGCAGTATTTGACAGGTACAACATCGTGTCGGAAAAAGACCTCCGCGAAGCGGTCGTCAAGACGACTACATACGTGCAGAGCCTGGCAAAAAAACAGTGCGGCGCATCCGTCATTCCGATGAATCAAAGGCCAGCCCTGAAGAAGGCAAAGTGAGGATCGCCAAAAAGATTTCGGAGAGTTCTCGGAGAGTTTGCCAAATTGTGGTGTGGTAACCTTCCAGTCAACGCAAGCCAACCATTTGAAAACTCAAGAGAAAGTTGGTGGGCCCACCAGGATTCGAACCTGGGACCAACGGATTATGAGTCCTGCCAAGTCCACCAAACCAACCGCCTCCAGACTACAACCTACAGAAAAGCAATGCCATTCCCCACACAAGTACCGCTGGCTTAGGCCGGTTGTGGTGCGTGTACCCGCACAAATCCCGCACAATGATCTCTTACCTGAGAGGAGATGCGGGCTCCGGCTCAAACGGTTAGAATCTTGCGGCAGCCCAAGACCGCACCTTCCAAGACGATCTCGCGGATTTCCTGATCTGTAATGTGGGCGATTATGCTTTGGCCTGACCACTGCGTTATCGTGTCAAAAAACATCAGCGGGCAGCTTCAGATTCATTCCGAAATATATTCCCTCATGCACCACGTCACACGGCACATCATATAGGTAGTTTACGGTCTGTTCCCAACTGAAATGCCCACTCCTGACAAGGGCGGAGAGAAAGCAGACCAGTGGGGCGACGCCTGGCAGCTTCACAAAATCTACCGGGACACCGAGAGCGGCACCCACATGAATCGCCCGGGCCTCGAGGAGATGCTCTACGATGCCGAAGCCCAGGCATTCGACACGCTGCTGGTCTTTCGGGTTGACCGCCTCTCCCGGAAGGTCCGCGATCTCGCCCAGATGGTGGACGAGCTCACCAAAAACGGCGTTACTCTCAAGAGCATCACTGAGCCATTCGACACGTCGAATCCCGCCGGCAAGTTGATGCTCCAGATGCTGGGCGTCTTCGCCGAGTTCGAGCACGCCACCATCGTCGAGCGCACCAAGGTTGGCATGGAGAAGAAGGCCAAGGGCGGAAACTTTGTAGGCGGCAGCGTGCCCTACGGCTATCAACTCGACCCGGAAAAGGGCGGTCTTGTCGTTCACGAAGAAGAGGCACTCATCGTTCGAAAGATGTTCAAAATGTACGCCCTCGGTATGGAAGGCGCATCCGCGATCTGCAATCAGCTCAACGACGCTGGCTACCGCAACCGGAATGGCCGCAAGTGGGGCCGACGAGTTGTCCTCTACATGCTCAAGAATCCGGTCTACGTGGGCAAGATCCGCTGGCGCGAGGTGCTTTACGAGGGCCAGCATGAACCGCTCGTTTCAGAAGTCCTTTTCGAGAAAGCGAACGATGTCCTCCAGGAACGCCATGAAGACCTGAAGGGCCGCCAGTGGCACAACGGCGACGAGCGGCTCCTCACGGGCGTCATCAAGTGCGCCCGCTGCAACAGCCACATGTTTGGAGGCGGGGGCTGCAAGAAGGGCGTTCATGTCCCGTACTACGTCTGCTCGAAGCGGTTCAACGACCACGATTGCGAGCAAGACTACGTGCGGGCCGACCTCCTGGAGTCGGCCATCACCGAGGACATCAAGGCCATGTTCCGGGACGAGCAGTTCATGGCTCGCGTCTGGGAGGAGGCCAACAAACAGCTCGGCGCAGAGAAACCAAACCTGGAAAGGGAGATCGAAAAGGTCGAGGCCCAGGCCGCGAAGACTCAGGCGGCCCTGGACCGCTACTTCGAGGCGTTCGAGGCGGGAACGCTCAAGGCCGAACTCTGCAACGAGAAAGTTCGGGACCTGCGCACACGAATTGAGGAGTTGGCGTCCGAAAAACGTGATCTGCAGGCTCGGCGAGAAAGGCTGGAACTGCCGGCCATCGACCGGGACATGCTGTCCGCGCTGGTGGACAACTTCGAGCAGGTCATGGCCGAGGCTCCGAACCCGCAAAAGAAGGAGCTGTTACGCCGGTTGGTGAAAAAAGTCGTGGTGCATGACCGCCGGACCATCGAGGTCTGGTACGGGTTACCAAACTGTCGGCGGATCGAAAACTGGGGAAAATGGCTCCCCAAATAAGACGAAATACGAACTCGCCAATGGAGAATCTCTCCATCAGTGCCATTGCTGCTTTGGTTCCCTTACATGTTACCCCCCACTAACCAAGGCTTGCTGCCAAATTCCCTCTCCATGCCAGGGAATGCTTCAAGAGACGCAAGGCCGCCCTTACGCCCATCCCGTCATTTCGTTCCGTGCCATTCTTTGCTGCGAAGGAACGGATTAAAGGCGATGGTTGTTCGCACATAATCCAAGTGGGAACGGTGATCTAGGTCGGCGATTTTCACTGCCACTTGGATGATCTTGGCGAAGCCGCGCTCAAGAAATCGTTTGCTATGTATACAGTCAGGAAGAGGTCTCTTGGTCCATATTGTTGAATGACATCGAGACGAGGCACTTCGGCGGCCAAATATCGCCGCTCTATGCGTTTCCTGGGTAGTTACCGGGAGGCCCGCCGCCAATAAAAATACAACGGCAGGCCGAGCAGTACGGTGGCGATTCCGAGTAACGATTCCAGGGGCCGTCCCTGGAGCGTATAAAGGAAAATCCACACCGAGAATCCCACGAACACCAAGGGGGTGTAGGGATACAGCGGAACTCGGAACGGAAGATGGAGTTCCGGGCGGCGCCAGCGCAGAACGATTACGGAGGCCACCGCCAGCGCGGAAAAAAAGACCAGAACGAATCCGGAATACACAATCAGTTGCTCGAAGGTGCCGGTTAAGATCAGCACGGAAGTCCATGCCGACTGGAACAGGATGGAGCTGGCCGGGCTCTGGAATTGGGAATGGACTCCCGCCAGCTTTTTAGGAAACAGTCCATCGACGGCCATGGCGAAATAGACCCGAGGTCCGGCCAGGACCATGGCGCTGGCGGACGCCAGGATGGAAAGGGCCATCATGGCCGCTACCAAGTGGGTAGCCACCGGCCCGAACAGTGCTTCGGAAGCTTTCTCGCCGATTTCCAGCACCCCGCTCATCTCCGAGATCGGCAAGGCGTACAGAAACAGCACATTCAATCCAAGATAAAGGATGGTCACTGTGAGGGTGCCGGCTAGCAAAGAAAGCGGGATGTTGCGGTGGGGATGCCGGATCTCGCCCGCCAGATAAGCGGCGGCGTTCCAGCCGCTGAAGCAGTACAGGACAAAGATGAGCGAGACCGGGACGTTGCGGAATGCCTGCTCCGGAAGGAGTCCTTGGGGTGCGGAGCGGAAATGTTCCCACTGACCGCTGCCCAGAGCCAGGCCGAAAACGATGAGAGCGACAAGGGCAGCGGTTTTTCCGACCGTCAAGACGACTTGCAGTTTCCCGCCGCGCTGGGCTCCGGAGATGTGCATCAAAGAAAGAAACCATAACGCCAGCAACGCCGCGACTTGCCCGCCGCTCAGGCGCCACTCCCAGGGGCCGACCGGGAGGGACCAGAGAACGTTTTGTGGCGACAGATGGGGAGCGAAATGGGAGAGGTAAGCGGAAAACCCGATGCAGGCGGCAGCGATGGGGGCCGTGAACCCCGCGAAGAAAGAGGTCCAGCCGCACAAATAACCCCACAAAGGACCATACGCCTCCCGCAGGTAAACATATTCGCCTCCCGCTTCGGGAAACGCTGTTCCCAACTCGCTGTATGAGAGTGCGCCGGCGAATGCGAGGATAGCACCCAGAATCCAGATTCCCAGCAGCGCCAAGGGGCTACCCATGTCCCGCGCGAGAAAACCGGGCGTGGTAAAGATACCCACGCCGATAACATTGGCAACCACAACGCAGGTGGCGGTGAACACTCCGATGGATCGCAACAGGACTGGACGAGCGTTTGGCGCCATGACGGGTTCGGTTAACATGATCTCCCTGTTATCCGACTGCCAGTTCCATCACGAAGGCTCGCCTACCAGAGTCAACGTTTACAGGCTGTTATAGTGGCTTTCCTGCGGAGCGAGGAAAGCCGCCGAATCGCTGCTTATCTGGCTGACGCGATATGACAGGTAAAAAGCTTCCCGAGTCGAGTGAGACCATCAGTCCCTTTTGGGCGGTTCGCTCTTCTTGAGGAGCACACTGTTGCCATAGGGTCGCTGGTAGACGACGAAATACCTGTCGTCGAACACCCCGAATTTTTCGGCCGGATAAAAGCTGATTGCCGCCACCCAGGTGTCCACATCCGACTGGTTCAGCCACATCCAATTGGTGGAATCTTCCCGATTCTTGTCGATGATCACGATACGCCCGTCCGGCTTGAGGTACGGCGCAGTTGCGTTCAGATAAGCTTGCCGATGTTCGATCATGTGCAACACTCGATGGAAAAAGGCCACGTCCACATCATGGACCGGCAGCCTGGGATCGTCGTATTCGCCCAATACGGTGCGGATGTTGGTGACGCCTGCTTTCTTGGCTTTATCGCTGACGTAATCGAGCATTTTCTGGTCGATGTCCACCGCGTACAGGATGCCGTTGGGAGCAATCGCACGAGCCATCGGGATGGAATACGATCCGCTGCCGGAACCGATGTCGGCCACAATATCTCCGGGCTTGAGCTGCAACTTTGCAATGACTTCGTCGATCTTTAGGACCCGGTCGGGCTTATCCATACTCGCGATGTAGTCTTCGGCAGGCCGCTGTGCCAGTTGAAAAGCGGAAGCGTCTGCCACACCAATAGCTATCAACCATAAGAAAACGAAACCTAACATTCGGAGCCTTCCTCGCGGTGTCATTCCAATCCTCCCAAGACGGTGATTTTGATTCCGGCTTCCCAATCGGCCAACCTCTGGACTGCGCATTCCTAGAGTGCCCGCAAAAAGGCAACTAGATCGTCCTTCTCGGCTTGCGTGAGCTTCAGCTGCGTGACCAGGTTGAAGAACTCCACCGTATCCTCGATGGTCAGCAAGCGGCCATCGTGCAAATAGGATGGGGAGTCCTTCAATCCGCGCAGAGGGAAGGTCTTGATCGGACCATCGGCCGAAGCCATGCGCCCGTTGATCATCCGCGGCTTATAGAAACGTTCGGTCCGCAGGTTGTACATCGAGTTGTCCGTGTAGTAGGGAGCCGGATGGCAGCTTCCGCACTTCGCTTTGCCGAAAAAGACTTCCTGGCCCCTCAGCTCTTGCGCCGTCGCCTGGCTTGGATCGAGCTTCCCATCGATGCCCAGTTTCGGAGCAGGAGGGAAATCCAGCAAAGCTTGGAACTCCGCCATAAAGTGTACTTGACTGCCACGGTCCAGGATGTTGACACCTTTCTTGGTGGCGGTCACCGGGTCCCCGTCAAAATAGGCCGCGCGCTGCTCGAACTCGGTAAAGTCTTCCACGCTCTTCAAAGCCCGCTGGGAGCCGAACAGCCGCTGAATATTGACTCCCCGCAAGGAAGGCGTGTCAATCCGGTGACGGAACTCCTGCGGCCGGATATCGCCTACCAAGTGGGTTGCGGCGTTGGTGTGGCCGTTGACGTGGCAATCAAAACAGACCACGCCCTGGCTGGGCTTTTCGGAGCGCCGGTCCTCGGTGGCGTTGAACTGCTGCTGGGGAAAGGGAGTGAGCAGGAGCCGCAGGCCCTCCAACTGCTTCGGATTCAAAATCCCATTGAACAGTTCAAAGTAGTTGCTGAGTGTGACCAACTTGCCCTGCGAAACATCGCCCAAGTCCGGTCGCGTGGTGAGATAAATTCCCGGAGGGAATTCCGGCAAGAAGTGATCCGGAAGGTCAAAAGCCAAATCGTAGCGCGTCAGGTCCCGTTGGTCCTGCTGGAGCACTTGATCGATGTGGAATTTGGGAAAGACCATGCCACCCTCGTTGTGGTTGGGATGGGGCAGAGGATAGAAACCTTGAGGCCACAGGTCCTGGTTGCGAATCTGTTCCGGGCTCATCTGGCTAAGCCTCTCCCAGGTCGTGCCGGCAGGCAGCTTTGCTCGCACGCCGCCCTGAACTGCTTTTCCCCGGGACATCGAGACGCCGGACACGGAGCGGTTGCTCAGGTCGTAACGAGCATCGAGCAAGTCCATTTGCCTCTTCATTACCTCGGCCTTAGCCGCTTTCATACGGGCTACAATCGCGGAAAAATCCTCGGTAATCACGACGGGTGAATAGCTGGATTTCTTCTGAGCTTGTGTTGAGGTAATCGGTGCGCCGACGAGCAAGGCGAGAATTACGATCAGTCCAATACGAACACTCTGTGCTGCAATTGATTGCTTCACAGTACACCTCCCCCTCGTTGCGTTCAAGACTTCGGGTGCGATATTCACGCGGTAATCGGGCAAGCCGGATTGGCCTGCCCGATGGTAGGTACCACGCGTTTGTGAGAGTTCATATGACAATTAACGTGGCACTCTATTTATATTTATCAGGCGGCCAGAACCTGCCGTGCGATGCGGTGTTCGCAGACAGCCTTAAGCGTTTCCACGACGTCGTCATAGGAAAGCGCATTGCGCTTCTTGGCGTTCAGGGCAATTTCGTTCAGGCAGAGGATTCCGCGCAATTGTCCGCTATTGACCACCGGCAGGCGCCGGACTCCCTGTTCTCGCATTGTCTTCAGGGCGTCATGGATGTCGTCCTCTGGAGCGCAAGTGTAAAGCTCCTTCGGATTTGGCTTCACCTCGAATACAGTAATTTCCGACGGCGCCCGATTCCGGCTCCCCACAGCCATGCAGATGTCTCGATCCGTGATCATCCCGAGGATCTGGCCTTGATCATCCAGAACCGGGAGCGCCCCACAATCGTTCGCCCACATGATCTGGGCAGCCGCAGTCAGATTGGTATCCGGACGGCACGTTTTCACTTCGCTGACCATGATGTCTTTTACTTGCATTTTGCAATCTCCTTTTTGGTGAACGTTTTGCTTTGGTTAGAGGACGGCGGACCAACGAGCCGCTATGTTCTTCAACGGACGCCCAGCGGCGCGCTCGACAGCCGTTATGTTATTGTTCAGTTTGTTGGTTGTCCCTTCTTCGTCTTCCATCCGGAGGGTAGTCATCACGTGGCTTGAAATGGAGCGGGCTTGGTCATGGCACTGTTTGGCCAGCGCCATGACCTCATCCCAGTTGCCTTCAATGCAGGTGCCAGATGGAGTCAGACAATAAGGGATCCGACTGGCATCGATAATTTTCAGAATCTCGGCGAGATTCTTGCTCAAATGGGTCCCGCATCCGAGCGGGTTGATACTCAATTCAACCAGCATCGCCGTTGCCTCCGAGAAGAGCATGGCATTAGACCGCAATCGCGTGTTCGAGAGGAAACGCCGGAACCTTTCCTATATGTTGCAGCGTTTCCACGATTCGTTGCGGTCTTCCCCAATCGCACCAGTGCACACTCGTCATCTCCATCGCCACTACACCGTGGGGTAATCTCTGCAGCAGGTGCGAGGAGAAATTCCGGCTCGGCATTTTCTGGTACACCATCTCCCGCACGGAGGCCTCTTCCGAAGTTCCAATTGCTCCTCCATATTGCTCAAACAATTGCATCATCTCGGGGAAACACTGCCATCCCATGGCCCACAGGGTCTCCACCTTCGCGGTCAGAATCAATGTGTTCCACAGCCCTCTCTTCAGCATCATTTGCCGAGCCAGATTCGCACTCGGTTTTTCCACGAAAACTTCCACTTTGTGCAACCCGTGCTCTCCGATGCAGCCGAGACTCGATCCTGGCTCAATCCAGCCGTACTCCGGCTCGATGCGGTCTGGGGCAGCGGCCAGCAGGATCAAATAGCGGGACATTAGATCCACCGCTCGTACCGCCCCTTCAACGACTCGTACAAACCGCTCCTCGGGGTAGATGAAATGATCTGAGGGATAAATCACGACGGGTGCCTGAGGGTCGCGGAATCGGATATGGGTCAGCGGAAGAAAAATTCCTGCGGCTGTATCCCGGTTTTCTGGTTGAACGACCAGTTCTCCGGCATCGCGGTCAACAAGTTGTGCCAGCGCTTCTCTATAGTGAGATTTGGGAATGACCGTCACCCTTTGGTACGGGGAGGAAAGCAAGTCGGCCCGATCCACGGTATGCTGGAACATGGATCGACTGCCAATAAATGTGCAATATTGCTTCGGTTTGTGTACGCCCAGCCATCGTTGGACAAAGGGACGAAGGCGCTCTCCCTCCCCTCCAGCTAGAACGATTGACCACAGATGTTTGTTCTCAATTTGGTAAACCATCCAACGCTCCCCATCCACGCTGCTGCGCGCTTTGAGTTGTTAAGAAACTTGCCGTCTCTTGGGTTCTGTCAAACAAGCGCACATCAGGCGACTTCTGCGACAGGACAACTTGGCAATGGTGCTGGTATCAAGTCCATCTCCCCGGTCCGCTCGTTCCGCAGGCAGGGGCAAGGCGGAGCGCTACGGTGAGGATCTGGATGTAGTTGTACTCGCACAAACCACTGCCACACCGCGAGACCAGCGCACCGCGGTAGATTTCAAAACGAGGATGGATGTAAAAGGCTTGAACACATCCGCACGGAGCCGTGATCACCATGCGCTCGCGGGATAGGCTTGTCCACACGGTTCTAGGCCGCACTGTTTTGTCCTCCATAAAGGGCTTATGGTGTCTTACCTAGCAATTTTCGATGGTTGTCAGATTTGCTCAGGGCCCTAGCACCAGATCCAAATAGGTCGCGGTATTAATCCATCGGAACACTCCTCCGAGATCGAGGCCCGCGGCATTGAACCGCGCCACACCATCTGCCGAGGGCATGTGCGTGATCTGCAATGCCAGCGCACCGGTGGGCACCGTGTTCAAAACATAGTCGGGGATGCTGAACTGGCCTGTTCCTACTGTGGTGGAGCAAACAAAGCCCTGGGAACGATTTCGCAGTAGTTCGCCGAATGGCGGGTTTCCCTCTGGCGACTGAAACACCCGTCCGTGAATCACCACGATGTCGTTAGTGTTTCCTCCTGTCCAGTTCAACGTGAAGGGATTCTGCCGGCTGAGGACAGTTCCTGGAGCCAGACTCGTCGTGATATTCAGCAGAGCGGGGACATTGAGGTTCACCGGACCAAAGGCGCCTACGTCAGGGCCCCCCAAGCCGTTCGCTGTGTACTGCCCTTGAGTTAAGGGAGTCGGCAAGGAACTCACGTAGAGAGTTCCAATTCCAACTGGCTCCGGACCAAGGGTGAGCTGGACGCCCGGACCGTTCAACGTAAGACCTCCCGCGTTTAAGAACTCAGCCGGCCCAGCAAACAGGTCCGCATTCCCGAAGGGCCCTAAGAAGTAAGAGTTGCAGGAATTCGACGGGGCTGGCGGGATGCCGATATCCAGATTTGAACTGCCAGCCAGGCGAACAAACCGTGCCGTGACAACATCTGTGCCCAAGCTGGCAGTAGAACCCAAACCCAGGCCTCCCGCGTGAGGATGGATACCGGGATGAAGGCCAATAGGACCAATTCCTCCGCGACCGACTCCGCCAGGACCCGGCCCAACCATGCCTCCCATTCCCTGACCGGGGCCTCCTGGACCTGGATTCGGTCCGAGCTGGCCACGTCCTAATCTCCCCAGACCCGAGTGCAGCACGATGGAACCGTGACTGGTGCCGGAAAGGATGTCTTCAAACGGGTCCAGGCAGCGCAGGCCACCTGCATGGATCGCAATGGTTCCGATATTGCTGACCTGATTCCCGAGTTGTATCCGTACAGGTACTGCGCAGCCCGGTGGTGCATCAGGTGGAACCACCACATTGACTTGGTCCAGTCCCACAAATCCCGGAGCACGGCCCGTGTAGCGTAACTGAGCCGGGCGGTCTCCGACAAACACCTGCGGCTGGTTTATCGCCGGCGCTTCACCGCTTGCAGGCTGGCCTGCCGGTACTTGGGGATTGGTGGGGCCAAGGCCCGTTCCCCACAGGGTCAGGTCCTGCCCTGGACGAGCGGTGGAATCGGGGCCGTTTAGTTGAAATCGTCTTCCCGGATCGGGATCGCCCGTATCGTTCGAAGCCACCAATGGTCCCCGGCCGTTGGAGTTTCTGGTGAAAAGCCCGAGCCCGACCGGTCCCAACGGCACCGTGATATCGTTGCTCTGACCTGCCGTTGTGATCACACGCAACCGAACCTGAGAACCCGCGAGATCGGGCGGAAGTTGACAATTGACCTGCCCCGAAGAAACGTAAAACAGCGGGCAGTCCACTACGTCATTGAGTTGAACACGGGTTTGTTGGGGGCTAAGCTGCGTCGGCAGGTTTGGCCCTGGACTAAAGACAGGCTCTCCCGGTCCCAGGTTCTGGCCGAAAATCGAAACAATGGAGCCGGGAGCCAGGTTCCCACCCGGAAAATCGGGCGGGCGAAAACTGGCCCCGTTAACCACCCCGTTCTGGAAAAGCACTGGCCCTTGAGCCAGTAAACTGTTAGCGTCGAAAATGCTGAGTGTGGCGAGCAGGAATAGAAAGGCTCCTGCTCGATGGCTGATCGCATTACTTTTCTGCACCATGTTCATTTCCTCCCTTTCATAACAAACTCATCGTCGGCCTGGGCCCATGGACCACCGCGGGATGCCCTGCTTGTCGCGCAAGACAAGCGTTGCATCTCCCTTTTTCACTTCCCGCCCCAGGACCACTTCAGAGTCGCCCAGTTTGATTTTGGACCCCACCACCTCGATCTCATCGTTCTCAGCAACAGTGAACTTTTGGTCTGCCAGGAAACTTGTGGGGCCGAGGTGAACTTCGTATTTCTGGTCTCCAGATTTCAGCGTGATGTGCACTCCCTTTGTTCCCCTGAGACACTCCGGGCAATCCACTTCGTTGACTTCGTCAATCGTTCCTTTGAGAGTCACTTCCGTTGCTGTGTCATAGCGCATCATCCCTGGTCCCGGCCCCATTCCTGGACCCGGTCGTCCTGGCCTTTGCGCCCACAATGGCACGCAGACCAGCATCGCTACGGCCGCCAACATCATCGTGTTGACAAAATTCTTGAGCTTCATTTCATTCCTCCGTTTGCAGCAATCCTGTATTGGGTGCCTGGCTGGCGTTCCAGCAGGCCCTAGCTAGGTCTTCTTCCTTCATCTACTCGAAATCGCAGCTAATAGGTCAGCACTTTGTCTGCTTCTGCAATGTGATTGATCACCTTGCCGAGGGTCGTGATCTGAGCATTCTTACCGGCCAAATCCTGGTCGGTTACCCCGCGGGCCGGGGCTCAGGTTCCTCAGAGAAAAATGGGAACCTTAGCCGCCTTGATCTGTCCCAGCAACTCTTTGAAGCTGGGCAGGCCAAGCCCGTGGAGGTTTTCCGCAATCGAGTCCTTCATCAGAAGCGAACCCTCTCCGTAGAGAACAATGGAGGCCTGATGCCCCTCCGCAACGGCTGTGGCTGCCTGGATGAACGGGAAACTGGCCCGGTTGGAATCTTCCGGACCGTGCGTGCCTACAAACACAAATTTAGCCATACGAACCTCCTGAGATTATCGGTGCGGCATCCTTGCCGCCGTTCTCGTGCAACCGCCAGGATGGTGTTCTTCCCACGCTAAGCATCGGACTATTTTCCATCGCCGGACTCTCCGCCGAATTCAGGGGAGTCTTCCGCTGCCGCGGAAAACGATTCCGATCCGGTGTTTGCTCGCGTATCTCGACGCGCAAGGATGTCGTATATCTGCTGTACTCGATTGGAAACGTGCTTGGTTGGGCTGCCTGTCGGTGAAGTAGGTTGCGCATCCAGTCCGCTTGCTTTCTTTTCATCCGCCATACATGTAATCTCCTATCCAGCTTGGCCGCCGCAACTTTGAGGCAAACTAGGCTGCCTTGATCTCGATCTTTTTTCCTTCTGCCTCTTTGGTCTTCGGCAGATGAACCTCCAGCACTCCGTTCTTGAACGTTGCGTTGATCTTCTCTGCGTTGACGCCCGCTGGAATGGCGAGTGAGCGGGAAAACGACCCGTAGGACCGTTCGCAACAATAGTAATTCTCGTCCTTTTCTTCTTTTTCCTCCTTACGCTCGCCCCGGATGGTCAGGTTTCCGTCCTGAAGAGTGAGTTGGATATCTTTCTCGGTTAAACCTGGCAGGTCGGCTCGCAGCACGACTTCCTCCTTGTGATCCACCACATCCACAGCTGGAGCCCAACCGAGCGTCTCTGCCTCTCCACGTAACCAAGGCCAGCCGCGGAAGAACCGATCGAACGGTTCCCCCATCTCCTGCTCCAACCGGGTGAGTTCGCGGAACGGACCCCGACGTAATCTTCTGGGTCGCCACAATTCGATTGCCATCGTAAACCTCCTCTTATTTCGCTTGTTGGATTCGAGCTTCCCGGAGAAAGCTCAGGATTTTTCCCTTCTTAGAAGGTATATGGTTCGGCGGCTTCACGAACCGCAGTAAGTGCGTCGCCTTTAGCCCGACCGGAAAAGAATCTTGCTGAAAGCGGTTTCTATCCATCGCCTCTGGTTGCCGGGGCCGGGGAGGACGAATGGGAAAGTCATCCGCCCAAGACCAGGGGATTCGCCCGCCGCAATTCAGGCAGCGGCAGTATTCCCCTTGTTCATCCTTTCGGGGCACGGTCTGGTTTTGGTGGCGGCACCAAAGGCTCATAGGACGTTCCTCCACACTCAACTTGCCTGTTGTTCAATGGATCCCATGTCAGCAAGTTTCCGCACTCGTCTGGCATCGTGTGACACCACTGCCTGTCCGACAACGGCCCGGAAAGTCGATTCCTGCCAGGGAACGGCAAGCAGGTCAAAGGCTCCTGCCTCGATTACTTCAATCCACTCCCGCTCTCCCCCAGTGCGAGACAAGACAATTACAGGTAAGTCCGGATCGCGTTCTCGTACTTCCTGCAATGCCCCATCCCAGTTGGGCTGATAGAAGGACCACGCGCAAAGCAGGACATCGCAACTGTTTTCTTCTAGACGAGATTTCACTTCAGAAATATCTCTGGCGTGAACCAGGAACGCATAGTTGCCCAGGATCTCCAGCAAACTAAACGCTTCTGTATCGTCGTTGGTCAGCAAAAGAACCTTAGGTGTCATGAGCATGTGCTTCCGATCCTTCCTTTGCGCTAAGCCCGACTGCGGGGCAAGATAATCAAAGGTGTCTGTGGATAGCGGTCTCGTATTTCTTTCAAGGCTCCGTCCCCGTTAGCCAGATAGCAGGACCAGGAGCAGAACATAGCGATGTAATGGTCCTCTTCTAGCCGGGACTGTGCCTCCGGAAGATTGGCGGCACGGACCACGATTGCATTGGTTGCAAGATTCTCCTGCAAGATGCAGGCCTCTTTCTCGTCGCTGGCGAGCAAAAGAGCTTTCGGTGCCTCACACATCTTCCGCACCTCTGCATGCAACCAAGGAGTGAGTCTTCCATTCAGTTGCCAGGAGGCTGTTCCAGTTCTGTCCATAGTCGAGGTCTGCGCCACGATCATCCGGTCCTCGACTCCTTACACTTCAGCAGGAGACTAGGTTATGCGTTGGAGCTTGTTCTGGTAACTCGGAGGTTTACTAGTTTCCCTGATGATTATTGCGTGGGTTTGCTGGGATGCGCTTGCGAGGATGCCGGCAATTATTCCCGAGCGGTAGCAGAAATGAAAGAGCCGCCCCGCAGAGCTTCGCGAACTGCCGGAACCAGATCCAAGTGGGCGAACCTTTTGACAACGTAACCCGAAGCACCGATTTTCATTGCTTCCGCTACGAACGGCCGCTCATCGTGTACGGTCAGGAAAATGATTCGCGCGTTCGGCTGAATCGCCTTCAACCGGCGGATCGCCTGGAACCCGTCGAGAAACGGCATGGAAATGTCCGCGATGATGAGGTCAGGGGTGAGTGCTTGGGCGGCTTCGAGCAGTGCCTGTCCGTCTCCGACGGAAGCCACTATGCGGAACTCCGATTCCAGCAGCTTTTGGACACTCTCCCGCAAAGCTGCATCGTCATCAGCCAACAGAATTCTAGGTTTTTCCATTTTCTTTGGAACCGAGAGGGAGGATGATCTCGGTCCATACGTCGTTATAATCTCCATTGTATTTGTTTAGCGTAAAAGCACATTTTATCAGAACCAACAGGAATGAGGTTGCAATGAGGGGCAGCGCGGTTAGGCTGAGGATGTGG
>Ga0155948_1001_pt2 | contig 17152 bp, 14 predicted proteins | sample RifCSPlowO2_02_FD_107602 | JGI IMG/M metagenome (GOLD analysis project Ga0155948, IMG submission 107602) | Acidobacteria bacterium RIFCSPLOWO2_02_FULL_59_13
AGGTCCCGGCGCGGCTCTGCTGTAATCTCCAGCAACACACCCTTCGGAGGGCCTCCTTTGTGGAACTGACCAGTCGAGTGCAGGTAGCGCGGGCCGTAACTGGCTGAGGTGGCCACGTGCAGAGCATCGCGCAAACACGCGCGCAGTCGCTTCAGCCAACGATCCCTTTCAGGCGAAGGAGCCAGGTAAGCCAGTACGGCCACATAGTCGCCCGGCTTGGCCCGTTGCAGATGCTGCGCCACAAGATGGGGAATGCGCGCCGAACGTTTCGAGGGATGGCTCACGGAACGCTGGACCAGAGCCTTTGCGCTGTCGCCGTATAGGCTGAGGCCGGATTCTTGCAGCAAGGGAGCCGTATTGCCGTATCCTGATTTCGCCAGAAGGCGGGTTGTGTTGGCCTTGGTGAGCGCCACGTCCGGCTCATCGAATGCATTTACTTTCAATAACATAGCAGCGATAGCCGTGGCTATTTCCCAGCGGAAGAACTCCGCGCCCAAATCCAAGCGGTCCCGCAATTGCCAGCCGAGCACCGGGTGGCCGTCTTGTTGCAAGTTGCGCAGCGTGCGAACAATTTCCGCATCCCTGCAACCGGCCAGTTGCAAATGCACGAAGACCCGATCCTGTCCGTAAGCCTCTGGTTTTCCAAGTGGTTCCCCGTGGACAGGGAACAGGCCTTGGCCTTGCTTGCCGGTGCTCTCGGCGATCAATTGCTCCACCCAAAGGCCAAACGACGCGATGGGTGCAGAAAGGAAGATCGTTAGCTTGTCGCAACCGCAAAGGGCCAGCTCCCCCAGGATTGCCCCCAGTTGAATGGCAGGATTGGTTTCGGTTCCCTCGCTTCCCTCGATTTTCTCGGTTGACCCGGAAAAAGGGGAATGCGGCAAAAATTGGGAGGCGCGCGCCAGCAATTCGCGTATGTCAATTCCCAAAAGAGCTGCCGGTACCAGACCGAAATAAGAGAGAACTGAAAATCGTCCGCCGATGTCGGGCGGGTTCAGGAAGGCGCGGCGAAATTGTTTGTCCGAGGCGAGCGCGACCAGGGGACTGCCGGGGTCGGTGATGGCGACGAAATTTTCTCCGGCCCGGTCGCCTTGGAGTTGCCGGAGCCGGTCGTAGAAATAGCGGAAGAAACAGAGCGTCTCTGTGGTTGTGCCGGATTTTGTGGAGACCAAGAAAAGGGTTTTCTCCAAGGGGGCGCGGCGCGCGGCGTGGAGAACGGCGGCAGGGTCGGTGCTGTCCAAGACAGCCAAGTCCAGGAAGCCTCGCCCGACACCGAAACTCTGGCGGAAAACTTCCGCGCAAAGGCTGCTGCCTCCCATGCCCAATAGCAGAGCGTGTGTGAACCCGGCAGCGCGAACCTGGTCCGCAAAGCCGGTTATCGAAGGGACCTCGGCTTGCATCGGTTTGATAGCGGTGAGCCATCCGAGCCGGTTGCGGATGGCTTTCACGGCTGCTGCATTCTTTTTCCAGAGCGTGGCGTCTTTTTCCCAAAAGCGCCGGGAAAGTTGCTGGCGTTGCATCGCTTGGAGCCGCCTTCGCACACGCGGAGCAAATGCTCCCAGCGAGGCCCAGTCGGGAAGCGGCTGCGCGGAGGCAGGTCGGCGCGGTGATGTGGGAGTTGGACGAGACGTGATGCGCTTCGTGGACGCTGGCATGACGGATGCGTAGGGTGCTGCGCCGCAACTGATCCGCCCAAAATACTATCATAATTCGGGCACAGTTCGGTGCGGCTCTTAGTTGGTGGATAGGTGATTCGAGGAGGGAATCGCTGCGGCTGTGCCTCGGCTTTTATCTCGCTGCGCCTGCGGCTCCGCTCGGGCCTACGGCAGTAAGGTAGATTTTTCGGACAGCGATTTTCGGCACGGTTGAAACCGTGCCCTGACAGAAGCAAAAAGCCCACGGCACAAGAGGCGTGCCGTGGACAGCAGGACTCCAGCGGGGCGGTGCGGAACACGCTACGCCTAACGGTTTGAGCGTTCAGCCGCTCCGGGCACGAGTTCTTGGCGTGCGAGGGGATGCGGAGGGACGCGGCAGCGGCCCGGAGCGCGTCGGCTTCATCGCGTTGCCAGCCAGTTGCATGAACTTCTCCGGTCTGAGCAGGCTTGCCACGGAGATGTCTTCGTCTATAGCTTCCCAATGAATCCCGATGCCGCCGCCGATGAACTCCCACTGGTTTCTTTGCTTCCGGGTGGCGTTCAGAAGCCTCGGAAACCACACCAGAGGAACCGACACGGTGCGGCCATCGTCGAGCACGACCGTGAGCGCATCGTCAGAACAAGCCACTTCGACCGCGAGCGTTTCACTCCTGTCCACTAAAGTAGGCATTCCACTTCTCCAAGAAAAAATCTCGATTTTCCAGTACGAGTTCTCGAATCACGGTCAATTCGTGGCTTCGAAAACCCCGGTTCGATGCCAATGTCACGGGATCGAGCCAAAACTTCGCATAACGGCCAGCCTGGGCAACGTGAATGTGAGGTGGCTCGCGATCTTCCAAACTGTAGAAGAAGAACCTGTAACCGCGAATCCTGAGCAGTACTGGCACGAAACCAGTTTACACCCTCTCGGATGGCGAAACGTCCTGGTCGGGGGAGAAATGCCCACGGGGAGGAAATCGTTCGCCGTGGCTTCAATCAGACATCCAGACTTCCGTAAACGATTGTTTCTTCTTGTTCCAATAATAGAGTGCATCGGCGCTTTCGAACGTACCCAAGTTTATCCCCTCCCTTCGAATCCGGACCATAGAAGGAGACCCAAGCTTCGTGGCACTGGGTCCGGGTCGATATGTTCCGGGTGCGACTCTAGTAACATACCTGTTCGTTGGACTCGCGACGTCGCGCTGAAGTTCGTGAACAACCAAGCGGCCTGATGGGTCTCGGACAAATGCAACGGCGCGATACCCGTGACCCGAACCATTTAGAACAAAAGTGGCATATTCACTCTGCCCGCTGCCCGTGAAATCACCTGAGCAGAAAAATGGAGCAAGCGTCGAAGGATCACCGTACTCCGCCCAATCACACTTGATGTCACCGGCCATAGGCAACCTGAGGTCTGACAATTGTTCGTGAACAGCTACAACCACTTCCGCTGGGAAGCGCAGTTCAATGTTCCTTGGCCACTCCAGCGGAGCCGATGGCGACAGCGGTGGCAATGTAACGAGAAGCGGAGAGCGAGAAAAGGTTGGCCGTCTCCACTCAACCGCAGACAACTTCTCGACGAGATAAAAGACTGCTGCTATGCCTCCTAGGACGGCGCTAATTGTGAGGATCAACTCCACCTTCATTTCTCATCGCGGCGTCTTTCGCGCCGTCGGCTGCATGCCGTGTTAGGCGTCGATCAGTGTTTCACGACGATCACTTCAGTGCCTGCCGAGGTTTCTAGTCCTCTTGTAAACTCCAGCGTGTCGCGGATCGTGCCGAGATCGTAGACTACGAAGAGGATACGTTCATATGTCCGGCCGTACGCCTGAATATCCGCGTTGATCTCATCGACTATGGCCTTCGCTTTCGTCTCGGTCTTGGCGAGTTTCACCTCAAGCGCAAGAGAGAGCTTCGGAAGGATGAAATCTGGCACGGATTCCTTGATCGAAACTTTCACCCGACCTGTTTCGCGATCGTAGTCGACGCCCTTGACCAAGCCCCGCCCGATCAGGAGTTGCTCCACGGCGTTCTGAACTTCCCGTTCTTGGCAAGGGCTCTCGAACATGACCTTGCGAAGACTTGCCTCAAGAAAATGGCGAAGGTCCTCGGCCTTCTCAGCCGGAAGATCAGCCCTAGCGGATAGCCATGCCTCCAGGATGGAGAGGTTCGCATGAACCGACTCGAACAGTTCCTTTTGGACAGTCATCACGGTGGCACCAGGATGAGGAACCTTGTCGATGTCATACAGGTCGATTGGTGCGGTGAGGGTCGTCAGCCCCTGGATGTACCGAACAACATCATTGTATTTCCTCATGTAGTCTCGGTAGGACCAATGTTTCCACACCGCATCCGGGTCTGACCGAAGGGCGTGCTCCATCGACTTCTTCAGCGCGGATACTGTAATCAGCGCTTCGCGATACGCTCTACTCTGGCCTTGATCCATGAGTTGCTCGAATAGCTGCCTGATGCCTAACTTCTGTTCTGGCCGACACGCCCAAACCGCCATGGCAGGCGGGCGGTGGCGCAACCGCTCCCTCGCTGTCGCGGCTCGGATTTGTCCGCTTGCTCACGCGCGCGGCTCGCACTACACACCCGCACGGTGGCGTTGTGGCAAGCTCGCATTATACGGCCAGTGGGGAAGAACAGTGACAAGTGAAAAGTGACGAGTGAAGGGTGGAAGACAGAAGTCAGAAGTCAGAAGAAGAGCGGGTCCCTCGTCGCTACGCTCCTCGGGATGACAGCGAAACAATAAACCCACGGCAAGGAAAGCGCTCACCGTGGTTACCCGCTCCATTACTGTCGCGGCTCGGATTGTCCGCTTGCTCACGCGCGCGGCTCGGATGAGAATTGCGGTGTTACTTGGTTAGCGGGCGCGGCTCCAGAGAGAACTCTTTCTCGATTTCGGCGATCTTGTCCAGGCGGCGTTTATGGCGGGGCAGTCCGGAGAAGGTGGCCTGGAGCCAGGTCTTGATGATTTCTTCGGCGAGCGCCGGACCGATCACCCTGGCTCCCAGGCAAAGGACGTTCACATCGTCGTGTTCCCTGCCCTGGCGGGCGGAGTAAGTATCATGGCTGACGGCGGCGCGGATGCCCGGAAACTTATTGGCGGCGACGGCGGCTCCGACACCGCTGCCGCAGATGATGATTCCCAAATCGGCTTTTCCCTGAAGAATGGCCTGACAGACTGCGCGGGACAGGTCGGGATAGTCCACCGGATCGTGGTTGTGCGTCCCCACATCGATGGCAGTGTGGCCCGCCGACTGTATTTGTTCCACGATGGGCTTTTTTAGATCAAACCCGGCGTGGTCGGCCCCGATGACGATGCGCATTGTTATTCGTCTCCTGAGACCGGTTCCCCAATGGATGCGTAGTCCGCCCGAGGGGCTGATTTCTTTCGCCCCTCCGGGGCTTGTCTCGATCTTTCCCTTTTTAACCCACGGCTTGCGCCGTGGGCTAGACTCTTACGCCCCTGCGGGGCTGTGGCCGACACAATACATCAACGATGCAAGCGGTCTAGTTTCCCGCAAGGGTTTGCCAGCTTTCATCTTAACGCAAGAGGGCCTCGGCGCGAGCGGCAATGTTGTGAGGAGTGAAACCATATTTTTCAAGCAGGATGTTTCCGGGAGCGGAAGCGCCGAAAATTTCGATGCCTAGAATGTCGCCCCCATCGCCGACAAACTCGCGCCAGCCCATCGGCGAGCCAGCTTCTATAGCAAGCCGCTCTTTTACCGATGGCGGCAGCACCACTTCGCGGTAGGCTTGGGGCTGCTCCCGAAACAACTCCCAGGAAGGCATACTAACTACGCGCGTTGCGATGCCTTTGGCCTCCAACAATTTTCTAGCTTCCAAAGCCACGCTGACTTCCGAGCCTGTGGCGATCAGCAGAAGTTGCAACGGCCCGGTTGCGGCCTCGGCCAGAACATAGGCTCCCTTGGACAGAAGATCGGCGTCGCCATGCAGCGTGGGCACCTTCTGGCGCGTGAGAATCAGAGCCACGGGTCCGCTTTGCCGTTCCAGGGCCACGCGCCACGCGGCGCTGGTTTCCGCCGCGTCGGCGGGGCGGATGACGGTGAGGTGAGGGATGGCTCGCAGCGACGCCAGATGCTCTACGGGCTGATGCGTTGGGCCGTCCTCGCCCACAGCAATACTGTCGTGCGTAAAAACATAGATCACGGGCAGATGAGAAAGCGCGGCCAGACGAATGGAAGGGCGCATGTAGTCGGAAAAGACCAGGAAGGTAGCACCGAATGGACGGATGCCTCCGTGCAAGGCCATGCCGTTGAGGACGGCTCCCATAGCATGTTCGCGGATGCCGAAATGGAAGTTCCTGCCGGCGGGGCTGAGATGGAAGTCCTCATAACCTTTCAGGATTGTTTCGGTGGAAGGAGCCAGGTCTGCGGAGCCACCAAGCAGGTTGGGGATATGAGAGGCGATGGCGTTGAGGACTTTGCCGGATGCCTGGCGGGTGGCCAAAGCCGGAGTATCGGGGCCAAACAACGGGAGGCTTTTCTCCCAGCCCGGCGGGAGTTGGCCGCTTTGGAAGCGATCCCATTCTGCGGCCAGTTCCGGAAAGGTCTCGGCATAGGATTGCCAGCGCTCCTGCCATTGGGCCAGGTGGGTTCGACCGCGCGCGACGGCCTCTCGAAAACGATTCAGCGCCTCTTGCGGAATATGGAAATCCGGTTCCAGAGGCCATCCCAGAGCCTGCTTGGTGAGCCGGATTTCTTCCTTGCCGAGAGGCGAGCCGTGCGCGGAGGCGGAGTCCTGCTTGTTGGGGCTGCCGTAAGCAATGTGGGTATGAGCGCGAATCAGAGAGGGCCGCTCCAGCTCGGAGCGCGCTGCCGCCAGAGCAGCAATCAATGCTTTGGCGTCGTTGCCGTCCACTTCCTGGACGTGCCAGCCGTAGGCTTCAAACCGCCGGGAAACATCCTCGGAGAAAGCCAGGTCGGTGCCGCCCTCGATGGTGATGCGGTTGTCGTCGTAGAGATAGATGAGCTTGCTGAGCTTCAGGTGAGCTGCCAGCGAGGCGGCTTCCGAAGCCACGCCCTCCATCAAGTCGCCGTCGCTGACGATGGCGTAGGTGAAATGATCCACGATGGCGTGACCGGGGCGGTTGAAATAAGCGGCCAGCCAGCGTTCGGCGATGGCCATGCCGACGCCGTTGCCGAAGCCCTGCCCCAGGGGGCCGGTCGTAGCCTCGACGCCGGGCGTGAGGCCGTGCTCGGGATGGCCCGGAGTGCGGCTGCCCCACTGGCGGAATTGCTTGAGGTCGTCCAACGACAAGTCGTAGCCGGTCAGATAGAGCAAGGCGTAAAGCAGCATGGAGCCGTGGCCGGCAGAGATTACAAAGCGGTCACGGTTGGGCCATTGAGGATTGAGGGGACTGTGGCGCAGAAAGCGGGTCCACAGAACGTAGGCCATCGTCGCCGCGCCCATGGGCATGCCGGGATGCCCGGACTGGGCGCGCTCGACCGCGTCCATCGCCAGCACGCGAATGGAGCTGATGCAGAGTTCGTCTGTTCGCTCCAGGGGCGACTCCAGAGGGCGCTCCGGGCCGGTTGCGGGCGATTTGTTTGTGCTCACTTTTTCCGTCACTGGATCGTTTGGCTCCGTGTGAGTTTGCCGTGATGCAATCGGGCATCGCCGAGCCTTGCAGCCGGCGGCCCGGCGAATGGTAGAAAATCATAGCACAACGATGCTACAAAACGATGACGCCAGCGACGGAACCCTCAATAAAAATCTGAAGGCCGAACGCCAGGGACGCCCGGCCCGAAAGCCCTTGTTCCTGTCAATTTCCAATTCAGTTATCGAACTTAGTGGAAGCCCAGTCAAGATAACTTTCTGTCGCAATTTAGGGCTTGACACGGGAGGGGGGCAGGTGTACATTCCGAGGCAAAATGGAAATTCCAGATGATTGGCTACTGTTTGCGGAGAGCTAACTGACGCGGCGGCTGTTTGGCAGTATGCACCTGCGGATCGTCGGGCTGTCGCTTCCGGCGGGATAGCCGAGGCTGTAGCGGCCGGAAAATCGGCTGGAGCCGCCGGGGACGGAGGGTGTCTGACAAAAGCGGATGGGAAGGCCGCATGCAGCAGTTTCGGGACGCGCGATGGGGGAGGCAGAACTCAGTCCCGATCCCCTGGTCCCAGCCAAAGGGAAAGTGGTACGCTGGAACCCATCCAGCGGCGTATAGTATAGGAGTGTTGGGAGCCAAAAAGGAAATGCCAGCTTAAGGCATCGATCAAGAAAGGAGATTGCGTAATGACGAATCGAATTCTGCGAGCGGGGTTTGTTGCAGTGATATTGTTTCTTGGGGTCAGCGTCCAAGCCCAGCAGGCTACCATGCCGGCAAAACTGGCGGAATTGGCATATCCGGACCTTATTATCTACAACGGCAAGATTGTCTCCGTGGATGATCCCTCCTTGAATAATTCTCTGGGGAGGACGTACGAGGCCATGGCAGTCAAGGGGGAGCGAATCCAGTTCCTGGGGACCACTGCGGAGCTGCTCACCTATGCCGGCCCCCAGACACGGAAAATTGATTTGAAAGGCCGCATGGTGATTCCCGGGATCATTGACTCGCACACGCACCTTCACAACCATGCGTATTCCTACTGGGCCCGGACCAATACGGACAAGTTCGCCCACCTGGCCAAGAGGATTTCAGTACAGGGGAAGACGTTTGAGGAGTTGAACAAAGGAATCGAACTGGCCGTCAAGGAAGGCATGTCAGGCATACCGAAGGAAACGTGGGCAGACATTAGCCTCCCTAGCGGGACGGGCATCGGGATGCCCTACCTGCGGTCAGACTCCTTGACGCGCGAGAAACTCGATCAGTGGGCTCCGGACCGGCCGGTCTGGGTTTCCGCGAATGTGGAATATCAGTTGAATACTACCGCCCGCAATCAGCTGCTCGAATACTATGGTGTGGAACCAACCGATGAAAGCTTGGAAAATGCCGTCCAGCACGCCGTTACCATCAATCGCACCAGGATTTCCGACAAGTACTTCGAGAACAATGTCGGCGAGCTGGCGAATGCCATGGAGCATGGGATGAAGAGCGCCGCCGCGAACGGGATTACGACGTTCTCCTCCCACATCGTCGGACTTCGGTTCATGCCGGCCTACGCGCTCCTTCGAAAGGAAGGGCGAATGCCCATTCGTTTCGGATGGGCACATCGGCTGTGCCAGTTGGTGGAAGACAATGTCCCCGGCTGCTTCCTGCACCTGGGGTCCATCCAGAACGTTGGAGACAACTACTATTGGAGCGTCGGCATGACCCTGGGAGCCATTGACGGCGGGCCTCCCTCCATTTGCACTACCATGGAGGCGCCTCCGAAGTTCAAGGAGGCGGAGAAATGTTTCCTGCAGCCCGGTAACCAGTACGCGAAGGCGATTCATACGGCGCTGTCGAATCGCTATCGGTACATAGTGAACCATGTCTATGGGGATAAGGCCGTGGACTATGTCATGGACATCATGGACCAGGTGATCGAGGAGAACTCCGAGATCACTCTGGAATACATGCGGGATCTGCGGATGACCTCCGATCACTGCGGTTTCTATCCCCGCAAAGAGCAGCTGCCGCGCATGGCAAACTTCAATTGGATCATCAGTTGCGATGTGGCGTTTATCAACCGCAGCTATCCCTGGCTGTCAGTCTATGGGAAGGATCATGCCAACCGCATTGCTCCCATGAAAAGCATTATTGACGGGGGCGTAATGGCGACCCTGGAGTTTGAGCTCCGAACCGAAACCGGGGAAGGTCCGACGCTGTTTTCGCAGGGCATCCAGGCGATTACCCGGAAGAACAACCGCGGAGACATTGTCGCGCCGGAAGAGGCTATTGACCGGCAAACGATGCTGAAGATGATCACCGTCTACCCGTCGTACTACGTGCTGAAAGAGAAGGAGATCGGCACGCTGGAAGTCGGCAAGCTGGCTGACTTCGTGGTGTTCAACAAGGACTACCTCACGATTCCAGTGGACGAAATTCCAACCGTATTCCCCTTGATGACCGTGGTCGGCGGAAAAACGGTGGTTCTGCGGCAGGAATTCGCGACAGAACTGGGTCTGCAACCGGTGGGTCCGCAGATTAAGTTCGAGTTCAAGGAAGAGTATGATGAGGGTGAGGTACCCATGTAACGGCAAAGCGAGAATCCGCCTTCGGAGTGATCTGCGAAGGCGGGCGACTTGCTAAGCTAAGCTTGTACGCTTGAGGGGGACATGTGCAGTGTCCCCCTTTTCTCCACTTACGGTGCTCAGCGGCGGGAGCAGCGCACAATGGTGAACGACGAACAAAGGGAGAGCGCTGTTATGCGAAAAGCAAGGAAAAGACCGGCATGGTATGTGACGGCGCCATTATGTCTCCTTCTGCTCCCGGCAGCGCTCCTGGCGCAAGGTAACGAGGAAGCCTGGAAGCGGCATATGGAGTCGGCTTCGGCTGCACTCCAGGCGAACAACCTCGATGATGCCTTGTTTGACTTGGGCAATGCGCTGCGAGAGGCGGAAAAGTTTGGTCCGGGAGATCAGCGCCTGGTGAGCACCCTAGGCCTCATGGCTTCGTTCCAGCGCTCTCAAGGGAATTTCGATCAAGCGGAATCACTGTACCTGCGGCTCGTGGTGGCCTTAGAGCGGGGGCTCGGCGAAGACGACCCGACGGTCGCCAATGCTCTGGACACGCTCGCCACGCTGTACCAGGAAAAACACGCGCTGCCCCAGGAGGAAGAGTCTCTCCAGGCAGATCACGCGCACCAGGATGACCACGCGAACGAGCATGACCAGCCGTTGGATTCAGCCGAGAAGGTCCTGCGGCGCGCCCTCGAGATTCGCGAGAAGGCCTTTGGCCAGGACGATCCTAGCGTCGATGCCAGTGTCAACCGGCTGGTGGTGGTCTATGATGCGCAGGGCAAGTACGACGAGGCGAAGGTGTTGCTCCAGCGGTCGTTGGAAACACGGGAGCGGGTGTTCGGGAAGGATGCTCCTGAGATGGCCGCAAGCCTCTACAACCTCGGAATCCTGGCACAAAAACGGGGAAATCTGGCCGAAGCCGAAACGCTGCTGAAGCGCTCCTGGCAATTGCGCGAAAAACAATTCGGCTTGCAGGATCTGGAATTGGATCGGAGTTTGAATGCTCTGGCTTCCCTTTACACGGGGCAGCGGAGGTACGAGGAAGCGGAGCGATTGCTCAGGCTTTCCCTCTCGATCCGTGAGAACAAGCTGGGCGGCGACAATCCTGGCTTGGTTCCAGTGTTGGGAAGTCTTTCTGCTCTGCATGCGTTGCAGGATCATCCGGCGGAGGTCCAGCGACTGCTGGAACGCTCCCTTTCGCTTGAGGAGAAGGCGTTCGGCGAGGAACACCTCCTCCTGGTCTCCACCCTCAATAATCTGGCGCTGGCGCACATGGCACAAGAACATTATGGCGAAGCCGCGCAGATCTGGGAGCGGGTCCTCAGCATTCAGGAGATCAACAACGGTGTCTTTCACGCCAGTCTGCTTCCGACTCTGGAAGCCCTGTACGAGGCATATCAGAAGCAGGGCAAGGACCAGGAGGCCGTGAGAATAGGCCGGCGCATGGAAGCCGTCGCAGAGATGTCCGGGCAGCACGAACATTAGAACCGGTCTCAAAAATGGTCATTTTTTGCCAATCTCAGCGTATGGGCCTAATCCAGCCAGCCAAAACGCCCTGAAAATCTGGGTTTTGAGTGCCTCCGGTGGTGGTTGATTTTGCCGGCTGCGTCTTTCACCCATTCACCCATGTTTGAGACCGGCTCTAGCAAGCGAATCCCGATTAAACCAGTCATTATCTGACGCGGAGGAACGATCGGGGTGATCTCATCGGCGCGCAGGAGGCCATTGACCGGGTGAGCGCACTGAAGATGGGTACGATCGGGGCGTCCTATTTCGTGTTGCGGGAGAAAGAACTCGGGTCGCTCGAGCCCGGCAAACTTGCCGATTTCGTGGTCTTCAACAAGGAGAATAGAATCTCGCTGTAGAACTGCTGAAGAGGGCAATGGAACTGTTTTCGCTCTGAGGACCGTGCTTGGAAAAAAGACGGACTATAGTGCCGCGGGAGGAGTTGCAAAGAAGCAGACCCGTTCCCCTAATGATGCATCTCTATTGGCTGCCGTTACCCCTGGGTAATCAGCATATTGGCAACTTGAGTTAATAGACACTATAGGAGAACGGGTCTAGCCCGCATTTCTCACCAGCAACACAGCGCCGGTGGCGCGAAAGAGGGTAGCCCAGGGGCTTTTGCCTGACAAGGAAACGGCAGGGGACCTAGCGGGAAGTTTTCTCAATTCAGAAAGGCAGACAAGACGATGAAATCATGGATTGCCACGAAGGAGATGATGATGAGGAGCAAACTACAAAGAAGAATGACGATTGGTTTGTTATTCGCGATGCTTTTGGGTGTCCCTGTTCGGGGACAGCAGACGCTGAACGGCGTTCCGGCAGATTTGGTGGGCTATCCGGAGCTTATCATTTACAACGGCAAAATTGTCACCATGAATGACGCCTCGTTGAATAGCACTTTGGGCAGGACGGTACAGGCCCTGGCGGTGCGCGGGGACCGGATCCTGTTCGTCGGGAGCAACGATGAGGTGCTCCTCTATGCCGGCCCCCAAACCCGGAAGATTGATTTGAAAGGCCGGACCGTGGTCCCCGGCTTCATTAATACCCACTCGCACATGCACAACCACACCGTCCAGCTCTGGGCCCGGAACCATGTGGCAGAAATTGAGAAGGTAGTCAAGCGGTTCTCTGTGTCAGGAAAGAGCTACGCGGATTTGACCAAGGGCGTGGAGGTGGTTGTTAAGGAGAACATGGCCCATCCGCTTCCGGGACAATGGGCCTGGATTGATCTCCCTTCCGGCGGAGGTAGCGGCACCGGTATCGGAGTCCAGTATTTGGAGGAGCAGGCGATGGACCGCAAGAAGTTGGATGAACTGGCGCCGGATTTGCCGGTCTTTCTCCTTTCCCACCCCAGTTTCTTGTTGAACACTGCGGCCCGCAATGCCTTCTTGAACCTTTATGAGGTCCCGCTCACGGATGAAAACGAAAAGCTGGCGTTGACCCAGGACACCACCCTCACTCGCTCTCTGGTGGTGGATCAATATTTCCGTGAGCACATCGATGTGCTGGCCGATGCGCTCCAAGACGGACTGACGCATGAAGCGGCGGCCGGGTTCACCACCTTTAGTTCGCACATTGTGGGCCTGCGCGTCATGGACGCCTACATGAAGCTGGTGCGGGAGGAGCGGATGCCCATTCGATATGCGTGGGCACATCGGTTCTGCCAGCAGGTGCAGCCGGATATGGCCGGTTGTTTTGCGCGGCTGGGCGACGCAGCCGGCATAGGCGACAAGTACTTCTGGAATATCGGGGTAACCTTGGGAGGGCTCGACGCCGGCCCGCCGGCCATCTGCACGACCATGGAGGCTCCTAAGAAATACAAGGATCAGGAGCGGTGCATCCTGCAACCCGGCAACGCTTATGCCAAAGCCATCCATGCCGCCCTGAGGTCCCATCTGCGGTTCGTGGTGAACCACGACTATGGAGATAAGACCATTGACTACGTGATGGACATCATTGACCAGGTGAGCAAGGAAGACCCTTCCATTACGCTCGATTACATGCGGTCGCGGCGTACCACAGCGGACCACTGCGGCTTTTATCCTCGCAAAGCGCAGCTTTCACGATTGGTCAACCAGGGGTGGATCATCAGTTGCGACGCCATGTTCCTCAACCGCAGCGCCCCCTGGCTGCAAGTCTACGGCCTCGAAATGGCCAACCGCGTTGCTCCCATCAAAAGCATGTTGGATGCCGGCCTGATGACTACCGCCGAAGCGGAGTTGGGCGATATTGAAACCGGCGAATCGGAAACCTTTCACGCCCAGTTGGTCCATCTCATCACCCGGAAAAACGACCGGGGAGAATCCATTGCTCCAGAAGAGGCCATTGATCGGAACACATTGATGAAAATGTCAACGGTCTGGCCCTCTTTTTACGTCCTGAAAGAAAAGGAACTCGGCACCCTGGAGCCCGGCAAATATGCCGATTTTTTGATCCTCAACAAAGACTACTTCACCATTCCGGAAGCGGAAATTGGCTCCGTTTTCCCGCTGATGACAGTGCTGGGAGGCAAGACCGTCGTGCTACGCGAGGAACTGGCGAAAGAATGGGGCGTTGCCCCGGTCGGACCCCAGATCAAATTCCAGTCTAAGACCGAGTATGACTTTGGATCTCCGGTCGGGGGGGAATAGCCTCCCGCATCGTACCGCTGCGGACCGCAACGGCGGTGGATTTTGCGAGGAGGAATTTCTGCGCGGGGAGTTGTTTTAGAATTTCCCGCCAAGATAGGGTCGCCGACAACCCGTCCGCGCCTACAGTGGCCGCGGACGGGTAGTTTTCCAATTGGCTGCGGCGATTGCATGGGGTAGAAACTCAGACTAGACCCGTTCTCCTATTGGTGTCTATTAACTCAAGTTGCCAATATGCTGATTACACAGGGGTAACGGCAGCCAATAGAGATGTGCCATTAGGAGAACGGGTCTAGGGCGTGTGAACACTATCGGAGGGCCTCGACGATCAGAGCGAAGTTGAGGAAAGCCAGGACGACGACGCCGAGTTTATCGAAGCGCGAAAAGCCGGTCATAGGCGGCGTGGGGCCGATCCAAAACCAGACCATTTCATCGCCTCGTGGAATGATTATAGCGCAGATGGAGTGGCGTTGCGGCACGGTTGCAACCGTGCCTGTGACTGTTACTTGGGGGCATCAACAAAACCCACGGCGAGCGAACGCGCTCGCCGTGCGCACCGGTTAGTCGAAGACCGCTTCGGGGAAAAACCCATCGGTTCCCCGATTGTGTAACCAGTTGAGTCCTGCGTCAGTGCCCTTCAGTGCTTTTTCGATCTTGCGTACTAAGCCGATTGCGCTATCAACAACTCGCTCGACCTCTTCCCATTCCAGATTTAGAAGTACGTGAGTCTTCTCAAATTCGCCGGTGTTGGGGTTTGGCCAGCCGGATGGATGTACGATGGAATCCCGAACTTTCTTGCCAATGTCTACCATGTAGGCTAACTCGGGGCAATTACTCTCCTGTAAAGGAGGATGCACAAAACCACTAATAATCTTGGTGTATTCAAGAACCTTATCGCGAAAAGAAAGCGGTCTCCATTTTTTCTTCGTGTCGTCCCATTCTGTGAGGGAAGTCCTAGTTTTTTGATCACGCATGTCCTCATGATTACAAACATAGTCGAACGCGAGTCCATTCAAGAAGGCTTCGACAAAGTAAAAGGCTGTGGCTACCGTGGCGCGGAATAGCGCCTTGGTAGTTTTCTTTGACCCGCCGTTTCCATTTGACTCGGTGGAATGCTCTTTGGCTAGATTAAAAAGGGCGCACATGTCCTCGTACGTCTGGACTTCCGGCAGCCACCAGTCAAAGTTCCCTGCTTTATCTTTATAACGATCAAGAGCAATTCGCGCATGTTCTGGAAGCGCATCGTAGATTGGGAACAATGTCCCGTAGCGTTCGAAAACTTCCTCAAGCCAGCCCTTGCTGACAAAAACAGATTTTCCTGGAGGTGCGGTTTCAACGAATTCAAGGCGAGCAATCAATTCAGCCCGCGAGAGCCTGATCCCTAGGTCTTCGCGCAATTTCGCAACGCTTTCGGCTTTCTCTTCTATGTAATCCCGCAGTTGGCGGTTGGTGAGCGCCTCAAGTTTTTGGCTCTCCCGGCTTAGTTTATTTCTCAAATTCCGATCCATGAGACTTGCCAACACTCGAATCGCTTCCCATTCGCGCAGGAGACCTGAAGCCTTATCTTTAAGCTTTGTGTGTAGGGTGGACAATCTCGCCATTGTAGCAACTGCGGTTGTGTGGTTATTGCGGAGCTAGAGTGCTCGTGCGGAGAATTGGTAGCGATCCTAATCTGGAGCGTGGTGGCAACTTGGACACAAGCCTGTCTCATATGCTGCTGGATTACCAACCTCTGGATAATCGCCACAGATTTCACAAACCCAACCCTTTCTTTCACAAAGCTGCTTCCAGTTCTCCTCTCTTTCTATCTGCTGGTCCTTCACATGACCCATATTGAACAATTCCTTTCCAGGTCGAATACTAACCTTCTTCTGTCTTACGAGCAGCCGCTGGTGCTGCCGCAGTTTTCGCATTTATAGCAACTGCCGTTGCGGGTCAGCGGTACGTGCCTTCCCGGCGCAGTTCACAGGTTTTCAAATAGACGACCGTCTCTTCGATGTCGTACCGGAAACGGAAGCGGCCCGCCCGGATGCGGTATTGACCGTTGCCCGCCGCAACACCTTCGAGCTTCTTGATGGGGTGCGAGAAGGTTCGATTATACGGATCGGTTTGGAGGATGCCGATAATGCGAGCATAGCGGCTGACCAGTTCCCGGTGCTGGCGGAGCAGGCCCCGGAAGTCGCGGTCAAAGTGCGCGGTAGTTCGAACCTCGAACGCCGGGGTCATTTTTTCTGACGCCGGACCGTACGAGACTTCAGGCTCAACTCTTTCCGCGCTTCTTCCAGCAGTCGGGCGGCGGGGCGAGTACGGCCGGCGCGAATATCTTCATTGCTTTTCTGAATCTTCTCCTGAACCTTGGGATCGCGCAGCTCCAGGTAATCCTCCAACTCTTCAGCGGCCATGATTCCAATGACAGGAGCGCCATTCTTACCCACGAAAAAGTATTCGCCCTTGCCGTGGCTCTGCTGGACGATCTTGTTCAGACTGGCTCGGGCTTCCGTCAGGGACAGATGACGAACTCGAATTGCCTTGCTTCTGGCCAACGATTCCTCCGGGACAAAGCTTTGTCTCTCCCGCAATTATACTCCCCCTACGAGCAGCCGCTGGTGCTGCCGCAGTTCTCGCATTTGTAGCAACTGCCGTTGCGGGTCATGATGGAGCCGCACTCGGAGCAGGAGGGAGCGTCAAGCGCCGAGGCAGATGCCGCAGGTTTGCTGACCGCTCGCTCACGGTCGCGGCTCGGACTTTCGGTTGAGGGGCCACCGGCGGCCCACGGCTGGCCTTCATACTCCTTGGCGGGCGTCTCGCCGGGGGCGACGCCTTCTACCCCCTCGTAGCCGGGGATAAACCTGTGCCCCAGCCACCGGAAGATGTAGTCCATGACGGACTTGGCAAACGGAACGTCCGGGTTGCCGGTCCAGCCGGAGGGTTCAAAGCGCGTGTGGGAGAACTTGTCCACCAGCACCTTCAGCGGCACGCCGTATTGCAAGGCGAGTGAGATGGCCGTGGCGAAGCTGTCCATCAGGCCGCTGACGGTGGAGCCTTCCTTGGCCATGACAATAAAGATTTCGCCCGGCTGGCCGTCCTCGTACATGCCCACGGTGATGTAGCCTTCGTGGCCGCCAATGGAGAACTTGTGCGTGACGGCGTTGCGCGTGGCGGGCAATTTATGGCGAATGGGCTTACGAGTCACTTCGGCGGTGTTGCCCTCAGCGGCTGAAGCCGCTTTTTCCGCTTCCGCCAATGGCACGGTT
>Ga0155948_1274_pt2 | contig 16519 bp, 15 predicted proteins | sample RifCSPlowO2_02_FD_107602 | JGI IMG/M metagenome (GOLD analysis project Ga0155948, IMG submission 107602) | Acidobacteria bacterium RIFCSPLOWO2_02_FULL_59_13
GCCTGGACCGACAATTCTGCCGTCAATAGTTACATTAATGGTTACATCTATAATTCCTTGCTGCGACGCGACCCGGAGACTTACGAGTGGGAGGGAAGCCTGGCGGAGCGGTGGATCGAAGAGGACGTTGTGGTCCGGCAGGACGACACCCAGCTTCGCGGTGTGGTTGCCTCCGATGCGAGCAAAGACGGCGGTGGACTCACCATGAAAACTTCGTCGGGCGCTGTCGTTACCCTCTCGCCGCAGGAAGTCAAGGAAGTGCGCAGGAAGGTTTCCTTCACCTTCTTTCTGCGCCGCGACGTGCGCTTCCACGACGGCAAGCCCGTGACCGCCGCCGACGTCAAGTTCAGCTTCGACACCATCAAGAATGAATCTGTGGACGCCCCCTCGCTGCGCAACTATTACAACGACCTGGCAAGCTGCGAGGTTCTGGACCCCTATACCGTCCGCCTCACCTATTCCAAACAGTACTGGATGGCGCGCGACTTTGCCGGCGGCTTCGAGGTTCTCCCCAAGCATTTGTACGACTGGGACGATTTGCAGAAAAAGGACCCGCAGGCCTTTGGCAAGCGCTTCAACGAGAGCGAGCACAACCGCCACCCCATCGGCACCGGCCCTTACAAGTTCGAACGCTGGGACACTGGAATTCAGGTTGTTCTCCGAAGAAACGACGCTTATTGGGACGTTCCCAAGCGCGCCCATCTGGATCAGATTGTTTTCAAGTTCATTTCCGACAACGTGGCGGCGCTCCAGGCCCTCAAAAACGGCCAGGTACATTTCCTGCCCGGGGTTACGGCGGAACAATTTGAGGAAGAGACCAATGACCCCGAATTTCGCCGCCGCTTCGCCAAGGTCGAGTACTACACCGGAGGATTCAACTACATCGGCTGGAACATGCGCCGCCCGCCGTTTGATGATGTCAAGGTGCGGCTGGCCATGGCCTATGGCGCTTTTGACCGCCAGGCTTTCCTCGACAAGGTTCTCTATGGCAGAGGCGTGGTTGTAACCGGGTTCCAGTACTATTATGGTCCCGCTTACGACCACAGCATCTTGCCGCATCCCTATGATCCGGAAGAAGCCAAGCGCCTGCTGCTGGAGGCCGGTTGGTACGACCGCGATGGTGACGGGCTGCGCGATAAAGAGTCGCTGGACTCGAGCGGCAAACCCTATCTGGTCCCCTTGCGCTTTGAGATGCTGCTGCCCTCCGGCAGCGAGGTCTATCGCCGCCGGGCGGCCCTGATGAAGGAGAACCTGAGAAAGCTCGGCATTGACATGGGCGTTCGCGAGCTGGAATGGGCCACCTTTCTGGAGCACGTTAATGACCGCCAGTTCGACGCCTGCGGACTCGGCTGGGCTACCGGCCTGGAATCAGACCCCTATCAGATCTGGCATACCTCGCAGATGGAGAATCGCGGCTCCAATCACGTGGGATTCGGCGATGCAGAGACCGACCGGCTCATTGAGCAGTCGCGCCTGATGATTGACGATGAAGAACGAAGAAAAAATTTCTTTGACCTTCATCGGATCATGCATGAGACGCAGCCCTATCTCTTCCTCTATGTCTCGCCGAACCTGGGAATCTATGACAAACGCTTTCGCGGGGTCAAGTTCTACAAAGTGCGCCCCGGCTATGATCTCTCGGAGTGGTTTTTGCCGGATATTTCATAGCCATCCGAAAGGTAGCCCCGGCACGCTTTGTGTGCCGTGGGTTTTTGTAATCCGAGCCGCGACCGTAAGCGAGCGGCCCCCAAAGTGCGGCGGGTTCCCCACACGTGCTCGCACGTGTGGGATTAGAATCTAGGGCAAGTGGCAGGTAGCCACGGCACGCTTTGTGTGCCGTGGGTCTGTAAGTTTTGTTTGGCTGTCGTCCCGATCCCTTCGCTGTCATCCTGAGCGCAGCGAAGGACCTGCTTTTGTTTTTCGCTCAGGTCTGCCCTGAGCCTGCCGAAGGGTCAGGCTCCGCGAGGAATCTGCGCTTCATTCCTCGGCACTCAGGCTGACTTTCTGAATTGATGATGAAGACTTACCTCATCAAACGCCTGTTGCTGATGATCCCCACGCTGCTGGGGATTACGGTGATTACCTTTGTCATCATCCGTCTGGCCCCAGGCGATCCGGCGGCCATGCGTGTCGGCAGCAGCCTCCAGGGCACCATCGGTGAGGAGCAGGTAGCCCGCGCCATCATTGAAAAGACCCGCCAGGAGTTCGGCCTCGACAAACCTCTTCATGTCCAGTACTGGCTCTGGGTCACCAAAATCGCCACTCTCGACTTCGGACGCTCCTACAAAGACAACCGCCTCGTCATGGACAAAATCTGGGAGCGGCTGCCCATCACCATCCAGCTCAACGTGATTTCCATTTTCTTGATCTACATCTTTGCCATTCCCATCGGCATTTATTCCTCCACCCACCAGTACTCCGTTGGGGACAAAATCAGCACCGTGGCCCTGTTCGTTATGTACTCTCTCCCCAGCTTCTGGGTGGCGACCATATTGATTTTACTGCTAGGCGGCGTCGGCTCCTGGTACAACTTTCCCATCAGCGGCATCAGTTCGCTCGATGCCAACCAGATGCCCTTTTGGCCCTGGCTGCTGGACCGCCTCTGGCATCTGGCTCTGCCGGTGTTTTGTTTGACCTACGGCGGCCTGGCCTACATCTCCCGCCAGATGCGCGCCGGGATGCTGGAAACCATCCGCCAGGACTACATCCGCACGGCCCGCGCCAAAGGCTTGAGCGAGAGGGTCGTCATCCTGAAGCACGCCTTTCGCAATTCCCTGATCCCCATCGTCACCCTGCTGGGCTTTTTGCTGCCCGCTTTGTTTGGCGGCAGCGTCATCATTGAAAGCATCTTCACCATTCCCGGCATGGGCGCATTAGGCTTTGACGCCATTCTCTCGCGCGACTACCCCGTTGTGATGGCCATTGCCACCATCGCCGCTTTCCTCACGCTGCTCGGCCTGCTTTTTTCCGACCTTCTCTACGCGCTGGTCAATCCCACCATCTCCCTGGAGGCGCAGTAGCCCGCCATGGCCGCAGCCGCATCCTCTGTATCTTCCGCTCCCCAATCGCTCGAAAAAGGCGAATCCTACTGGAACCTGGTGGCCCGGCAATTTCGCCGCAATCGCATCGCCGTGGTCTCGCTGCTTTTTGTGCTGCTGTTGTTTGCGGTTGCCATCGGCGCGCCTTTCCTGGCCAGCAACCGCCCCATCATTCTGATCGGGAGCTTCAACGGCGTTTATCAGGACCGTTTCGAGGAGTGGCAGTTGGGCGGCCATCCCGCGCTGCTGGAGGCTCTCCGCAGCGACGCGACGGTTTCCGACCAACTGCGGCGGTTCCGCCTTTCCGTTCGCCTCGGTGCCGTCGAACGCCAGTTGCAATACATGGCTTCGCAACTCGCCTCCGAGCCTGCCGAGATTCTTCTGCAATACCTGGAGGAGTACCGCAAGGCTGTTCCCATGTCCCTGGCCGGCCCCTCGGAGGAACTGACCAGGCAGTTGGAGCTTCTGGAATATAATGCCCAGGAAATCACCCGGAACTTCGACCCCGCCGTCGTCCTATTCCAGTCCAAGACCTACTGGCCCGCGTTCGCGGCGCTCACCGCGATAGACGTTTTCTTCCTCACGCTGGCCGTGCTGGCATTGCTGCTGCCATTGCTCCGCAGGTTCCTACCGCTTTCCTGGCGCGAATCCTGGAAGAGGCAGATGCTGGTGGTCGCGCTCCCGGCGATTTTGTTTGCGGCGCTTTGGTGGGGTCGGCCCAGCGTTTTTGAAACCATTGAATACAAGGACCAACTGCGCTCCGGCGCTATTCACAGCACCCTGGCCCTGTTTCCTCCCATTGCATTCGGCACCAACGAGGATCACCTGGAGGACAAGTATCAGGCGCCCAGCTCGCGCTATTGGATCGGCACCGACGCCAATGGCCGCGACCTGCTCACCCGCATGATTTGGGGCTCCCGCATGTCACTTTCGGTCGGCTTTGTTGCCGTGAGCATCTACGTAGCCATCGGGCTTCTGGTGGGCACCATCGCCGGCTATTTTCGCGGCTGGGTGGACATGGTTCTTTCGCGCGTGATTGAGATTGTCATTTGTTTTCCCACCTTCTTTTTGATCCTGGCGGTGCTGGCCTTTCTCCAGCCCAGCATCTGGAACATCATGATCGTCATTGGCCTCACCGGCTGGGTTACCGAGGCGCGCTTGATACGCGGCGAGTTCTTCCGCCTCAACGACCAGGAATTCGTCCTGGCCGCCAAAGCCCTGGGCGTTTCCGACGCCCGCATCATCTTCCGCCACATCCTGCCCAACGGCCTGGCCCCGGTGCTGGTCGCGGCCAGCTTTGGCGTCGCTTCTGCTATCTTGATTGAGTCCGGCTTGAGTTTTTTAGGTTTCGGAATCTCCATTCCGGTGCCCAGTTGGGGAGGCATTTTGAACGAAGCGCGCGAAAATTTCCGCTACTGGTGGATCACCATTTTCCCCGGCCTCGCCATTTTTTCTACCGTAACGGCCTACAACCTGGTGGGCGAGGGAATCCGCGACGCCATTGACCCCAGGTTAAAGGTATGAATGTCCCGAGGCTGAAAGTATGACCGCGCCGCAACCCCAACCGAGCCGCGACCGTGAGGGAGCGGGCCTGTCGGCAACCAACAATGCTCTGCTGGAAATCCGCGGCCTGAAAACCTATTTCTACACCGACCGTGGCGTCGCACGCGCCGTGGACGGGGTCAGCCTCTCGATTCCCCCGCGCAGCACGCTCGGCCTGGTAGGCGAAAGCGGCTGCGGCAAGAGCGTTACGGCGCTTTCCATCCTGCGCCTGATCCAGTCGCCTCCGGGCCGCATCGTGGAAGGCTCCATTCGCCTGGAGGGCAGGGAACTGCTTTCTTTATCGGAACCAGAGATACGCCACGTCCGGGGCGGCAGCATTTCCATGATCTTTCAGGAGCCGATGACCTCGCTCAACCCCGTTTTTACTGTCGGCGACCAGATCATGGAGGCTCTGCTCACTCACCAAAAAGCAAGCCGCGACCAGGCCCGCGAGCAAGCAATTGATATGCTGCGCCGCGTCAAGATTCCCTCGCCCGACAGCGTCATTCAGCGCTACCCGCACGAGATTTCCGGCGGCATGCGCCAGCGCGTGATGATTGCCATGGCCCTGGTCTGCCGCCCCGAGTTGCTGATTGCCGACGAGCCGACCACGGCGCTCGACGTCACCATCCAGGCCCAGATACTCGACCTGCTTATGGAGCTTCAAGAAACCTTCGGCATGTCCATTCTGCTCATCACGCACGACCTGGGCATTGTCTCGGACCTGGCCTCCCACGTCGCGGTCATGTACGCGGGCCAGATCGTGGAATCGGCCGCAACTACGGAACTTTTTTCCAATCCCAAGCACCCTTATACCGTGGGCCTGTTTGAATCGCGCCCGCGCCTGGGGCAGCGCAAGCAGCGCCTCACCGTGATACCCGGCACGGTGCCCAATCCCGTGGAATTTCCGCCCGGTTGCCGCTTCCACCCGCGCTGCTCCTATACGCAGGATGATTGCAAGCGCGCCGACATGGCGCTTGAACAGGTGGCCAACCACCACGACTCCGCTTGTTTGCGCGTACAGAGAAAAGAGATTTCGCTAGCGAGGGTCTAGCGCAAGGCGCGACGAGCGCCTGGCTCCCTGCCCTTCTTCTGAGGTGGAGTACGGACATTGACTGGAGGTAACCATGGATAGAACGCAACAGATAGTAGATGGACTCGTCGCTACCGGAAACTGGGGCGATAGAGATGCACGCCTAGGTGTGAGAGCAAACTTCCATTGTGAATACTGTGGGCGTGATTTGCTCGCATCCGTGGATGATTACAAGGCGTGGCAGAAGGACCACATTATCCCCGAAGCGGCGGGCGGTACAGATGGCGAAGAAAATATGGCTATCGCGTGCAGCATTTGCAACTTCCGTGCGAAGCACAAATGGGACCCCAGGTCTGTGTGTGGGGAAAACGCTAGTCGGGACGCACTCATTCAAGCCGTCCGCAACTACGTCGCGAACCAAAGAACCGGAATGCTCGAAGATGTTATCCGATTCAGGAAAATAGTCTATGCAGGGTAGTCACAACGAATGTTGTATTTGGTCGTGGGCTTTTAGTTTTTTGTTTAGCTGTCATTCCGAGCAAAGCGAGGAATCTGCACTTAACGAAACAAGCTTGAATGTCGTGGAAGGGTAATGAATGACACCGCCCGCCAACAACCTCCTGCTCAACGTCACGGACCTCAAAAAATATTTCCCGGTGCGCGCCGGTGTTTTTTCGCGCGTCGCTGCTCACGTCAAGGCAGTGGATGGCGTTTCCTTTCAAATCCGTCGCGGCGAAACGCTCGGCCTGGTGGGCGAAAGCGGCTGTGGCAAAACCACGGCGGGCCGTACTATCCTGCGACTGATTGAGCCTACCGCCGGCCAGGTCTCTTTCAACGGCACTGCGGTCTTTGGCCTCCACGGAGAAGAACTGCGCCACGTTCGCAAGCAGATGCAGATCATCTTCCAGGACCCCTACGGCTCTTTGAACCCCCGCATGACGGTTGGCGGCATCGTCATGGAAGGGATGCTGGCCCACCGGCTCTACTCCAAGAATGACCGCGTCGAGCGCACCTTCCGGTTGCTGGAGCGCGTCGGCCTGGACCGCGACCATTTTTACCGCTACCCGCACGAATTCTCCGGCGGCCAGCGCCAGCGCATCGGTATCGCACGCGCTTTGGCCGTCGAGCCGGAATTCATTGTCTGCGACGAGCCGGTCTCCGCGCTCGACGTTTCCATCCAGGCCCAGATCATCAACCTGCTTGCCGACTTGAAGCAGGAGTTCGGCCTCGCCTACCTCTTCATCGCGCACGACCTCTCCGTCGTCGAGCACATCAGCGACCGCGTCGCCGTCATGTACCTGGGCCGGATCGTCGAGAACGCTCCCAGCGAAGAACTTTTCTCCAATCCCTTGCACCCCTACACTAAAGCTTTGCTGGCTTCCGTGCCGTTGCTGGAGCCGGGCGTGCGCCGCAAACGCATCGTGCTGCCGGGCGACGTCCCTTCCCCCCTGAACCCGCCTCCCGGCTGCCCGTTTCATCCCCGCTGCCCTGAAGTCATGGACGTCTGCCGCTCCCAGATGCCGCCCACCATCGAGCAAGGCCGCGATCATTTCGTCGCCTGCCATCTGTACCCCATCCACCCCGCGACTCCATCCGAGCCGCGACCGAGGTAGCCACGGCACGCTTTGTGTGCCGTGGGTTTGTAATCCGAGCCGCGCCTGCCCTGAGCGAAGTCGAAGGGAGCGCAGCGAAGGACCTGCTTTTCCACCCCTCCCGCTGTCATTCCGAGCGACACCGAGCTTGCCGAGGGGGAGTCGAGGAATCTGCTCTTTTTTCTTTACTCCCCAATCTGCACCCTCTGCGGAATCTGCGGATGAAAACTTCCTCCTTCCTGTTCTACTATCGTATCGTGAACTCACTCGGCCATCCTCGCCGCCTTTCTGCGAGGCGTTCATGACCCGTTCTCCTATTGGTGTAAAGCGGGATGGCGTGCTTGCAGGGGTTGGTCTTTCAAGGGGATACGCTTCAGCCCCGAAGAAAGCTTCTCTACAGCTATTGGAGAACGGGTCATGCAACTGAAACCGGCTCTGGAACAGGGAATCGCTTTGCTGGAAAAAGGCGGCATTCCCTCGCCCCGCATCGCTGCCGAAGTTTTGCTCATGCACGCCCTCGTCTGCGACCGTGCTCATCTCTACGCGCACCCGGAACGCGAGCTCACCGAGGTCGAATGGATTCACTACGGCCGTTACCTGAACGAGCGCTTGTCCGGCAAACCGACCCAGTACATCACCGGCCATCAGGAATTCTGGGGCCTCGATTTTCTGGTCAACCCCTCGGTGCTCATCCCGCGCCCGGAGACGGAACTGATCGTGGAGGCCGCCCTTGCTCTCGCCCGCCGCCACTTTTCTGTATCCAAAGCATCTCCCGAGAAAACCGAAAAAACCGATTCCTCCGAGCGAACCGAATTGTTCATCGCCGACGTTGGCACCGGCTCCGGGTGTATCGCGGTAGCCCTAGCCAAGGAACTCCCGCACGCGCACATCTATGCCCTCGACCTTTCCCCCCAAGCCCTTGAAACCGCTCGCCAAAACGCCCACCGCCACGATGTGGAAAAACGCATCACATTCCTGCTCTCCGACCTCTTGGAACCCACTGTGGAAATCCCGATTCCACAATTCAACCTGCTTGTTTCAAATCCTCCGTATGTGTCTGACATAATAATAGATAGCCTTATGCCGGAAGTCCGTTATTTTGAACCGCAGGAGGCGCTTTTGGCAGGCGAGACCGGGCAGGAAATCTACGCCCGGCTCATTCCCCAGGCTGCCCGCGCCATGCCTTCCGGTGGCTACCTGGTGCTGGAACTGGGGTATGATGCCCAAGAGAAGGTGCGGAGCCTGCTGGCCGCGCCGCGCTGGGAGGATGTCGCATGGTTGCCGGACCTGGCGGGGATCATCCGCGTAGTGACGGCGCGCCGCAAGCCGTGAACCGGGAGTGCAACCCATCTGCCGTTTCTGCGCAGCAGGCTGCCGAGCGAGTGGCGCGCAAACTCCGTGAGAAAGGCTTCCAGGCGTATTTTGTGGGCGGCTGCGTGCGAGACATTTTGCTGGAGGTCGAGCCGAAGGACTATGACGTGGCCACTGACGCCCGGCCGGAGCAGGTCGTCGAGCTATTTCCGCAGGCGCTGCTGGTGGGAGCACAGTTTGGCGTTGTGGGCGTGATGGAAGAGGAGCATCGCATCGAGGTGGCTACGTTCCGCAATGATGGTCTTTACAGCGACGGACGCCGGCCCGACGAGGTCAGCTTTAGCGGCGATCCGCGCGAGGATGTGCTGCGGCGGGACTTCACCATCAATGGCCTGCTGCTGGACCCGCTCACGGGAGAGGTTTTAGACTTTGTCGGCGGGCGAAGGGACCTGGAGCAGCGCTTGGTCCGCGCCATCGGCAATCCGGCAAGGCGTTTTGAGGAAGACCGGCTCCGAATGCTGCGGGCGGTTCGTTTTGCCGCGCGCCTGGAATATGAGATCGAGCCGGAGACGTTGGAGTCCATCCGCCGCCTGGCGCACAAAATTGTCGAGGTCAGCGCCGAGCGAGTCCGCGATGAGCTGCTGCGCATCCTGCAAAGCGGGCACGCCCGCCGGGGCTTTGAGTTGCTCGATGCCGCCAGCCTGTTGGATAAAGTCTTGCCTGAGATTTCTGCCATGAAGGGCGTCGAACAGCCTCCCCAATTCCATCCTGAAGGCGATGTCTGGACGCACACGCTGCTGCTGCTCGAGCAACTGAAAAAAGACTGCTCCCCCACCCTGGCGATGGGAGTCCTGCTGCACGACGTGGGCAAGCCGCCTACGTTCCGTGTTGCGCCGGACCGCATCCGCTTTGACAATCATGTCTCGGTCGGGACGCGCATGGCCGAGGAGATTTGCCGCCGGTTGCGGTTTTCTCAGCAACAGACACGAGAGGTGGTCGCGTTGGTTGAGAACCACTCGCGCTTCGGGAACGCCCCGCACATGCGGGCCAGCACGCTCAAGCGGTTTCTGCGCCTGGAAAAGTTTGCAGAGCACTTGGAATTGCACCGGCTGGATCGTCTGGCAGGCAACGGGAATCTGGAAAACTATGAGTGGGTGTCAGCGCAGTTGCAGCAGCTAACTGCGGAGCAAATCCGCCCCCCGCGACTGGTTACCGGAGATGACTTGATTGCCATGGGATTGCAGCCCGGAGTCCGTTTCAAGAAAATCCTTCAGGCGGTGGAGGATGCCCAACTGGAGGGCCAAATCAGTTCCCGCGAAGAGGCGGAGCTATTCGTTCGGGAGCATTTCCAGTGATGAACTCTTCTCCCTCACAGCAAACGGCGCTGGCAGCCGAACGCGAGGCGGCACTGCGCCTGGCTGAATTTCGCAAGTTGCGGGCGCGGGGAGCGCTTTGTGCCGAAGCCACCGAGCAACTGGCCACCGAAGCAGCGCAGGCATTTCTGGCCCATTTTCGCCATCACGAAAAGTATCTGGCTGATGCCATCACCTTGCTGGCCGAGATCGCCACGCTGCAAGAGCCTTGCCTGGCGGAGCCTGGCCAGAGGGCTACCTTTCCTTTGCTGGTCGAACAGCTCAGCGATTCCTTTGATCCGGCCTATTGCCGGCTGTATGACCGCGCCTTTGCGCAAATGATTACGCACTGCCGCCGGCTTCCTGCGGCGAATCAACTGGATGCCGAGTTGCGGCGGTTCGGATTAGATAGCGAGGCTGACCTGTTGGCGCGCAAGACTCGCTTGAGCCGCAGGCCATCGCCGGACGATGCTGTCGGGCGAAGCCATGTCCGCAAAGTGCTGGTGCTTTCCCGCATTACTTTGGGCGCGGATGTAGCCATTACCAGCCTGGTGTTGCAAAAGACCAAACAGGTCTTCCCCCAGGCCGAACGGGTGCTGATCGGGTTGCCGAAGGCTCGCCAACTTTTTGGAGGCGATGACAGTCTCCGGTTCCGGGACGTTCCGTATGACAGCAATGGGACATTGCTCGAACGGCTCCAGAGCTGGCTTCCGGTGCTCAAGACCGTAGAGGAGGAAATCCGGGGTCTGCGCAGCAATGAGTATGTGTTGATGGACCCCGACTCCCGCCTGCTGCAACTCGGACTGTTGCCGGCGCTGACCGATGAGTCTCGATATTTTTTCCTGGAAAGTCGTCGTTACGGGGAGTTGGGGGAAGGGTGTGTCGGCGAGATCACCCTGCGGTGGCTGAATGGCCTTTTCGGGAACGAGGAGTCACTCTTTCCGAGCGTTTGGCTTCGGGAAGAGGATAAGAATTGGGGCCGACAGATTTGCCGCCGTCTTCTGGAAAACGGCTCGAACTACCTCGTGGCAATAAGCTTTGGCGTCGGAGGCAATCCGCTGAAGCGGCTTTCGGATCGGTTCGAGAAACAACTCCTGAGACACCTGCTGGACGAAGGTTGCACCGTGATCCTGGACAAAGGGTTGGGGGAAGACGAGATCGGATGCGCCAACCGGCTGGTGGAGCAAGTCAGGGGCAGCGGACGCAGGGTTGTTGAGCTTAACGAGGCTGACCGAGAGGCGATGCCCGATCAAGAGGCTGACTGCTGCCGAATGCTTACGTGGCAAGGCGGGATTGGGCCTTTTAGTTCTTTGATTGCTCAAAGCGATGAGTATATCGGCTATGACTCGGCAGGCCAGCACATCGCCGCTGCTTTGGGGGTGCCGGTGGTGGATATTTATACAGACACTACCACACCGATTTTTCGAGAACGCTGGCGGCCTTTTGGCCCTTCGATGGTAAAGGTTGCTTTGGCATTAGACCAGGAAGCTCAAACTGCCACTTCAAATATTTCCCAGGCGATCGCCTTACATTCACAAATTCGCGCGCAAGTACCGCGTTTGGCGAGATGAACTGGGTGCGGGAAAGATAAGGATAAGCAGAGAGAAGGGCGCTCGGGGGTCAATAAAGAAGGCAGGCACTCGCTCTTTGGGGCTGTTCGGAGCGAACGCCTGCCTCACGAATCCGTATCCTGCAAACCCACGCAAGGGCCCATGCAATGGAAAGAAAGGCTGTTAGTTCCCGCGCTGTCCTCCCATCATCATTCCGCCGAAACCCGGACCACCCATCGGTTGCGCGGGTGCCTCGCCACCCATAGGTCCCGGGCCGGGTCCATGTATGCGCCGGTTAAAGCGGTGTCGATGGCCGGGGCCTTCAATTAAACCAAATGCAGCCAGCGGGCCTGCCTGCGGTACCAGTTTGAGTGCTTCCTGGATTTGCGTGATCTTGTCCCTTTGCGTTTGCGTTAGCACGCCGAGTGCCGATTCCCGGTAGGTTTTGGCGGCAGCCTGAATCCGTTGCCGGAGGTTTCTCTGCTCCAGCAAAAGCGAACCGAGTTGGGCCGGGTCAGGATTTTCCGATTGCAGCAATTCCCGCTGCTGCTGAGCCAACTCACGGCGTCTTGTGTTGACCCTCTGAATCTGTTGCTGGTGCGCCTGCCGCAAGTCTCCCAGTTGCTGGAGTTGCTGATCGGTCAGGTCCAGGATTGTTTTGAGCGCCTCAACAGGCCTTCGGGGCTGGGGTGCTGTGCTCTCCTGAGCCAGCAGCGGAGCGGCTCCCGAAAACAACAACGCCGCAACCATCGCAGCCAATTTCAATCTCATAACTTTCTCCTTGTATCTAGCGTATTGAAAATTGTCCGGCGGCTTCCCACCAAACTGGCCCGGAGCCGCTCTTCACTGATTAGAACACGGCGAGTCGAAAAAAGTTGCGCCGCATGTCACGGCGAGCGCCCGAACCGCCGGGTCAGGTAGGCAGCCAGTTCTTCTTCCAGGTCCTGGTAGCTCAGGCGAAGGACCTGGCGGAGCGCCTCTTCCTGTGTCCCGCCCTGGCTGAGGACTTTCAACAATTGGGGTAATTGGTATGCTCCGTACTGGTCCTGAATCATCAGCACGGCGGCCAGTGATTCGGCATAGGCGACGGCGACAAACGGGGGCGCCAGCCCCATAAAGGAGTCTTCCAATTGCCGGAGGGGTATTTGGCGCGAGGCGGCGTAAAGCTGAGCCAGAGTGGGTCCGGGGCGAGCGAGGGTATCGCCACTCAGCATTTGCGCCAAACCTTCATTGAGCCAGACGGGGCAGCGCCCCTCGCTCACCCGATGGACGAACGAATGCACCATCTCATGCTTGAGGACGCGGCTCAGTTCAGCCGTCATGCTGCTCAAGCCCTGCACCGGGACCCGAATCTTGCCATCGTTCAGCGCTCCCACCCATCCCGGAGCCTGCGTAACGTCGGCAAACTGCTGGGAGGCATAGAGGATGACGGTGATCGGTTCCCGTGGGGAAAAATCGAGCGCCGTTTCCAGCTCCCGGTAGTGCTGCTCCAGTGTGTCCAGAACCTGACGGCTGAAGGAGCCGGACACCTGCGAGCCTTCCCAATTCAGAACGAACTGCCCGCTCTGAGCCTGGCCAAAGCCTCCTTCCACCTGCTCTTCCCGCTGAGCCTGGCGAATGCGCTCTTGCAAGCGGCCGTCGGGGCGAATGGTGTAGGCCTGCTCCCAGTACCGCAGGGCTTTTTCAGGCCCCTCGGAAAAATAGTAGGCGTTGCCCAGCAGCGTGAGCACATCGGCGGAATCGGGAGTCATGCTGTGAGCCAATAGCAAGTGGTCCACAGCCTCGCTGTATCGCTGGCGCGCAATGTCAATCTGGGAGGCCAGCAGCAGGGCATTGCTGTCGCGCTGGGAGAGCCGCAGCGCGTCTTCCGCCCAGCGGGCCGCCGCAGCCAGACGCCGCTGGCGCGCTTCGTAGGCTGCGGCGAGTAAGAATGCGTTCACGGCGCTCTGCCGCTCCAGTTCGCCCTGGGGGGCCAGCGTAGCCAAGGCTTCCAAGCGTTCTGCGTCTACTTTTCCTCCTAGCAGGATTCCTTCGGTGTCATCAGGCGGCAACTGAATTTGCCGCGAGAGTTCCTGGGCCGGCGCGCTTTCGTCGGGAGCCTCGTAGGAAGCGGGAGGGCTACGCGTTGGGAAATCTGCTCCGCGCTCGATTCGTTCCACCATTGCTTTGCCGAGCGAGACACGCCCCGACTCATTTTCATAGAAAATCCGGTCGCCTTCCTCGAAAACCGTCTCGGCCACTATGCGGCGACCGTTTTTCAAAACAATCGTGTCTGCCGCCGCAGGCCACCAAAAAAGCAACGGGATCAGAATGAGAGCAAGTCCGCGCATCGCGCCAACACAGTCCCAAGAATCGTTACCAGAATTGTAGCAAAGCAATGACGGTCTCAGACGACTTTATGGGGTCTTCCGTTGCGGGGATTTATTCCTGGGCGGCGCGATTACGGGACCGGCTCCGTCGTTGCTGGCCCAAAAATACCATGCGGCGACGGAGCGGTAGGGCTTCCATTTTTCTTCCAGGCGTTGCAGCACTCGATCTGAGGGCAGCGCCTTCAACCCATACGCCTTTTGGACTGCCTTGCGAATTCCCAGGTCGTGCAGCGGAAAAACATCGGGGCGTCCGAGCGAAAAAATCAAAAACATCTCGGCTGTCCAGCGGCCAATTCCCTTGATTTGCGTCAGCCGCAGGATCAATTCCTCGTCTTCCAGTTGCGACAGGTTTCGGAAAGTGAAGGAGCCTTCCAACAAGCGTCGGGAAAGTTCTTTGATGTAGGAAATCTTTTGGGAAGACAGGCCCGCGGCGCGCAGTTTGCTCTCCGGCGTCCTCCCGACATCCACCGGAGTGGGAAAGCGGCGTCCGGGGTAGAGGGCGCGAAAACGGGAGACGATGGCGGCAGCGGCCTTCATTCCGAGTTGTTGGTAGAGGATGGCCTCCACGAGCGCAAAGAAATAATAATTGCGCCGCTTCATGGGCAGGCGGCACGGCCCGATCCGGCGGATCAGTCCGCCCAGCACCGGATCGGCCATGGAAAGCTCGTCCTGCGCTTTCCGCAACAAGGGTCCTGTGATGGGATGGGGCTTGATGTCGAAGATCATGCTCGAACCGGTCTCAAAAATGCGCTAGAGGCACAACAGGCAAAGTCAACAGTTCCCTCAGGGGCTAAAGCCCTCTGTTATTTAAAGCTGTTTACGGCACGGCTGAAGCCGTGCCCTGACAGTTTCTCGAAACCTGCCATTTTTGAGACCGGCTCTCGTGGTTTTTGCTTGCGGCATCCGTGCGTTGGCAAATGTAGCATACTATAAAAGATCGAATCTATGCGGAGGAAACCCCATGCGCGCAGCAATGGGTCTGGTCCTGGGAGGCTGGTTATTGGGAACTTTGATGGTCGCCGTGGTTGCGACGCAAAATTTCTTCATGGTGGATCGCCTTCTGCGTTCCCCGACCTCAGCCTTGCAGCAGAAGATAGGAGGACTGCCGCCCGGCGAAGCTCGGGAACTGTTGCGACACCTGGCCTCGGAGCTCAACCGGTTTTATTTCTCTGTATGGGGCTGGATGGAGCTGGTTCTGGTCGGATTGCTGCTGGCCGGCGCTGTTTGGGGACTTCCCGACAGAAGGCTGGTGGCAGGCTTTGCGGTCATGCTGTGCCTGGTTCTGATAAGCAATTTTTATCTCATCCCGCGCCTCGTTGAGGTAGGCCGGAGCCTCGACTTCGTTCCTCGCGAACCAGCCCCGGTGGCGCTGGCCCTCTTTGGCCGCCTGCACGCCGCTTACTCGGGGTTGGACCTGTTGCGATTGTTGGTGGGCGTCTGGATGGCTGTGGTGCTGCTGCGCCTTGGCCCGGGGCCCGATTGAGGACCGCGGGTAATGTCCTATTTCAACATATTAGGAGGTTGGCAACCACATGCCAGAAGAAGGCAATCCCAACGGTGAGGGCAAAGACAACGAGCCAAATGCGCGAGTTGAACTTTATATTCCACCCTCCGTAATAGATAGCTATAAAGCCGAGCAAGTAAAATCCCACGGCCTCGAAAAGTGGAAATTTACTGTTGAAATTCTTACACTCCTTGCCATCGTCGCTTATGCCGTCATCGCGTATGATCAGGGGTGCTCGATGCGCCAAGCGACCGAAGCCACCCAAAAGGCTGCCGGTGCTGCCGAGCAAGCCGCCGAGACCGCCTCCCGACAATTGGAAATGGCGGATCGCCCTTGGATCAAAGAAATTGTTAGCTCCGGGGCTCAATTCATGATCGACAGGGGAGCCATTAGTTGGGCCGTTCTTGTAAAGGCAGAAAATGTCGGAAATTCGGTTGCCACGGGAGTATTCGTAGAAGCCAAGCTGATCGCCATGAAAGATGCCGACTATTTCGATGGCCCCGCGAACGCGATGAACCAATTCTGTGACGATATTGCAAAACAGTCTCCAATCAATCCCAAAAGGTGGGGCGTGTCTATATTCCCAAATGATGCTGGCGATCTGCTTGGTGCATCTCCGATCATGTTTCCAAAAGAGGTCGAAGAGGCTGTCCTTGACGGCGGGGCGACTCTCGGCAAGAGCATATTTCCTATGATTATCGGATGTATCGATTATCAGTTCGCCACTTCCAGTGTGCGACATCAAACCAGATTCATTTACGATGTCATATACCGAGACCCCGAGACGGGAACCAATCAACCCTTTGTGCCCATTGGGAAAGGCAGCTTGCCTATGGAAGCCATGATCCTTTATAGGCATCGAGTAAGCGGCCAGTTCGCCTATTAGCCCAATCGCAATAAACAGGGAAATGGACCGCAGGTTACTACCTACGCACACCCCGGCTTTGGCGGCCATTTTCAAATTAGGACACTACCGGATCGCGGACGGGTTTGACGGTCCCGGTCCATTGCCCCTAAACTACGAAGAAAGATTCAAGGAGGTTTTATGCCAAACACTGTGCAACGCCAAACGCTTGCTGCGGAAGCCGCCAAGAAACTCATTGCCGCCGCTGAAAAGAAGGCCGCAGAGCTCAACAAAGCGATGGTCATCGCAGTAACGGATGAGAGCGGCAATCTGAAGGCTTTCTCGCGGATGGACAATGCGCCGTTGCTGAGCGTTCAAATTGCG
>Ga0155948_1325_pt4 | contig 15954 bp, 15 predicted proteins | sample RifCSPlowO2_02_FD_107602 | JGI IMG/M metagenome (GOLD analysis project Ga0155948, IMG submission 107602) | Acidobacteria bacterium RIFCSPLOWO2_02_FULL_59_13
GCTACGTCGCCTTTGCGAATCGCCGGGACCAGCTCGTCCATCTCCAGCCCGGAAAGAATCGTGATCGCCAGTTTCGGCCCCACTCCGGCTACTGAAATGAGCCTTTCAAATAATTTCTTTTCCTGGTCCGTCCGAAAACCGTAAAGGGAAAGCGCGTCTTCCCTCACGTGCGTAAGGACGCGCAGACTGACCTCGGAGCCTTCCTCGCCCAGTTCGTAGAAAGTGGAGACCGGAATGGAGACTTCGTAGCCGACGCCCCCGGTCTCGATGATGACACGGTTCGGTTTTTTGGAAAGCAGCTTGCCCCGCAGATGAGCGATCATTGATTTTCCTGGCGCGTTCCTGGCCAGTCATTAGAGCATTTCCCTCGTTGCTGTAGATCGTCCGGGAAAAGCCCCGGCAGGGGCGCAAGATTCTAGCCCGCGGCGCGAGCCGTGGGGAAGCGCGAACATTTCCGAATCGCCCCGCTAGGGGCGACAGAAATTCTTGGCTACACCATCGGGGGAAATGCTCTGGCAACATCCGTCCACAGCCGTACCATGGAGTTGCCCCAGACGCCGGTCCCAATGGCAGCCTTTCGTGAGTGATTATGCGAGGCGATTCACACTGCTGTCAAGGAAGCATCGGCGTCTAAAGCAGGAATGCCAGAAATGTCCCCGCCGCCACCAGCGTTCCGATAACGCCCCCGACGTTAGGCCCCATGGCGTGCATCAGGAGATGATTGCGCGGATTGGCCTGCATCCCGACGGTCTGCGAGACGCGCGCCGCCATGGGAACCGCCGAGACTCCGGCGGAGCCGATCAAGGGGTTGATTTTTTCCTTCAGAAAAAGGTTCATGAACTTGGCAAACACCACGCCCCCGAAGGTGCTGAACCCAAAGGCGACCAGGCCCAGGAAAAAAATCAAGAGAGCGCGCGCCTGGAGAAAATTTTCCGCCGACATGGTCGCGCCCACCGAAATTCCCAGGAAGATGGTGGTGATGTTCAACAGCTCGTTCTGCGCCGCGTTGTTGAGCCGGTCCACCACTTTGGATTCCCGAAACAGGTTGCCGATCATAAACATCGCCACCAGCGGCGCTGCTTTGGGCACCAGCAGCAGAATGACCAGGGACGCCGTGAGCGGGAACAGCAACTTCTCGAGCCGCGAGACAGCTCGCAATTGCTTCATTTGAATCTGCCGCTCTTTCTGGCTCGTCAGCATCCGCATGATGGGGGGCTGGATGACCGGCACCAGCGACATATACGAGTAAGCCGAGACGGCGATGGGTCCGAGCAAATGAGGAGCCAGGGCGGCGGTCAGAAAGATCGAAGTGGGTCCGTCGGCTCCGCCGATGATTCCAATCGAGGCGGCCTCGTCCAGGTTAAACCCGAGCCCCAGCGCGCCGAAGAAGGCCGCGTACACCCCCAGTTGCGCCGCTGCCCCCAGCAGGATCAGCTTGGGATTGGCAATCAGCGGCCCGAAGTCGGTCAGCGCGCCGATGCCCAGAAAGATCAGCGGCGGGATTACATCCCACTCAATGCCGTAATGAAAAAAGACCCGGATGAGGTCGGGCACGCCGTCATGCTCGCCCATCAGCGGCGTCAGCGGGAGGTTCACGATGAAGACGCCGAAGCCGATGGGCAGCAACAGCAACGGCTCATATTTCTTGTGAATGGCCAGATAGATCAACGTGAGCCCGATCAGCCACATCACCACATGTCCCAGACTCAGGTTCATAAACCCCAGTTGGCTGATATAACTGTCCAGAGATAGCTCTCTCATCCTCGGCTCCTCAACTCTAAAATTTCCCGCAGGCTGCCGGATTCAATTCCCGTTCAGTGTTTCTCGTCGGTTTTTTGCGAGCCGTACTTCTTCAAAACCGCCCCCACCCCGTACATTGCGCCCATCAGCAGCGACAGCACGGCAAACACGCTGGCAAGACCTCCGGCGGCCACGATCAACGCATTGGACCACTCCGTCATGGCACTACCTCCTCTTTATGCCGAGATTTTTCAGGTCCCCTTGCGGAACAACTGTCCCCGCTCCCAACCCTTTTTCCCCAAAACGCAGCCTGTAAACGTTTGTCAGGCGGGATGTAAAGAGTTTCTTTCACACCGGCATATTGGCGTGTTTCTTGCGGGGTCTTTCCTCTTTCTTGGTGCGGAACATTTCCAGGGCCTGGATCAAGCGCAGCCGGGTTTCTCTCGGCAGAATGGCCGCGTGCGCGTATTGCTTGGAGAGCGCCTCAAACGGGCCGCTGAACCGCTCGCGATACTCCTCCACCTTTTCCTGGCGGGCTTTCGTCGGATCGTCAGCCTGTTCGATTTCCCGCCGGTAGAGCACGTCCACGGCTGCGTCTCCGCCCATCACGGCCAGCTCCACCCCCGGCCAGACCAGCACCTGGTCAGCGCCCATCTCGCGGGTGCACATGGCCTGCTTGGCGCCTCCATATCCTTTGCGCAAGTAAACTGTCAGCAGCGGCACGGTGGCCTCCGAATAAGCGTACAGCATCTTGGCCCCGTGCCGGATGATTCCCTTTTTTTCCTGCTGCGTCCCCGGCAGGTACCCCGGCACATCCACCAGCGTAATGATGGGAAGGTTGAAGGCATCGCAAAAGCGGATAAAACGGCAAGCCTTATCGCAGCAGTCCACGTCCAGCGTCCCTCCCAGGTGCATCGGCTGGTTGGCCACGATGCCCACTGAGCGCCCTCCCAGCCGGCCAAGGCCAACCACCATGTTGCGCGCATACCGCGCCTTGATCTCCAAAAACTCGCCGTCGTCCACCACGCGGCGGATCACCTGTTTGATGTCGTACAGTTTTTTGGACTCTTCGGGAACAATGCTTTCCAGATCGTCCATCATGCGGTCGGCCGGATCGCTCGTGGCGGCGCGCGGAGGCTGTTCGGAGCAATTGGCCGGCAGCAAGCTCAATAGCTTGCGAATCTGGTTCAGGCAGTCATCGTCGTTGTCGCAGGCCACGTCGGCTACGCCCGACACATCGGCGTGCACCTTCCATCCTCCCAGTTGCTCCACCGTCACCTCCTCGCCCGTCACGGCCTTGATGACCGGAGGGCCGGTGATGAACATCTGGCTGGTCCCTTTGACCATGAAAACCATGTCGCTCAGCGCCGGGCAGTAAGCCGCCACTCCGATGCAGGGTCCCATGATGGCCGAGATTTGGGGAACCACCCCGGAGGTGATGCTGGTCTGGTAAAACATCCTGCCGATGGCCTGCGTCACGTCCAGCCCTTCCTCGATACGCGCTCCCGGTGAATCATAGAGACCGATCAATGGAACGCCCAGCTTGCGCGCCGTCTCCATCGCGTAACTGATCTTCTCTGCGTGCGTGGCCCCCACCGTCCCGGCCATCACCGTGCGGTCCTGGGCAAACACGTAAACGGACCGGCCCCCAACCGTCCCGTATCCCACCATCACGCCGTCGCTCGGCTCTTTTTTCTGCTTCTTGCCGAATTCTTTGCATTGTGTCTCGGCGAGCATGAACTCTTCCACAAACGTGTCCGGGTCCAGCAGCCTGCCAATCCGCTCCCGAGCCGTCAGCTTTCCTTCCTGGTGCTGCCGTTCAATGGACTGAACATTTCCCTGGATAACTTTTTCCTGCAAGCCCAGCAGCTTGTCCCTAAGGTCTTTGTGCGATTTCGCCATCAATGCCCCTTAAACCCGGCCACGTCCGCGCCGACCATCCACAGCCGGTCGTGGGCAGCTCCACAGAAACGGCCTTCCGCCAACAACGGCGCGCAACGGCCGGCAACGGGAAGTCATCGGCTGTACGCGGAATCGCTAGAGCGTTTCTCCAATAGGTGTAGAGCATGGATGCGCCACCCCTTGCTGTCATCCTGAGCGAAGCGAAGGATCTGCTCTTCCGGCTGTTCGGCGTAACAAGAGAAGCACCAGCTATACACCATCGTGAGAACTGCTCTACGGGCTCCCCGGAGAGTTTCCCGTTCCCCTGAAAAACCTACCATGCTAAGGCGAAACCATACAAATAGCAAAAAAGCGGGGACAGCACCCGCTTCGTGCCGGGAACAGTTTCCGGACCAATGCCGGTCTCAAAAAGGGTCTTTTTCTGTCAACCGTCAGAGCACGGCTCGTCAGGGCATGGCTTCAGCCATGCCGTCCGTGCCGAAAAACAGGGGCTTCAGCCCCTGAGGTAGCTTTCGATTTTGCCGGTTGCGTCATTCGCGTATTTTTGAGACCGGTTACAATAGGTCCTTCGACTCAATAGATATCCAGGTATTTCTCCAACTCCCAGTGTGTTACCTGCAAGCGGTATTCATCCCATTCCTTCGTCTTGGCCTCCACGTATCTCTCGAAGGTATGTTGTCCCAGGGCTTCCTGGATCAGCTTATCGCCCTTCAATTCTTTCAAGGCGGCATCCAGCGAATCGGGCAGCGTATCAATTTTGAGGGCCGCGAGTTTGGAATCGTCGAAATGGTAGACGTCCTCTTCCACCGGTTTGGGGGGCTTCAAGCTCCGTTTGATCCCATCCAGCCCTGCTTTCAGCATCACGGCAAACGCGAGATAGATGTTGCAACTGGGGTCCGGGCAGCGCAACTCCGCCCGCGTGGACTGGTGCTTGCCTTTGGAATACTGCGGGATGCGGATCAGCGCCGAGCGGTTGGTTCGCGCCCAACTGAGATAGACCGGGGCCTCGTAGCCGGGGACCAGGCGTTTATAGGAATTGACGGTCGGCGAAAGGATCGCCGACATCGCTTTGACGTGGACCAGTTGGCCGGCAATGAAGTGATAAGCGATCTGCGACAGCCCGTAAGGGTCGGCGGCATCATAAAAGATGTTTTTGCCGGTTCTGCGGTTGAACAGGCTCTGGTGGACGTGCATCCCCGACCCATTGATGCCGGCGATGGGCTTGGGCATGAAAGTGGCGTAGAGGTTGTGCTGTTCGGCCACGGCCTTCAGCACAAACCGCAGCGTGGTGGCATTGTCGGCGGTCCGCAGGGCGTCGGCGAACCGGAAGTCAATCTCGTGCTGCCCGATGGCCACCTCGTGGTGGGAAGCCTCCACCTCAATGCCGAAGCGCTCCAGGGCCTTCACCATGTCCCGCCGGATGTCGTAGGCGCGGTCGGTCGAATAGTCAAAGTAGCTCGCCTTGTCGTGCGGAGTAATCACGGAATTGCCCGTCTTGTGGAGCAGAAAGAATTCCAGTTCCGGCCCGACGTTATATTCGTAGCCGAGTTGCTCGGCCTCCCGAATCGCGCGCTTGAGAATGTGGCGCGGGTCGCCTTCAAAGGGTGTCCCGTCCGGTTTGTAAACGTCGCAAATGAAGCGAGCCGTCTGGCCTTCCTCCACCTGCAGCCAGGGTATGATGGCGTAGGTATTGGTGTCGGGTTTTAAGAACATGTCGCTTTCCGAGATGCGCGCAAATCCCTCAATCGAGGACCCGTCAAACCATGTCCCGTAGCGCAGGCAATCGGCCAGGTGCTGCGCCGGGATCGTGAGGCTTTTCACAATGCCGTTCAAATCGGTGAACTGTAACTGCACATAGTGCACGTTTTCCTGCTTTACCTTCTTCAAGATCTGTTGATCGTTCATAAGTTCCTCACTCCTGTCGTGAATCTGTCGCCGAACATTTTACCGCAGGCCTCTTCCGTGTGCGCGTTAAAAAAAAGGCAAAAAGCCCCGCAAGCACCATAGCCCGGATTCCTCACCAGCCCAGAGCGCCGGAGGCGCGAAAGATTCTAGCCCAGGGCGCAAGCCCTGGGAAACATGCCCTTCCTCACAGTAAGCCCCGTCAGGGGCGAAAGAAAACCATCACAACAGACTGTCGAAACAGAATTTCTGTCGCCCCTGCCGGGGCTCTCCTGCTGCTGCTCCGGTTTCCCAGCACTCACGTGCTGGGCTAGATTCTGCCGTCCCGCTGAGCGGGACTCGCGTGGTGAGAAATCCGGAATAGGTCCTCTGCTTTCTTTGCACGCCAGCTTCCTTTGTATGGCTTTGTCCGATGGCAGGCAGGACAATCTTACAAGAACCGGTCTCAAAAACGGCCGTTTTCCCGATAGCGTCAGGGCACGGCTTCAGCCGTGCCGTAGAAAGCCGAAGAAAACAGGGGCTTCAGCCCCTGAGGGAGCTTTCGATTTTGCCACTTCCGCCTTCGCCAGAATTCCTGAGACCGGCTCAAGTAAGGGTTTGCCGGTTCGGTTCGCGTAAGCTGGATGCGGTCCGCACCCCTGTTTTTTGGGGTACTTGGCTCCCAACTCGTGTATTTTACCCCACAGGAGACCCCTCGCAAGCCTCACGGGAGACCAGAAGAGTAGCCACGGCAATTTGTGTTTCGCGGTGGGCTTGCCTTGGTAGCCACGGCCAATTGGCAGTTTCAATTGGCCGCGGGTTTGTAAACTTTTTTCCTGCTTCTTTTCGTTCTTTGGCTTTTTGGGGGCCTTTAAGGGGATATCCATTCCCGAAGGCTCCTCGACCACAACCATCCTGCCGCTGCGCTCATTCGCGTCGGCCACCCAGACGGAGATTTCCTTTCCCAGCAACTCTTCCAGGCGGGAAAAATTCTCAAACGGCGCGGCGTTCTGCTTCCAGAGAGCCGGGCGGCCGTAGCGCAGTTCGCGCCGCCGCCCCCGGACTTCCATCACGGCCACGGCGGCTCCGGTAGCGCGTGTCTCCTCCAACAGCTCCTGCAAAGGGCCTGTCAACCGCTCCAGGCGGGTGATGTAGCGGCTGGCGGCACCATCGGGGCCCGAGTACGTGATCTTGCCCTTGCGCTCCTCAATCAGGTACTGATTGCCGGCTGCGCGGAACTCGGCCGTATCCTTGGTGGCAGAGACCCCTTCAATGGGAACGAACTCATCCAGGCGTATCCATCCGGAGACCGAGTTTGCTGTGATCTCCAGCAAGATCACGGTTCCGATGGTTTTCTTTTCCACTTCCACCACGCCTTCATAGACCCGGCGCTCCTGGGCCTCAGCCTGGAGGGCCAGCAGAAATAATGAGAGCGCCAGCCATCGCCACTTCATCGGAGCAAACCTCCCCGGAGCAAATCTCCCCCCCAAATTCAAACTGCTTGCCTTGCAACCATTGTACCGGAACCGCAGCAGAGCTTTTACCCTGAAGTGATTTCCCCCGAGCATCCCAGGCAAACAACACCAACATTCCGGTCTCTACAGTGAATCTTTTCTCAAACCCTCTGCGCGTGATTTCTCAGCGCCCAGCCCCTGTCCTCTTGCTATGCTGAGAACAAGCGAAGTCGCAGGAGGAAAATACCATGAAGAACAGCAAGGTCATCGGGATGCTGCTGGCAATGCTATTTGCCGCAGCAACTCTGCGGGCCGCCGCCGTGACCATCCCGGCAGGCACCCAGATCACGGTCCGCATGGTCGAGACCGTGGATTCGGAAAAAAATCACGCCGGTCAAACGTTTCGGGCCGCCGTGGACAACCCGATCCAGGTGGACGGCAAGATTGTTGTGCCGCGCGGGGCGGAAGCCATCGGGCGACTGGTGGACGTGGAGCAGGCCGGGCGTCTCCGGGGCAGCTCCAAAATCGCTCTGGAACTCACCGCTTTCAACTTTGACGGCATGTCGCTCGCTATCCAATCCGACACCCACCAGGAAGTCGGCTCCTCCCAGGGCAAGGACACGGCTAAAATCGCCGCCGGCGGCGGCGTGCTCGGAGCTATCTTCGGTGCCCTCACCGGAGGCAAAACAGGCTCGGTGATCGGCGCGGGTCTGGGCGCGGCCGGCGGAACCGCTGTGCAAGTAGTGCGGGGAGGCGAACAAATCTACATCCCGGCAGAATCCCTGCTGCTTTTCACGTTGCAATCGCCGGTTACAGTGGACACCGGCTACTAAGCGCTGCGCGGAACAAACAGTCCCACCCGCGCCTCGCCAATCAACCTCCGAGGCAAAGTGCCGGGTGGCACTCCTGCGTCTTCACTTCTCCAAGGTCCCGCCAGGATTTTCGCCCCGTTGCGTCGAACCGAGAAAACCGAGCGGAGCGACGGAGCCGAAGGAACCGATGGTGGGCGGTGCAGGGATCGAACCTGCGACCTCCTGCTTGTAAGGCAGGCGCTCTAACCGGCTGAGCTAACCGCCCCTCTTATTGAGTGGATGCTGTTTAACTTCTGCCTGGCAATCAGTTCTAGATTGCGCTGGTCCCAGCGGGTACGTCAAGCTACCTTCCGCCGACGGGAAAATCAGTTTACTCCCGTCCGGCTTGCCATTCTCAACGCATCACCATCTTGCAGCCGCATCATACGGTATCGCAAAACCGCAATTTCAAGCAAAATCAATACCTGACGACCCCTCTATACCTATTGTGAAAACGGCATAGGAATCATGGCAAAACCAAGAGCAGATCCCTCGACTCGCTACGCTCGCTCGGGATGACAGCGGTGGGAGAACGTGTGTGGCCTCTCCATCCACGGCACGCCGGGACGGGTTACTGTCGCGGCTCGGATTCGGCCTGCTCCAAAAGAGTAGACGGCTGCTGGAATTGCGGCGTTTGGTCTCTTACTCGGCCCCGCCCAGGATTTCCCAGAAACGGGTGACGGAGCGGATGCCGTCGTAGAAATTGGGGAGGTGGAACTTCTCGTTGGGGGAATGGAGGCGGTCGTCGGGCAGGCCAAAGCCCATCAGCACCACGGGGACTTTGAGCGATTCGCCGATGCGGCTGACGATGGGAATGGAGCCGCCGCCGCGAATATAAACGGTAGGCTTGCGGAAGATTTCGGTCAGCGCCTTCGCCGCTGCCTGTATCGAGGGGTGCGACGGCTCCATCAGGACCGGCTCTGCGCTGCTGAGCAAGCGGACTTGAATGCGCAATCCCGGCGGGGTCAGCCGTGCGACCTCTTTTTGAAATGCCGAAAGAATCCTGGCCGGGTCCTGGCGCGGGACCAGGCGCATACTCACTTTGGCGCTGGCGCGAGCCGGGATCACCGTCTTGGCTCCCTCGCCCATAAATCCCCCCACGATGCCGTGGACTTCGAGCGTCGGCCTGGCCCACAGGCGCTCCAGTACGCCGTAACCCTGCTCGCCGATCAGCGCGGAGGAGCCTACCTCTTCTTCCATGAATTTCTTCTCGTCGAAGGGAAGCTCAGCCCAGGAAGCCTTTTCCTCCGGGGAGGGCGCTAGCACGTCATCGTAAAATCCGGGCACCTGGATGCGATGGCTGGGCGGAAGAAGCTGGGAAAGGATACGCGCGAGTCCCGTCAATGGGTTGGGGGCTGCTCCGCCGTATATGCCGGAATGCAGGTCCTGGGCCGCGCCGGTGGCCTGTAGTTCCGTATAAATGAGGCCGCGCAGACCCACGCAGAGCGTCGGCAGGCCGGGCGCGAACATCTCGGTGTCAGAGATCAAGGCCACATCGCAACGGAGCTTTTCCGGCGATTCTTTTACGTAACGGTCCACGGCCGCTCCGCCCACCTCTTCTTCGCCTTCGATCAGAAATTTCAGATTGACGGGCAGAGAACCGCGTACCTTCAAGAGCGTCTCGGCGGCCTTGATGTGGATGTACATCTGGCCCTTGTCGTCGGCTGCGCCGCGCGCGTAGATGTTGTGGTCGCGGACGGTGGGCGTAAACGGCGGGCTGAGCCATTCCTCCAGCGGGTCCGGCGGCTGCACGTCATAATGCCCGTAGCAAAGCACCGTAGGCTTGCCGGGAGCGTTCAACCATTCCCCGTAAACCAAGGGGTGCCCCTGCGTGATGATGCGCTCAACCCTTTTCATCCCCGCTTCCTTCAGTCTTTGGGCCACAAAATCGCTGGCGCGGTCAATGTCGGGGCGGTGCTGGGGCAGCGTGCTGACGCTGGGGATGGATAAAAAGGAGCGTAACTCCTCCAGGAAGCGGGCCTGGTTGCTTTCAATGTAGGCGTCCAGCGGTGAACCCATTCCGTCAGCCTCCGGCGTATAATCCGCAATGGGGAAGTATAACTTGAAAAACCGTGTGGCCGTAAAATCGAAGGGACCGGACCTGTGAGCGGACGACAATTAGTCTTCCGAGTTCATGCTTTGCAAGCCATGTTCCGGCGCGGCATCACCCAAGCAGACGTGCTGCATGTGCTGGCAACGGGGAAAACAATCGAAAATTACCCGGCTGACCAACCCTATCCCAGTCGGCTTGTCTTGGGCTGGCGAGGAGTCAGGCCCATTCATGTAGTGTTTGCCGACAACGAGGCGGAGCGGGAGACGATCATTATCACGGTATATGAGCCTGATCCCGACCGCTGGGAGCCCGGTTTCGAGACGAGGAGAAAATCGTGAATTGTGTAATTTGTAAACATGGAAAAACCCAGCCAGGGACCACCACCATTACGTTGGAACGCGCAGGGACCACGGTCGTTTTCAAAAACGTTCCGGCCCAGGTCTGCGGCAATTGCGGCGAGGCGTATGTGAATGAAGAAACGAGCGGAAAACTCCTGGTAGCTGCGGAAGATGCCGCTCGTTCCGGCGTGCTGGTGGATGTCCGGGAATACACGGTTGCTACGGTATAAACACGTAAACGGGTATGAAACGCTAGGCAGCTGTTGCATAACCTCCTCGGAGCGACGTAAGGGCACGACTTTAGTCGTGCCGAAACCAGAGCCGAACGACGGGGGCTTTAGCCCCTGAGGTCCGTCGTTGGCCCTCAGCGGCTGAAGCCGCAGTTGGAGAGGCCCCTGTTCGGCACGGTTAAAACCGTGCCCTGACAACACCTTAAAACGGGTTGTGCAACAGCTTCTAGGCAGCCTTAGCCTGGGCCAACACGTCGTCGGTCTTGACGAGCCTGGCTCCGGCTTCCTGCATTTGGCGCAGGGCTACCTGTCCCGCTTCCGGCTCGATGGCGCAAATGGCATCCACTACCACTTCGACAGACAGGCCTCGCTCGAGCAGGCCCAGCGCGGCTATCTTGACGCAGTACTCGGTTGTCACGCCGTAGACGATGTAGCGCTCGGCGGGCAACTTCGCGAGCAGCCAATCGGCATGGATGCTGGAAAATAAGTCCAGGGTCTGCTTTTCGAGTATCCACTGCTGGCAGCGGAAAAACTCCTCCACGGGCGGACGCGCCCGCTTTTCATTCGGCAGGACCATCCGCTGCGGCAACAGCGTTTGCGGCAGTTTCTGCTGGCCAGGAGTACCTTGGACGCAGTGGGGAGGGAAGCTCTGGAATTCCGGGTCGTCGGGGGAGTGCGCATCGGCGCTGGAGATGACGGGAACGCCTTGCTCAGCGGCAAACCGTACGAGGCGTTCCAGGTTGGGGATCAACTTCTCGGCCCCCGGTGCGTAGAGCTTGCCCTCCGGGAGCATGAAGTCCACCTGCGTATCCACGTCCACGAAAACCAGCTTGTGTCTTGTCATGGCTCTGTCACCCTCCTGATGAATCCATATAGGGGTGCAAAGGGGTATCGCACTCAGGCTGATTTGGCGGGGCTGCCCGCTTCAGCCGCCAGCGGGACGTACCGGCCGCGCAACGTCTCCAGCAGGTCTTTCAACGCCTGGGATTTTTCCACCGGATAGGGGTCGCTCGCTTCCAGCCTGCGGAAGTTTTCCGGCAGGCGGGCCAGATTGGCGGCGCTGCGCTCGCGGATTTGATCCAGGGAAGGCAGCGGTCCAACCAGTTGGCCGTTCTCGATGACGGGTTCCAACAAAGCCTGGGCGGCAGCAAAATCCTCCCCCGCCAAACTCAGCACGTCATGGCTATATTCACCGTTGAGAGCAGAGAACCGGTAGATTTGTTTCTTGCCTGGATAGCTGATCTTGGACTCGCTGAACTTGGCCGTGTAGTGAGTCTTGCCGTTGGTTTCAATCTCCACCATCTTGTACACGCCGCTCAGCGCGGGCGCGTCGCGGGAAGTAACCAGGTCCGTGCCCACGCCGAAAATGTCCAATGGCGCGTTGTTTTCCAGCAGTTTCTGGATGGCGTATTCGTTCAAGTCGCCGCTGGCCAGGATCACGGCGTCGGAGCGACCGGCGGCATCCAGCAACTTGCGCACCTCGCGGCTGCTGGCCAGAAAATTGCCGCTGTCCAGGCGCACACCGCGAAAGGGAAGACCGAGACGCAACGCTTTGCGAACACCCTCGATGGAATCGTAGGTATCAATCAGCAGGATGGCCCTGTTGCCATAAAGTTCGGCGAACCGCCGGAAGGATTCCTCTTCTTCTTCAAAGGACATGGTCCAGGAATGCGCCGTAGTGCCGTAAGTAGGAATGCCCAGCTCAAAACCGGCCAGCATGTTGGAAGTGCCCATGCAGCCGCCCACGTAACTGGCGCGCGCTGCCAGGACTCCGGCCATGGGGCCGTGGGCGCGCCGCGTGCCGAACTCCACCACGCCTCGCCCGCTGGCGGCCTGCCCGCTTGCGGCCTGGACGATGCGGGCGGCCTTGGTGGCCACCGTTGTCTGGTAGGTCAGCATAGCCAGCAGGTAGGTTTCCGCGATCTGGGCCTCCACGATCGGGGCTGTAACGCGCAGCAGCGGCTCCTCGGCAAATACTACCGTCCCCTCCGGCACGGCCCACACGCTGCCCGTAAAACGAAGGTTGGCCAGGAAGTCGAAGAAGCCGGGGGGCACCGTCTCAAACGACGGATGGCGCTTTAGATAATCAATCTCGGCTTCGTTGAAAGAAAGTTGCTGGAAGTACTCGACCGCCTGTTCCAGTCCGGCGGCCAGCAGAAACGAGCGTTGCGGCGGGAGTGAACGGACGCTCAGCTCAAAGGTCGCCACTTCCTGCGCTTTGCCTGTCTGCCAGTAGGCGGCGCCCATCGTCAGTTCGTAGAGGTCTGTGAGCAGTCCCACGCGGGTCGGACAGGTGGACTTGAGAGGCAATTCGTTTTCCCGCGCAGTGTTCTCTTTGTTCAAGGCTTCTCCATGCTCCGGCGATCACTCAACCGATTGCCATTCAATTGTATCGGGACGGCAATAGAAGGGTCAAGGCAAGCCGGGGGCGTAGCCCGTGGTAGCCACAAGTAGAGGAAACTCTGTCGACGCCGCGATGGGGCGCGCTGCCTCCTATTGCGCACCCAGGCGTTGGTAGCGGACAATCATTCTTGGGCATACGTGGGCATTTCTGGGGTACGAGGTTCTCATCGCATGACTCCCACCATCGGCATTCTGGCCCTACAGGGCGACTTCGCCGCGCACAGCAAGGCGCTGGAGCGCGTCGGCGCGGCCTCGCGTTTTGTGAGAAAGGCCTCCGATCTGGAGCGCCTCGACGGCCTCATCCTCCCCGGCGGCGAAAGCTCCACTCTGCTGAAGTTCCTGGATCAGGAATGCCTTTGGGAGCCGCTGCGCGGCTTTGCGGAATCTCACCCCGTCTTCGGCACCTGCGCCGGAGCCATCCTGATGGCCGAGCAGGTGGAGAACCCTTCGCAACCGAGCCTCGCCGTGCTGCCCATGACCGTCCGCCGCAATGCCTACGGCCGCCAGCTCGCCAGTTCCATTCGCGCCCTGGAACTGGACCCCCAACTCGAAATCGGCCCGCAAGCCGGACTGCCGTTTGAAGCCGTCCTCATCCGCGCCCCCCTCATTGTCCGTGTCGCTTCTGAGGTCAAGGTCCTGGCGCGCCTGGCGGGACACCCTGTTTTGGTCCAATTTGGTCCTATGCTGGCGGGGACTTTTCACCCTGAACTGACTTCTGACACTCGCGTCCACCGCTACTTCACCCAACTGGTCTCCTCATACAACACCCGCCTTGCCGGCTGAAACCAACCCTTTTGGAGGCACTATCCCTTGGATACCAAGTCGCCCGAGACTTCCGATTCGCCCGATTTTACCGAGCCGCCCAAGGGGTTTGAGGCGACCGAATGTGTCGAGCGCAGTGACAAAATTTGTCAACATTCCGACTTCCATACCGTTGATTGGATACCTCAACAGCTACGTATCAAATTAGTTACTATAGTAATTCATTGATAACAAATAACATGCAGAAAACACGCGAACCGCTCATAGGAATTGCTTACTTGGCCTACTACTTGCTCTTCAAATACCCGATGTGCTGGGAGGAATTCGGTCTCGCACCGGAAAAAGATTTTGAGAGATTCGAGGAGAATTGGAGAGGAAAGTATGAGAAAACAAAAAGGATTTTCGTTGATTGAGTTGTTGATCGTGGTTGCGATCATTTTGATCATTGCGGCGATCGCGGTGCCGAACTTGTTGCGCTCGCGCATGGCGGCCAATGAATCTTCGGCAGCCGGCGCTGAGAGAACTATCGGTACGGCAAATGTATCCTATTCCACCGCTTACAACGCGGGGTACGCGGGAGCGCTGAGCGACCTGGGACCTCCGGCCCCCGGCGACCCGGCTGCTACGAGTAGTGCGGACCTGCTGGATAGCGTTTTGTCCGGTCTGGCCCCGGTTCCGGCCGTGGGGGACGCGATCAAGAGCGGTTATGTGTTCACCTATACCCCTGGACTCGGTACGGCTGGAGACCCCGCGGACCCCATCGGGTCATTTACCGTGGTAGGGACGCCCGTTACACCGCTCTCTACTGGCCAGAGCACGTTCTGCATTGACCAGACCAACGTGGTGATCAGGGACACAGACGGGGTTATAGTCGGCGCTGCTACTGGAGACAACTGCGCGGGTGAAGGCTTCGTGATCGGCGGAACGATCAACCCGATCTAGTTCGCTTGTGTATTCGGACAGTATCGAGGGGGGAAGGTTGCTTCCTCCCTCGTTTTTTTTGCCCAGCTTGAATCGAGACCAGAGCACGTTCATGATTCGTAGAAAGCCTTCTGGGTGTTGTCAGGGCATGGCTGAAGAGTCTGTGTGAAAACCATCTTGACGGACCTCGTATAATGCGCCTGAAGGAGGCGCGATGAGATTTTTGACTTACAACCCCGAGCAAGCCGATCTGCTGCCGCCCAGCGTGCGGGACGTGCTGGGAGCGGATCATCTCTGTTTATTTGTGCACCGGGCCGTGGAGCGGCTGGACTAGGGCGTGTTGAGCTTGTTGATGGCAACGCCACTGACGGTCTGCTTAGTCGTGCTCGGCAAACACCTCCCGGGCCTTGAGTTCATCGCAACGTTGATGGCCGATGTGCCGCCGAGTTTGCCTTCAAAGACCCGTTACCTCATCAAAAAGCTGCGCAGCGCCTACCCGGATCTGAAAATCATTAGTTGGCCGTTTGGCGCCCTCCACTCTGGCGGATGACACCACTCAGCCTCCGTTAGGCCCCCCAGAGTTTTTCCAGGTAATATTGTGATGATTCGTGCCAGCGTGAGCTTCTGCTTTTCGCTAAATAGGATTCACGGTCCCGCCCACGGGCCACACCGGAGGGCAGCCGGTCGGATCGCCAAGCGTAATGCTTCCAGAGGTATCCTTAAAGACCGAAATCGAATTGTCAAAGCAGAACGTGCTTTGCCCGGACGTTCCCGGCAGGACGGGGCTGGCCACTACTGAATACGTAGAATTTTGATCGCCGGGGGTGGGACTATCATTGGGGATATAATACGTGAATTGATAACCGCTCTTTATGGGCGTCGGCGTGGACGGAGTGATGCCAGACAAAACCGTGTCCAGCAGGTCGGCGCATTCGAAGCTGATCTTGACGCAGCCGCCGTTGGGCGGACCTAGATGCGCTAGATCTCCCGCATAACCCACTCCGAAAAAACCTAAATAGGCGGTGTTGGCTATGCCAATTTGTTTCAGCGAAGCAGCCGCGGATGCCTCGTTGGCTGCCATTCGAGACCGAACGAGACTGGGAATGGCGATGGCTGCCACGATCAACATGATGGCGACAACAATCAGCAGCTCGATGAGCGAGAAGCCTTTCTCCCGACTCATCGTGTTTTGGATTCCCCCGGCGACTCTTTTAGACAAACTTCGATGTCCTTTGTGTTATTGGGGACGGAAACCGAACTCGCAATCAAGCGTACTCTAACTCGCTTATCCTAACCTGATTCCGCAGCAGTCTGCAACTGATTTTTACAATTGTCAAGGCGGCCAGCGAAACCTGCCAGGAGACGGTTGTTAGGGATGGAGCGGTAGATCATATTCCCCTTTTGGAGTGAGGAAGTAAT
>Ga0155948_1055_pt1 | contig 15459 bp, 13 predicted proteins | sample RifCSPlowO2_02_FD_107602 | JGI IMG/M metagenome (GOLD analysis project Ga0155948, IMG submission 107602) | Acidobacteria bacterium RIFCSPLOWO2_02_FULL_59_13
TTTACCACCCCGGCGACCTGGCCGACATGTTGATGGCCTTCAACGAAGAGGCCATTGTCAACAATTGGGCGAGCCTGCGCGAAGGAGGCACGCTGATCTATGAAGCGGGGATCGAAACCAAGCCGCCGCAGCGGGAGGGCACCCAGTACTATCCCGTGCCGCTGAACCACATCGCCCTGAAGGTGGTGGGAAGCCGCGGAAGCAAGAACATGGTGGCCTTGGGAATCCTGATGCAGCTTTACAGCCTGCCGAAAGAACCCATCGTCAAACTGCTGACGCAAAGATTTAAGAAGCGGGGGCAGGCCCTGTTGGACCAAAACCTCCAGGGACTGGAGGCCGGCATCCGGTATGTCCAGGAGCACCCGCTCCCCCAACTGCAACAACGCATCACGCCCACCGACAATTCGTCCAAGCTGATTATGACCGGCAACGAGGCGTCGGCGATAGGCGCGCTGGCGGCTGGCGTGCAGTGCTTCTTCGGCTATCCCATCACGCCCTCGACGGAAATCATGGAGTACATGGCGCGACATCTGCCGCGAGTCGGCGGCCGGTTCCTCCAGACCGAGGATGAACTCTCGGCCATTGCCGGCGTCTGCGGGGCCTCCTGGACCGGCAGCCGCGCCATGACGGCTACCTCGGGTCCAGGCGTTTCCCTGATGTCGGAAATCCTGGGATTGCTCTCGATGGCCGAGCTGCCCGGCGTGATTGTCAATTCGCAACGCGGCGGCCCCAGCACCGGACTGCCCACCAAGACCGAGCAGTCAGACCTGCTACAAGCCGTTTACGCCTCGCACGGCGAAGCCCCCCGCATCGTGCTGGCGCCCTCCACGGTGCGCGAGTGCCTGGAAATAACGGCGCTGGCTTTCGATCTATCCGACAAATACCAGATGCCCGCCATCGTTTTGCTTGACCAGGCGCTCTCCAGCCGCCTGGAAACCGTGGATGCCACGGTTCTGGAGGACTTGCGAAGAGTTCCCCCAACCGAAGCGCGAGGGGAGGATGCCGGCCACTACCTCCGGTTCCGGCTCACTGACACCGGCGTCTCACCCCGCGTTTTTCCCGGCACGCCAGGCTATGAGCACAACACCACCGGCCTGGAACACAACGAACGGGGAGACCCCGCGTATAACGAGCGGATGCACACCATCATGTCCGCCAAACGTCACAAGAAGCTGGAAGCGCTGGCGCAAGACCCCAGCGTGGCCGGGCTTGGCTCCATTTTCGGAGTAGAGGAGGCCGAGATCGGCATCATCGCCTGGGGTTCCACCGCCGGGCCGGTTCAGGAAGCGGTCGAGCAGGCCATCGCCAGCGGCATCCCGGTGAAAGCGATGATCCCCAAGCTGCTCCATCCGCTGCTGCACTCTGAGATCAAGCCGTTCCTGGCTTCGACGCGCCGGTTGATTGTGCCGGAGATGAATTTCACGGGTCAGTTGGCCACCCTGCTGCGCTCCAACTATCGGGTGGCGACCATTCGGCTCAACAAGGTCAAAGGCGTGCCGTTCCGGGCCAGCGAGATTCTGGAAAAGATCCAGCAGGTCGCCGAGGCTCAGCCAGCCGCGCAATCCGGTTCCCACCAGCCGGAACTGGAAAGCGCGCACATGGAGCGGGGCAACTAAAGAGAGGACTATAACGATGAACAACAACAACGGCGCGGGCGCTTTTCAATGTTACCTGGGACACCTGGACCCGGTTTGGTGTCCCGGATGCGGAGACTATTCGGTGCTGGGAGCCTTCATGGAGGCTGCCGGACGGCTCCACCTGCCGACGCATCAAATCGCCATGATCTCCGGCATCGGCTGCTCCAGCCGCTTTCCGTTTTTCGTCAAGTCCTATGGGTTCCACACCGTACATGGCCGGGCGCTGCCGATCGCTACCGGAGTGAAGCTGGCTAACCCGGAGCTCACCGTCATGGTTGCCGCCGGAGACGGCGACGGGCTGGCCATCGGCGGCGGACATTTGCCGCATGTGGCCCGCAACAATCCCGACATCACCTACCTGCTCTTCAATAATTCCATTTATGGTTTGACGAAGGGGCAGTCCTCGCCCACCTCCCCTGCCCACCTGGCCACCAAAACGTCTCCCTACGGCATCCTGGGACAAGCCATCAATCCGGCGGCCCTGGCCCTGGCCTACGGCGCTACCTTCGTGGCGCGGGGAGTGGCTGTCAAGAGAGACCATCTGAGCAGCCTGATCGAACAAGGGTTGCGCCACCGGGGATTCTCCTTCATTGAGATCATCACCAGTTGCTCCTCCTTCAATACCAAGCACCTGACCATCACCAAAGTTTTGCAAAGGATGGTCCTGCTCGATAAACCTCCGGAGGACGATTTGGAAGCGCTGCGCCTGGCTTCGGACACGCGCCACATCTACCTGGGCGTCTTTCGCCGGGCGGAACGGGCCACGCTGGGAGACCAGTCCGACAAGTCTCAGCAAGTCAGCCAAAAAGGGAAGATCACGAACGCGCAAGAGCTTCTGCAACAGTTTGCCTGATACACATGCCTTCCGTCATTTTCGACGGACTCCAATCCACACCACATATCAAAAATGGCCGAACTTGAAAGCGGCCCTTTCCCTGTATTTCGCGTGGTACAATTTCGGTCGAGTGCATGGAGCAATCAGAATGACTCCGGCTATGGAAGCGGGGATCGCCGATCACATTTGGAGCATTGGTGAACTGCTTGTTTAGCCGCTGAGCCGAGGACGCCGTGCCAGAACACTTGTCCGAAGTAAGAACCGAAGACCTAATTACCGATTTGCTGGATATCCAAGGTTGGCCCATTGGCCGTCCTCCAAGGGGGAGGGTCGTCCGCCAGAACGAATACAAAAACCATCCACACCTAGAAGAAATATTTCATGGAAAGAGCAAGCACGGCAAGGGCGATGCGTACCCAGATTTTTTGCTGGTCAGCGAAGATGCGCTCATCCCCCAGGCCGTTATTGAGGCCAAGCCCACCGAAAGAGACCTTGAGGAAGCGAGAGCAGACGCGCAACACTACGCCCAAGCGTGCTTAGAGGCCGGACACTCTACGATTGCGATAGGAGTTGCCGGGCAGGAGAAAACTGGAATCGAAATCGGAGTCTGGAAAAATTATGCTGGAAGATGGAAACAGATCGCCTATCAGGGCTATCCGGTCTCTTGGATTCCCACGCCTGCTGATACTGTACGCCTGCTGGCGTCTCCTGGTCTGGTTGATCTTGCGCCGGTAGTTCCAAGACAAGAGGTGTTAGCAGCCAAGGCGGATCTGATTAACCGAATTCTGAGAGAAGCGACAGTGAAGGACGAATATAGGCCCGCCTACGTTGGGGCTATGATGCTGTCTCTTTGGGAATCAAAGGGTTCCATCAGGAGAGAACCCAAGTTTGTGCTCAAAGACATTAATTCTGCCTGCGAGTCCGCATTTTCCACAGCGAAAAAGTTGGAAGTCGCAGACAGTCTCCACATTCCAGAAGGCAACGCCAAACTGGCTGCAACAGCCTGGCAGATTCTAGCAACCCTAGAAAAACTCAATGTTGTGACCGCCGCTTTTGACCACGACTACTTGGGGCAGCTTTACGAAACATTTTTTCGCTATACGGGTGGCAACACCATCGGACAATACTTCACACCAAGGCACGTAACTAGATTTATGGCAGATGTTTGCCAGACCACCGCAGACGACATCATCATTGACCCGGCTTGTGGAACCGGCGGGTTTCTCATATCCTGCATCCAGCGGGCACATGAAAAGTACCATGTCAAGTATGAAGACGCCATAAGAATGGTTCGCGATAAATTGATCGGCTATGAGGACGAACCCGTAACGGCAGCGCTTTGCGTCGCAAATATGATCCTGCGCGGCGATGGCAAGGCTGGAATTCGCAAAGCGGACTGTTTCACGGCAAAGGACTATCCGTCAGACGAATGCCAAGTGGCTCTTATGAATCCGCCGTTCCCTCACAAGAAAACCGATGATCCGCCGCAGAAGTTTTTTGAGCGAGCACTAGAGGCCCTGGAGACTCACGGGAAACTTGGAATCATTCTTCCTACGAGCCTTCTAGTGAAAAAAGATACAGGAAGGTGGAGGGAAAAGATTCTCAAAAACAACTCGCTTTTCGCCGTTTGCCAGATGCCGGATGAGCTTTTCCAGCCTTATGCCTCTTCGACAACCTCTGTAGTTTTTATTGAGAAGGGTGTCCCCCACAATTCCAGGCGAAAGACGGCGTTTGTACGCGTCAAATGCGACGGACTAACGCTGAAAAAAGGAACACGGGTTCTAAGGCCAGATGGTCTGAATCAGATGGGTGATGCCCTGGATGCAATTCTGAATAAAAAGGCTGAACCTGGGTTCTCGGGCATCAATAGTGTTTCTGGTCGGGCAGAGTGGTCCCCTGGAGCCTACATTCCATCGGCGATCCCAACGGAAGACGAGTTGAAAACGAGTATTGACGAACTGATTAGACGCCTTGCTTCCTTCTACGCAAGGTATGCCCGAGAGGTCGCACGGCTGCGTCACCGGGTTCAGGAAGCGGATATAAAGGTCACTGCTTACCCGGAGATCGCAGGTGTTAATAGGGTAAAGAATGCGGCTATGCTACCGCAAGAGCCGGGAACAATTGGGGAACTCTTTGATATTTTTTACGGACAGAAAGAGCTGCACAGCCGCGAAGGAATACCCCCAGGCGAGTCACTTGTCGTCTCGCCAACGGAGCAGTACAACGGTTGCTATGGCTGGCTGTGGTTCCAACCACTGATTAAGCCGCCATTCGTTACGGTTGCCCAGACTGGCAGCATTGGAGAGTCTTTCGTGCAAGTGGAACCGTGCGCCGTCAACGATGATTGTCTAATCCTGCTGGCCAAGCAGAGTAGCCAATTGTCGATTCCTAGGCTCCTCATCGCTGCGGCAACAATACGGCTAGAGCGCTGGCGATTTAGCTACGGCAGGAAGCTAACGCCATCCCGGATTTGCCGCTTCCCGATGCCACGGAATCAGAAAGTCGAAGCGTGGGCTGCGGAACAGTTAGAGGAGTGGAGGCCGGTAATCGAGGGGGCTGTCTCAAAATATGAGAATACTGAGGCAGCGCGTGTGTGATCGCATCGATGCTAAACTCCATTATATATACCAACGCAGATTTAGGACATTGTCCACCAACCCCAGAGTCTTGACAGTTTCGAGGAATGCGCTCACAATGTTCTGTTTTCGCTTGGCCGCGCTGCTGTCCTGTAATAACTGGCGCACGCTGACCGCTTTCCGCAGGAAGCTGCCGGGCCGACGACCTGTGGTGAGCGAAGCCGAACCATGATCCGGCCTCATCCCAAGCCGGTACGCTTTCCTCACAGCTTTTTGGAACTCTATCTTGTGATCCGCTCCGAGCAAAACTGCGGCAAGTCCGGACGGGCACTGTATCGGGAAAGGAGAAGCTGGTTCGATGGCAAACTCCGCGCAGGCAGTTGAACGGCGTGGTTTTGGAGTAACCCTGCGGCGCGATGCCTGGTGGCTGGAGCCTGCCATGGTGGCCGTGGGTCTGGGTTTGTTCGGCGTGTATTCCACCTGGGCCGCCTGGCAGGGCAATAACTACGAGTGGGGGCCTTATCTCTCTCCCTTTTACTCACCGTTGATTTTGGTGGATTGGTGGAAGTTTTCTCCGTCGTTTCTGATTCTCTGGATGCCGCTCGGATTCCGCGCCACTTGCTACTATTACCGCAAGGCCTATTACCGCGCCTACTTCCTGGACCCTCCGGCCTGCGCCGTGGGGGAGCCGTCCGAGCATCGCTACTGCGGCGAAAACAAGTTTCCGTTCATCCTCCAAAACCTCCACCGCTACTTTTTCTACCTGGCCACTCTGGTGCTGGCTTTTCTGTGGTATGACGCCTACAAGGGGTTCTTTTTTAACGGACAGTTTGGCGTGGGCGTAGGAACGCTGGTGCTGCTTGTCAACTGCGTGCTGCTGAGCTGCTATACGTTCGGCTGCCACTCGTTCCGGCATCTGATAGGAGGGGTATTGGACTCCTTCCACGGCGGCTCGTGCGCCATGCGCCACGAATGCTGGAAAGGCGTTACACGCTTGAACGAGCACCACATGCGCTGGGCCTGGTTCAGCCTGGTCTGGGTCGGCTTCACTGACTTCTATATCCGGATGGTGGCATCCGGGGTCTTCACCGATGTGAGGTTATTTTAGTGGAAAGCTATGAGACTCACGAACACGACGTACTGGTCATAGGGGCAGGGGGAGCCGGGATGCGCGCCACCATTGAGTCCGCCAGCCTGGGCGTCTCCGTCGGCCTGGTTTGCAAGTCCCTGCTCGGCAAAGCGCACACCGTCATGGCCGAAGGTGGCGCGGCGGCCGCTATGGGTAATGTGGACTCGCGCGACAACTGGCAGGTCCACTTCCGCGACACCATGCTGGGCGGCAAAATGCTCAACAACTGGCGCATGGCGCAACTCCATGCCCAGCAGGCCCCGGACCGCATCCGCGAACTGGAACAGTGGGGCGCGCTGTTTGACCGCACCCCGGACGGCAAAATTTCGCAGCGCGCTTTCGGCGGGCATACCTGCAACCGCCTCTGCCACGTGGGCGACCGCACCGGCCTGGAAATGATCCGCGCGCTGCAAGACCGCGCGGTGCAGATCGGAACGACCGTTTACATGGAGTGCACCATCACGCACCTGTTCAAAGCCGGCGACCGGGTATGCGGCGCGCTGGCCTACTGGCGCGAGCAGGGGCGCTTCGTGCTGTTTCTGGCCAAGGCCATCATTTTGGCCACCGGCGGCGTGGGCAAGGCATTCCGTATTACCTCCAATTCCTGGGAGTACACCAGCGACGGCTTGGGAATGGCCTACGACATGGGGGCGGAACTGATGGACGTGGAGTTCGTGCAGTTCCACCCGACCGGCATGGTCTGGCCTCCGGGAGTCAAGGGCCTGCTGGTGACGGAGGCGGTGCGCGGCGAGGGCGGGCTTTTGCGCAACTCTAAAGGCGAGCGCTTCATGGAACGCTACGACGCCAAGCGCATGGAGCTCTCCACGCGAGACCTGGTTTCCAAGGCCATTTATACCGAGGTGAAGGAAGGCCGCGGCACCGAACACGGCGGCGTGTTTTTGGACGTATCGCATCTCGATGCGGAATCCGTCAAGCGGAAGCTCCCCAGTATGTACCACCAGTTTAAGGAGCTGGCCGACATTGACATCACCAAGGAACCGATGGAGGTCGGCCCGACCACGCACTACAGCATGGGCGGCCTGCGCGTGAACGCGGAGACGCAGGCCACCAACGTGCCCGGCCTGTATGCCGCCGGAGAAGTAGCGGCCGGCCTGCACGGAGCCAACCGCCTGGGCGGCAACTCGCTTTCCGACCTGCTGGTGTTCGGGCGGCTGGCGGGGCTGCACGCGGGCCAGTTTGCCCAGCAGATCAAGGAGCACTCCAAGATCCGGGACGAAGACGTGCAACGCGCCACGCGGGAGTTGCTAGAACCGTTTGAACGGACGAAAGGTCCCACTCCGTATGAAATCCACGAGGAGCTTCAGGACTTAATGCAGAACAACGTCGGCATTATGCGCGTCGAGGCGGACATAAAGCTGGCGCTCGACAAGCTCCAGCAACTGCGCCAAAAGCTCCGGACCGTGCGCGTGGATGGCACACGCCTTTTCAACCCCGGCTGGCACCTGGCCTATGACTTGAAGAACATGCTGTACACGTCGGAGGCGATTGCCCGTGCCGCGCTGCTGCGGGAAGAAAGCCGCGGGGCGCACACGCGCCTGGACCACTTCAAGACGGAGCCGGAGTGGGGCAAGGTGAACATCGTCATCTCCAAGGACGGGGAGCAAATGCGCATCGCCAAGTCTCCGCTCCCGCAGATGCCGGAGGAGTTGAAGAAGCTCTTTGAAGAGACCAAGTAGGGCGTGTTGCCATAGCCTGTTTTGAGAAATTGTCAGGGCACGGTTTCAACCGTGCCAAACCAACGCCCAACCACGGCGGCTTCAGCCGCTGAGGGACCTTCGATGGGCTGAAAAGGTAGAATCCATGGCTGAAGTGCTGGTTCGAGTCTCGCACGGTACGGCGGAACACGCCGAGGAGAAAAGCTATCAGGTGCCGGTGGCGACCGGGATGGTGGTGCTGGACGCGATCCACTACATCCAGTCCCACTTTGCGCCCGACCTGGCCGTGCGTTGGAACTGCAAGGCCGCCAAGTGCGGCTCCTGCTCCGCCGAGGTCAACGGCAAGCCGCGCCTGATGTGCAAAACCCGCCTGGACGATTTTGCCGAGGGAGAGGAGATCGTCGTCTATCCCATCAAATCCTTCCCGCGCATCAAAGACATCGTCACCGATGTTTCCTGGAACTATAAAGTGAACAGGAAGATCACGGCGTTCACGCCCAAGAAGAACACGGCCTGGGAGATGTACCAGGAAGACATGGACCGCGTGCAGGAGTTCCGCAAGTGCATTGAGTGCTTTCTATGCCAGGACGTCTGCCACGTGCTGCGCAACCACGACAAGCACAACGAGTTTGCCGGGCCGCGTTTTTTCGTGCGCGTGGCCGGCTTGGAGATGCACCCGCTGGACTCGGCCTCCCGCCTGTCTTATCTCAAAAATGAGGCTGGCATCGGCCTGTGCAACATTACCAAGTGCTGCACCGAAGTCTGCCCCGAAGACATCCACATCACCGACAACGCCATCATCCCGCTCAAAGAGCGCCTTGTGGATGAGTTCTACGACCCCATCCGGCGGCTGTTCCGCGTCTTTACCGGAAAGTAAGCGTTTCCGACGAACCTATACGTCACTGCGGGGGGCACAGGTCTCCCGTTGCCAATCTCTTCCTGTGCCTCCCCGACCGAAAATCTGCGTCTGAGGATTGGGCACAGGTTTATACTGTTAAACCCAACCGGATCGGGGAAAAAGGTTGCTCCGGCGCTTCCCGGGAACGGGCGAGCGCTTGGACTGCCAATCCGCCGAGGATTGCTGAGAGATTCTGCGCTGGGAAGAGTGGGAAGAGGAAAAAGATCGGCATGAAAGCAATCTTTTCGATGAACGCACGCGCATTCCTCTCCGCGTTTCTGCCGATGTGTTTGGTGCTGACCGTGAGCTTCTTCACACTCAACACGGTCGTCCGGGGAAGGATCAAGCACGAAATGTATGAATCCCTACATCGGGCTGGAGAGATTCAAAATAGCATCAGGGATGACTACGATCGGAGCTATGACCAATTGCTTGACTTCCTGGGCGAAAACGCTCGCCGGGAAGCTTGGGTCCAGCTTCTCCGGGAAAGTGCTTCCAATCCAAGTGCCCGGTCACGAATCCATGACATCATTGGAGCGCAATTGATGGAATTCGGCAATATCTCCGATTTCGATCTTCTTGTGCTCTCTGACTCGCCCAAAACTCCGATTACCGGATGCGTTAGGACAGCGAAAGGAGGAATGGTTCATCTGGATTCCACTGCCGAAACGTTTGTGGGACAAGCTCCCTTTTGTCTCCAGTGTCATCTGTCTCCTGTCGCCAATCTGCTGAATGTGGCGGGGACGCTGTACGAAATCACTACGGCACCGATCCGCGCCGACACAAAAATCCTGGGTTATCTGACGGCGGGCAGGACATTAAGCGCCCGCTCGCTGAGCAATTTCACAAATGCGGCGGTCGTAGAGGGTAACAGGGTTCTCCTCACTACTTTCCCCCCTGAAAAAATTGAGGAAGTGGAGAATCAATTACGGACACGGTGTACGGAGAGTATGGATCGCTGCGAGATGGAAGTGGACGGGGAGGCCTATGTGATGCTCGACGTAGATAGCGCCCACATAGAGAGGTTGTATAGCATCCAGTCGGTGGATGCGGCCATGGATGAATTCATGCGGGGTTTCAAATGGGCATTCTTCCTGATTGGCGCTGGGGGAATGTTGCTGGTGATACCGCTTTCCTTGATGTCTTCCCGCTCTCTCGTGAAGCCGATTACTGACCTGATGCCTCATTTGCAGGAGAGCAAGCGGACTGGCAAGTTTCGGTCAGATCTTCCCACCAATTCGTCGGTCAAGGAGGTCAACCTGCTCGCCGAAACTTTCAACCGGGCAGCCGAGGTCATTGGTCGCAGCCACCAGGAGCTCCGGGCTCTATCCAGCCGACTCATATCCGCCAAAGAGGAAGAGAGCAAACGGTTGGCCCGCGAGTTGCACGACGTGTTCAGCCAGAAGCTGGCTGTGCTGGGCATGGAAGTTTCGGCGCTCCAGCAGCATGTCTCGCTCCCTCCTTCTCTTACTGACAGGCTCGGCTTGATGGGAGACGAGATTGGAAGGTTAGCGCACGATGTGCACCAACTCTCCCGGCAACTGCATCCTTCCATCCTCGACGACCTGGGTCTGACCACCACGCTGCGAGCCGAGTGTGCTGCCTTTTCCAAACAGCACGGGATTCCAGCCGAATTCGCGCCCCACAATGTGCCCGAATCGCTCCCAAGCGATATCTCGCTGAGTCTCTACCGGATCGCGCAAGAGAGTCTCTGGAACGCTGCCAAGCACGCCGAGGCCCAGCAGATTCTGGTGACATTGACCGGCACCGGCAAAGAGATCGTACTGGCCATTGATGACGATGGCAACGGGTTTGACCTGGAGCAGGTCCGCGGAAAAGGAGGGTTGGGCCTGGTCAGCATGGAGGAGCGGGTCCGACTGGTCAACGGCAGGCTCTCGGTAACATCCGAGCCTGGAAAAGGAACCAGCGTGGAAGTGAGTGTCCCCCTCAGCGGAAGTTGAAAAAACGCCGTCTCCTATGCCGGAATCGCGCGGTTTCGGCACACCCGTTCTGCCAACTCCGCGACCCCTATGCCGGCGTACCTGATCATTACACACTTCGCCAGCGCGGCCCGCGTGTCCGCATGGGATGCGCGGCAGCCACAGGGACAATGACCGATTCAAATGTCGTTGGAGTTTCGGTGGTTGGGGGAGGACCGGCGTGGGGCTTGCGCCGAGGTGGGATTTTTTTCTACGAACGTTTGCGCTGAAAGTGGCGTTGCATATATTGCTGCACGTCCGTTGCGGCGATATCTAAGAGGGCTTTGGCGGGCGACTCCTGCGTTTCCCGGTCCAGCTCTTGCTTCAACAGCTCAAAGGAAATGGAGGGGCCGTCCTGGAATTTCAGGGAATTGGTCCGAAACGATTCCGAGGGAACTACGACAGTGAACCGGCGGGAACCACGCACGACATCCAACACCAGGAAGTTATATGCGCGCGACGTGTGTGCATCAACGAACCCCTCATACTGTATTCGGATATCCATCCGCGCGTCCTTCGATCCGAGAAGACCCGGCCTGCGGCTAAATTATCGGCGGTCCGCCCACCGGGCCGGCTCGCTCCACAGGCTCCCTAGGGCAGTTCCAGGGTTGCTATATAGCAGAAAGTTTCAGCCGCCCCTGCGGGGCCGGTTTTCCTTTTCCTTGTTGTCCCAGGACTTGCGTCCTGGGCTAGTGTCAGTCGCCCCTGCGGGGCTTCCGAGATCGTGCTATCCATTAACTGTGAAAATGGTCTAGCCATGATAAAGTGGGTTCAAACCTCCCGCGATTCACTTTCCGGGTCCAATTCTTCCGGGGTTGTTTCGCCTTCTTCCGCCAGGGTTGTTTCGTCTTCGGGCAGGTTTGCTTCGTCCCAGGCTATCGCGTCGCCCGTATCGCCTGGCGTCAGTTTCCTCTGCATGCGGCGCTCGGCTTTTATCTGCCGTTTCTCTTTCCGCGCCATCTCCTTCTGTCGCTTCTGGAACGAGGTTCTCCCGCGGGTTGCCATCACTGCCTCCTGCCATGTCGCTGAGGGGGAAAATATCGCCCCCCCCAGCACAAATTTTTTACCGAACTACCAGCGTGGTTCGCGCCGCTGGCGCGGGGAGCCGCGGTAATTATCGCGCGAGAATCCTCCTCCACTTCCACCACGGCCACCACTGCCGCCTCGTGGTCCGCTCCGCTCCGGCTTGGGGCGCGCTTCGTTTACGTTCAAGGCGCGTCCGTCCACCTCTTTCCCATTCAGCGCCGCTATCGCCTTGGCAGCGTCCTCGTCGCTGGTCATCTCCACGAAGGCGAAGCCCCGGGAGCGGCCTGTGTCCCTGTCCGTCATCAACTGAATGCGTGTGATTTCTCCAAACGGTTCAAACATCGCCCGCAGTTCGTCCTCTGTGGTGTGGAAACTCATGTTTCCAACAAACAAATTCTTCATTCTCTTATTCTCCTTAAAGTTGCCGCCGCGCCGATGCAAAGCGGCCTTTTCATGCCGGGCAGGAAGCATGATGCTCCCCCACGGCTGTTCGGCATTTGAGAGAGTCAATTAGACAGGAACCAAACGCGGGTGCAGAATGTTTTCGAGCAAACCGACATCTTCAAATCCAATTACAGTATACCACCGATTGTACCGAATTGGTTGAGGAAACCACGGGGTTTGAGAAAAGCCGAGCTCGGGCTACCGCCGCCGCGATGCAGCTTGTCCGGCGGCTTTGGCGCGCCGCGCCACGGCCTTTTTGGTGGCCTGGTCCATATAGTACATCCCGCCAAAGCAGGCCATCAGCACCAGCCAGGCAATCAAAAGCACTACCGTAAAGCCTTCCATAAGTCCCCTCTCACCAAGAATATCTTGGCATTATACGACAGCTTTCTCTCACTGGCCCACACCGGGTTTGGAGCGACTCCGGCTTGACTTGCCCAAGCACTTCCCGCTAGCATCGAAATACGGTCGCAATCGAAGCCGATGTCTAACGGAGTCAAGCAGATGGAGACCTCCAGACCGCTCTCGCACATACTCGCACGAATCGTGCTCGCCAAACGAGCGGAGCTTGAAGCCTGCCGCCTCGCAGTTCCGCAACCGGAACTGGAGCGGCAAATCCGGCCACGGGCCAGAGGAGTTTTTCGCCGCGCTTTGGCAGACGGAGGAGCCAGCGGGGCCATCATTGCGGAACTCAAGCACGCTTCGCCTTCCGCCGGAATCCTCCGCGAAAATTATGACCCTGCGGCATTGGCGCGCGGCTATGAACGGGCTGGAGCCTCTGCGCTCTCCATACTGACCGACCGGGAGTTTTTCCAAGGTTCTCTGGCCCACCTGAAACAGGCCCGGACGGCCACGTCTCTGCCAGTGCTGCGCAAGGACTTCACGCTGGACGAATATCATCTGTACGAAGCAGCCGCTGCGGGGGCCGATGCGGTGCTGCTGATTGCGGCGATCCTGTCTCCTGCGCAACTAAGGCAACTTCTGGAACAAAGCCGGAAGCTTGGCCTGGACGCGCTGGTGGAGGTCCATACGCGAGAGGAATTACGGACGGCGCTCGATGCGGGAAGCGAGATCATCGGCGTCAACAACCGCGACTTGAATACCTTTGCCGTGTCGCTGGAGACTTCCATGGAGTTGATTGATTCCATTCCCGACGAAATAGTAGCGGTCAGCGAAAGCGGTCTGAAAACTGCGGAAGACCTGGAGCGGCTGCGCGCGGCGGGCTTTGACGCCTTCCTCATCGGGGAACGCTTCCTGCGGCAGCCGGACCCGGGAGCCGCGCTCGCAGCGCTGCTGGACCCGTTCCCCAGTTAGTGTAAATCGAGGTGCACGCTTCCAGGTGCTGGTCTTGCAAGGGGATGAGCTTCGGTCCCGAAGAGACATTCTCTACAGCTACTGGGGAACGGGTCTAGCCGAGGTGGCCAAGGCGCGCCCGGCGGTGGGAAGATGATCGCCCGACGGTTCCTGTGATGGTGCATGTAAAAATTTGCGGTATCCGACACGCCGAAGACGCCAGAGCCGCCGTGGAAGCCGGCGCCAGCTTGTTGGGGTTTAATTTCTGGAGCGGCACGCCCCGCTACATTGCTCCGGCGGAGGCGGCGCGCATCATTGCGGGAATTCCGGCCGCAGTGACGCGCGACATCCGCACGGTGGGCGTTTTTGTGGACGAGGATGTGGAACGTTTGCTCGCAATCGCAGCCGAGGCCGGTGTTGGCGCTGTTCAATTGCACGGCAGTGAAAGCCCGCAATACCTGGAACGGCTGGGGCGTTTGCCCAAGATCAAGGCCATCAAGGTCAGCAACGATTTTCAGCCGGAGCAACTCCTCCGCTACCGCGCCGCCAGCGCCTTCCTACTGGACTGCTACGTGTCGGGCTTGGTGGGGGGGACGGGCCGGACGTTTGATTGGTCACTGGCCGAAAAGACGACCTCTTACGGAAAGATCATCCTGGCGGGGGGCCTCAACCCGGACAACGTGGGAATGGCCGTGCGGCAGGTGCGTCCCTGGGGAGTGGATGTCTGCTCCGGCGTAGAGATCACGCCCGGAAAAAAGGACCCCCAGCGCATTCGGGAGTTCATTCAGGCCGTGCGCGCGGTAGAGACGGAAATGGAAGCGGCATCCTCTCCAAACCTCAATCCCGCCCCTGATCTGCTATTCTAGGTTTTGTGTCTCCACACTCTATGGATGATCCGCAACAAAAAAAAGGCCTTCGCTTCCCCCAGGACCAGGGGCTTAACGGCCATTTCGGTCGCTTTGGCGGCCGCTACGCGCCCGAAACCCTGATGCACCCGCTGGAGGAGTTGGAACAGGCCTATTCTGAAGCCCGAGCCGACCCCCAGTTTCAGCGGCAACTGGATGCACTGCTCGGCAACTATGCCGGCCGTCCTACGCCTCTTTACCTGGCTTCCCACCTGAGCGAGCACCTCGGCGGTGCGCGCATCTACTTGAAACGAGAAGACTTGCTGCATACCGGGGCACACAAGATCAACAATTGCCTGGGCCAGGGGCTTTTGGCCCGCCGCATGGGCAAGCGGCGTTTGATTGCTGAAACGGGGGCCGGGCAGCACGGCGTGGCTACAGCCACAGTAGCTGCTCTGCTGGGCTTTGAGTGCACCATTTACATGGGCGAGGAAGATATGGCACGGCAGCGGCTGAACGTCTTCCGCATGCGACTGCTGGGCGCAGAAGTCAAGCCTGTCAGCGCCGGGTCCAAGACACTCAAGGAAGCCATCAGCGAGACCATGCGCGACTGGGTTACCAACGTCGAGAACACCTATTACCTGTTAGGCTCGGTGCTGGGGCCGCATCCTTACCCGTTGATGGTGCGGGACTTCCAGACGGTCATCGGGCGCGAGGCGCGGCGGCAGATTCTCAAAGTCGAAGGCCGCCTCCCGGACCTGTTGCTAGCCTGCGTCGGGGGGGGGAGCAACTCCATCGGATTGTTCCACGAGTTTTTGAACGACGAGTCGGTGGCGATGGTCGGTATCGAAGCGGGAGGGCGCGGCCCGGCTCTCGGCGAGCACGCCGCGCGCTTCCACGGAGGCGTTCCCGGCGTGCTGCACGGCACGCATACCTACGTCTTGCAGGATGAGATGGGCCAGATTTCCACCACGCATTCGGTTTCCGCCGGGCTGGACTATGCGGCGGTCGGGCCGGAGCACTCCATGCTCTATGAGAGCGGGCGGGTCGAATACGCCTGCCGGAGCGACGCGGAGGCTTTGGAGGCTTGTAAGTTGTTATCCCGCCTGGAAGGAATTATT
>Ga0155948_1385_pt1 | contig 15411 bp, 12 predicted proteins | sample RifCSPlowO2_02_FD_107602 | JGI IMG/M metagenome (GOLD analysis project Ga0155948, IMG submission 107602) | Acidobacteria bacterium RIFCSPLOWO2_02_FULL_59_13
ATGCAGGACGCCGGCCGCCTCACCAAGATCCCCGGCATCGGCAAGAAAACCGCCGAGCGGCTCCTGTTGGAGCTGAAAGGCAAGCTCGCCGAAGTCGCCGCCACGCCCGCCCAGGAGCACGCCTCCGACATCCTCAACGCGCTCCTCGCGCTCGGCTACAGCGAAAAGGAAGCCTCGGCTGCCGTCAAAGGCCTAGCGCCTGGTATCGCGGTTGCTGAAGGTATTCGCGCGGCGCTGAAGGCTTTGGCGAAGCCTTGACCGCGCTTCGTGCTCTCGCCATCTTCGAAGCAATTGATGGTGAGGAATAGATGAAGCTACGAAGCTAAGACGCCCGCCGGGCTTGACAGCCGATTAAGGAACTTCGCCTTTCGCACAGCTAAGGTTGGCAAACATGTGTCCAATCTGTTCCCGCAGCCAGCGATGCGCGGTGTCCTGATGGTGCCGTTGGTGCCAATACAGTGCAATGCTTATTCCTCGAACCTGAAGAGGCAACGGTAGGATGGCCAGTCCGAGATTGGGTGCTAGCGCCTCAGCAACAGTTCTTGGCAACGTCGCCACTAGTTCACTCTGCTTCACGATGTGGGGTGCGGCGAGATAGCTCGAAATAGTTAACCGTACCCGCAGCTCGATGTCGCGTGCTCGCAGCGCGTGCACGAGAGCAGTCGCGAACGTACCAGCGCTACCTGACATCACCTTAACGTGCTCCAACGCTGCGTAGGCATCCAGCGTCCATGGGCGCGCCAGCGCGGGATGACCATCCCTTATTACGCATACGGCTTCTTCAGTGAAGAGCGGACGGGTCCGCAGGCTGGCGGGCGGGTTGTCATAGTGGCTGATAGCGAACTCGACTTGATTGGTCTCCAATAGTTGGAGCGACTTGATTGGATTGGTGGGCAAGATGTTGAGCCGAATGCCGGGTGCGCGCCGCAAGATGGCATTAGCCAAAGCCGGTAACAACAAAAACTGGATGTAGTCCGTTGCGAGGACTGTGTAAGTGTGCACAGCGTCCTGCGCAATAAAATTGTCGTCGTTCTCGGTTGCCTCCCGCCATTGGGTCAACAATGGAATAAATGCTCGATGCAGTTCCAACGCCCGCTCGGTCGGAACCATTAGATGACCTGAACGCAGCAGCAAAGGGTCGCGAAAAATGTGGCGGAGGCGGCCCAACGCGCCGCTCATTGCCGGCTGGCTGATGCCGATAAGCTGCGCAGCGCGACTTACGTTCGAGGTGCGCATCAGCGCATCGAAGTGGACCATGAAATTCAGATCCGCGGGCTTCATCTTTCGCCCTCCCTATGAGCGGTGGAATTCCCTCCGCTCACATTTGATCCGTTACTACACGCTTGCGCGCTTTGACTTGTAGCAGAAGCAGGAATCTGTTACCGCGAAGACATAAACTCTCGGCCGTTGCGCCGCAACAATCATTGATAGCGTATACCAATTATATATAGCAGCTTATCGACAGCCGCAATAGTGAACGGGAAACTCTCCATTCGAGTACTCCACAACCGATTGTGAGGGCACGAGACATGACGATCACCAGCCGACCCATCACCCGTGCAACGGCTCTAGCGCTCTTGTTAACCGGTCTTGCCTCGATGCACGACGTCCTTGCTCAAACCGGCAAGCTAAATCTCTTCATGGGTTCTTCGTCGTCGTCATCAACGTCCTATCCGATCGTCGTGTCGGAAGCGAGAGTCATCAACAAGCACGTTCCTGAGGTCCAAATAACGGTGCTGGAAACGGGGGCCACTCACGACAATATGCAGCGGATGGCTCGCGGACAGTTGCGGATAACGGGGGCGACTGGCTATGACGGACCGGTTATGGCGTATCACGGTCTATACCAGTACAAGGCGAAGCCGTTAAAGCAGGTTCGAACCGTCCTGATCGAGCGGCAACCCGTGCTCATGTTCGTAGTTCGCGCCGACAGTGGCGTGAAGACATTCCGCGAGCTTCACGGCAAGCCGTTCTACGCCGGCATTCCTGGCTCGGGCGCAGAGTTCAACGCACGGCTTCTATTCAAGAAGCTTGCTATCGAACCCAAGTTAACGTTTGGCAGTTTGGCGGATGGTGTAGAGGCCATCAAGGAGGGGCGCATCGTTGGTATGGTGAAGTACTCCCCCGGCGCACGAAGCATTGATTCATCACTAATGGACATTAAGACACGCATTCCCGTGCGCATTCTTTCGCTTACTGAAGAAGAGTCGAAGGCCGCCGAAGTTGTTCCTGGTCATAGCCGGGTCGATCTATCATCGGACAGTACTCTGCTCAAAGGCATCCAGTCTGAGGCCGTCGTCGCGATAGGGGTTGGGGCGGGAATCTTCGCATCGGCAGATTTACCTGCAGATATCGTCTACAAGATCATTAAGGGCCTCGACGAGGATTGGAAGAAGGAGTTGGGAGGTACGTTTGCCGACTTGGCCACTGTCGATGTTATCGGCGACACGATTCGAGGCGCAGCCGGCGTTGAGCAGCCCGTACCGCTGCATGCCGGTGTTGTTAAGTATTTCACGGAGCGCGGGCACAAGATTCCGGCCACCCTTCTCCCGCCCGAATGGAGGAACTGAGGGTCCGCATACGTCGCAATGAGAAGCGCCGTATTGGCCTGACGCTACGGCGATCTCGCCAGTGTCGCGGAAATCTCTCTAGACCAGTCGTAGCCTTTTCGCCGGTTCAAGGTCTGTACGGCGACTCGATCGGCGGCATCGAGCCGACGTCCCATCATTTTCGTAGTTCAGGTTTGCGCCGGACTTGTGCGCCAGCAGCAGGGAATATTCGTCTTCGGAGAACGGTTGTACCGCTAACGGGCAGGGAAGCCAGATCGGCAACGGTGGGGAATCAATAAATCATGACAGTGCGAATTGCAATAGATGTAGGCGGAACGTTTACGGATGTTTTTGCCCGCGACGACGCTTCGGGCAAGGAGTGGATCGTTAAGGTTTCGAGCGTTCCCGAAGACCCATCGAAGGGGGTCTTCAATGGCGTCCAGCGTCTACTGAAAGACAACAGACTAGGCCCAACTTCGGTTTCCCATTTGAGCCAGGGGACCACGGTCGCAACTAATGCGATTCTTCAGAGGAAGGGAGCAAAGACGGCGCTGCTGACCACGCGGGGTTTCCGCGACGTACTCGCCATCGGCCGCCAGAAGCGCCCAGATTTGTACGACCTCGCAAAACCCAAAGTCGAGCCATTGGTTCCCGAGGAGCTGCGCTTCGAAGTGTCCGAACGCATTCGGGTATCGGGAGACGTAGAAGTAGCGTTGTCAGAACAGGACGTACGCGACGTAGCGGCAAAGATGGCCGACGCCAGAGTCGAGGCGGTTGCCATTTGCTTTCTGCATGCATACCGCTATCCCGCGCACGAGCGACTTGCGATGCGCGTGCTGCGCGAATGCTTGCGCGGCGTTTACGTGTGCTGCTCCAGTGAAGTGCTGTCCGAGTTTCGCGAATATGAACGAACAGTGACCACCGTACTCAACGCTATGCTCGGTCCAGTAGTGTCCACGTATGTCGGACGAATCAAGGCGCGGCTGTCGGAATCAGGCATCAACGCGGCGGTGTCTATCGTGCAGTCGAACGGAGGCATGGTCAGCGCGGAGGTTGCGTCCGAGAAACCAGTCTATTTGGTTATGTCGGGGCCCAGTGCCGGCGTCGCCGGCGCTGCCCGGCTCGCTACCGAAGCCGGCGTGCCAGATGCCATCGCCTTCGATATGGGGGGGACAAGCACGGATGTGTGTCTGATCGCGAACGGTATGGTCCCGATCACCTCGGACAGGGAGATTGCAAGCCTACCGTGTCGCGTGCCCATGGTGGATGTCGAGGCGGTGGGTGCCGGAGGCGGTAGCATCGCTTGGGTTGACGTCGGCAACCTCCTCAAAGTCGGACCGCAAAGCGCGGGCGCTAATCCCGGCCCTGCCGCCTACGGCAAAGGCAATCCCCAGCCCACTGTTACGGATGCCAATCTCGTTCTCGATCGGCTCGGCAGCGGGAGCCTCCTCGGCGGCGAGTTGACACTTGATCGCGATCTGGCGTACCGGGCCATCGGGACGCGGATTGCCAAAGTGCTTGGACTGAGCGTCGAAGACGCCGCCCAAGGCATCATTCGTGTAGCTAATGCCAACATGGTTAGGGCCGTTCGCTCGGTGTCATTGCAGCGAGGCTTCGATCCCCGCCGCTTTACCTTGATTGCCTTCGGGGGTGCAGGTCCAATGCATGCGGTCAGTATTGCCAAGGAGCTGGGGATAAGCAGAGTGCTGATCCCGCCGTTACCCGGTGTACTTTGTGCAATCGGTACGATGGGTATGGGCGTGAGGACCGATGTTGTGAAGTCTGTCCTTCTTCCAGCAACAGAAGAGTCGCTTCCGCTATTCCGGGCCACGGTTGAGGACCTGATAGGCCAGGCTCAAGGCTGGCTGTCGACACAGGGATACACCGAGGCGACGATGAACGTCGTGCTAGACATGCGCTACAGGGGGCAAAACTACGAACTGCAAGTTCACGGTTGTGACCTGAGAAGCAGAGAAGACCTCAATGCGGCCATTGCTTCGTTTCATCGAGTACACGAGCAAGCGTACGGTTACTCGAGCAGACAGCGTGACATCCAAGTTGTCAATGTTCGGGTGGCTGCATTCGTCCCTACTTCCCTTATTGCAAGAACGCCGCAGCGTGGGCGCGCTCCAGTCGTAAACAAGAATTTAGGCGCGAGCCGTGACGTCCTGTTCGACGGGGAGACAGTCCGTCTACGAACACCGTTGTTCTGGCGAGCCGCGCTACAAGCGGAGGAGCAGCTCAATGGTCCCGCCATCATCGAATCTCTAGACTCAACCACATTGATTCCTCCCAATTCCCGAGCGAGGATAGACGTAGCCGGTAACTTGATCATCACTCAATAAGAATGCGCTGATCTTCAAACAGGTGCGCTTCTACAGCGCGTGGGAGAAGAAGTCATGAATTCCGAGTCTTTTGTAGGGCCGATAGAGACGGAAGTCGTTTCGAATGCGCTAATTTCCATCGCCGAGGAGATGGGTGAAGTACTGGTGCGCGCCTCTCAGTCAACGGGTATCAAAGAGCGCAAGGATTGTTCGTGCACTATCTTCGATGCCAATGGTGAAGTCATCATCCAAGCGGACCACATGCCATTGCATCTCGGGTCGATGCTCGGAATCGTGAGGTCAATCCTCAAAGCGTACGCGGTCGAGCAAATTCGGCCGGACGACATGTTCATCACCAACGATCCCTACGGCGGGGGTGGCACTCATCTGCCGGATATAACAGTTGCGGCACCCCTCTTCGACGGCGAGAAGCTAATCGGCTTCGTTGCGAATTGCGCCCATCATTCGGATGTGGGCGGACGTGTGGCGGGCTCGTGCACAGGAGACTGTTCAAGCATTTTCGAAGAAGGCTTGCGAATTCCGGTAGTCAAAGTAATCGAGAACGGAATCCTGAAGAAGGAGGTGATCGCCTTCATTCTTCTGAATTGCCGTACACCGGAGGAACGTCTGGCCGATCTGGACGCCCATTTCGCCTCGAACCGGATCGGAATCGCCCGCATACATGAACTGTTCGAGAAGTATGGATCGCAATTCATAATCGCCGCGTGCAGGGACCTCCTGAACTATGGCGAGCTGAAGGCGCGCCACGCAATAAGGTCCGTGCCAGACGGTCGATACTCGTTCGAGGACTTCATGGACGACGACGGGCGCGGTTCGACGAACATTCCGGTTCGGGTTGCAATAGAAGTTCGCGGCGACAGAATCCGCTTCGATTTCGCCGGCAGTAGCCCGCAGGTCGCTGGCGGCATCAACATGACGTATACGGCGCTGCAAGCGACCGCGTTCTATTCTTTGAAAGCAATTTTGGACCCGACGATTCCGCCCAACGGCGGCTTCTTCAGGGCACTGGAGATTGAAGCCCCGGAAGGCAGCATCGTCAATGCGCGCTCGCCAGCCGCCGTTGCCGCAAGATCCGACACCTGCCAGCGCGTAGCCGACGTGATCTTCGGAGCAATGGCGCAGGCGGTTCCGGAGAAAGTTATGGCAGGTTGCCACAGCACGGTAACGTTCCCTAGCTTTTCCGGGGTAGATCCGAGGACAGGAAGGGGGTACGTCTATTCCGAAAGCATTGGGGGAGGCGCTGGAGCGAGGCAGGACCAGAATGGGCTGGACGGGGTCCAGGTGCACATTACTAATGCATCGAATTTACCGGTCGAGGCATTGGAGAATGAATTTCCGCTGGCGGTGGATCGGTTGGAGTTATGCCGCGGCTCGGAAGGTCCTGGGCGGTTTCGCGGCGGTCAAGGTATCCGTAAGGACATTCGCGTAGTCAACCATCTTTGCATGTTCGGTTCGCATGGCGACCGAATGCAACATCCGGCTTATGGACTGTTCGGCGGCCAGCCAGGCCGATGCGGGCGGATGGTGATCCGGAAGGAAGACGGCGAGGAAATCGTTTTAGCTTCAGGAAAAAACAGCGAGATCGCACTGAAAGACGGCGACGTCGTCAGCGTAATCACTCCTGGCGGCGGTGGTTGGGGCGATCCGGTCCAGCGAGCATCCGAACCTGCGTGAAAGGCGCTCCGTGCGAAGCCTGTTCGATCTCTCCTTGAAATTCCGGGAAGCGTTCGCCGGTCTGGCAACGCCTGGATGCTTGTCGGAGCGCCTTGTGACGCTGCACCTGGCTGATCGAGCGCGCATGTGCGAATCGACGGTTGCCCGAAGAAAAGTTATGCCGCCTGTTTGAGGGGAAAAGGAAAATGAAACGAAGCCTGGACGGCACCTCGCGGATTGCCTTTTCTATCCTTTGTTTGGCTTTCATGCTTTTCCAACTGGCGGCGGTAAGTTTCTGGTATTTGCCGGATATGCAGCTTCGGGCGGTTCACGTTGCGTTCGGACTCGCCTTGGTCTTCATGAGCTATTCCGTTGCCCGGCAGCCACCGGCGCAGCGATCGGTCTCGCCTGTGGATCTTCTAATCATTGCGATCGCCGTGGCGAGTTCACTTTACGCGGCTTACAACTATGAGTGGTACCACCAGAATCTGGGCCAGTCGTCGGCGTTGGATCTATTCCTAGGGACCGGCTTAGTGATCATCCTCCTCGAGTCTGGACGCAGAACTATGGGATGGTTTTTCCCGGGGATGATCATTGCTCTGCTGGCCTACGGGGTGGCAGGGCCTTGGATACCAGGCCTGTTCGGGCACCCCGGCTTGGATTTCGAAACGATCGTTCAAACCATCTATCAGGGGACGCAAGGCGCCTGGGGAAGCGTTACCGGCATCTCTGCGCAAGTCTTGGTGATTTTCATAATTTTCGGAACGTTGCTGCAGTTTAGCGGGGGTGGGCAGGTATTCATCGATCTAGCAACTAAGCTCGCAGGTCGCTATCGGGGAGGGCCAGCCTTGGTTGCGGTGGTCGCAAGCGGACTCTTCGGCACGATGACCGGTTCACCGACAGCGAACGCACTCACCGTTGGCACATTCACGATCCCGTTGATGCGAAAGCTCGGATACAAGCCGGGATTCGCAGGCGGTGTGGAAGCGACTGCCTCCTGCGGCGGCATACTCCTGCCGCCGGTTATGGGCGCTGGAGCATTCGTTATGGCCGAAGTATTGAATGTTCCCTACGCTCAGATTGCAACAGCGGCCTTACTACCAGCGATTATTTTTTACATAGCGGTTTTCGTTTCCGTGCAGCTCGAGGCACGCAAGCTTGATCTGAAGCCTATTGATGCAAGAGATATGCTTCCATGGCGCGAGATTCTGGCTTGGCGTCGCACCGCGCCTCTGTTTATTCCGGTGGGCGTTATGGTGACGCTGCTCCTAAACGGTGTCGCCCCGCAGCTCTGCGCTTTCTGGGCGTGGTCGGCCGGCGTAGTGCTATTCGTGTTTTGCGACGCTCGCTGGGCAAGGATTGGGGAGCGATGTGTGCAGGTCATCCGATCCCTGCAGCGGGCCGCCGTGATCATCGCCGATTTCATCCCGCTCATCGTCCTGGCCGGCATTTTCGTCGCCCTATTGAATGCGTCGGGTGCAGGGATAAAGCTTGCCGAAGGCGTGGCGATGCTCACGGGCGGCGGGTCGCTTCCGGTACTGGTCATCGGCGCAGCACTCACGATAATCCTCGGATTTCCACTACCGTCGGTGGCGGCGTACCTGATCGCGGCCTCGGTAGTTGGCCCCTTAGTTATTCAGCTTGGAATGCCGGTGTTGGCGACCCACTTGTTTCTATTTTATTTCTCCGCCCTGGCGCCCATCACGCCTCCCGTCGCGCCGACAGTCTTTGCCGCCAGCCTGATAACGGAGACGAGTTGGGTCGAGATCAACTCGTGGGCGCTCCGCTTGGCAGCCATCGCGTTCATCATGCCGTTCAGCTTCGTCTACCAGCCAGAGCTTTTAATGCTGGGTTCGTGGGATGAGGTCGCAGCATCTGCCATTACAGCGCTCATCGCTGCCCTCTTAATGGGCGCGGGAATGATTGGATTTCTCCATGTACGCCTGCACATGCCGACGCGGCTGCTCATGCTTGCAGCGGCATTGATGTTTATCAGTCCGCCTAATCTCATGATCAACACAATCGGTGCGATAACCGTCGCCGCGGCTTTCGTCCTGCAACGGTTGATGGGTGCACGTTCCATCGACCACAGCCCTTCCCCGCCTTTTGGATGATCAGTACAAAAGGATGGCATCTTTCTTAGATGGGCCAATCAAAACGAAACAAAAAACAACCGCACGAGCTGTAGCCGTTATACCGGTGTCGTTCGTAGGGAGGATCAACCAATGCTGATCGGGGTACCAAGAGAGATTAAGGTGCACGAGTACCGTGTCGGGCTGACGCCTGCCAATGTCCGGGAGCTAACAGGGCACGGCCATAAGGTCATCGTCGAGGCCGGTGCTGGGCAGGGCGTGCGCGCGACTGACGCCCATTACGAGGCTGCCGGCGCCAATATCGTGAGCTCGCCATCGGACATCTTCGACAACGCCGAGATGATCGTCAAAGTGAAGGAGCCGCAGGCTTGCGAACGCCGGTCGTTACGTCCGGGACAGATTCTATTCACATACCTGCATTTGGCACCGGACGCCGATCAGACCCGGGACTTAATAGAGAGCGGCGCAACGTGCATCGCGTACGAAACGGTCACAGCACCGGGCGGTGGTCTGCCGTTGCTCGCGCCTATGTCGGAAGTTGCAGGACGTATGTCAATCCAAGCGGGGGCACACTTTCTCGAAAAGGGTCACGGCGGGATGGGGATGCTGCTGGGTGGGGTGCCAGGGGTAGACGCTGCGAAAGTCGTAGTGATCGGCGGTGGAGTCGTCGGCACGCATGCTATTTATATCGCTCTCGGAATGGCCGCCGAAGTGTGGGTTATCGACCAAAACGTCGATGTCCTGCGCGCCCTGTGGCGCCAATTCGGCCGAACCCTAAACACAATCTTCTCCACCCGAGACGCCATAGAGCATCACTGCGTCACTGCTGACGTGGTCATTGGAGGCGTTCTAATCCCCGGCGCAGCGGCACCCAAACTAATCACCCACGACATCGTGCGGCGTATGAAGCCAGGTTCGGTGATCGTCGATGTTGCGATCGATCAAGGAGGATGTTCCGAGACATCGCGGCCAACCACACACGATGATCCCACTTATACCGTCGGTGAGGTCGTTCACTACTGCGTTGCCAATATGCCGGGGGCAGTGCCGCGTACATCGACGGTTGCACTTAACAATGCGACCCTCCCCCATATCATCGCGATAGCAGATAAGGGCTACCAGCGCGCGCTGAAGGAAGACCGCTATTTGCTCGACGGCCTCAATGTACACAAAGGCCACGTGACAAACAGGCCGGTCGCCCAGGCATTGGGATATTGCTACTTCGATCCCCTGAGGGCCCTCGCCGCCTGACCGATCAACGAGCAACATTTTCGCCGAGCCGTTACTGTGAGGCTAAGGAATACCACCCTGTGAACTCAATGATGATCGATCAAGCGCAGCCGACGTCGCTTAACCTCGAGCCGTACTGGCTGCCATTCACGCCGAATCGTTACTTCAAGAAGCATCCAAAGCTCGTTGCGTCAGCTAAGGGAGCGTACTACCGAACATTGGATGGCCGCGACTTATTCGATTGCCTGTCCGGCATGTGGTGTTGCCCACTTGGGCACGCGCATCCAAAGATTGTGGAAGCATTGACGCGTCAGGCGGAAACGCTGGATTACTGCCCCGCTTTCCAGGTGAGTAACCCGCTCACTCTACGCCTTGCCGAGCGTATTGCGGCGCTGGCACCACCAATGCTCGATCACGTCTTTTTTACCAACTCGGGCTCGGACTCAGTGGACACGGCACTGAAGATCGCAATCGGTTACCACCGTGCAAATGGAGCCGGAAACCGCTTCCGATTGATCGGTCGCGAGCGCGGCTACCACGGCGTGGGGTTCGGCGGCATTTCGGTTGGCGGGATGGTGGCGAACCGAAAGATGTTCGCACCATTGATGCTCCACGGGGTCGATCATCTGCCCCATACTTACGAGCGGTCGCGCATGGCATTCTCGCGCGGTCAGCCGGTATGGGGGGGACATCTCGCTGACGAGCTGGAGCGACTGGTCGGCTTGCATGACGCTTCAACCATCGCCGCGGTAATCGTCGAGCCGGTCCAAGGGTCTACTGGCGTCATTGTTCCGCCGGTCGGCTATCTCGAGCGCTTGCGCGAGATATGCACCCGGTATGACATCTTGCTGATCTTCGACGAAGTTATAACCGGCTTCGGACGAATGGGCGCTAACTTCGCTGCCGAACGCTTTGGCGTAGTACCTGACATGATTACCTTCGCCAAGGGCATTACCAATGGCGTGGTACCGATGGGTGGCGTGCTCTTGCGCAAGCAGATTTACCAGACCTTCATGAGCGGCCCGGACTCGGCGATCGAATTCTGCCACGGCTACACGTATTCCGGCCATCCGATGGCCGCCGCAGTCGGACATGCCACTCTCGACGTGATGCTAGATGAGGGCCTCATCCAGCGGGCACGCGAGCTGGAGCCGTTTCTCGAACAGGCGGTTCATTCACTTAAGGACGAGCCGGGTGTACTGGACATCCGGAACATCGGGCTAGCAGCCGGTATCGACCTTGCTCCTTTTACAGGCCAACCTGGTCAGCGAGCGCTGAGAATATTCGAACGGGGCATCGAGGAGGGGCTGTTGCTTAGGTTCACCGGCGACACCATCGCTCTAGGTCCGCCGTTTATCTCAACCACGCTGCAGATAGAACGGATGATCGAAGGCCTACGGACTGTGATCCGCGCGGTGAATTAGCAAGCTTTCCAAACACCGCTGCGGCGCCGGCCGATGCGCTCGCCTGCGCCATCTGCCACGCGCACGGCAAGCAGCTCGGCTCGCTTTCCACCGGCGGCATGCGGATGAAAAACGGCAGGCTCGCGTGATCGGGCGCATCTCGGGCAAGCTCGCCGGCAAGCAGCCGCCGCAGGTGCTCGTCGACGTCGCCGGCGTCGGCTACGAGCTCGACGTGCCGATGAGCACCTTCTACAGCCTTCCCGCCACCGGCGAGGCGATCACCCTGTACACGCACCTTGTGGTGCGCGAGGACGCGCACATGCTCTACGGCTTCGCCACCCTCGAGGAGCGCAGCGCGTTCCGCCAGCTCATCCGCATCTCCGGCGTCGGCGCGCGCACCGCGCTCGCGGTGCTTTCGGGCCTCTCGGTCAGCGACCTCGCGCAGGCCATAGTCATGCAGGACGCCGGCCGCCTCACCAAGATCCCCGGCATCGGCAAGAAAACCGCCGAGCGGCTCCTATTGGAGCTGAAAGGCAAGCTCGCCGAAGTCGCCGCAACGCCCGCCCAGGAGCACGCCTCCGACATCCTCAACGCGCTCCTCGCGCTCGGCTACAGCGAAAAGGAAGCCTCGGCTGCCGTCAAAGGCCTCGCTCCCGGCGTCGCAGTCGCCGAGGGTATCCGCGCTGCTTTGAAGGCCTTGGCCAAATCGCCTTAGTACGTGGCGGCATGTGCAAAGCGGGTTTGGCGAAGTAAGAAGGGATTTCGAACAATCACCACGACACGGAGGAAAAATCTAGAGCGCTGTTAGATTCACGTTGATGAGATACCGCCCACGGGCGCCGCATTAACTGTGGAGCCTACTTAGCGGTCTACTGTCCTGGTGAGTGATGAGGTGGGAGAGCCAGCCGAGCGGCGCGTGCCAATCGCTCCGCCTCAGGTCTTCGCAATCCCCCGGTGAGATCGCCATTGTCATTGTCGCGCGACCCGTGAATAAGGACATGCGCTGGATTAGGCCCGCCGTGCTGTCCCTCCGGGATAGGATCCCGCGTTACACGAAGACCCAAATCTCGCAGCGTGGCCACCGAAACGACAGCCACATTGAATGGACCACTGTGGCCACCACGATCACGGGTCTCTTGAGGCGTGCAAAGCGAGGCAAGATCGGCAGATATTGGTTCGTCTTTGCGCCTCGGAAGCAGAGCGCCGGAGTTAGGACGGAATTCCCCGCCTGCAAGTGGGACAGCCGAGTCCGGCGAGGCGAAAAATCGGATGTAGACTCTGTCGTCGCTGACTACGGAAGCATCATCGGCTGGCCGGAGATCCGCCATGCCGGGCGACGTAAATCCGCTATTCGGAAATCAGCCAGCCGAAAAGCGCGGAGAGATCTAAGTTCGGATCTTCCTCGAGCGGCATGCCATGCTCGACCTGCAACACTTCAAGTCTGCAGTTCGGCTCGAGAGAGATCTCCAACTCGCGTTCGCCAACGGACCACTCAAAGTGGCACCCACCAGCAGAAGTCGGAACGATACGGGGAGCGCCCACGCTGGGAACGCGCATAAGAAGTTCTATCGCTGCCTGCCGCACACCGAGGCCGGGAGCCGCACTTCCGCGCCCATCCCAGTTATGCGGCAACTTGCCGAAGGCAATGACTTTCTGGATCGCCTCTGTTCTCCACAGCTCCACGCTGCCGACGGGTATGTCGGCGTTCACGCTAATGCCGCCATACACAAGCGCACGCGAGTGCGCCGCCGGCTGAACGATGTTCGTCGCAGCAGCTGAGCTCATTGTTTCCCCCAGACCTTATGCATTGTATCCGTAGTAAAGTCGGCAAAACCGCGCACGACCCACTTTCTACCGAGATCGAGCCAGGCGAACACTTCATCGTCGCTCGCGGACTTTGGTGCGCCTCTGGCTGTTAGGGTCATCTGCAGGACTTCTTTACCATCTCTCGCCCGGACGACCGGATTGAAGGTCACGTACAGTCGGCCAGCGCTTTCGCCGAGCGGATAGATGACATTCATGCTCATGCGTTCAGGGGCCGGCAAGAACTTGTTTTGGGCCTTCGGGGTGGCCAAAGCTGCAATGACTTGGTCAAGATCGCCGTATCCGCTCCATCCCTTGCCGTACTCAATGTTGTTTACGTACAGGACTTCGCATTGATTGACCTTCGGCCGCTCCAGTCCTTCATTCCGAAGGAATTCACAGAAGCGCGTCCATTCGCGCTCTAGACGGTCACGGAGATCCGGATAACGCGGGTACGTTTCCGCTCCGGTCACCTTGCGCCAGTTGATTACGAAGCGATCACGCTGAACCTGCACCAACCGATTGCCGCTGTCGTCGAAGTACCAACAGCGAACCTCCGGCAGGTCGGTCAGCGCGATTCTCATCTGCCGCGCGAAAGCTACGCCTGGACCGAATTCCTCGGTGATATTCGTTATCGGAGGCTTGATTTCGGATCTTGGGTAATCGCCTCTAACCCACTGCCAATAGAGCCCGAAATGTGGGACGGTGAATCCGGCTATTGGTGGAAATTGCAGCGACAGAGCTACTTCGTCGACTGGCGGCTGCGCAAAGTCAGGCAGGCCGCTATCGCTCATCGCATGAGATGCTATTGGGGACGGCTTTGGAGCCACGCGAATTGGAGAGTTGAAGAAGAAGTCGCTGGTAAGGGTCTGCCCGGAAGCCAGGGAGCGGCGGCCTGCTCCTGCTCTGCCGGTGCCGCACATAAAAGAAGTCGGCGGCCAAGTACAGCCATTGTGTTCTGGGCCCGCCCGTACTGTCAACGCGGCCTTCCATATCCCAATATTGTTGCAATGAACGGGCCCGCCTTTGACGTGGGTCAGGCTTTCGGCAGGCTCCTTGCCCGTTATACCGTGCCCTTAAGGCCCAAGAAATCGACTGTCGACGGTCCGCATCAGGCCGTCGCCACTCGGAAGCCCGACCAGCGGGCACCGATCGGAAATGACCCGTTCTCTGGCTGGCGGCCAAATGGCGCCAACCAACCACACGGAACGCTTGCGGTGAGCGTTGCACCAAGCCGATCCCTCGTCGACGCCAGACTGCACCTCGGACAGTTCCGGAGCACGATCATCTATTGCCCCAAAGACCGACGATGCCGTTGCGTTATTGGCAGCGGTTAACCACCTTGATATAGGCTTCTTGGTATCCGCCTCGACAACACAGCCCATAGGTACCAGCACTGTCTGGGCTCATATGCGCGCGGATGCGAGTGCCGTCGGCCACTAGCCGTAATTCCACTACCAACATGACTTGACCGTTGACGTTTTGCTGGACGACTAACATGCGACCGGGCTCTTCACGCTGCGCGTTAAAGTGGCGTGCGCCAAGCGGGTAGTTTGCTTCATCGAGGGCACGTAGCAGACAAGAAGAAACCCGCTGCATCCCATGCCCGGTCGTATAGGCCACGATCGACGGTTGAGTCTGGACCTCATGCACCGAGGCGGTCGTCATGCATCCGCTTAAGAGCGCCAATCCGGCAGCCGTGGTCACGGCTCGCATGACGTCGGCGCTTTTACGCCTCGCCGTGCGAACTACGTCCCATGCTTCAGCCATGGTGTCTCCCCACCCTTATACGAACGAGCCTTTGCTGTCGTACTGGTAACGCTCGCTGTTTTCGTTAAGGGAGCTTACCCTTTGTTTTCCTCTGGCAGAATGCCGGGGTGGCGGTTGAGACCGACAGGCTGATTTCCGCAAAGCCGACTTCTCCCCAGGAGGAGCAGGTGGAGCGCTCGCTGCGGCCGGCGACGCTCGCGGAGTATGTCGGCCAGGAGAAGATTCGCGGGCAGATGGAGATCTTCATCCAGGCGGCGCGCGGCCGGGGCGAGGCGCTGGACCACGTGCTGCTCTTCGGGCCGCCGGGGCTGGGGAAGACGACCCTTGCGCACATCATCGCGCGCGAGATGGGGGTGAACCTGCGGCAGACGTCGGGGCCGGTGCTGGAGCGCCCGGGCGACCTCGCCGCGATCCTGACGAACCTCGAGCCCCGGGACGTATTGTTCATCGATGAGATCCACCGGCTCTCGCCGGTGGTCGAGGAGATCCTGTATCCGGCGCTCGAGGACTACCAGATCGACATCATGATCGGCGAGGGGCCGGCGGCGCGCTCGATCAAGCTCGA
>Ga0155948_1330_pt1 | contig 14725 bp, 14 predicted proteins | sample RifCSPlowO2_02_FD_107602 | JGI IMG/M metagenome (GOLD analysis project Ga0155948, IMG submission 107602) | Acidobacteria bacterium RIFCSPLOWO2_02_FULL_59_13
CTGCTCAGGACTACTCTGGGTCCGGCCAACCTTTTGCGGGATGGGAATTCCTGGTTCCCGTGGTCCGTCCTCTTTCTCACACTCTTTTGGACCTGTGCCCCGACACTGTTCTGTTTCTGGATGAGCCGTCCGATCTTCAGGGGGAAATCGAGCGCCAGTGGGAGATGCTGGAGGCTGAGTTCGAGCAGATACGGCAGCAAGAACGCCCGGCAGCTTCTCCCGACGGGTTTTATCTGCGTTGGGAGGACTGGCTGCGGCATTGGTCGAGCCGCCCTGTGGTCTACGCGCGGGAGCTGGACTTGGCCGCGCCTTCCGGCTCCAGCGAAATTCGCTTTCATTTCCAGACGCAACCGGCTCCCCGGTTTTACGGCAACCTCTCGCTCTGTCTGGCCGAGCTTAGGAATTTGCTGGAGCAGCAGTACCGCGTCCTGTTGCTGACGACCGGACCCGGCGAGAGCGAGCGGCTGGCGGAGCTTTTTGCCGAGCAACGGATTCCTTTTCATCGCGCGGAGCGCCCCGGCGGAGGCGAGCGGGCTTTTGTCGCCGCCGGTTCCGGCGACTCCGCAGTGGCTGCCTGCTGGATCAGCAAAGGCGGCGCCGCGCGTGGCGTTCTGTTTCCGGAACAACGGATCGCCATCCTCGGCAACCAGGATGTTTTTGAGTCGGTGGTTGAGGCAGCGCCGCGCCCCAGTACTGCGCGTCCCAAAATCTCCATCTTCCTTTCAGACTTCCGCGACCTCCAGCCGGGTGACTACGTCGTGCACATGGATCACGGCATCGGTTGTTATCGCGGCCTCAAAGAGATCATCCACGACGGCATGACGAACGAGTTCATGGAACTGGAATACTTCGGGGGCGACCGGCTTTACGTTCCGCTGACGCGGTTGGACCTGATCCAAAAATTCCGTGCCCTGGACCAGGCGCGGCCCGCCCTGGACAAACTGGGCGGCGTCACATGGGCGCGGACCAAGGCGCGCGTGCGCAAGTCCACTCAGGAAATGGCGGAAGAACTCCTCAAGCTCTATGCCGAGCGCAAGCTGGCTCCCGGGCTGGCTTTCGCCGGAGATACGCAATGGCAACGCGAGTTTGAGGAACAATTCGAGTTTGAGGAGACGCCCGACCAGAGAACGGCCATCGAAGATGTGCGCCGGGACATGGAGAAACCGGAGCCGATGGAGCGGCTGGTCTGCGGGGATGTAGGCTACGGCAAGACCGAGGTAGCCATGCGGGCCGCATTCCGCGCCGCGACGCACAATAAGCAGGTGGCTGTGCTGGCCCCCACCACCGTGCTGGCCCTCCAGCACTACGAGACGTTTCGGGCGCGCTTTGCCGCCTTCCCCCTCCGCATCGAGATGCTGAGCCGCTTTCGTACCGCCGCGCAGCAAAAAGCCATCCTGCTCGACATCGAGTCGGGCAAGGCGGACATTGTCATCGGCACGCACCGCCTGCTCTCCAAAGATGTGGCTTTTCATGACCTGGGACTGATGATTGTGGATGAGGAGCAGCGCTTCGGCGTCCGCCACAAAGAACGCTTGAAAGCGATGAAGAAATCCGTGGACGTGCTTTCGCTTTCGGCCACGCCCATCCCGCGCACACTGCACATGGCTTTGGCAGGTCTGCGCGACATGTCGGTGATTGAAACGCCGCCCAAGGACCGTCTGGCCATCCAGACCGTGGTGGCTCCCTTCAGCGAGTCGCTGGTCCGGACCGCCATCGGGCAGGAGTTGGAGCGCGGCGGCCAGGTTTATTTCGTCCACAACCGCATCGAGACGCTTTACAGCATGGCCGCTCTGGTTCAGAGGCTGGTGCCGCAGGCCCGCGTCGCCGCCGCGCACGGACAGATGGGCGAGCGCCAACTGGAGCGGGTCATGCTGGGGTTTCTCCGCAATGAAACCAATGTCCTGGTGGCCACCACCTTGATCGAAAACGGCCTGGACATTCCCCTGGTCAACACCATTCTCATCAACCGCGCCAACCATCTGGGGCTGGCCGAACTGTACCAGTTGCGCGGGCGCGTGGGTCGCTCCAACCGCCGCGCCTATGCCTATTTGCTAGTTGCCGAAGAGGCGGAGTTGACGCCCCTGGCGCGTCGCCGCCTCGGCGCGCTGAAAGAGTTCAGCGAATTGGGTTCGGGATTCCGGGTGGCGGCCCTGGACATGGAATTGCGCGGCGCAGGGAATCTGCTAGGGGCGCAGCAGCACGGCCATGTCAACGCCGTTGGATTCGAGATGTACTGCCAGATGATGGAGCAAGCCGTCCAGCAACTGCGCGGAGAGGCGGTTGCGACGCGCCTCCCCGCCACGCTGCATCTCGGCATGGACATCCGCATTCCCGCTTCCTATATCGCCGAGGAGCACCAGCGGCTTCGCATGTACAAGACCATCGGAGCCATCCGTTCGGTAGAGGACCGCGCCCGCGCCGAGCAGGAACTGGTGGACCGTTACGGTCCGCTGCCGTCTGTGGTGCGCCATCTGCTAGACTACGCCACCCTCAAATCGCTGGCCGAAGGGCTTGGTATTCAAACCGTGGAGCGGAAAAACCAAGCCATACACATCCAATTTCACCCCAATACTCCCGTCATCGCGGAACGCCTCCTGGCTTTCATCGCCGCCCGTCCGGGAGTGCAGTTCACGCCGAGCGGAGTCTTGCAGATTCCCTTGCGCGGTAAGTCGGAGTTGCTGCTGCCGCAAGTGGAGGCCGTGCTGCACCAATTGCAGGCTTAATGCTGTCAATTTGCCGTGGCTAGTGTTGACCAAACCAGCCGGCGCATCCAGAATAGGTGCACTTTGTGGATTCGCCACTAGGTCGGAGTCGGCAGTTCCCGGTGGCCGACCTGTTGCGGCAATTGGTTTTGCAAAGGATTTGACCACCCACCAAAGGAGGTGACCCATGAACTTCATGAAAATGGCAACAATCGGATTGGTTATCGGTTTAGTCGCGGCTGGCACGTATCTAATTGTCAATCGGAGGCCGAATTTGCAGGCCCGTGTGTATGTTAAAGCTGTGGGCGAGGGATTTCCTCTTATAGAGACGCCTTGTCCCAGTATAGCGATTGTTTCCGGGGAGGAGGAAGCCGACTACACTTTATCTGCTTATTGGCACAAGGAAGGATGGTATGCACTACTGATCCGAAGGGATGGGGCAGGTAGAGAGTTCCCAGAGGAAAACCCAGATGCGGCCAAGGTATTACGTCAAACCTGCCGAACAATTGAAAAGGACTTTCCGGCTTGGCTTTCCACTGAGCGCCAGAGGGTCTCGGCGAGAGCACAAATGCAGACGGCCTCACTCGGTTTAGGGGCGACAGACACTTCTGATGTGGCCCGAAGGTACGAATTGAAAGAGTATAGGCACGGTAGCATCGTAGGGCTCGCGCTAGTTGATACGGAACTTGGTCGCACGTGGGTGCTTACAGACTTGTTTGACGATAAGGGGAAAAAGGTTCGCTCTCAGTTCCAGGAAGTGGGCGTCGAAAAGTTGTGGGAGACTAATGATGAAGCTTTCGACCTAATTCAGAAAGTATCCGACGAGAAAACGAGGCGGTTCCTAATTGACCATGAGAGGGAGTTGACATGGTTAAAAGAGTTAACACGACCAAGAGCGATACAGGAGGCAGAGGAAAAAGCATCCAAAAGAGGCAGGGCGCTAAGGGGGAGGTAAAGAATGCATCCGATGGAAATTGCCCCTGGTGTGCAGGCGGCAGAGTGGCAGGTGTTGAAGCTGGACGACCCTAACAGTGCAGACTGGGCCGTTGGGGTAGAGATGCTGGAAGCCCGAATTCATGAACGGTTTATCGAGCCTGTCGACTATCTGATTGCGTCCGAAGAAACGAGGCCAGCCACCGAGAGACGATTCGGCTTCACGATTCTCGCTGTAGATTGCTTGTTGGTTGAAACGCTCGGAGCATTCATTGAAGGTCTTGAGGATACACTAGGAAAGTCCGAAGCGACCTTCCGCAAGTTCCTCACAACACGACGCTTATTTGCTGAAGATTTCAAAACCGAGGACCTGGCTAAGCAGTTCTACAAGGAGTTCCGCTGCGGGATTCTGCACCAAGCTGAGGTCGGTGGGGCAAGCAAGGTCTGGTCTGTTGGACCGTTACTCCAGGTTGAAGGTGGAAGGATCATCGTCAATCGCAATAAGTTCCACGAGCGCCTTAAAGCCGAATTCAAGAGCTACTTGGCTGAACTCCGTGACCCGAAGAACTCGGCACTGCGAGAAAACTTCCGAAAGAAGATGAATTTCATTAGTCGCAGGTAAACATCGGTCGCGTTTAGCCGGGCGGTAATCGAATCCCCCCCGAAAAATCGCTATCTGGAAAAGTGGCGGGCTGTTCAAACTGGCCACTACCCTCATCCGATAGAACAACCACGATCCGATCATCATAAGCTATAATCGCGTTTGAGGGGTGCCCATGAAATACAAAGTGCTTTTGCAGCAATCCGAAGAAGGTTTCAGCGTTTCTTGTCCTGGGTTGCCGGGGTGCTGGTCGCAGGGCAGCACGGAGCAGGAGGCTCTGGAGAACATCCGGGACGCCATTCGGGAATATCTGGAAGCCATCGCCGAATCACTCCAAGACGCTGACGTTCGGGAAATCGAAGTCGCAGTCTGATCATGGCGAAGCTCCCCGGCGTCAATCATCTCGAAGCGGTCAAAGCATTCGAGAAGGCAGGCTTCCGCATCATCCGTCAAGGCAAGCATGTTGTGATGTCGGACGGCGCTCATTTCATCACCATTCCCCGGCACAATCCCGTCAACGCCATTACCATGGCCGGGATTGTTCGAGATGCGGGGCTGACCATAGAAGAATTTCGGAAGTTGCTTTGACGCACCTCTCTCCACGCAACGGGACCGGAACTGGTCTGCAAAGACCGATTGCAACTCTCTCCTGCCTTCACCGGACCATTTCTCCCCAATTCCCCGTATTACCTTGTTCGTCACGGCAGCCCAACTGAATCTCATCGGCGGCCATTAAAAATTGACTGGCTTTTTTCCCCGTGCTACTTTGACTTGCAGGAGTGACCTCCTAGGAGAACTAGGAGGAAAGGAAATTACAGCGGGTGAATGGTTTAGCTTTTTTCTTGCAGTCCGAGGTGCAGGGCAGCGTAACGGACCTGGTGGCGCAAACCGGTCTGGTCGCCAAGCTCGTCCTGCTGGTTTTGCTTTGCTTTTCGATTTTTTCCTGGGCGATTGTTTACGCCAAGTGGAAATGGTTTCGCAGGCTGCAAGCCCAGGAAGAGCAATTCTTAAGAGCATTTCGCAAGGCCCGCAAATTTTCTGAATTGAACGTGATCATTGAAAACTTTCCGCCCCATCCGCTGCGGGCCATCTTTGAGGCAGGCTATCAGGAACTGGTGGATCAGGTGGGCAATCCGGGAAGCCCGGTGAAGAACCCGAATGCTTTGCTGCGGTCCTTGCAGATTGCCTCCAGCCAGCAACTGAGCCTGTTGGAGGAGAACCTGAACTGGCTGGCGACGACCGGCTCGGTGACTCCTTTCATCGGACTTTTTGGAACCGTGTGGGGGGTCATGAACGCTTTTCTCGGACTCGGCTCGGGCGCGGCCAGCCTGCGCGCCGTCGGCCCCGGGATTGCCGAAGCGCTGGTGGCTACGGCCGCAGGACTTTTCGTGGCTGTCCCCGCTGTCATAGCCTACAACCAATTCCTGAGCCAGGTCCGCCGCATGGCCTCGCGGATGGACAACTTTTGCCTGGAGTTTTTGAATGCGGCCGAACGCAATTACTCCTGAAGCCGGCGGCCAGTGGCAAGACCAAACTTGGCGGGCACCATCCGTTGCCAATACCTGGAGCAAATAGCAGTCTGACCCAGGCAACTTCTTTCAGGGTATGCGGCATCGCAATTCTGCGGTGAATTTCTAAAGATATGGCATTTACCAACTCAGACGGCAAAACGCAAACTTCGCTCTCCGACATCAACGTCACGCCCTTTGTGGACGTGCTGTTGGTTCTGCTGGTGATTTTCATGCTGACGGCTCCCATTTTGCAGTCCGGCATCGAGCTGGACGTGCCCCAGACGCGGACCGTAAAGGAAATTTCCCAGGAAAAGCTGGTGGTCAGCATTGATCGCGGCCAGCGGCTGTATTTGGGCAATGATCCGGTCAACATCAACGCGCTGGCCAACCTGTTGCGGGAAAGGGGTGCACTTGGCAGCGGGCAATCTATTTTCCTGCGCGCCGACCAGAGTGTTCCCTTCGGCACCGTGGCCATGGTTGTGGACGAACTGCGGCAGGCCGGCATTGAGCAGATCAGCATGGTCACCGAACCGACCAACCAGCGCCGGTAAGGATTTCCGGCCAGGAATTCAGGCCAGCCAGTACTCAGGCCAGGATACAGGAGAGATGCAAGAGACCCAGAGAGCCTTGCGGCCCGAAGGCCCCGCTCGTCCTGCCAATGGGGGACCCTTGCGCCGTCCCCTGGTTATCTCCGTTGCCGGGCATGTGTGCCTGCTGGTCATCAGCCTGTTGGTTACCGTAGTGGGCCATGGGTCCGCGATTTGGGGGGAGGGCGGCGCTTCGGGCGGAGCCGCCACCGTGCGGCTGGTGAGCGCGGCCAGCATTCCGCTGCCTCCACCCGCGGTCTCCACCAAGAATCGCGTAGCCACCGAGAATCCCGGACTGCATTATCCGGAACCTCCCCAGCCGGCGCCGAAAACGGCTCCTCCTCCGAAACCGGCGCAACCGGAGAAAGCCGTCGAGCTTCCCGCCCGCAATGCCAAGGTAGTCGCCAAGGCCGACGATCAGGAAAAGCAAGTGGTCCCGGAAAAACCTGCTGTGCCGCCTGCCAAGCAAGCCGAGGCTAAACCAACTCCTGCTCCGAAGGCTCCACCGCGTCAGGTGGCCCAGACGCGACAGCCGCAACCGCCCCTGGTACGCGGCAATGAGATTCCCTTCGGGCAAGGCGGCCCTGTTCAGGGGCCTTACGGGATGTTTGAAACGGATGCCGGCACAGGCGGGCTTAGCATTTCCGGAAACGGAGGCGGGGATTTCGATTCCCGCTATGGGTGGTACGTCCGGGCGATTCGCAACCGGATCAACAGTAATTGGTTGAAGGGCACGGTGGACCCCGGCATCCTGTCGGCTCCGCGCGTTTATATATCGTTTCAAATCCTGCGGGACGGCCGCGTTGTCAACACGCAGTTGACGGCCTCCAGCGGCGTGGCGTCCCTGGACCGCTCCGCCTTGCGGGCCATTTACGATTCCAGTCCCATGCCCGCTCTGCCCGGTGATTATCCCGGTCCCAGCGTAGCCGTAGAGTTCTGGTTTGATTTCCAGCGGTAGATTTTTTGCGATGGCAACCCGATAACCTGATAATGAGCAACTGGCTATCACAACGAACGTGGCTTTTTGTTGTCCTGGCAGGGCTGTGGCTGCTGTCGGGGCGGCCTCTCCACTCACAGCAAGACATCATTCAAACCGGGACCGGCCTGGGCGTGGAGCGGACGCGCCTGGCTGTTTCCAGTTTCCGGGCCAGCGCCGATACCATCAGCCTCCGGACGGTCTTTGACGATGTGTTGTGGAATGATCTGGACTATGCGGGAATCTTTGATCTGGTCAGCCGCAGCTTCTATCCTCTGGCGCTTCCCACCCGGCCCGAGGACCTCAAGCCGGAGGAGTGGACCCGGTCTCCCGTGAATGCGCACATGGTGGTCTTGGGCAATACCTATATGGCCGGAAATCAGTTTGTGATAGAAGGCTGGCTGGTGGACCCGCGCAATGCCACTCAGCCGGTCGTGTTGGGCAAGCGTTACGTGGAGGAGCCTACCGACCAGGCGGCTCGCCAGGCCGCCCATAAGTTCGCCAATGAGATCATTTACCGGCTGGGGGGCGGAATTCCTGGAATCGCGGAGTCTCGCATCGCATTTGTCCGCAGAATGGGTCCCCAGGTCAAAGAGATTTGGATGATGGATTATGACGGCGCCAACCAGGAACAGATCACGCAACTGAAGACTCTCTCGCTCACCCCCGCCATCTCGGTGGACGGAACGCAGATTGCCTTCACCTCCTATAAAGACAGCAATCCCAACATCGTGATCTTTTCCCTGTTGACTCGCAAACAAATTGCGACCTTGGACCGCAGGGGCCTCAACACAACGCCCACCTGGTCGGCGGACGGAACCCGGCTGGCCTTCACCTCCTCGGTGACGGGAGACCCGGAAATCTATGTGGCCGACGCGCGCGGCAGAAATTACAAGCGGCTGACCGTGGCGCGCGGCGTGGACATTTCTCCTTCCTGGAACCCGAAAACCGGGGCGCAGATTGCTTTCGTATCGGATCGCAGCGGCCACCCCCAAATCTATTTGATGGACAACGAAGGGGCTAATGTAACGCAGTTAGTCAGCGGCGGCTCGCAGGCCTTGGACCCGGCCTGGTCTCCCAACGGGCGTCTATTAGCCTTTACCTGGGACAGGGACGGAGAATACAATATCTATCTCTTAGACGTAGCCACCCGGGAATTTGTCCAAATGACCCGGGCCAAGGGACGCAATGAACATCCTAGCTGGTCGCCCGATAACCGGCATATTGTCTTCCAGTCCAATCGGAGTGGGAGCACGCAAATTTGGACCATGCTTGCGGACGGCTCCAAGCCGCGGCAGCTAACGTTTCAAGGAGATAATACAGAACCTGTGTGGTCGAGCAGGTAATCTTGCAATGCCACCGGGCTTAGCTCAAGAGACACAAGGAGGATGAATGATGAAGATCAGGGAATTCCGGTATCGCAGCCTGGTGCTGGTGTTCTTACTGGTGATTGTTGCCGGCGCCTGCCGCAGACAAGTACCGCCACCGCCACCGCCACCACCGCCGCCGCCACCACCGGCGCCGTCCGTCACCCTGTCAGCCGATCCGGCCACCATCGAGCGAGGACAGAGCGCCACGTTGCGGTGGAGTTCACAGAACGCCACAACTCTGGACCTGCAACCCGGTATCGGAACGGTGCCGGCAGAAGGTTCCCGCTCCGTATCGCCAACGGAATCCACAACTTACACAGTTACGGCCCGCGGGCAGGGCGGCTCCGCCGATGCCACGGCTCGCATTACCGTTACAGCGCCACCGCCGCCGCCCCCGCCGCCGCCACCGCCGCCGCCGCCGGAAGCAAGCCTGCGGGAACGGTTTACGCGGGACATCCGGGACGGCTTCTTCGACTACGATAAGGCCGATATACGGTCCGACGCTCGCGAGAACCTCAGCCGCAGCGCGGAGTTTCTACGGGCCAACGCCAATGTTCGGATTTCCATCGAGGGGCACTGCGATGAACGCGGCAGTGTGGCCTACAACCTGGGCCTGGGTGACCGGCGCGCCAATGCCGCCAGGGACTTTTTAGTCTCGCTCGGTATTGCTGCCGACCGAATCCAGACCGTCAGCTACGGCAAGGAACGGCCCTTCTGCACGCAGAGCAACGAAGATTGCTGGCAGCAGAACCGCCGCGCTCACATCGTATGCACTAACTGCGGCATGTGAGGGCGGCTGCCCTGTCGGACGAGTCGGCCCGGCAGCATGCCCCGTTTGAGTGAGAGTGGGAAGACTGCATGGCCATTGGAAAGCGGTTCCCCGGTTGGGCGGAACGGTTGCTCCGCTCAATCGGGGTTTACCGTCTGAAAAGGGAGAGTTCTATGAAGCGTACCATTATACTGTTAACCTTATGGTTTGCGGGAGCAGCCCTGCCGGGGTTTGGAGTGGACAAAGAAGTCATCCAGCTCCAGCAGAGTGTGGCTCTTCTGCAAGGCATGATGAGGGAGTTGCAACGCAGCTTCGATGAGAGAATGGCTGTGCTGCGCACCTTGATGGAACAGTCCTCTGACCGGATGAACCAGGTCACGACCGCGATGGAAGCGTTGCAAACATCGCTCCAGACCTCTGCGGGCAACACGGGACAGAGAGTCGAGAATTTGAGCAGCCAGATGCAGACAATGGACGCTTCCTTGGACGAACTGGCTGTCCGCCTGGACCGGCTGGCGCAGCAGTTGGCCAAGATCGAGTCCGGATGGCAGACTCTTTCCCCGTCGGCCACCAGCGGCTTCGGCGATGCCGGGACAGCCCCGCCTCCGGCTCCCGACGTTCTCTACAATACCGCCCTGCGCGATTACACCGGCGGAAACTACCCTCTCTCCTTGCAGGAGTTCACCGACTACTTGAGCTTTTACCAAAATACGCCTTTGGCTTCCAACGCCCAGTTTTACATCGGCGACATCTACTATCAGCAAGGCCAGTTTGAAAAGGCCATCCAGGAGTATGACAAGGCGATTGAACAGTATCCCGACGGTAACAAGACCGCCGCGGCGCAGCTCAAGAAGGGGTTCGCTCTCATCAACATGAATCTGCGCACGCAGGGCATCCGGGAATTGAACAGCGTGCTCCAGCGCTTTCCCAACACGCCGGAATCTTCCCTGGCGCAGGACAAGCTGACCAGCATGGGCGTAGGACCCGACAGCCCCGGCCGCCGTACCGCCCGCTAGACCCGTTCCCCCGTTGAGATGGTCTTTTCAGAAGCCCGCCCCGGTTCGGAACGGGCCGGGGGCGGTAATTCATGGAGTTCGGCTTCTGCCCCAGAGGTACATTGTCTACCCCGGCCCGTTCCCGGCGCGATTGCAGTCCCTACCGACAATAGCAGACCGAGTCGGGGGCGGGCAGCTACTGGGGAACGGGTCTAGCACCCTGCCGGACGTGCCCTCTGGCAGGCCCATCCTCCACTCTCCAGTTTTTTCAGGAAGGCAGCCAGATGCTCCGGTAGACGGGTTCCTTGGCGGGCTTCCGCCAGAAGCCGTTCCACATCTTTCCACGCGTCCAAATCGAACCACGGCGGCAGAACGGCGATGCGATAGCCCAGGCGCTCGGCGTTGGCCTGGGTTTGCGCGAAGACCTGGGCGGTACTCCACGCGACGTTGTCAAAGAGGCCGGGGTCGAACCTGCGGCAACCGATGAGATAGTAGCCGCCGTCCTCGGTGGGGCCGAGAACGAGGTCCGAATCCGCCAGCGAAGCAAAAAGCTTGCCGAACGAATGCAGCAGGCAAGGTGGGGCTGTCGCTGCCGAAAATGACCACGCGCTGCGCGCCGCCAGCCAGCGCGCGGGCAAAAGCATTGCCCATGCGATCCCCCAGCGTGTTGCCCTCCTGCACGGTGCAGCGGAAGGTCGGCGGTACATGCAGACCCCAAGAGCACGACTGCGGGATGGGACCGTCGCTGAAAAAGAGCCATTTGCTGGACTCCGGCAATGACTGGTCCAGCAACGCAGCCATGTCGCTGACGCAAGCGCAGTGCAAACGGCAAGCCTGCTCCGGGGTGAGGCGGTCGAACAGACGCGACTTCACGCGGCCCGGCACAGGAGTCCGCGCAAACAGGATGGCGCAGTCTTCATTCTGTTTGGGGATTTGCTTGTGAGCCTCTACCAGGGATGCCATCACACGGGAGTCAAGCAAGAGTGGCTTGAAAAATTACCGGACGCGGAGAGAACGCTCCCGCTAGAGCATTCCTCCTCTTGGTGTAGCTTGCTAAGTGGCAATGAAAAGCAGGTCCTTCGCTTCGCTCAGGATGACAGCGTTAGGGGAAGGGCTTTTCTCACCGTGGGTACTTGATTCCATCATCGGGAGAAATGCCCTAGATGAAAAGCTCCTCATCCTGGGTGGCGCGCTCCGCGGCCTTTTTGTCGCGGCGGAAGAGGAAGTCCAGAGTGGTGCGCACTCCCGCCAGAATAGCCGAAAGCTCGCGCACCGGCCCCAGGATACTCCGCTGGATGGTCTCCGTTGTCTGTTGGAACTTCTGCATCGTATCGCCCAGCAGATCGTCCATGCGGACCAGTTGCAGCCGCGCCCTGTCGGAAGCTTCGGCGAGGAATCCGTCCACGCGGACAACCTGGTTCTTGGTAAGCTGGGTGATCTCGATCAGGTTTGTGGAGATAATCTGAAGGCGCTCCCTATTTTCGGTGAGCAGGTCGCGAGCCGCGCGGAGCACAGGCTCCGCATTGCGGGTGACTTCATCCAGCAATGCCTCGGTTCGCTTGTACCAGCGGCGGAAAGTGATGACGAATGTCCAGAGCAGAATCGTCTGGACAAACAAGACGACTGTGATAGCGATTGCCAGGAACAGGAGCATATTCTGGTGCTCAGGCTCCATAGTGATTTCCTCTCAGCCCACAGCGGGCTATTGGCTGGGGATGCTCTCTTGGCCGGCTCTAGTCGGCTGTGGACTTGGGTTGCGCTTCGGCGCGATAGGCCTGCTTGCCGGCTTCGATGGCGGCGGCCAAATGCTCCCGCTCGTGGGCTACCGCTTCCTTGCCCTTCTCGACGTAACCGGTTGCCTGGTCTCGCAGCTCGCGGCCTCTGCGCAACAGGTGCTCGCGACTCTCGCCGGCTCTTTCCGCAATCATGTCGCGGGTCTGCTCGCCGGACTGAGGGGCAAACAAAATGCCAACCAGTGCCCCAATGCCGAGTCCCGCAAGAAAATAAAGAAACTTGGCCCCTCCGTTGTCCTCCATGTGCGACCTCCTTCTATCGTCCTGAGTGCGATGGTAGCATTCGGGATACCAAAATTCAACTCTGCGGCCTCGCAGCGCCATTCTGTTGGGCGAAATAGCGGCGCAGCAGGGCGGCCTGGCGTCGGTTGACCACGCTGCGGAGGGCTTCCTCGGAGGCTGCGCGAATCTTTTCCAGGCTGCCGAAGTGCTCCAGCAGCCGCCGAGCCGTCTTGTCGCCGACGCCGGGGATTTGCAGCAACTCGGAGCGCAGCTGCCGCGAGTCCCGGCGCTGGCGGTGGAAGCCGACAGCAAAGCGGTGGGCTTCGTCGCGCACCTGCTGGATCAAATGCAGCACCGGAGAGCGCTGCTCCAGGCGCAGGGGTTCGGATTCCTGCCCGTAAACGTAGAGAAGCTCTTCTCTCTTGGCGATGGCGGCCAGCGGCTGGTTGATGACGCCCAAATCTTCCAGCGCGGCAGAGGCGGCGTGGAGCTGGCCGATACCGCCATCCACGAGAATCAGGCCGGGTAGCGGCTGCTCTTCTTCCTGCAAGCGCCGGTAGCGGCGCGCCACAACTTCGCGCATGGCGGCGAAATCGTCAACGCCCTCCACATCGCGCACAATGAACTTGCGATAGTCGGACTTCTTCATCTTGCCGTCTTCCCAAACCACCATCGAGGCGACCGTGTCGCTCCCCTGTAAATGCGAGATGTCAAAACACTCGATGCGGCGAACCGGCTCGGGCAGGCTCAAAGATTCCTGCAAGGCCTCCCGGATGGCCGCCGAACTCGGCTTCAAAACGCGGAACCGCTGCTCAAAGGAAAGTTGGGCGTTCTTTTCGGCCAGGTCCAGCAAGGCTTTCTTTTCGCCGCGCTGGGGCGTCAGGATTTCCACCTTGCGGCCCCGCTTTTCCGAAAGGATTTCCTCCAGCAGCGGACGATCCTCAAAATCCACCGGGATGTGAATAAATGAGGGAATGTATTGCTGGTCGAGATACATCTGCTTGAGCAAGGCCGAGAAAAATTCGCCTGCTTCCCACTCGCCCTGGTCCTCCCAGAAAAATTCCCGCCGGTCCTGCACATGGCCCCGGCGCATGTGGAAGACATTGACGGCCACCAAAGGCCCTTCCCGGTGGCAGGCCAGAATATCGCGGTCGTCGCCTTCGGCAGCAGCCATCTTCTGGCGCTCCTGCACCTGTTCGACCGTTGCCATGAGGTCGCGATACCTGGCAGCTTCTTCAAAGCGTTGTTGCTCGGACGCCTCCTGCATCCGGCGGCGCAACTGGCGCAACAGCTCGCTGTGGCGGCCTTCCAGAAACATCTTTACGTCCTGCACGGCGCTGCGATAGAGCGCGTCGGTGGCGAGGCCCGGCACGCAAGGGCCAAGGCACCGGTGAATGTAGTATTGCAGGCAGGGACGCGCGTGGGAGCGCGTCAGGTCCACGGTGCAGGAAGGGACCAGGAAAGAACGGTGGACCAGGTGGGCGATGCGATGGGCCAGGCCGCCGGGAAAATACGGGCCGTAGTAAGCCGAGCCGTCTTTCTTCAGCCGCCGCGTTACGTAGATGCGCGGGTACTTTTCCTGGACGGTCAGCTTGATGTAAGGATAGGTCTTGTCGTCGCGCAGCAGGACGTTGAAGCGGGGCTGGAGCCGCTTGATGAGGTTGTTTTCCAGCGCCAGCGCCTCGTGCTCGTTGTCCACAACCACGATGGCGACATCTACGGCCTCCCGCACCAGGGAGTCGGTCTTGGCGTCGGCAGCGCGGGCTTCCAAAAAGTACGAGCGAACGCGGTGGCGCAGCGATTTGGCCTTGCCGACGTAAACAATTTCCCCGGCGGCGTTCTTGAACTGATACACGCCCGGCGCTGCCGGCAACGAAGCGAGTTTTTCTTCGGAGATCATGAGCCGTGCAGCGCCCTGTTAGACACCCACGCGGCGAACCTCTCCGAGCTTGATCTCTTGGAGGACCTTTCTCAGCTCAGGCGCCAGCGGCAAAAGGAACTCCAGTTTGTTCCGCGCAGCCACCAGGACGACGACCGCTATCGCAAAAGTTGAAACGTTGTGTTGATAGCTCAGGCGCTGGTCCGTTGTGACAAGTACGTCGAACTTACCGGAGGCGGCGGCGAGAAGAGCGCCATTCTTGAACGAGGCCCAGACCATCTCTGGAACAGTTCGAACCTCGTGCCCTGGGAGTTCCCGACGAAACCGGCGCGGGACGCACTCATCCAGAAGAATCCGCATGCGCGAACACCGATTCCTTGGCCAACT
>Ga0155948_1035_pt2 | contig 14379 bp, 13 predicted proteins | sample RifCSPlowO2_02_FD_107602 | JGI IMG/M metagenome (GOLD analysis project Ga0155948, IMG submission 107602) | Acidobacteria bacterium RIFCSPLOWO2_02_FULL_59_13
CGGCAGTCACAAATGCCTATTTCACGGAACGTAACCGGTGTTTTACCTCTCTAAGAGCCCCATCCGATGATGCACGCGAAACGATATTTTGAAGAAGTAAGTACCGTGGCGAAGTCGATCGATATTGCCGCAATAGAAAAACTGGCATCCGAACTGGTGGCCCTGCGCAACCGGGGAGGGCGACTCTTTTTGCTGGGGGTTGGCGGGAGCGCGGCAAACTGCAGCCACGCGGTCAACGATTTTCGCAAACTTTGCGGCATCGAGGCCTACACGCCTGTCGATAATGTTTCGGAATTGACTGCCCGCACCAACGATGAGGGCTGGGATACGGTTTTTGCCGCATGGCTGCGCACCAGCAAAGCCAACGAGAAAGACGCGGTATTCGTGTTTTCGGTCGGTGGCGGCAATGTGGAAAAGAACGTCAGCGCCAACATCGTGCATGCGCTCAAAGAGGCTAAGATTCGCGGTTTGACGGTGATGGGGGTAGTCGGGCGTGATGGCGGCTATACTAAACAGGTCGGAGATGCCGTGGTTGTCGTCCCGACCGTGGACCAAGCCAGAATTACCCCGCACACCGAGGCATTTCAGGCGGTAGTCTGGCATTGCCTCGTATCCCATCCCGATTTGCAGCAACTCGCGACAAAGTGGTAAAATTACGCCGCGCACCGAGGCATATCAAGCGGTAGCTTGGCATTGCCTCGTATGCCACACTGACTTGCAGCAACCCGCGACGGTAAGAGCCCCCCAATGGAATCTGCTCAGCAAATAACGTGAAGCGAGCGGTGTTCCTCGATCGTGATGGCGTGATCAATCGCGCCGTGGTGCGTGACGGAAAGCCCTATCCACCGGCCAGCCTCGAAGAGTTCGAGATTCTCCCGGGAGTCGAACGCACGGCCTTGGCCTTACGCAAGGCCGGCTTCTTGATCGTCGTGGTCACGAACCAGCCCGATGTCGCCACGGGTCACCAGCGGCGGGAAGTGGTGGAGGCGATGCACGATAAGCTGCGCGCTGCGGGATTGTGCGATGACATCAAGGCGTGTTATCACACGGATGCGGACGGCTGTGATTGCCGCAAGCCAAAACCGGGAATGCTGATCGAGGCGGCGCGCGAGTGGCAGATAGACCTCGCGCGCAGTTTCATGGTGGGAGATCGGTGGCGGGATGTAGCCGCGGGGAAAGCGGCGGGTTGCTACACGTTTTTCATCGATCACGAATATCGGGAACGGCGCGCCGACGCTCCGGACGCGGTGGTCGCGTCGCTGGAGGAAGCGGGAAGGCTGATTCTTCAGAAATGATTATCCACACAGGGGACTCGCAACTTGAGCACGATTGCTGATCTTAAGGTAAAGCTTTTCGCCGACGGTGCCGATCTCGCCGGCATGAAGGAGATGTACGCCAATCCGATGATCAAGGGGTTTACCACCAACCCGACGCTGATGCGCAAGGCCGGGGTGCAGGACTACAAGGCGTTTGCACATCAGGTGCTCGAAGCAATACCGGATCGGCCGATTTCGTTCGAAGTATTCGCCGACGACTTCGACGAAATGGAGCGCCAGGCGCTGGAGATCGCATCGTGGGGAAAAAATGTGAGCGTCAAGATCCCGGTAACCAATACCAGGAAACTGTTCGCCGGTCCTCTGATCGAACGGCTGTCGAAGGCAGGCGTCGCGCTTAACGTCACCGCGGTGACCTCGCTCGATCAAGTGCGGAGCATAATCGAGCGGTTCGCGCCGACCACTCCCGCGATCATCTCCGTCTTTGCCGGGCGCATCGCCGACACCGGGCGGGACCCGGTGCCGCTGATGGCAGAGGCCGTAAACATCATGCGCGCCAAACCGAAAGCCGAATTGATCTGGGCCAGCCCGCGCGAATTGCTAAACATTTTCCAAGCCGATTCGGTCGGTTGCCACATCATCACCGCGACCAACGATATCCTGAAGAAGCTGTCTCTGGTCGGCAAGGATCTGGAACACTATTCGCTCGAAACCGTGCAAATGTTCTACAAGGATGCTCAAGCGGCCGGATACAAGATCAAGGTCACTGCTTGACTTGATATTTTCGATTTGATTTGGGCTGCTTCAAGAATGAAGAGGCCGTTTGCCTGGTCGCAATCTCGCAGCCTGTAAATCGGGGAAGGTATGAGAAAGGTATTGGTAATAGGTGGGGCCGGTTACTGCGGCAGCGTATTGGTGCCGCAATTGCTCGAAGAAGGCTGGAATGTAACCATTTTTGACATTCTCGTCTGGTACGGCAGTGATCACTTGCCCAAAAATAATCCGAAGCTGAGAATCATCCGGGGCGATGTAAGGGACACGGCGAAAGTCGCGGAAGCGTGTGCAGACCAGGACAGCGTGCTGCATCTGGCCTGCATTTCGAACGATGCCAGCTTCGAACTCGACGAGCGCCTCTCAACCTCGGTCAATCTTGAATCCTTCGAACCCGTCGTGCTGGCAGCGAAGAAAGCCGGTGTCAAACGCTTTGTTTTTGCCTCTTCCAGTTCTGTTTATGGCGTTTCGGATTCGCCGGATGTGACCGAAGACCATTCGTTAGTACCGCTGACGCTTTATAACAAGTACAAGGGGATGTGCGAACCTCTGCTGTTCAAGCATACCGACAAGAATTTCGTCGGTGTCGTGTTCCGACCCGCGACGGTTTGCGGCTATGCCCCTCGGCAACGCCTGGACCTGTCGGTAAATATTCTAACCAATCATGCCATCAACAAAGGCAAGATCACCGTATTCGGCGGATCTCAGCTCCGGCCCAATTTGCATGTGCAGGATTACGCTGATCTATGCAAACTCCTGCTTACCGCGCCCGATGAAAAAATTGCGAACCAGGTGTTCAATTGCGGCTTTCAAAACCTGAGCATCATGGACATCGCCAAAGCGGTGAAGACGGTCGTCGAGGAAGAATTTCCCGACAAGGGCAGCATCCCGATTGAGGTTACAAGCTCGAACGATCTGCGTTCGTATCATATCAACTCCGGCAAAATAAAACGCGTTCTCGGTTTTGAGCCCAAGCACTCCGTCGAGGATGCCGTGCGCGACCTGTGCGCGGCTTTTCGCCAGGGAAAATTACCCAACAGTTTCGACGACGACCGCTACTACAACGTGCGCACCATGAAGGCGGCTGGCGCAAAATGACGAGCCGCCCTGTCGCTATCGTTACGGGCGGCGCCGGTTTCATCGGTAGCCATATGGTCGACGCGCTGCTGGAGCGCGGCTTCTCGGTGCGGGCCATCGACAACCTTGTTGGCGGCCGTGAGGAAAACCTGGAGCAGCACGCCGCCAATCCGGACCTGGCGTTCGAGCGGCGCGACGTCCGCAGTTTCGCCTCCGATGACGCGCTATTCCGTGGAGCGAAGTACGTCATTCACTTGGCCGGCATCGGCGACATCGTTCCCTCGATCGAGCGGCCACTCGAGTACATGTCGGCAAACGTCCAGGGCACCGTGCACATGCTCGAATGCGCCCGCCATGCCGGGGTGGCGAAGTTCGTCTACGCCGCCTCATCGTCCTGCTACGGAATGGCCAGCGTCCCGACGCGCGAAGATCATCCGATCAATACGTGCTACCCTTACGCGCTTTCCAAGTACCAAGGCGAGCAGGCGGCGTTCCACTGGCACCATGTGTACAAGTTGCCGGTCAACTCCATCCGCATCTTTAACGCGTACGGCACGCGCTCGCGCACCTCGGGCGCCTATGGCGCGGTGTTTGGCGTGTTCCTGCGCCAGAAGCTCGCGCGGATGCCATATACGGTCGTCGGCGACGGTACGCAGTCGCGCGATTTCCTCTATGTAACGGATGTGGCCCGGGCGTTCCTTGCCGCGGCGGAGACGTCGCGCACCGGGCGGATTTACAACCTGGGTGCCGGCAGGCCGCAGTCGGTGAATCGCCTGGTCGAACTGCTTGGCGGTGAAGTCGCCCGGATACCGAAGCGCCCGGGGGAACCTGACTCGACCTGGGCAGATATCACCCGGATCACCACGGAACTCGACTGGCACCCCCAGGTGAGCTTCGAGCAAGGCGTGGCGAACATCGTCGCCAACATAGACTACTGGCGCAGCGCGCCTCTGTGGGATCCGGATTCGATTGCCGATGCGACGAAGACCTGGTTCAAATTTATGTCACCGCAAAGAAGTGTTTGATGGACACCGCGAGCAAGCATCTCTTTTCGCACAAGATCAAGTCCGCCGAGCAGATTTGCGAAGCGATCGGCCCGCGCCCGCGCACGAAGAAGGTCATTATGTGCCACGGCGCCTTCGACGTAGTGCACCCGGGCCACGTGCGCCACCTGCTGTACGCAAAGACCAAGGCCGACGTGGTGATCGCCAGCCTGACTGCCGACGAGCACATCAAGAAGGGCAATATGCGGCCCTACGTGCCGGAGGACCTGCGGGCAGTGAACCTTGCGGCCCTTGAGATGGTCGATTACGTGGTGGTGGATCGCGACCCGACACCGCTCAGGAACCTCGCGCTGATCCAGCCCGACTATTTCGCCAAGGGCTACGAGTACACCGCCGGCGCGGTGCATCCGAAAACTCAGGAAGAGATCGACGTGCTTGAGAGCTACGGCGGCGAGATAATCTTCACGCCGGGCGACATCGTGTACTCGTCGTCGGCGCTGATCGAACTTGCGCCGCCTTCGATTGCGGTCGAAAAGCTGATGACGCTGATGGCAGCCGAAGGCGTCAGCTTCAAGGATCTTCGCGACGCGCTAGGGAAGCTGAAAGGCCTGCGCGTACATGTGGTAGGTGACACCATCGTGGACAGCTACACCTACTGCAGCATGATCGGCGGCATGACCAAGACGCCGACCATCAGCGTGCGCTTCGAGAAGAAGGTCGATTACGTCGGCGGGGGCGGCGTAGTCGCGAAGCATTTGCGTGCCGCCGGCGCGGACGTGACTTTCTCGACCGTACTCGGCAACGACGCCTACAGAAGTTTCGTGCTCGATGACCTCAATACCTTTGGCGTTCACTGCCTGCCGATCATCGACGAGACCCGTCCGACCACCAACAAGAACGCGATCGTCGCCGAGGCTTACCGGCTGCTGAAGGTCGACACCCTGGACAATCGCTCCATTTCCGACAAGATCGTGGAACAGTTGAGAAGGCAGCTCGCCGAGACCGATAGCCAGGTGGTGGTATTCAGCGACTTCCGCCATGGCATGTTCAACCGCGGCACCATCCCGCAGCTCACCTCGGCGATTCCGGAGGGCGCGTTCCGCGTCGCCGACAGTCAGGTGGCGAGTCGCTGGGGCAACATTCTCGAGTTTCAGGATTTCGATCTCATCACCCCGAACGAGCGCGAGGCGCGCTTCGCGCTCGGCGACCAGGACTCGGTGCTGCGCCCGCTCGCGCTTGAACTGCACAAACGTTCACGCTGTGGCACGCTGATCCTGAAATGCGGCGACCGCGGCATCATCACCTACCGGTCCAATTCGCCGACGGACTTTCGCGCCTTCTTCAACATCGAGACGTTCGCCGGCCGGGTGGTGGACGCGGTCGGCGCCGGCGACGCGCTGCTCGCCTATGCGACGCTCGCGCTAGTGGCCACCAAGAATGACGTTATCGCTTCGATCCTTGGCAACATAGCCGCGGGCGTCGAATGCGAGCACGATGGCAACTGGCCGGTGACGCCCGAGCTCGTGACGAAAAAGATCGATGCGATCGAAAAACAAGTCAAGTACGAATAGGGAGATCTGAGTCCATGCGCGTCATCGTGGTCGGACTCGGCGTGCAGGGCCACAAGCGCCTTGCCGTTGCGGGCAAGGAAGCGGTTGCCACTGTCGATCCGTTCAATGCCGAGGCGCAGTATAAGCGCGTCGAAGACGTACCGCTGTCCTCCTATGATGCGGCTCTGCTCTGCATCCCCGACGAGGCCAAGCTCGAGCTTATTACCTACCTGCTCTCCAACCGCAAACACCTGCTGGTGGAAAAGCCGCTGTTCGCCGACGGACCCGCGGATCTGACGCGCCTGAAGGCGCTAGCCGGGCGAAACCGCACCGCCTGCTATACCGCATACAACCACCGCTTCGAGCCGCATTTTGTGCGCATGAAGGAGCTGATTGAGTCCGGCAGACTCGGCCGCATCTACTGCGTGCGCATGTTCTACGGCAACGGCACCGCACGTCTGGTGCGCGATTCGGCCTGGCGCGACCGCGGCGCGGGCGTGCTGCCCGACCTGGGCTCGCATCTGCTCGATACCGCGCTTTTCTGGTTCGGCCGCCCGTCCGCGCCGTTCAGGGTGTTTTCGGCCAACCGTTTCGAGAACCGCGCACCTGACCACGTGGCCTTCGGCTCGAATGGGGCGCCAGTGCTGCAGATGGAGGTCGCCCTGCTATCCTGGCGCAACCACTTCTACTGCGATATTTTCGCCGAGGCCGGCAGCGCTCACATACAGTCGCTGTGCAAGTGGGGGCCAAGCACCTTGACCGTGCGCGAGCGCAAGCTTCCCAGCGGTCGGCCCGACGAGGATTCGGTGACGCTGGTGCGGCCCGACCCGACCTGGGAGATCGAGTACCGGCATTTCAAGGGGCTGTGCGACAAAGGCGAGAGCAACATCGAGAACGACATCTGGATCAACGATGTGCTCGGTGGCTTGAACGCCGCAGTCAACGCGGGGAAGGCCCCGGCGTGAGCATGCCGCCATGCCGAGCCACGGCCATCCGCAAGAAGCAAGCGTCCAGGGGAAAACCTTGAATCCACCTGTACTGGGCTTTGCCGGCATGACCCACCTCGGCCTTGTCTCAAGCGTCTCGGCCTCCGAGAGGGGCTTTCGGGTGGTGTGCTTCGACGCCGACCCGATGCGCATCGCGCCGCTGGCGCAGGGAACGCTTCCGGTGTCCGAACCCCAACTCGACGAATTAGTGGCGAAGAACAAGGCGCGCCTTGAGTTCACTTCGGACCCTGCGGCATTGCAGGCTTGCGACCTGGTCTACGTTTCCCCCGACGTGCCCACCGACGACCACGGCAGCAGCGATCTCGGGGCGATCAACGCGGTGCTAGAGCGTGTGTTCAAGGCTGCGCGCAAGGACGCGGTAATCGTCGTGCTATCGCAGGTGCCGCCCGGTTTTACGCGCGGCAAGCAGCGGGACGATCGCATCCTCTATTATCAGGTCGAGACCCTGATTTTCGGCCGCGCCGTCGAGCGGGCCCTCCATCCCGAGCGCTACATCGTCGGTTGCGCTGATCCCGCGCAGCCTTTGCCTGCACCGTATGCCGTGTTTCTGGCCGCCCATGGCTGCCCGATACTGCCGATGCGCTACGAGAGTGCGGAACTCGCCAAGATTTCAATCAACATGTGCCTGGTCGCGTCGGTAAGCGTCGCCAACACGCTCGCCGAGTTGTGCGAGCATATCGGCGCGGACTGGTCGGAGATCGTTCCGGCATTAAAACTCGACAAGCGCATCGGCCAGTATTCCTATCTCGCGCCCGGGCTCGGCATCGCCGGGGGCAACCTGGAGCGCGATCTTGCCACCGTCTGCGACTACGCGGATCGGTATGGCACCGACGCCGGCGTCGTCCGCGCCTGGGTCGCCAACAGCCGCTATCGCCGCGACTGGGCACTGCGTACCTTGTACCGCGAGATTTTGTCAAGAATCGAGGACCCGGTGATTGCCGTGCTGGGACTTGCCTACAAACAGGACACGCATTCAATCAAGAACTCACCTTCAATAGCGCTGCTCGAACACCTGCAGCCGTTCCGCGTGCGCGTGTTCGACCCGGTGGTGCCTGCGTCTGCCGCCCCGCACCTGCGCTGTCACGGCGCGGAATCGGAACTGGAAGCCTGCGAAGGGGCGGACGCACTGGTCGTAATGACGCCGTGGAGCCGGTTTGCAAAGCTCGACCCGGTCGACATCGCGAAGAAGCTGCGCGGTAAGTTGGTGCTCGATCCCTATGCCGTGCTCAAGGCTGAAGCCTGCCGGGTCGCGGGCCTCGATTACCATACGCTCGGCATGCAGTCCTGACCGAAGAAGCAGCGATATGATCATCCATCAAAACGCGCTGCCGAAGCAACTTGAACGTGTCGTGTTGCTCGGTGGGCGCGGTTTTATCGGCGCGGCGATCCGCAGGCAGATCGAAGCGCAAGGGGCTTCTGTTATTGCACCGGCTTCCGCCGAACTGAATCTCGCCGCATCTGCCGCTGCGGACAAGCTCGCCCGGTTGTTGCAGCCTTCCGACGCGGTCGTGATGCTCGCCGCGCTCACGCCGGACAGGGGTCGAGACATCGCCACGTTGATGAAGAATTTGGCCATGATGCAGAGCGTGTGCGCGGCGCTCGAGAAATCTGCTTGTGCGCATTTCGTCTATTTCAGCTCCGACGCGGTCTACAACACTGCGCTGAGTCGCGTCACCGAAGACACACCCGCTTCCCCGCCGGACCTCTACGGCACAATGCACTACACGCGCGAGATCATGGCGCGCAGCCTGGTCAAAGTCCCGCTGCTGGTGCTGCGTCCGACAATCGTGTACGGACTCGATGACACACATAATTCCTATGGCCCCAACCGCTTTCGGCGTGCAGCGCAGAAGGACGGCAAGATCACGCTGTTTGGCGGTGGCGAGGAGACACGCGACCACATTCATGTCGACGACGTCGCCGCGCTGACGGTGCGCTGTCTGCTGCATCGCTGTATTGGCACGCTCAACGTCGCTACAGGGGTATCGAAATCCTTCCACGAGGTCGCCGAGGTCGTGGCAAGGCAGTTCAAGAACAACGTCGAAGTCATCAAGACCCCTCGCGCCAATCCGATTACCCATCGCCACTACGACGTGACCGGCCTGATCAAGGCATTCCCGGATTTCCGTTTTGTTGCACTGGAGGATGGCGTGGCGCGCGTGCACCGGGATGCGGCGGGAAGAGCATGACAAGTGGTCTCAGACATGATTGAGAAGATATGCATAACGGCCCGGGACCGGGTGGAATTTGAGAATCTGAAGGTCAACCCTCAGGATATTCAGGACGACCATTACGATTATTCAAAAGTCGTGGTGAAAAAGCCCTGGGGTTATGAATATCTGATCTTCTCCAATGAAGCGATTGCCGTTTGGATTCTCTATCTAAAAGCCGGAGCCCAGACCTCGATGCATTGCCACCCCGGAAAAAAAACCTCTTTGGTGGTATTGGAAGGAAAAGTCACCTGTTCCACTCTCACTGGAGGCCTGGATCGGTCTGGCGGAGAGGGAGTGCTCATCGATAAGGGGGTCTTTCACCAGACCGCAGCCATTTCGGAAGGCGGCGCCTTTGTCATGGAGATCGAAACCCCCGTCAACAAACGCGATCTGGCGCGGCTCAAGGACAAATACGGGCGCAAAGGAAAAGGTTACGAAACGGAAGATCAGCATTCGTTCAATACCCAAAACTACAATCACATCTCATTTCAGAGTTCAGGAATCCGGCATAACCTCAAGAAGCATTTCGGACAGTGTTCCTTGACCTTCAAAAGGCTGACCGATGACAAGATTCTGGACGAACTCCTGGAATTGAACCCAGAAGATGTCATCTGCATTCTAAAGGGGCAGTTGCTCGGCGCCTCGAACCAGCCGGTTATCGAAGTGGGGGATACGATGACCGTCAAGGCCGTTAAGCAATTTGGCCGATTGCGCATCGGGCGGGACACGGAAATACTGGTCATCAAGAAAGTCGACCGCATTCTCAAGATTTCGGATTGTGTCGCCTCCTTCCTGAGCGAAAACAAGGTCAAGCCCGTTTTTATTGTGCCGGGGGAGGCCAACGTCCATTTGCTCGACTCCATCGGGAGGCATGAGGGCCTGAGCTTCGTCTGCACCCAGAATGAAAAGAGCGCCTCTCTTGCGGTCGAATCGTTTTGCAAGTTGCGCTCGGGCCTGGGGGTTCTGGTGGTCTCGTCAGGGGCGTCGGCCGCGAATACCGTACCCGGCGTGGCCAATGCCTGGGTGGATTCTGTTCCCGTGCTGGTGATTTCCGGTCAGGCGCGAACCGACCAGGACACAGATGGCCGAGTCCGGCAATTGGGCAACAAGGCATTGAGTGTCGTCGATCTGGTGGAACCCATCACAAAGTATGCCGTCAAGGTCGTCGATCCGGCAATGATCCGGTACCACCTCGAGAAGGCCGTTTATCTTGCCACCGAGGGGCGGCCGGGACCTGTCTGGGTCGATCTTCCGATCGATATTCAAGGAACGTTCATTGACGAAGAAGATCTAAAACGATTTGATCCCAAGGAATTGAGTTCGGTTGCGACAGCATCAGGCAACGAATTTCGCCGACAAATCCTGCAGATGATGGATCTTCTCAAGCGGGCGTCACGTCCGGTCATTTTGGCCGGCAGCGGAATCCGCAATGCGAAAGCGGCCGAGGAATTCTTGGAGTTGATTGATAAACTCAAGGTCCCCGTGCTCGCCAGCCGGCGTGGCGCTGACCTCGTGCCGGATGATCATCCCCGCTTTTTTGGCCGGCCCGGCACCTATGGACAACGAAGCGCCAATTTTGTTATTCAGAACTGTGACCTGTTGATCAGCATCGGCTCACGCCTCTCGATCCCCCTGATCGGCCGTAACACCAAGGCCTTTGCGCGAGGCGCGCGCAAGGTCGTGGTCGACATCGATCCCGATGAGCTGGAAAAACCAACATTGAAGCCGGATATCCCTCTTGCCATGGATGCCGGGCAGTTCATCCGGGAGTGTCTGTCGCTGTTACCGGTTTCTCTCCCGTCTTTTGCCCCGTGGATGGAGTGCTGCCGCGCATGGCGACTGAAGTTTCCTCCGGATTCCTATACGGGTCCGTCACTCCCGCCGGATCCACCGGATAATGGGCTGATTTACCCCCTTCCCCTTCTCCGTATCCTTTCCGATGAACTGCGTGAAAACGATGTCCTTGTGGCCGATGGGGGGGCCACCTTGATTTACACGCTTCTGGCGTTTCGCTTCAAGTCGGGCCAAAGGCTCATCAGTTCAACCGGACTCGAGCTGCCCGGATTCGCTCTGGCTGGGGCTATCGGCGCCAGCGCAGCCAGAGATCGCAAACCGGTGGTTTGTCTGTGCGAGGACCGCGGCTTTCAGGTCAGTATTCAGGATCTTCAGACCATTCTCGATTACCGGTTGCCGATTAAAGTGCTCATTCTCAAGAGCAAGGGACACTCCATTATTCGAAACATTCAGAGAGATTATTTTGGGAGTCGCTTTGTCGGAACCGACCATGAGATACGTCTGGGGTCCGCTCCACTGATTGAAATTGCCAAGGCCTTCGGCTTTCCAACTTTCGAAGCGGCTCACACCGGGCGACTTCCTTCGACACTCCGGGAATGGCTCAATGTGGCCGGCCCGGCGGTTTGTGAAATCCAGGTCGAGGACGATCAACACAAGATTCCACGTCCCGGTTTTGCCATCCGGGACGATCACAAATGGGTTGCCAAGCCTCTGGAAGACATGTATCCGCTCCTGGATCGCAAGACATTGCAGGAAAACATGATGATCGACCTGCTCCAAGAGGACTAACCAGAAGGAAACCGTTTCATGCGTGTTTCAGATTACGTTATCGAATTTTTCGAAAATCAAGGGGTGGACAATATCTTTACCGTTTCCGGTGGAGGATCGATTTTTCTCTGCGATGCATTGGGGATGGCGAAAAAGATGAAATATGTAGCCTGTCATCATGAACAGGCTGCCTCCATGGCAACGGAGGCTTATGCCCGTGTCCGGCAGGGGCTGGGAGTCACTCTGGTCACTTCAGGTCCAGGAGGAACGAACGCCGTGACAGGGGTGGCGGGGTCCTGGCTGGATCATGTTCCGCACGTGACAATTTCGGGGCAGGTGTTTCTGGCCCAAACCATCGGAAAACATCCCGGCCTGAGAACCTTGGGAGTCCAGGAACTGAACATTGTCGATATCGTCCGGCCCATCACCAAGTATGCCGTCATGATAGAGGATGCTCAGACAATCAGATTTCATTTGGAAAAGGCCGTCTATTTGGCAACTCATGGCCGGCCCGGCCCTGTCTGGATCGATATTCCGGCCAATATCCAAAACGCCCAAATCGATCCGGCTGCGCTAAAGGTATTCGACCCCAAGGAATATGCGGTTCCCCTGGATCCGGAACTGAAAGCAAAAGTCGCCCAGGTCGTGAAACTCCTGAAATCGGCAAGACGGCCTCTGGTCCACATCGGCCAGGGGGTGCGGATTGCCGCTGCCGGGAAGGAATTCTTTGAATTGGTGGAGACATACCGGCTCCCCTTTTTGACGGCAAGAAACGCAAACGACATGGCGCCATGGGATCATGAACTTTATGCAGGCCATCCGGGGACCTTTGCCCAACGAGGAGCCAACTTTGCGGTGCAAACGTCGGATCTGTATCTTGCAATCGGCACACGCCTGTCACTTGCCCAAACCGGCTACAACGCCAAGGATTACGCGCGAAATGCCAAAGTGATCATGGTCGATATCGACCAGGCGGAGTTGGATAAGGATACAGTCAATCTCCATTTGAAAATCCAAACTGACGCAAAACTCTTTTTGGATGAGTTGAACCGGCAGCTCTATCGAGAAAAGCTGGATAATCAACAGTGGGCGCAGTGGCTCAAACAGTGTCAGCAGTGGAGGCGAAAATATCCGGTTGTCTTGCCTGAATACCGGGAACAGATCGGTAGCGTGAACTCCTACCATTTCATCGATGTCCTCTCCGACGTGCTGACCCCTGATGACGTTGTTGTTACGGACATGGGATTTTCCTTTCAGAATACCCATCAGGCGTTCCGGGTGAAAAAGGGACAGAGGGTATTCACCAATTGTGGTCTCGCCTCGATGGGATGGGGGCTGCCGGCAGCGGTTGGCGCCTGTTTCGCCAGAGGGAAAAAGCGTACGGTTTGTATTGCCGGCGAGGGAGGGTTGCTGATGACGATCCAGGAGATGGCGACCGTCATGCATCACCGTCTCCCGGTCAAACTGTTTGTTCTTTACAATGGCGGCTATCTCACGATCAAGCAGACTCAGGAACTCGGATTCGAGGGGCGCCTCATGGGAAGCGACGAGGAATCGGGCATTTCCTTTCCGGATCTAATGAAAATTGCCGAAGCCCACCGCTTCAAAGCGGTCCGACTCACCTCTCATCAGAATCTGAAGACCCAAATTGAGGACATCATGAACCACGAGGGGCCGGTCCTCTGTCAAATCATGATGGACCCCAACCAGTTGCAGGCGCCCAAGGCGATTAATCGAAGAAATGCCGACGGCACGATGAAGCAGACACCGCTCGAAGACAGTTATCCATTTTTGGATCCGAAAGAAGTTGAAGAAAACCTGAGCATCATCGATAAAATCTGAATCGAAGGAATCAAGGAGAATCACATGCAAAAAAGGGCACTCATGATCGCGGGAAAACTGGTCCAGGACCACGAGTATGTCTATCCTTATTACCGGCTTCAGGAAGAAGGGTATGAAGTCGATGTCGCGGTTCGGGGGAAAGAAACCGTGCTGGCAAGCATTGGCGTCAAGGTGGTCCCGACCAAGGATATCCCCGAGCTGAAGGTGGGAGACTATGACGTTCTTGTTCTCCCGGGTGGTGCCAAGGCGATGGAATACATGAGACAGGATCAGGATATCCTTGATTTCATCGCCGCATTTCATGCCTCCGGCAAGGTGATCGGTTCGATCTGCCATGCCGCCCAACTGCTGATCTCTGCCAAACTCGTCAAGGGCAAAAGGATCTCCGGCTACTACAGCATCAAGGACGACATTAACAACGCAGGGGGAACCTTCGTCGATGCGCCTTATGTCACTGACGACCGCATTGTCTCCTGCCCTCATTACAAGCATCTTGGCCCATGGATGAAAGAAGTGATCGACCAGGTCAAACGAACCCAATGACGATTGCTTTGAAAGGGATTCTGTTCGATTTTGATGGCACTCTCGCCGATACCATGGAAGGGCATTACTTGGCCTGGCAGGCGGCACTGGGGGAATATGGGATATCCATCGACGCAGGCGACTATTACCCGCTGGAGGGGATGGGACTCCATGAGATCGCGAGGAAATTTACCAAAGGACATTCATGGACCGAGGCGGCGATTGACGAACTGGTTCTCAAGAAAAAGAAATACTTCGTCAACCGGCAGTCAATTACTTTCTATCCCGGAGTGGAATCCCTCGTTTCCGAACTAAAGGAGCGGAAGGTGCCGATGGCTATTGTCACGGCAGGACATCTGGATCAGTTGCGGTCATCCGTTCCGGATGACTTTTTGAACCGCTTTGACGCCCTGGTTACCGGTGACCTGTTCTTGCGCGGCAAACCGGACCCCGAACCCTATTTGCGAGGGGCGGAAAGGCTTGGACTGGCCCCCGGGGAATGCATCGCGGTTGAAAACGCCCCGTTGGGGGTTCAATCGGCCCGCCGGGCCAAGATT
>Ga0155948_1003_pt1 | contig 14340 bp, 10 predicted proteins | sample RifCSPlowO2_02_FD_107602 | JGI IMG/M metagenome (GOLD analysis project Ga0155948, IMG submission 107602) | Acidobacteria bacterium RIFCSPLOWO2_02_FULL_59_13
TCAGTGCCAGGAGCTCGAACAGGAGAAGAAGGACCTGGAAGAGACTCTGACTCGAATGGGCGAGGATATCACCAGGCTTGAGCGGGCCTCAATGCGGGTGGACCTGGCCGGAAGGACAGTCCGGTACCTCTCTGGCATCTTGGATTATCCAGGCGTGACGCCAGACCACCTCAAGGACTGCCTCCCCAAATTTATCAATTACGTGACTTGGCGAAAGGAAGCGACGGCTCCCAAAGGTCGGTTCGAAGTGGCGCTCTTCGAGCGCCCGTTTCGGGCTGAGCAGACGCGGCTCCTGCGCGAGGTGGTCGAGGCTTTGGGTTCTGGACGGAACGGGAGCGGGCACAAGCCGCCACCAGGCGAGAAGTTAGCGCGAAATAACGCGGAACGTGGCCCCGAAAGCGCTGGGTGCGCAGCCGGGTATTATATGGGGTGAGCGGAGGGGCTCGAACCCTCGACCACCGGAGCCACAGTCCGGCGCTCTACCAACTGAGCTACGCTCACCAGAAGTCAAACGACACTACAATTGTTTCCACATTATAGGTGGCGGGCTAAGCGGCGGTCAACAGCGGGCCGCTCCGTCATTGTCGCGGCCACTGTCGCGGCCCTGATTCATTATACGGATAAGGCGGCCGATGCAGCTCTTTAGCCCGAATTTCTCACCAAGAAAATGCTAAAGGCTGTCATCTCTGGCATGAGCTTTTTTGAGAGAAAGAGTTGTGCCGAACAGGGAGGACAGCCTTTTGACTACACAGTGTACCCAAGAAACGTTGCCATTTCATCCCTTCTCTGGACGCTCCATGCATTTGGAAAAGGGATCGAATCCCCGTTTTGTGGCGACCTCGCTGGGGTCCGAGGCCTGGCCGGCGCAGCGTTGGCATGAAAAACTGTACTGTGCGCGAGGCCAGATGGAGAACCGCAGCAAAGAGCTACTCCTGCTGTTTGCCGACCGCACCAGCACGGCGCTGCTGCGCGGCCATTATCAGTTCGACGTTGACTGCATGGATCATGCTGGGCAAGCCGGACTTCAGCATGACCGTCAACGGCGCTCTCGCCGGCCTGGTCGCAATTACCGCTCCCTGCGCTTTCGTGAGTGTAATGTCTTCTGCCATCATCGGCCTGATCGCCGGGTTCATTGTCGTTCTCGCCGTGATTTTCTTCGATAAGCGGAAGATTGACGATCCGGCGGGCGCGCTCTCTGTTCACTTGGTCAATGGAATGTGGGGAACAATTGCAGTGGGCTTGTTCGCCACCGCGGACTCTCCCGGAGGCGGGGCTGACGGGTTGTTCCATGGCGGCGGGATGGGGCCACTGACAGCGCAGTTGGTCAGCACTCTCGCGGTTGGCGCCTTTGCGTTTGGCGTTGCCTTCGTCGCATGGAGCCTCATCAAAGCTCTGCTCGGACTGAGAGTGGACCCCGAGGACGAGATGCGAGGACTGGATCACTCGGAAATGGGTATGGAGGCTTACCCTGTCGACCTCACTGCCGATTGAGTGTCCGCAAATACACGGCATCAGTTGCTACCCCGAGACGCAGTAGTTGTTCTGGTGTGATTTTCTCTTGCAGGCCGGGAAACCAGTAACTGGTTTCCCGGCCTTTTTCATTTACGTACGATTGTTGTCATTAACCGTACGCCTTCTCTCAACTGATCCGTACGAATTATCTTCAGGAACGAAGCTAACCGGCAATTTCATTAAGTCATTTCTGGCATTGTCGGCATATTAAGTTATTTTTGCGAACGAAATCATGCGACTTTAGCAATTTTACCTTGACAAGTCTTCTCCCTCACCTTACGCTAACGAACGGTCGGGAATCGGGATGCCTGACAAGGACCGCAGGGCGGGTGCCACTGCATAACTTTTTCCAAACAACAGGGGGAAACCCATGCGAAAAAGCGTGATCGCGAAGTTCTTCATTGGGTGGGTAGTGCTGCTTTTGGCCAGCCCGGCGGTGCTGCGAGGACAACTGGAGATGCCTCCGCCGGAAACGGCTGTGTCAGAGGTTTCGGCTGCCGTCCCGCAAGAGGCAGTTGCAGCCGAACCGGAAGCGCCGTCAACCGACACGGGAGACACGGCCTGGCTGCTGGTGTCCACGGCGCTCGTGATGCTGATGACGCCGGGGCTGGCCTTGTTCTATGGGGGCATGGTGCGTCGCAAGAACGTGCTGGGCACGATGATGCACAGTTTCATCTTGATCGCGGCAGTCAGCGTCATCTGGGCGTTATACGGTTACAGCCTGGCTTTCCATGAGGGGTCGTTCTGGGGCGGCTTTGGTTGGAGTTTCCTCAACGGAGTCGGCATGGAACCGGACCCCTACGGCTATGCCGGAACGATTCCCCACATGCTATTCATGGCCTTCCAGTTGATGTTTGCCATCATTACTCCGGCCTTGATTAGCGGCGCGTTTGCCGAGCGCATGAAGTTCAGCGCCATGCTCCTTTTCATGGTGCTTTGGTCCACGTTTGTTTATAGTCCGCTGGCCCATTGGGTCTGGGGCAAAGGCGGAATGTTCCGGTTCGGTGACGATGGGGCGATTTTTGGGGCGTTGGATTTCGCGGGAGGCACAGTGGTCCATGCCAGCTCCGGGGTTTCCGCTCTGGTGCTGGCCTTGCTGATCGGAAAACGGGTGGGATACGGCAGGGAGCCGATCATCCCGCACAACATGACGATGACCCTCGTCGGCGCCGGGCTGCTCTGGTTTGGGTGGTTTGGCTTTAACGCGGGCAGCGCGGTATCTTCGGGTGGCTTAGCCGCCAGCGCGTTTGTCGTTACTCACTTTGCTGCCGCTGCGGCCACTCTTTCCTGGACTTTAGCGGAATGGATTGCGCGGGGCAAGCCCACTGCCCTGGGTGCGGTATCGGGAGCTGTCGCCGGACTGGTCGCCATCACTCCTGCCTCCGGTTTTGTCACTCCGATGGCGGCGCTGATGATTGGAGCAGCGGCCGGAATGGTCTGCTTCTGGACCTGCACTTCTCTCAAGCTGAAACTCGGCTACGACGATTCCCTGGACGCTTTTGGCGTACACGGCGTGGGAGGAACCCTGGGAGCGCTCCTGACAGGGGTTTTTGCCACTACGCTGGTGAATCCCGCAGCAACCAATGGGCTGCTGTACGGCAACCCCGGACAACTCTTGCAGCAACTCGGCGCTATTGCAGGCACCTGGATTTTTGCCGGTGGAATGACACTGATCATTGCCAAGATTGTAGATGTAACGGTCGGTTTACGGGTGAGCGAGGAAGAGGAACGGTCTGGACTGGACCAAACCCAACATGGCGAAAGCGGCTACAACCTGGAGGAGGCTTCGGCGTAGTCTGGGTAACACTTCCGGGCGGGAAAGCGAGATGGAAACAGTAGTAGTTGTCTATAGTGGATGATTACTCCACTGGCCGGGGCGCAGTGTAACCCTCGCGGTGTGTGAGTTCGTACTTGAGTTCTTTGCCTTTTTGGTCCACGACCTTCAGGCGCTTCCCGTCAGGTCCCACTAACTCCACCTTGATTTTGCGAAATTTACCGTCGCGCGCTGTATTGGTGGAGCGATAGTAGAGTGTATATTCATTGCGCAGGGCGGCCGAAATGTCATTGAAGATGCCGGGGAACTGTCCCTCGAAGCGCGGAAAGTAAGCCCGACCGCCGGACAAGCGAGCGAAGCTGCGGAGTTGGTTGTCGGCCTGCAAGAAGGTCAGTCCTCCGGGGGAACTCATGTATCCCCGGCCCTCGTACCACAACCGCACCGCCTGGCCTGTGCCAATGGCGTAGATAGGAGTGCTGGAGCTCTGCGCCAGTTTCAAGACCGCGTCATAACGGGTCCGGCTGAAGGTGTCCACGCCGCTGGAAATCAGCAGAATTGATTTTTTCCCTTCTGCGGACTCCATGCGCTCGATGACGTCGGACAGGGCGTCAAACAGGTTGGTTTCGCTGAAGCCGGGAATGCGCATCTGGTTGAGCGCGTCGTTCGCGGCTGCCTTGTTGCGGGTGAAGTCCAGCAAAATCTGGGACTTCATGTCGTATATAATGACGGCGACCCAATCCTCCGGCTTCAGTGAGGTTACAAAACCGTAGGCCGCCTGGAAGGTGTCGTAGAGGAATTCCCAGTATAGATCGCTGAATTCAATGACCATGGCCACGGTCATGGGAGCCTCTGCAGCCTCTACACGCTGCACCTCTTGCACGACGTTATCTTCCAGAACCCGGAAATGTCCTTTTTGCAGGTTGGGTATGAAATTGCCGTCCTTGTCCCGAACCACCACGCTGACGCTGACCAGCTCCACGTCGGTGCGAAAGCGGAAGGTTTCCTCTTGGCCTGGCCTGTCCTGGTCGGCGGGAGTTCGAGATGGCTGCGTGGAGCGCGGGCGAGGGACAATCACGGTTTCGCCCACACCTTTATCAGGGCCGCTTTGTGGCACAGCCTGCGGTTTCTGCTCTTCCGGTTTCGTCTCGGAATATTGCGCCGTGGCGCCCGACTGCCAGAGTGTCAGCCCGGCGACAAGCCCAAACAGCAATGCGGCCCGCCGGATTGGTTTTTGCATTCCGCACTCCTTTCATGGGTTGTCAGCGCTGCGGCAAGGGGAAGGAGGAAAGCTGTTCTCCGGGCCTATCCGCCAGAACTTCCATTCACCTTGCGGCATGATCGGAGACTGCGCCTAGCCTCATATTATTATAGATGCACTATTTTGTCATCCAGTTCTCCAAAGATTGACGGAAAATACAGAGCGAAGAGTCTTTCGGGGGATGTGGTTCATGCGGCGCACCAAAATTGTTTGCACATTGGGTCCGGCCACTGACAGCCGGGAAAAAATCCGGGAACTGATCCAGGCCGGCATGGACGTGGCCCGCCTGAATTTTTCCCACGGCACGCGGGAACAGCATTCCGTAATGGCGCGGCGGGTGCGCGAGGTTTCCCAAGAGTTGGGCCGCCCGGTGGCTCTGTTGCAGGACTTGAGCGGACCCAAGATTCGCACGGGGCGGCTGCATTCCCGCCATGGTGTGCGGCTGGAGCCGGGCCACAAACTCTGGCTGACTCCCCGCGATCTGGAAGGGTCCGCCCGCCAGGTTTCGATCAGCTACGAGCAGTTGGCAGAGGATGTCCGCCCGGGCGACACCATTCTGCTCGACGATGGATTGATCCGGCTGCGCGTTGTCCGCACTGATGGCAGTCGGGTCGAAACCGAGGTGGTTTACGGCGGACTTCTCCAAGAGCACAAAGGCGTGAATTTGCCCGGCGTGCGGCTCAGCGTGAGATCACTGACCTCGAAGGACGAAGCCGACCTGCGTTTCGGAGTCCAACTGGGCGTTGACTATGTAGCGCTTTCTTTTGTTCGCCGCGCTGCCGATGTTCGCCGGCTGAAAGCGTTATTGCGGCAGGAGAAAGCCGATATCCCGGTGCTGGCTAAGCTGGAAAAACCCGAGGCGGTTGAAAACCTGGCCTCCATCATGGAGGTGAGCGACGGGGTCATGGTGGCACGCGGCGACCTGGGAGTGGAGTTGCCTGCCGAGCAGGTCCCGCTGATTCAGAAGACGATCATCCGTAAGGCAGCCGCTCTGCAACTTCCCGTCATTACAGCGACGCAGATGCTGGAGTCCATGACCGTGCAGCCGCGTCCGACGCGGGCCGAGGCCAGCGACGTTGCCAACGCCGTCTTCGACGGCACAGACGCCCTCATGCTTTCCGCCGAGACAGCCACCGGACTCTACCCCATCCAGGCGGTGGAAATGATGGCCCGCATTGCGCAGCAGGTGGATGAGAGTCCCCGCCAACTGCCCCTGGTTTCCCGCCCGCAGACGGCCAGCATTGCCGACGCTATTTGCGAAAGTGTGGTCCATGCCACAGAGAGGCTGGATGTGAAGGCGGTGGTGGCCTTCACCCGCAGCGGCTCCACGGCGCGGCTCATCTCCAAGTACCGGCCATCCCGGCCGGTCTATGCCTTCTGCCACGAGGAACAAATCGCCCGCCGTGCTGCATTGTACTGGGGCGTCATCCCCATCGTGATGCACCTGGTCCTGGACCCGGACGCCACTTTGGTCCAGGCCGAGGCCGAGCTGCTCCGCCGCAAACTGGTAGATAGAGGAGATATTTTGGCCGTGGTCGCCGGCGTCCCCGGCAAAACCGGCCAAACCAACCTGATGAAACTGGTGCGCGTGGAAAGCCGGTAACTCACGGCTCGGATTTGCATTCCGTCGAAAGGTCTGCATCCCTGCGAGAGCCTGACATTGATGCCCCCTGAAGGATGTGCTAATTTACAACCGGATGCGAGGCAGTAGGGGAGAATAGGGCCGCTTTTTCTCTCTGCAAGACCCTTTGCACCGTGGGGCAACTCCTTGTACGGTCCGGCGTTCGGGCCTGCGAGTAAGGCGTTTTCGATTGTCCTGAGGCGGCTTATCGGTCTGGTCTTGCAGGGAACCATTGCATCCCAGCTTCCCAAAGAGTTTTCGTCACGAGGTAATACCATGCCGCGGCGATCGGTCTGGATGAAGCTGATCCTGGCAGCGATGTTGGGGGCGCTCACCGGGTGGTGGCTCTGGCAACGGTCATCGGGCACAACCGTTGCGGGCAACATAGCTCCGGCCAGTTTTCCGCCGCTCCAGATGGTTCCGGCAGACCTCCCCGAAGCGAGCGCGTCCTCCGATGAACAAAACAACATTGAGATATACAAAACCGTCAGCCCGGCCGTGGTCAACATTACCAGCACCACCATTCAGTACGACTTCTTCTTCAATGTTTTCCCGGCGCAAGGGAGCGGGTCGGGTTTTTTGATTGACGACAAAGGCAATATCGTCACCAACTATCATGTCATCAGCGGCGCCCGCTCCGTGGAGGTGACGCTGTGGGATCAGACCCGGCACAAAGCCCGGTTGGTAGGCCGGGACCCGCTTACAGACCTGGCCGTGATCAAAATTGAAGCCGAAAAAACACTTCCCTATGCGAGGTTCGGCGATTCCGAGAAGCTTCAGGTGGGGCAAAAAGTGCTGGCCATTGGCAATCCTTTTGGGTTCCAGGGCACCCTGACCACGGGAGTCATCAGTTCTTTGGGGCGCAACATCCGCGATGAGGAAGGCCGCGTGCTGGAAGACCTCATACAGACCGACGCCGCCATCAACCCGGGCAATAGCGGCGGGCCATTGCTGAATGCGCGCGGCGAAGTGATCGGCATCAACACCGCCATCTTCGGGCAAGCCAACGTCGGCATCGGCTTCGCCATTCCTGTAGGCACGGCCAGCGCCATCGTCTCCGATCTGTTGCAGGAGGGCCGCGTGCGCCGGGCGTACCTGGGTGTGATCGGCCAGGACATCACGCCTCCGATTGCGGAGTTGTTGCGCTTGCCTGCTTCTCAGGGAATTCTCATAGCTCGTCTGACACCCGGCGGACCCGCCGCCCGGTCCGGGCTGCGTGCCGGAAGCCGCCTGGCGCTCCTCGGCAATCAGCAGATTGTTCTCGGCGGCGATTTCATCACCGAGTTCGACGGAACCGCCATTACTTCCACGGCGGAAATGAGCCGGTATGTTCTCAAGAAAAAGCCGGGGGAAGTCATGCAGGTTACGCTGTTTCGCGGAGACCAGAAGATGACAGTGGCCGTGGAACTGGGCGAAAGACCCGACTACGACTGAACCGGACCGTGACAGGGATGGATAGGGGGATCAAAGATGGCAGGTCAGACTGTACCCGTTGCCGGGCGCTACTCTCCGGAGGAGACCGCGCGCCTCGCCCGCCAGTGGACCAAGGTCATGTGGAACAGCTTGCTCTGGAAAGAAGTGCGCTGGCTGGGAGTGCCCGTTTTGCAGTGGCCCACGGATTTGGTTCTGATGCAGGAACTCCTCGCCAAGCTGCGCCCAACGTGCATTGTGGAAACAGGCACTTACTTGGGTGGCACCGCGATTTTTTACGCTTCCATCCTCCATCTTTTGGGCATTGAGGGGCAGGTCCTTTCCGTGGACATCGAAGTTCATCCCCAGGCACGGCAAAACGTCGCAGCCTCCGCCTTTCGGGATCGCATTCACTTGATTGAGGGCGATTCGAAAGCGGAGTCCGTACACCAACAGATTCAGAGACTGCTGCACGGGGAACACAGTGTTCTGGTGTGCCTGGACTCCGACCACAGTTTGACGCACACATTGGCGGAGCTGCGCCTTTTTTCCCGGTACGTGCCGGTTGGCGGCTACGTGGTGATATTTGACACCATCTGCGAAGAGCTGGCCGATGCGCCGAACGCAGACCCCGCCTGGAGCCAGGACAATCCAATGGCTGCCCTCCGGCAGTTTTTGGCCGAAAACCCCGATTTTTCAAGCGACCCGCAGTGGGGAAAGTTTCTGGTCACATTCGCCCCGCAGGGATTCTTGGTGCGCAACCGCTAGACCATTTTTAGAGTTACTGTAGAGTAGCGCCGACGTCCGGGCGGCAATTGGGGCCAGCGCGACGCTGGCGCTACGCCGAACCTGCCCCTATACAGCAACAGTGAAAATGGCCTAAACAATTACCCGCGAGGTAACTCGCGGGCAAGTGCTGGCTGGCAACCGGCGACGTCAAGCAACGCGCACCGTTGGCCAGATCGCAATGGAGCAAGTCGCCCGCAATAACAAACGCGCCGCATTCCGTGGCGGACCCTTTCGTCTGGCAGAAAGCTATGATGAAGACCTGTCGAGATGGCAGAAGACGACGGCCCCGACTCACTCAGGCCGATGGTTACATGCCCTCGGCGGACAACTCAAACTCCCCCGGTTCATTCTGTGAAACGATCCAATGCAGAGACGTAGCGCTTACTGCGTACCCAGAATCAGCGGAAGCCCCGAACTGCCGTTGTGCCGATCACGATCACTTTGGAGTTTGTACTGTTGGCGAGCTTTTCGGTAGCTTCGATTCCCTTCCAGGTCAGCAACTGCTGGCTGATACCTTGCGCAACGACCCGCTGGAAATCGGCGCTAACAGCGGCCTTGATGAGCTTGCGCTCGGCATCTTGCTGTCCTCTTTGCAGGATGAAGCTCATCCGTGCGGAGGCCGCATGAGCAGCCATTGCTTTACCGTCGCGGGTTAAACACATCCAACATGGGCACCGGTCCTCCGCTGGTGACCACGGTGGGCATCACTCCATTCCATTTATCCACAGCGGCTCTCTGAACCTCGATTTGCCGCAACTCCAGTAACTGCGCTGTTATCTGTGCCTTTTGGAGCTCCAATCCCTTGGCTTCGGCTTGGGCTCGAGTAACTTGTTGTTGGGCTTCAAACTCCACGCGCCGCAAGGCGTTCTCTGCCTCCAGAGCCTGTTGAACCGCTTTCACCTTTGCCTCGATGGAGTCCTGGAAGGTTGTCGAAAACTGAAAGTCCGTGATGGAGAGTTGCACAACTCCGATACCAAGGGGAGCCAACCTTTCCGTCATCAAGTTTTGAAGTTCATCTTTCACCTGCGGCCTTCGCGTAATCAACTGCTCGGCGTCGAAGTTGGCCGTGGTAGATTTGACCGCTTCCTGGATGAACGGCTGGATGACCCGGCTTTCATAATCCTGCCGCATCGTGCGATACGTTTCTCCCACCCTGCTGGCATCCAACTGATAGTTCAAGGTGACTTCCGTGGTGACCACTTGCAAGTCTTTGCTGGAAGAGCCGACAGGAGCGGTGTATTTCTGAATCTGGGTTGACATCAGAGCTACCTGCTCAGCGAAAGGAAGCTTGAAATAGAGACCTTCTTCTTTGATCGTCCCGGTCACGGCCCCAAAACGCAGCAAGACGCCTCGCTGTCCAGCGCCGACCGTCCCCGTGGCTCCCGCCAGCAGAATCAGCAGCACAACGACAATCACCACCGCCGCAACCAGGCGCGGCGAGATCGTTTTGCCCCGGAAGAATTCCGGAATCTCGTCCGGATCGCGTGAAAAGGTTGACATCGCAACACCTCCCAATGGAATAGGATCAAATACTTGAATTGTACCCTCGATCCCCCCGCCCTCCTAATCTACCCGGAAGGAAAGATCATAGGGATTGCAGATATTGGATTGCGGCAGCGGCGGCTTTTGAAGAAGACTGGATGCAGTCGGGTATTCCCACGCCCTTGTATCCATTGCCGGAAAGAAAAAGTCCGGGCTGCGCCGCCAGCAGGGAAGTAATCTCCTCCAGGCGGGCAGGGTGCCCGACGCCGTATTGCGGCATGCATCGTTCCCAACGGTAAATTCGCGCCAGTCTGGGTTCGGCGCGCACGCCCATGATTTCTTGCAGCTCATTCAGAGTGGTGGCCAGAATCTCGCTGTCGGCTTTTTCCAGGAGTGAACGGTTCCTGGCTCCCCCTAAGAAGCAGCGGAGCAGCACGTGATCGGGGCCGCTGCGGAACGGGAACTTGGTGGAGATCCAGCTACAGGCGATCAACTGCTTTCCCTCGCTCCGGGGCACCAGAAAACCAAACCCATCGAGTTTGCGCTGGAAAGTGCTTTGCGAGTAGCCCAGCGCCACGATGAGGGAGGAGTGGTAAACAATCTGGGCCAGCTTGTTGGCCAACGCGGGATGGAGTTCGCGCAAAAAGTCCGCGGCGCAGTGTGCCGGGGTTGCCACGACCACCGCGTCCGCCTCCGTTTGCCCGCCGGACCATCCGATGAGATAGTTCCCTTGCGGAGTGCGGGACAGTGCGCTGACTTGTTTTCCAAAGTTCACCTGTGTCTGGACCAGGCGGCTTTCGAGCGTGCTGGTCAGTTCGCCCAAGCCATTGCGCAGGGTTACAAACAGGCTTGCTTCCGGTTGCGGCTTCCGCTGGGCTGGCAGGGAGCGGCGCGCCTGCTGGATTCCTCGCCACAGGCTCCCGTATTTTTCCTCTAGCGCCAGCAGTTGCGGCAGCGCGGCGCGGGCGCTCAGGCAATCCACGTCGGCTCCGTAAACGGCGGCCAGCAACGGTTCCGCCAGCCGCTCCAGTACCTGTCTCCCCAGCCGGCTGGAGATAAATTCCTTGACGGAAAGATCGGCTGGATTCCCGCCGGAAGGAGCCAGCAGCGGCGACATGGCCAGGCGCAACTTGCCGGAAAGCGAAAGCAGGTCGCTGCGGAAGATGGGCCACACTTTGGCGGGCACTACGAACATCATCCCGTCCGGCAGTTGTTTCAGTTTTCCGGTATGCCAGATGTAGGTCTTCCTCTGATGGTCGTTGCTGGCAATGAGGTTTTCGGAGAGTCCCAGCTCGCGGCACAGCTCGATGGCCGCCGGCTTTACGGAAAGAAACGAGTCGGGGCCGCCTTCCAGCAGAAAGCCGGAGGCGCGTTCGGTGAGGATGACGCCACCCAGCCGCTCCTGCTGCTCCAGCAACTGGATCGAAAGCGTGAGGCCGGCTAGCCGGGCGCGCTGTTCCAGAAAATATGCGGCGGAGAGGCCGGAAATCCCGCCTCCTATAATGACCACCTGCGGCATCGGCCGTACCTCAATCTAATTCGGTTCCCTCGGTTCCCTCGGCGGAATCGGTTTCCTCGGGAAACCGGTTGCTGGCCCGCAGAGTGGAAGGTGCCGCCGGACAACGGAGGCCAGCGCATGGATCAATGCGGGAGAGTCATTCAACGATTCGGTGCGGCGCAGCAGGATTGCTCGCGCTTCGGCGAACTGGCGGAAGGCGATGTCAATGTCGTAGAGCACCTCCACGTGATCGGCCACAAATCCGATGGGGGCGAGCAGCACATGGCGCGCGCCGGATGCGGCCAGTTGCTCCAGCACGGTCTCCACCTTCGGCCCCAGCCAAGGCTCGGCTGTGGCTCCCTGGCTCTGGTAGGCAAAATGCCAGCGGGCCAGCCCGCAGCGCCGGGCGACGGCCGAGACAGTCTCGCGAACCTGGCTGTCGTAGGGGTCGCCATCAGCAACGATTTTTTCCGGCAGGCTGTGCGCCGTGAAGATCACTTCGAGAGCGTCCGCAGAGCAAGCTGTCATCGCCTGGCTTAACTTTTCCGCGAAGGCTTCGATCAGCAACGGCTCCCGATGCCAGCTTTCGATGAAGGTCATCGGAATTTCCAGCCCCAGTTCCTGTTGCACGCGCTCCACGTGCTGCCGGTAAAGTCCCACGCTTAAGCGGGAATTCTGCGGGGCCAGGCAAAGGGCTATCAACTGGCGCAAGCCATCCTGGGCAATCTGTTCCATGGTTTCGCGGATGAAGGGGTGCCAGTTGCGCATCCCCAGGTACACGCGGAACAGGGGGCCTGCTGCGTTCAGTTCTTGTTCGAGAGCGTGAGCTTGCCGCCGCGAAATTTCCAGCAGCGGCGAGCGGCCCCCGATCAGCCGGTATCGCTCGCGCACGATCTCGACCAGATTTTTAGGGACCTCCCTGCCGCCGCGAATGTTGGCAAGAAACGGCTCGACGTCATCCAGGGAGTCCGGGCCTCCGTGAGCCAGCAACAGAACGCCAACGAGGGGTTCGGCCTGCGTTTCGGATGGTTTGTCAGTCATGTTGCTCAGACGGACTCCGGCTGTTTCGCTTCCGACGAGAAGCCATGCACCATTGCGACTACGGCCTGGACATTTTCAACCGGCGTAAAGGGGAGAATGCCGTGGCCGAGATTGAAGATATGGCCGGGACGGCCTTGAACGGAGCGCAGAATCCGCTCGACCTCGCGGCGAATGATTTCCGGCGGACCGAGCAGCACAGCGGGATCGAGATTGCCCTGCACGGCGACATCATAGCCGATCCGCCGCCAGGCTTCGTCCATCTCGATGCGCCAGTCTATCCCGATGACCGGGCCGATCACGTCGCCTGCGGCCTCCCGCAGCAGCTCCAGCAGCGTGGCCGTGCCGGTCCCGAAGTGGATAACGGGCACGCCGGTGCGGCTGACCCGGCGAATCAGTTGCTGCGAGTAGGGCAGGACATAGTGGCGATAGTCCTGGGGGCTGAGGCATCCCACCCAACTGTCGAAAACCTGCACGGCGGCTGCGCCCGCCGCCACCTGGCTGCAAAGAAATTCACTGAGGACTTTCACCAGCTTGCCCATGAGTTGCTGCCAGAGATCGGGTTGGTGGTAGAGGAATCGCTTGGTCTTGGAAAAATCGCGGCTGGCGCCGCCTTCAATCATGTAGCTGGCCACCGTGAAAGGAGCGCCGCAAAAACCGATGACCGGGATTTTGCCGTCCAGTTCCCTACATACAATGCGGACGGCATCGGCCACGTAGTCCAGTTCTCCATCCTGCGGACTGCGCAGACGGCGAACGTCTTCTGCGGTACGCAGAGGCGGGGAAAGGGCAGGGCCTTCGCCTTCCACAAAATCCAGAGACATTCCCATGGCCTGCACGGGGAGCAGCAGGTCTGCGAAGATGATGGCGGCGTCCACGCCGAGCTTTTCTATCGGCTGGAGCGTGACTTGCGCGGCCAACTCCGGCGTGCGGCACAATTCCAGCAGCGAGTGGCGGGAGCGCAACTCGCGGTACTCCTGCATGTAGCGGCCCGCCTGGCGCATGAACCAGACGGGCGTGCGCGGCACCGGCTGACGGCGACAGGCTTTGAGAAATAAATGTGAAGAGTCCATTGGATAATGCTGCAAGAACGTGCCCACGGCATAAAAAGCATGCCGTGGCTACGCGCTCGGTTTCCTCAGGTTCCTCGTCTGACACCGGAAAGCGGAAAGCCGCCCTCCTACCTTCCGTTCCTTCCGCTTACGCTGCTCAGTTGGACCGGCGAGTGTGATTTCAGTCCCTCCACCTCGGCTTGCAATTGCCGGATTTGGGCCTGCTGCTCCTGGACGGCTTCGATCAGCGCCGCGATCTTCGCCTCCTGAGCCGTCACCTTTGCCTCCTGCCGCTGGAGTTCATTTAGCAGTAGAGACGGCAGCACGTGGTAGAAGACCGTCTCCGGCTGCCCGTCCTTATCGTAGGCGACCAGCTCGGGGAAGACTTCGGCCACCTCCTCGGCGATCAGCCCGTACTGAAGGGGATGGGCGCCATCGTTTTGGGCCTGCTTGTAGCGGAAGGTCACCGGCCTCAATTGCAGCAGCCGCTGACTGCCCTCGCCCATGTTTCGGATGTCCTCCTTGAACCGGCGTGAGGAGGAGACGGTACCCAGTTGGCCGGCGCTGTCTATCATCACCGTTACCGCATTCGCGACATCCGTGGTCACCCCCCGGATGGCATCAATGAAGGTCCGGGTCTGAGCTGAGCCGATGCGGATGGTGGCCGCCTCGCCCGACGCGCCATTATTGCCGATGTAAATGTTGTTGCTCCCGGTCGTCGCGAGCAAGCCCGCGTCTTTCCCGATAGCGATGTTGCCGCTCCCCGAATTCAAAATCAGTGCGCTTGCCCCCACTGCCGTGTTGTTCCCCCCTACCGAAGTCAACCCCAAGGCAGCCGTTCCCACCGCCGTGTTGTTGGCCGCCGTAGTGTTCGTTCCCAGCGCGCCTGCCCCCAGGGCGGTGTTG
>Ga0155948_1072_pt2 | contig 14127 bp, 13 predicted proteins | sample RifCSPlowO2_02_FD_107602 | JGI IMG/M metagenome (GOLD analysis project Ga0155948, IMG submission 107602) | Acidobacteria bacterium RIFCSPLOWO2_02_FULL_59_13
GCACAATTCCGGCAAGGAGACGCGACCCCAATTTACAAAATCATGATCGTAGAGCGAACAGCGAAAGCGATCAACTACCAGCATCGGAATGGAGCCACGAAAATCGACTTTAGCGGAACACCCTTGATGCCCGCCGCCCGAGGCGAGGCCAAAGTAGAAAGCAAGCAGGGTTACATCGAAATCGAAGTCGAATTCGACGACCTGCAATCCGCAACCCGGTTTGGTCCCGAGTATCTGACCTACGTCATGTGGGCCATCACGCCCGAGGGCCGGGCGACAAATCTGGGCGAGGTGATCCTGAACGGAACCAAGAGCAAGCTCAACGTCACTTCCGAACTCCAGGCGTTCGGGCTGATTGTCACGGCCGAACCCTATTTCGCGGTGACGCAGCCGAGCGACGTCGTTGTGATGGAAAACATCCTTAGAAAAGACACTGTCGGAAAAATTGAAGAGATCGATGCGAAATACGAGCTCTTGGAAAGAGGCCAATACACCCTCAACGTCCTGCCGGCCGATCTGCAACCGATAACATTAGACAAGAACACGCCGCTTGATCTTTACGAAGCACGCAATGCCGTGCGAATCGCGAGATGGGCGGGCGCCGATGTCTCTGCTGCGGAAAGCTTCCAGAAAGCCAGCAAACTTCTAGAACAAGCGGAGAACTACAAGACGAGGAAGGCAGGCTCCAAGCCAATCGCCATGGCTGCCCGCGAGGCAGTCCAGACCGCGGAAGATGCGCGGCTGATTACACTCAAACGTCAGGGACAAGAACGCCTGGAGCAGGAGCGTGCCGCTTCATCCGACCGCGAGGCACAGGCCAACATAGCGACTGATCGCGCCCAAGCAGAGGCGGATGCCTCCGCGCGGGGCCGCGCACAAGCCGAGCAGGAACAGCGGCTGGAATCGGAACGGCGCGCACGCGCCGAGGCCGAGAGCGCAGCGGCACAGGCGCGGGCTGCAAGCACAAGGATGGAAGCGGAACTTGCTGCCAACCGTGCTGCACGCGACAAGGAAGCTGCCCAGAGTGAATCTGAGCAGGCGCGCAAAATCGCCGCTGAGCAAGCCGAGCGGGAGAAGCAGGAATTGCGCGACAAGTTAGCGGAGCAGCTCAATAAGGTTCTGGAAACCCGCGACAGCGCTAGAGGCCTGATCGTCAACATGTCCGACGTTCTGTTTGACACAGGGAAGTACACACTCCGGCCCGTGGCTCGTGAGAAGCTGGCCAAGCTGTCGGGCATCCTACTGGCCCATCTCAGCTTGGAGCTCGAAGTGGAAGGCCATACCGACAGCGTAGGGAGTGAAGAATACAACATGCAACTGTCTGAAAGGCGGGCCAATGCGGTTCGCGATTATCTCATCCACGAGGGCATTAATAGTTCATCTATTGCCGCTCGTGGATTCGGCGAAGACCAAGCGATTGCGACCAATGATACGGCGGCGGGCCGCCAGGAAAATCGTCGAGTGGAGATGGTCGTTTCGGGCGATGCGATCGGAACTCAGACCGGTCTAACGGACGGAGCGAGTCTGTAGTGCTAGTCAGAAGGAGTGAGCGGACACTTCAAATGAAAAAGCAACCCTTTGTCCTCCCGGTACTTCTGGCGTTCGCTTTCTGCACCGTTCATCTCCTGGCCTTCGCCCAGGAGATGAACGTTAACGGGCTGGACCGCAATAAGGATCGCACCTTCACCGGCAACGAGTGGCGCGGCGATTCCTGGATGATTCCCAAAGGCACGGAGTTCGCGGTCCGATCCAACGAAACAATTAATTCCAGGACGGATTTTGTGGGACAGCTTTTTCTCGCTGTCATCGAGAGGGCCGTCTTCGATCGCACAGGGGCTCTGGCGATTCCAAAGGGTTCCGATGCCGAACTGGTCCTTCAAAAGGCAATGAGAGGCAGCATGACGACGGCTTCCGAGTTGGTGCTCGACCTGGAGGCTGTAACCATAGCGGGATTGCGTTACCTGGTTATTACCGGGGATGTGGAAGAGAAGGACCAGCAAGGAATTGGCGCTAACGGAGGAACCAGGGAGATTGTGGGACGCGGTTGGGCACAGGGCGCGCTGAACGGGGCGATTGCAAGCGGGGGAGAAGCCGCAGTCATTATCGCGGGTCTCGGTGCAGCCGCTGGAGCTGGGGGGCGGGTCTTGACCAAAGGTAAAGAGGTTCGTGTTCCGGCAGAGACGGTCCTGAACTTTACGCTTGCGATGGATGTGCGCTTGGAACCCTCTCGTTAGCGGAGGCGATTACCTGGCAGAAGCCACCAATCTAAAGGAATTTGAGGAGTCGGAAAGAAATAAACTGAGTTCGAAGGAGGCAGTAATGGACAGACAAGACGTAGGGAATCGAGAGGCCGGCCGGATTGGGCCTATCACGGAGAGCCTGCGGTGGGCAGTGGCGCTGGTCACCCTTTGGGCGCTGGTGCTGGCTCCGCTGGCCCAGGCCGCCCGCACGCAGTTGAAGCCCGGCTGGAACATGTTCTCGACGCAGCAAGACGTCGAGGTGGGCCAGCAGGTCTCCAAGGAAGCCGAGAAGGAATTGCGCATGCTGAACGACCGCCGCGTGGACAATTACGTGAACAATCTCGGCCGGCAACTGGCCGCTAAGGCGCCGGGCGAGAAATACCCCTACCAGTTCAAGGTAGTGAACGACCGGGGGATTAACGCTTTCGCACTGCCCGGCGGGCCCGTCTACATCAACCGCGGCGTGATTGAAGCTGCCGACAACGAAGCGCAGCTAGCCGGGGTAATAGCGCATGAAATCTCTCACGTGGCGTTGCGCCACGGCACCAACCAGGCCAGCAAAGCTTCCGCCGCGCAAATGCCGCTGGCGATCCTGGGCGGCCTGCTGGGCAGCAACTCCGTGGGGGCGACCCTGGCGCAACTCGGCGCGAGCTTCGCGGTGAACTCCATCCTGCTGAAGTATTCGCGCACGGCTGAAACTCAGGCCGACATCATGGGCACTCAGATCCTCTACGATTCGGGTTACGACGCCCGGGCCATGGCCCAATTTTTCGAGAAGATCCAGGCGCAGGATCAGGGCGGACAACCTGTGGAATTTTTCAGCAACCACCCCAACCCAGGCAACCGCATCCAGCGCGTGGGCGAGGAACTTGACAACCTCGGCGGGGCGCGGCGCTCGTATAACACCGATTCTCGGGATTTCGATCAGATCAAGCGCACCGTCCAGTCTTTGCCTGCGCCGCCCTCCAAAGGCCAACCGTTGCAGGCCGACAGCGGGCGTAACGATGGCGGCCGCCAAGGCTCACAGCCGGAATGGCCCTCAGATCGTTTCGTGAGCGTTCAGAACGCTCTGCTGAGCATCAACCACCCGGACAACTGGCAAGCCTACGGGCAGGCCGATGCTATGACCATCGCGCCCCGCGGCGGGATGGTGGACGACGGCAACGGCAATCAGGCCCTGGCCTACGGCGTCATCGTGAACATCTACGAACCGCTGGACAGCTACGGCCAGCAGTTGCAAGGTCCCGGTTACGGGCAGGGACCTGGGCAGGGTTCCCGGCAAGACTCCCGCGCGCTCCTAGTACAAGCGACCAACCAACTGGTCCAGGAGCTTCGCCTGTCCAACCGGAACATGCGCGTGGTTCGCTCCGGCGAGGACATCAGCGTCAATGGCAGCAACGCGCTTTCGACGTATCTTTCGAACGATTCTCCCCTCGGGGGCCGCGAGACCAACTGGCTGGTCACCGTACAGCGCCCCGATGGCCTGCTATTCCTCGTTTTCACAGCCCCGGACCGCGATTTCCAGAGCTACGAAAACGTGTTCCGGCAGATGCTGTACTCGGTCCGTATAAACCGGTAAGCTCCGGCCATTGATTTGTACTGACTGTCCGCAGGGTCGGAGATTGTTGACCGCATCTCGATGGCTCCGGCCCTCCGATGGTTTCGCAGGCGTTGTGTCGGACTACGCCGAGGAGGCTGCGATGGACAGTCAGTTCGCCGCTGTGTTTGTAATCAATGAAGCCGTGATTCTTGAACTGATTCATGAAATGACTCACCCGCGACCGGGTTGTGCCGACCATATGTGCCAAGGTTTCCTGATTGATTCTGGGAAGCACAGCCTCGGTCCTGTTTCCCTCGCCAAAATGTGCCAGCAGCAGGAGAATCCGAGCCAGACGCTTTTCGCTGGAGTTGAAGAGCTGGTCAACCAAGTCCTCTTCGTATCGGATGTTGCGTGAAAGCAGATGCTTGACGAACAATTCCGAGACACCGTGTTGTTCGTGGAGCATCCGTGCCATGGTCTGCCTCGCAATCCTCACAAGCGTGCAATCTGTCACCGTGATGGCTGTTTCTATGCGCAACGGCTGACCGGCGAGGCATCCCTCGCCGAAGAAATCACCGGTTTCCAGAAGGGCGACAATCGCTTCCTTGCCCTGTTCGGATGTTACCGAGAGCATTACCTTGCCTCGACGGATGTAGAACACGGAATCCGCAGGCTCTCCTTGCCGGAAGATGTTGCGGTTCGCACTGTATTCCAGAACGGACTGTCTACCGTTGAGTCCAGCGAGGAGGGCCTCCCAATCGACTGACTGGCCATTCTTGTCCGCCGCGACAGACGCCTTGCGCTTCTCGACCGGCTGACTTTTCGCATTTGCCATAACCATCGTATTTGCCATAACGACTACCTCTTTTCTGTCATGTTCCGTCGTTCGCAAAACCAAAATAACAGTGATCGCAATTCCGCGGATACCCGGAAAAATTCTGGTTTTGGCGGATAAAACTACCTGAGGAGGAGCCACAGTTCCATGGATGTGATTTCGTGCTGGATGCCGTATTGCGTCCGTTCCGCTGTGGTACGAAGTACGAGATCTTCCAACATGTGGTCACAGATGATTGTTGAAAAATGGTTCCAGAGAGCCCAGGAGGAGTTGTCGGTCCTCGTAAGGTGCTGATTCTTCGTGCATACGGACCGGAAATCATATGTTTAGGGCCAACCACGAAGTGCCGATTCCTTTCGCTTCTTTCTCGGCTCCGCTTGAAGTGGCATGGTTCGCAATGACAGGGCGAAGAAAGGGCAGATTTCCCGACTTCGCTCTGGATGAGCAATTTTGACCAGATAGAAGAGCAGTACTGTACTGACACATCTATTACCCGAAGTTTATAAAGGAACTGTGCAATTCCAATTCTGTAACGACGGGGCAGCACAAAGCGCCCCAAGAAAGAGTGAGGTAACTCCAAATGAATAGAATGAATCACTTCAAAGTAGTGGCGCTGATCTTTTGCGCATCCCTCGTTGCCCTGGCGTTCCCGTTCAGCGTGGAGGCACAGCGGTGGGACAAGAAAACTGTTGTAAACTTCAGCCAGAGGATCGAGATTCCGGGTGTGGGTCAGCAGTTCTTGCCGGCTGGCACGTATGTCTTCAAGCTGGTGGATTCGCTGTCCAACCGTGACATCGTCCAAATCTTCAACGAAGACGAAACACGTCTCTTTGCAACCATACTCACCATCGCGAATTACCGTCTCAAGGCGACCGACGAAACGGTAATGACGTTTAGGGAAAGGGCGGCTGGCCAGCCGGAAGCCATCCGAGCGTGGTTTTATCCGGGCGCCAATTGGGGCCAGGAGTTTGTATATCCAAAAACAAGGGCTATCGAGCTGGCGAAGATGACCAATGAGCCCGTTCTGTATTTCCCTGCGGAACTGGCGACGGAGATCACCAAGCCGGTAAAATCGCTGGACGAACCGCCCGTGGTGGCTTTGAAGCAAGCGCCTATCAGAGCCGTTACACCCAGAGGAGAAGACGTTGAAGTAGCTCAGGTGGTAGAGCGTCCGCCGGTACAGACAGCATCTGTGCGCCAGCCTGAATTGCCCCAAACGGCCAGCCCATTGCCGCTGATCGGATTGATCGGGCTGCTGTCGCTGGGCGCTGGCTTTGCTCTTTCGGTTTTTTCAAAGCGAACTGCTTGAGCAACGCTTGAGAGCGCCAATTTCGTGACCCGGACTAGAAGCCGATGGGCCGTCCGAGTTGTGAAGAGGGTAGGGTGAGTATGACCTACCCTCGGGAGCGGCAGAGTTCATGACAACCCAGGCGGACGTTCGGGTTACCGCTTCAGATCCTCCGAGGACTCGACCTGATGAAAGAGCAGTCCACATCGGTACGGCCTTCGCTATCAGGAGCCGCACGATGCCGAATTACCACGGACGACGTGCACACGAGAAGGGAGCGTGCCTCCACAAACCGATGCCTAGTGTCGCTCTTGGTCCTTCTGATTGCTCTTCCCAGGGTTGCACGGCCACAAGACTCCTCGCCGTTGCAGAGCCCCAGCGACGAGCAATACACGATTAGGGAAAATGTTGACTTCGTGGTCTTGCACCCGACCGTGAAGGATCGCAAAGGGAGTCTTGTTTCGGGACTCGGCAAAGGCGACTTTCAGGTTTATGAGGATGGAGTTCTCCAGCAAATCAAATATTTTAGCCACGAAGATATCCCGGTGACGGTGGGCTTGGTTGTTGACAACAGCGGCAGTATGAGTCAGAAGCGTGCGGAAGTAATTACCGCTGCTTTGGCGTTTGCCCGCTCCAGCAACCCCGAGGACCAGATGTTCGCGATTACTTTCAACGAGAATGTTTCGTTTGGTCTTCCGGACAACACGCCGTTCACGGACCAAGCCGATCACCTGGAGATTGCCCTTTCAAGAATTGCTGCGGATGGCATGACGGCGCTCTACGACGCCGTTGCTGCTGGATTCGAGCACCTGAAGAGGGGCAATCGGGACAAGAAAGTGTTGGTCGTAGTCAGCGATGGGGGCGACAATGCCAGCAAACACAAGTTGGCCCAGATCATGACCATGGCGGCGCAGTCCGACGCAATCATCTACACCGTGGGTGTTTTTGACATGAACGATCCCGACCGGAACCCTCGTGTGCTCAGACAGCTTGCACGGACCACAGGCGGCGACGCTTTCTTCCCGCGCCGCCTGCAGGAAGTTGTTCCTATTTCCGAACAGATCGCTCGTGATATTCGTAACCAGTACACCATCGCTTATGTGCCGGCGAATAAGAAGCAAGACGGGACCTATCGGGTCATACAGGTAAAGGCCGGGCAACCGGGACGTGGACGCCTGTCCGTCCGCGCACGCGCCGGTTACTACGCACCCTTGAAACCTCAACCAATGCCCGCAGCCGGAGCAACCGACCATGGAATTCAAAAGTAAATGGCGGACGTCTTTTCCGGCGCCAACGAATGCGTTTCTGCGTTGGAGCCGTCGGCTATTTTTTATCATGGGCATCCTTGCGCTGGGTTACGTCGGCTTCGTGCTCGTGGACGCGAAGCTCTACCAGGCTTATCAAACCAGGCGATTCCAACAGGAATTGAACGGTGTGAAGCCGTCCGTCGGCAACGCTGAACTCCTTCCTCCAGTCCTGGCGGAGGCGAATCGTGCTCATGTTGTGAGTCTTGGCACGGTTGCCCGCGAAGGCTCCCTGTTGGGGCAAATCGAAATCAGCAGAATCGGCCTTGAGGTAATGATCCTGGAAGGCACCGACAAGGAGACTTTGCGACGGGCGGTTGGGCATATTCCGGGCACTTCGCTCCCAGGTCAGGCAGGGAATGTTGCGATTGCAGGGCACCGGGACACGTTTTTCAGAGAGCTCCGTAATATCCAGAAGGATGATGAAATCACGTTGACGACGTTGAACGGAACCTACCGTTATCGCGTGGATTCTACCAAAGTAGTCGAGCCTCAAGACGTTAAAGTCCTCGACGATTCCGATGACGCCGTTCTGACCCTGGTGACCTGTTACCCGTTTTATTTTGTGGGCTCCGCACCCCAGAGATTTATCGTCCGCGCGCGCAGAATTCCCGCATGAGGTGAAGCTGGCTCCACTTGCTCGGTATTCAACTGGTGAGCACTCTTGATCAACAATGTGAGCAGTTCGGGACTGACACGCGACTTGCTGCATGGTATAAAAAGACTGCCTCCAGTTTCCAGAATAAATCGCGTAGGAGGCGAGCGCGAGAGGGGAGGAGCAACATGCTCTGGACAATATTTGTGGTTTTGCTCGTCTTATGGCTCCTGGGAATAGTTACTTCCTACACGTTAGGCGGGTTCATTCATGTCCTTTTGCTTGTGGCCATCGCTGTGGTATTGATCCGCGTCATTCAAGGCCGAAAAGTGATCGACTAACTGCGGAGACGATAATAGAGCCTATGCCTATCCTCTATTATCGTCATAGTGGCGAGAGCCCCCGCTGTCTTCGTCTCAGGTTAGGGGCTTTGCCAAAAAGAACTGGGGAGGTCAACAGATCATGCCTTTGATGCAAGTAGTGGTAACCCTGATCGTGGTAGGCGTTCTGCTCTGGCTGGTGAATAGCTTCATACCAATGGCAGGATCCATTAAGTCGATCTTGAATGCTGTTGTCATCATTGTTGTCGTGTTGTGGCTTCTGAGTGTCTTTGGAATATTGCCTTCCCTCTCCAGGATTCGCGTGGGAAGTGTACTCTCATGGTTTAGCGCGGCTGCTGCATAGCCGACGAGGATTCTGTAGGTCAGAGCTTGTCGAGCGAGAATAGCGTGATTTGATCGAATACCTCAAATCACTTGAGTGCTTGTGACACGAGTGGCGGGCGAGACGCTCTCGACTCCGCCTGAAACAGGGGGCTTCCGATGAAGGTCTAACTTGACCGGAAACTCGGACAAGAATCCAACGTTAACAACTAATCTAAGTTATGGAGGTCAAAAATGTTTCGTCATTTGAGTTTTGTGTTCTGTTTACTGTTTGTTGTAGTCGCGCTCAATGCGGACAATAAGGAACAAGAACGCCTGGCCAATGCCGGGGTCGTTCTGGAGGAAATCATGAACGTGCCCGATGACATCCCCCAGGACCTGTTCCAGAAAGCCAATTGCATTATTGTGTTTCCGTCCGTCAAGAAGGCGGCGTTCATCTTCGGCGGAAGTTATGGCCGCGGGGCCATGGTTTGCCGATCGGGAGCGACATTCGATGGACCTTGGGGCGCACCAGCAATGTATGCCCTCGAAGGCGGCAGCATTGGATTTCAGATTGGAGGACAAGCTACGGATTTAGTGCTCCTGGTCATGAATCAGAAAGGTGCAGATTCTATTCTCAGCAGCAAGGTTAAGTTGGGTGTAGGCGCTTCCGTTGCGGCGGGCCCTAAGGGCCGTGATGCTACGGCGTCCACCGACGCGTACATGCAGGCGGAGATACTAAGTTATTCTCGTGCGCAGGGTGCCTTTGCCGGCGTTTCCCTCCAGGGTTCCACGATTCGCCCCGATGATGATGCAAGCGCTAAGGTCTATGGCCGCAAGATCAAGGCGAGAGACATCGTGCTGGGCAAGGCCATCGCGGTTCCTGCCTCAGGCCAGCATCTAGTCCGCGTTTTGCAAAAAGCTGCACCACGAAACGAGTCGAAAAATGCCTCTAATTAGGTAGACACTGTGGTGGTCTCGCGATCCTTCTGCAAAATGAAGCGGAAAGGCTTTGCGAATAATGTCTCGTTCAGGTGTTCGGACGGGGGGATCCCGGTACCTTTGTGAATCGTCACCGGGAATGCCCCCATCGGGGACCGCAACTATCGGACAGATACAGAAAGTAGGGCCACACCTCGGGTTACATTAGACTAAGAAGTCTTTAACCCGAGATTCAGTGGACGGGGCTACCCGCGGGATAAGCTATGAATGACGCAGTGCGGAGTCTCAAGCCTTGGGCAGCTTTCGCTGGCTCCGTGCTCGTTGTCGCGGTGCTGTACTGGGGCCAGGCGGTCCTTATTCCGATCGCACTGGCTCTCCTCCTGACATTCGTTCTTACCCCACTCGTCTCAGGTTTGCAGCGCTGGATCGGCCAGATCGCGGCGGTACTCTCCATTGTCGTGTGTACGTTTGCAGTTCTCGGCCTCATCGGTTGGGCGTTTACTCAGCAACTGTCTAGTTTGACACAGGATCTTCCGCGTTATCGCAATAACATTCGGCAGAAAATAGCTGATGTTCGAGGCTATGGCAAGGACGGCTCGGTAGAAAGGGTTCAGGACACGATCACCGAAATTCAGAAGGACATGGCAAGCGACGAGACTTCTCGCGGCACGCCGGGGCAGCCGGTCGTCATCGTTTCAGAGCAGGTCGAGGGTCTCTGGGGCTTCCCAGCCTGGATGGGGCCCATCGTAGAACCTATGGCGACAGCCGGTTTCGTAATCGTCCTGGTTATTTTCATGCTGCTCAAGCACCAGGACCTTCGCAATAGGCTGATCGGCGTAATCGGGTATGGACATCTCACGATCACTACCAAAGCCCTTGACGAGGCTGCTAGCCGAGTCAGCCGCTATTTGCTGATGCAATCCCTTCTGAACCTCCTTTTCGGTGTCGCAGTCGGTATCGGTTTGTATCTGATCGGTGTGCCCTACGCCCTTTTATGGGCAGCTATGGCCGCTATCCTGCGCTTCATTCCGTACATCGGGCCTTGGGTGGCAGCCGGGGCGCCCCTTCTCGTCAGCCTGGCGGTATTCCCGAGTTGGAACGGGCTATTTTGGGTGGCAGGACTTTTTCTGGGACTGGAACTGTTTACCAATCTCGTGCTCGAAACCTTTCTTTATGCAGGCGCGGCAGGAGTGTCTCAAGTGGGATTGCTCATCGCGATTGCTTTCTGGACTTGGCTTTGGGGCCCGTTGGGCTTATTGATGGCAACGCCACTGACGGTCTGCTTAGTCGTGCTCGGCAAACACCTCCCGGGCCTTGAGTTCATCGCAACGCTGATGGCCGATGTGCCGCCTTTGCCACCCAATGTCGGCTACTATCAACGACTGGTGGCACGCGACCAGAGTGAAGCCTTCGATTTGATTGAGCGGCACATCAAAACCGAGGCTCCTGAGAGTGTGTACGATGCCCTGCTCCTGCCCGCGCTCAATTTTGCCGAGCGCGATCTTATGGAAGGGCGCCTTTCCGCCGAAGAAGAGACCGCCGTCGTGGAGGCCACCCGGGAGCTGACGGCCGATGCCGCCGGGCTCATAAAGGGCGTGGGCAAAAAGCGCAAAGCTGATGCCGCAGAAGACAAAACTTCGCCCGCATTGGTCCGCGTGCCGATTCTCGGGTATCCCGTCAATTCGCAAGGCGATGAAGTGGCGCTCGGTATGCTGTGCCATCTGCTGGAAGACAGCCCGGTCTCGCTGGTGATTGCGTCCGGCTGTAGGATGACTTCAGATATCGTTGCCGCTGTGGCGCAGCAAGGTTATCAAATCGTATGCATCGTCGATCTGCCGCCGAGTTTGCCCTCAAAGACCCGATACCTCATCAAAAAGCTGCGCAGCGCCTACCCGGATATGAAAATCGTCGTTGGTCGCTGGGCACCCTCCGCTCTGGCGGATGACACCCCTGAGCCGCTGCTAGATGCGGGAGCCAACTATATCGGTTCAACCCTCGCTGAAACTGGCGAGTATTTGCGTCAAGTTGTCCCGATCACACCTCAGATAACGTCATTGAAAGTTGCGTGATAAACTGCGATATTGCGGACTTGGCAGTACGAGAGTGAACGCCACAGTCCAGGTATCATGCGCCGCTCGACGATCAAACCCCAGCATGCGATCGGCACGCTTCGGTTAGCCGGTGAGGCGGGTCCCCAGGCTCACCACTTCCTGTGACTGTCCGGCGAATGCCTGATCCTGGCAATCTACGCAATACGTCGCCCAAGGGATGGCTTGCAGCCGTTTCGAGGAAATCGAGGTGCCGCAATTTGCGCAGACGCCATATTCCCCTGAGTTCAGGCGGTCCAGCGCAGATTCGACTTCCAGGAGCTGTCCGTAAAGTACCCGATCCAGGCCCAAATACAGGAATTCGTCCTGCAAGGCCACGATCAGATCGTCCTCCGAGTTCCGTTCCGTGTCCGCCAGTCTCTTGAAGTTGAACCCGAGAGACGTCGAAAGTTCCACCTTTTTGTTTAGCAGCTCTTTCCGATACGTCTTGATTGAATTGGACCCGTTTCCATTCGTTGGCTTTCTCATTTAGCTCGCCCCCTTTTCGCATCCGGCTTCCATGCTTGCAACGTTATACGACGGAGACATTCGCATGTCAGTTCAATTTTGCACACCCGGTACGTCTGTTCACCTGCCTTTCAACGGCAACGATTGACGTTCTCGAGCAGACTCGTTGGGTGTATGCTTCAACGAGATCGCCAGGGGTGGAGTGCCGGCAGCAACGAACTCGCTGATCTCGTAGTTCACGTCGCGCGACTCCATGGTGTGCTGGCCGAGAATCCGAACCTTGGCTGTGGATTCCAAAGCTGTTTGTAGCCACATCCCCTCTACATTGCTGTAGACAAGCACGATGCGCACGTCTCGAAGCCACCAGGAAGGGCCTTTCGCTGGACTCCCCTCGACGCGGTGAAGCAGGTAGGAGGTTGCATCCACCCAAATGTGTCCGCGGAGCAGATTCTTCTCTTTGCGCTTGGGAAGCAACTCCAGTACATAACAGCTGTGTCCACTTACTTCTTCATCACGGATGAAGCGGAAGTCGTAATTGTCCGGCGAGAAGTCGGTTAAGCGGTAATCTTTCGCAACTTCTGTCTCGCTTTCCAGCATTCGGCGAACGATTCTTTCTCCCAGTCCAGTGCCGCTGGCCTGCTCGATGGTGTACTGTTTGGAGTCTGGAGGAACGAAGGATACATCGGCAATCACCTGGGCCTTGGTCTTGGCTCTCTCCTTGCCAAACAACTTGTAATCGCGGGTAACAATGTGCGGACGAAACCGGGCCCGGTTTTCAGTCCGGGCCTGTCCCATCCGGGCAACGATGGTTGTTACGTTCGGGGCTGTGCTTTCGGTCTGAGCCGATGCACACGCCACCACGGTGACTAGAGATAGAAAAAGCAAGCACGCAGTTTGCTGCCCCACGGCCATTCGGGAAAAGCATCGTCTCGCTTCGCACATGATTTGATCCAATCCACCACCCTCCATTCAGAAGAACTTCCGATCCGCTTTGTTAACAATCGGAAGCAAAAGCAATCCCCCGCCCTACTCGCAGCTTTCCCCGCTTCGCGCCCTTATTGCACGGCGATGGTCACGGTATTGGAGGCAACTCCGCCGCCCCGGTTTGGAAACTGCTTGACGCCAGTGTAAAGGGAAGAGGATTGGCGGCGGCAGAGGATGCCGTCCCGATGGACAGATTGCTCCCAAAGACGGTCGCGATGCTGCCGGCGGCTACCGTAGGCACATAACTGGCTACGACGGGAAGGCGGCGTATTGCTTTTTCTCTCATAATCTTCACCGAGTCATCGGTCGTTTGCGTTGGCTTCAACACTGTTACGTCCTTGGTACAAACAGACCCTATCGAGGTCTTGCTTGGATCTGACCCGGACGCGATGGCTTTGACTACAAGATCGCGATCGGTGACGATCCCGCACACCTTGGCGGAGATCATCGTGAAAGATGCGGCGCGTCACGCGCAGATTCCGGCCATCATCCACCGGCTCAAAGGTGACAGTGAAATCATTTCCATTCGTGCCGGTGGTCGCAACAACCAACTGATCGCCATAGAGGGTGGCGCGGGTATTGATCGTCTGGCCAGTCGAGATCTGTTCCGTGCGGACCCGGCCATCCGCCTCAAAGGTCACCTGCTGCCCTCGAGAAGAAGCAATCGTAACGCGATTGGCGATGCGGTCGATAGCCAGCACATCCGGCGCTTCCAGCCGATTGATTAGGTTCTGGTAAACACGTTGCCGCTGGTTGGAAGGCAAGGTGCCCGCAGCCTGCTCAGCCACCTGGCGCGGATCATCGCCTCGGTTCCTCTCCAGTTGGTATGTTCCAGTCAAGCGATAGTAGAGGCCGCCGGTACTCGGCTCCAGCGCCGTGTAACGGGGACTGCTCCAGTTCCAAGCGACATTGTAAGCGCGCGCCAGATCATCCAAATCACGGCGTAACTTGAGCCAGTCTTTTTCCGCCCGCTCCGTCAATTGATACCGCTGCATGAAGCTGTCTATGCTCACACCGCGGCGCAGGAGCTCTTCGATATCGAAGGTGACTACCTGGCGGCGGTTGACGTGATCGCGCAGGTGGTCCGTCGCCTCCTTAAATTCCGTGACAAACTGGTTGATATTGTCTTCCGTTCGCGAGCCATCAATCCGGCTGCGATCAAGGGCCTGTTTCAGACTGCGGGGAAACTGATCGGCATCTTTT
>Ga0155948_1076_pt4 | contig 13957 bp, 19 predicted proteins | sample RifCSPlowO2_02_FD_107602 | JGI IMG/M metagenome (GOLD analysis project Ga0155948, IMG submission 107602) | Acidobacteria bacterium RIFCSPLOWO2_02_FULL_59_13
ACTCCACCGGAAATTCCGCCGCTGCCGACATAACCCGCCCGAAGTCCAGCGAGTGGAAGGTCCAGTACAGCAGCAGCAGCCCGATCAGGAAGCCCAAGTCGCCCAGGCGCGTTACGATAAAAGCCTTCTTGCCCGCGTCGGCGGCATCGTCGCGCCGGAAGTAAAATCCGATGAGCAAATAGGAGCAAAGCCCCACGCCTTCCCATCCCACGAACAGCAGCAAGTAGTTGCCGGCCAGAACCAGGGTCAGCATGAAGAACAGGAACAGGTTCATGTAGCAGAAAAAGCGATAATAGCCGCCTTCGGTCTGCATATAGCCCGCCGCATAAATGTGGATGAGCAACCCCACGCCGGTCACGATCAAAGCCATGACCGCAGACAAGGGGTCCAGATAAAAACTGAAAGGCACCTGAAAGGATGCGGCGCTGATCCAGTGGGAGTACGTCTCGACGTGCGGCGCTTCACTCAAGGCAAAGAAAGCCCGCACCGACCATAGGAACGAGAGCGCGACCACGCCGACCGCCACCGCTGCCACGGCCCGCTCGGAGCGGCGCTTGCCCCAAATCCCGTTCCAGGCGGCGCCTGCCAGCGGGAGAAGCGGGATCAGCCATAACTGAAGATTGGGTTCCATCGAAAAAACCAGCCCGTTAGAGTTTCATCAGGTCCATCCGGTCGGCGTTGAGCGATTCCCGGTTGCGAAATACCGCAATGATAATAGCCAGCCCCACGGCGGCCTCTGCCGCGGCAATCACCATGACGAAAAACACAAAGATTTGACCGTCCAACTGCCGCAGGTGGTAGGAGAACGCCACAAAGGTCAGATTGACGGCGTTCAGCATCAGCTCGACCGACATGAACATCGTGATGATGTTCCGCTTGAAGAGGAAGCCGGCCACGCCCAACCCAAACAAAATCGCGGAAAGAATCAAATAATACGAAAGAGGAACCATCACGGCACCACCTTCGGATGACTGAGACGACCCGAAAAATTTTCTTTGGTCTTCATGTTTCCTTTCGCGCCAACACGACCGCACCTATGATCGCAACCAAAATCAAAATGGAAACAACCTCGAAGGGGAGCAGGAACTGGAGAAACAGACGCCGCCCGATCTCTGCGGTCTGGCCGGGGAAGTCGCCAAATCTGACCATCGAATCCGGCGGGACTTGGCGATAGAGGATGGCCGTGATGGCCGACAGCAGCACCAGTACCAACGGCAAGCCCATCCACCGGGCCAGGCGGCTGCGGTCTGTGCGCTCTTCTTCGGCGGCGTTGAGCAGCATAATGACAAAAACGAACAGGACCATAATAGCCCCGGCATAGACGATCACCTGCGCGACAGCAATAAACTCCGCGCCCAGCATCAGGTATAAAGAGGCGAGCGAGGCCATCACGCCGATCAGGGAAAGGGCGCTATGGATGGGATGCCGCTGCGCCAGCAAGTTCACTGCGAATCCCACAGCGGCTGCGGCAAATACAAAAAAGAGCAACTGGTACATCAAATAACTCCCCAAAACTGCGCTGCTTCAGTGGGCCGAGGCCCGTCGGCAATCCTTGCCTCTGCGTCCTCTGCCACTAACCAGCCCAAACGGCGATGACGAAGCTGGTGAGGATCAGGTTGCCCATTGCCACCGGCACCAGGAACTTCCATCCGAAGGCCATCAGTTGATCGTAACGGAAGCGGGGTAAAGTCGCTCGCAACCAGACGTACAGAAACATGAAACAAAACACTTTCAGGGCAAACCAGAACAAAGGCAGAACGGCCTGCAAAGCTGCCGGCCCAAACAGCGGCCCGTGCCATCCACCCAAAAACAGCAGGGTCGCCATACAGGAGGCCGTAAGCATATTGGCGTATTCAGCCATGAAGAACATGGCGAACTTCATGCTGCTGTATTCGGTGTGATAGCCGGCCACCAGTTCCTGTTCCGCTTCAGGAAGATCAAACGGCGTGCGATTGGTCTCTGCAATGGCGGCCACCAGAAAGCAACCGAATCCCACGAATTGAGGAAATATGTTCCAGCGCGGCAGCACTCCCCAGGCGGCGCCGGCCTGCGCGTCCACGATGGCTCTCAAACTCAAACTGCCGCTCAGCAGCAAAACGCCAACTACGGAAAGGCCGATGGCCAGTTCGTAGCTGATCATCTGCGCGGAACTGCGCAGGCCGCCGAGCAGAGAATACTTGCTATTGGAGGACCACCCGGCCAGCACAAAGCCGTAAACCCCCATGGAACCGACCGACAGAACAAAGAGCAGTCCGATGTCCAGGTCGGAAATCTGAAACAGGTCCACCCCTGCCACTTGCCGGGAGGGACCGTAAGGAATCACGGCAAAAGACAGCAGGGCTGTGACCAGCGCCAGAAACGGGGCCAGCAGGTACACCAGGCGAAAAACTCCGGATGGAATGATGTCTTCCTTGGTCAGCAGCTTGATCGCGTCGGCTATCGGCTGCAACAGGCCGTGAGGACCCACGCGGGTGGGACCCCAGCGCGACTGCATGTGGGCCAGCAGCTTGCGCTCAAACCAAACTGCGTAGGCCACCGTCGTCAGCAACACCGCGAGCACGACTACAATCTTGGCCAGGATAAAACCCAGAACAGGAAGTGACATTTCAATCTTCGGAATCGAGCTACATCACTGGCCGCTCAAGCCGGGGGCGGCAGCAGCCGGGTTTTTCGCTCCGGAACAAGACCCAGGACTCGACTGTATCGCCCCAGCGTTCCAGATGTAAATAGGTTATCTTGAGCGGAATAAATTCTCCCATTCGCTTCGAGCGGTGGGAAAGCCGCAGCCTCATCGGGGATTACGGCTTCCGCTCCTCCTGACAAAACTTGGATTAAAGATACTCCGTAGCCGGGCACGATCTGGCGGACTTCTTCCAGCACTTCCTCCGGTCGAGCCGGACCGAAGGGTACGCCTAACGCGCGGGCCAAACAAAGCAAAATTTCCAAATCGGTACGAGTGCCGATCACATCCCCGGCCTTGCGCAGCTTTTGCATCTCGCCGCAGGTGTTGGTCACCGTTCCCGCTTTTTCGTAAGCGCTCGCCGCCGGAAACACCACGTCGGCGGCCTGGGCCGTTTCATGCAAGAACAAGTCTTGCACCACCAGAAACGTCTTGCCGGAGAACTCGGCCGGCTCTTGTCCCTGGAGCGGATTGGCTCCCACGACGTATAAGGATTCCAGGCGGCCCTCCCGCGCCGCGGCGAGCATCTGCTCCAACGGCCAGCCGGGGGTCGGTGAAATCGTGCTGTTCCACCTTTGCTCAAAACGAGCGCGTGCGCCGGCGTCCTCTACCGGAAGATAGCCGGGCAACAGGTGCGGCAACAACCCCATGTCGGAGGCCCCGCGCGAATTGCTGTAGTCGGCCAGCGCGATATAGCGCGTCTGTCCCTGGAGGCGGCTCCCAGCCTGCACCAACAGCCCAACGGCAGCGCCGGTCATCTCCGCCCCAAACACCACGATCACGTCTTTTTCTGCGCTCAAACAGTCCCGAAAGTCGCGTAATACTTCCGGCGTAACTTCTCTCCCGCCCGGAGTCGTTCCCAGCAGGCGTTCTTCCGTTTGCGGCTCGCCGCACAGATAGCGGACTGCATCCGCCTCCCGACCCTCGGCAACCGGCAGGAACCGGAAGCTCTGCCGCAGCAAAGGAATTTGCCGCGAGTGAATGACGTAAAGCCGCGCCCCGTTCAGGCGGCACGCCTGGCGGATGTTCCAGGCGAGCAGCGGGTGTTGATCGGTCGGGTTATCCCCGATGAGTAAAATCGCCGAGGCGTGCTGAAGATCTTGGGAGCGAGCCAGCGGCAGCGTCCCCTTTCCGTTGACCGCCGTTCGCGGCGCAGCCCGCAAGGAGGCAACCAGGGCGGGGAAGTCGGCAGTCCGGTGATGGTCCACGTGATTGGTTCCAAGAACCGCGCGGGCAAACTTCTGCAACAGGTAGTTCTCTTCATTGGAAGTGTGGTTGGAGCCGATCACGCCGAAAGGTTGCCGGGGATTCGATGCAGAGCGGTTTTCCAAAACCTGCTGCCAGCGGGAAGCCACCGTGCGAATGGCTTCGTCCCAGGTCGCTTCCACCAGCCGCCCGTTTTTGCGGAGCAGCGGGTGGCGCAGCCGCTCCGAGTGCTCGATGAAATCGTAGGCATAGCGGCCCTTGATGCAGAGAAACTCGCCATTGATCCCGCTGTGATCCCGATTGTTGCCGCGAACAATCTTGTTGTTGCGGACGCTCAAGGTGGTCTTGCAACCGTCGCCGCAGTGGGCGCAGACGGTGCTGACATACTGCATTTCCCAGGGCCGCGTTTGATAGCGGTAAGCGCCGCTGGTGAGAGCGCCGACGGGGCAGATGTCAATGCACATGCCGCACTCTTCGCACTCCAGATGATCGCCGTGGTTGGGGGCGATCTCGGAGCGCGCGCCCCGGTTCACCACGCTCAGCGCGCTCACGCCCATGCCCTCGTCGCAGACCCGCACGCAGCGGTAGCAGAGAATGCAGCGCGGGGCGTCGAAATAAACCACCGGCGACCACTGCTGCTCCTCCACGTGCCGCTTTTCCTCGACAAACCGGCTCTCGGCGGCCCCGTAGCGGAAGACCATGTCTTGCAGCTCGCACTCGCCCCCTTTGTCGCAGACCGGGCAGTCCAGGGGATGATTGGCCAGAAGGAATTCGAGCATCGAGCGGCGGGCCTCGGCCACCTGCGGGGTGTGGGTACGCACCACCATGCCCGGCGACACCTGCACGGTGCAGGCCGTCTGGAGCTTGGGCGCTTTTTCAATCTCCACCAGGCACATGCGGCAGGCGGCCTGAAGAGAAAGTCCCGGGTAATAGCAGAAGGCGGGCACCTCAATGCCGGCGGCGCGGCAGGCCTCAATGAGCAAGGTCCCGGGCACTACCTCCAGATCTCTGTCATCCACCGTGATTTTGACCGGCTCCGGCATCGAACCCTTTACACGGAAAGTTCTGCGGGCTGTGCCTCGAAGGGGCAAGGCTTGCCCGACAGGTGCATCTCAAATTCGTCCCTGAATTTTTCCACGATGCTCATGATGGGCATCGCCGCTGCATCGCCCAGCGGGCAGAATGTTCGCCCGAACATATTTTTGGCCAGGTCATGGATCAGGCGAATGTCCTCCTGCCGTCCACCACCGGAGTGGAAGCGCGTCAGGGTTTTATTCAGCCATGAGGTTCCTTCGCGGCACGGAATGCACCATCCGCAGCTTTCGTGCGCGTAGAAGCGGATGATGCGCAACGCGGCGCGGACCATGCAGGTTTCCTCGTGCATCACGATCACTGCCCCGGAACCGAGCATCGAGCCGGCCTTGGCTACGGAGTCAAAATCCATCGGCGTGTCCAGCGCCTCCGACGTCAGCACCGGCGTCGAGGACCCGCCCGGAATCACGGCCTTGAACTTCTTGCCGCCCAGAATTCCTCCGCCCACTTCCTCAATCATCTTCCGCAGAGGGAAGCCCATGGGCAGCTCATAGACTCCGGGACGATTGACGTGCCCGGAAAGCACAAACAGGCGCGTGCCGCCGTTGCGCGGCGTCCCCAGCCTGGCATACCATTCGCCGCCTTGCAGGATGATGGAGGGAACGGAGCAGAACGTCTCCACGTTGTTGAGGACCGTGGGACCTCCATAAAGGCCGACGACAGCAGGAAAGGGTGGCCGGATGCGGGGGATGCCGCGCTTGCCTTCCAGCGACTCCAGCAGCGCCGACTCCTCGCCGCACTCGTAAGCCCCCGCGCCGGTGTGTGGAGCCAGATCAAAGTCAAATCCGGTGCCCAGAATGTTCTTGCCGAGGTAGCCGCGCGCATAAGCCTCTTCGATGGCCCGCTCCAGAATCTCCTGCAAATAGCGGTACTCGCCGCGCACGTAGATGTAACCCTGGTGCGCGCCCACGGCCACTCCGGCGATAACGATTCCCTCGATCAACTGGTGCGGATCGTTCTGCATCAGCAAGCGGTCCTTGCAAGTGCCCGGCTCGCTCTCATCGGCGTTGCAGACGATGTACTTGGGCTTGAGCGACTGCTTGGGGACAAATCCCCATTTCATCCCGGCAGGGAAGCCCGCTCCGCCGCGTCCGCGCAAGTTGGAGGATTTGACTTCTTCAATGATGGCGTCCGGGGTCATTTCTTTGAGTGCTTTTCCCAGTGCCCTGTAACCATCGTGGGCCAGGTAGGTATCTATCGAGGCCGAATCCGGCAGGTTAAACCTCTTGCTCAGGACTCGCACTTCGTGCTCCGAGCCGGGCATCGGGGGGCGGTCTGGAACACAGCGCCCGTTGCGCAATTCGGCAACCAGCCTGTCAAAGCGTTCCGGAGTAACGTCATGGTAGAAATCGTAATTGGCGAGCAAAGCCGGAGCCCAGGCACAGGCCCCGATGCATTCGGTCTCCTCCAGCGAGAACAGGCCGTCCGGCATCGTTTCCCCTGCTCCAATGCCCAGCTTCTTTTTGGCGTGCTCGAAAAGTTCCTGCCCGCCGCGCAGCAGACAGGAAATATTGGTGCAGATTTGCAGATGATGCTTGCCCGCCGGCTTCTGGCGCAGCATGGAGTAATAGGAAATGGTTGACTCCACGTCGAGGACGGACAGCTCCAGCCGCCGCGCAATCTCGGCAACGATCTCCGGGCTAAGGTGGCCGTGCTCGTCCTGAGCGTAGAGCAGCATCGGGATCAGGGCTGAGCGCCGGACGGGATAACGGCTCAGCAGCTTTGCAAATTTTTCTTCTAGCTGCGCACTAAAAGGCATTGGCGACTTTTTGTGATCCGTAATATGCCTAGAATCTATTCAAAATCCATTTTAAGGTCTTGTAAGGGCACGGTTTCAACCGTGCCGCAAAAAGCCTTGAAAAATAGGGGCTTCAGCCCCGAGGGAATTCTCGATTTTACCGGTTGTGTCTTTTCGCGCATTTTTGAGACCGGCTCTAACGTTGTCCCATAAACATTCGCTCATAACTAGCTTCGAAGAGATCGTAAGGGCACGGTTTCAACCGTGCCGGAATGCTCTGTTTTCGACAGGGGTTTTAACCCCTGAGGTTCGTCCATCACATAATTTCCAGATGCAGAAGACCAGGGGTAATCCCGTGCAGAATTGACCAGTCCGCGTTTGACGGGATTTTCCGCGATGTACATCAAATGATTTCGATAATCCTGGTTGTCACGGATGCGATGATCCGTGAATCCGCGTTGCCAGACGGGCAGCCGGAAACCGAGTTGTTGACAAATCCTCCGTGCCGACCCGCCTTTGATGAACTGCACGGCCCGCTCCAAGGCGACGCCCGAACCTGGAGTGAGGATCATGTGTATATGGTCGGGCATCAAGACAAAGCCGTGCAGAAGATAACTTCCTTGGTCCCGGTAATGAAGCAAGGTTTCCATGAAAATTTCACAGACCGGAGGCTTCGTGAAAAGCTTCCGGCTTTCCCATGTTCGGGAAGTCACAAAATAAGTACCCGGTGTATGCACGCGTCTTGCTGGTACAGCCATTTTCCCTCAGGGGCTAAAGCCCTCCCAATTCCGATCCCTTGCGGCACGGTTAAAACCGTGCCCTTACAATCGCTCAATAACGGCGATAGGTTCTAACCCGTTTCAAAAAAACGTTTCATGTATTGTCAGGGCATGGCTTCAGCCATGCCGTAATTGCTGCGCTTCCAACTCGGCTTTAGCCGCTGAGGGAATCTACCTCAGGGCTAAAGCCCTCCAAATTCCGCTCTCTAGCGGCACGGTTGAAACCGTGCCCTTAAACAATTCCAAGAAACGTTTGAAATCAAACCCACGGCTCACTAACGCCATGCCAGCACGACAGAAACCAATATTCCTGCTCCAGCGACCACAATCGTAAGCCCCCACCCAGCCCAGGCCAGACGCGTGGTGGACCTATCAAGCTTTGTAATGCTTTCGACAAGCGACTCCGTGAGCTTGCGATATATTACCGCCTGCACAGTATCGCGGAGCGCCTGTGATTCCACGCTCACATACGCATAGCCGGTAGAAGACAGTCCAGGAAGCAGTTCGGACAATTCACGCACCGTCAAGGAGTCAAGGTACTGCAAGAGCTTGGGCGGGTCGTTATTCATGTTTCGCAAGTCGTCCAACCTTTGCTGGAACTGTTTCTCCATATTCCACCTCGCCGGATTTACCGGTCAATTTCTCCCAACACAATGTCAATGCTTCCAATGCAGGCAATCAGATCGCTGATCAGGCGTCCTTCCGCGATTTTGGGCAGCGCCTGAAGGTTCGCAAAGGAAGGGGAGCGCACTTTGACGCGATAGGGATGCGAAGTTCCATCGCTGACGACATAATAGCCCACCTCTCCGCGCGGAGACTCAATCGTCTGATAGACCTCGCCCGGCGGCACCCGGAAACCCTCGGTAACAATCTTAAAGTGATAGATGAGGGCTTCCATCTGTGTCTTCATCTTTTCCCGGTCCGGCAGGACGATGCCCGGCGCATCGGCGCGCACCGGGCCATCCGGTAAGCCGTCCAGCGTTTGCCGAATAATCTTCAAGCTTTCCCTCAGTTCTACCAAGCGCACCAGGTAGCGGGCATACACATCGCCTTCGTCGCGCACCGGCACCTGGAAGGAGAACTTTTCGTAGCCGGAATAAGGATTGTCCCGGCGCAGGTCCCAGTCCACGCCGGAAGCGCGCGCGGTCGGCCCGCTGGCTCCCAGGTCCAGAGCATCTTCCTTGCTCAGAATCCCGACCCCCTTGGTCCGGCCCATCCAGATGCGGTTGCGGGTCAGCAACCCTTCGTACTCTTCGATGCGCTCCGGGAAGTAGGATAAGAATTTCTCCACCCGCTGCAAAAATCCAGAGGGCGGCTCCAGGGCCAGGCCTCCCACGCGGAAGTAGCTGGTCATCATCCGCTGCCCCGATACCATCTCAAAAATCTTGAGGATTTCTTCGCGTTCGCGGAAGCAGTAGAGGAAGACCGAGATAGCGCCCAGGTCAATGGCGTGCGTGCCGAGCCAGACCAGGTGGCTGGCGATGCGCGTCAGTTCGTTGAGCATCACCCGAATCCACTGGGCGCGCGGCGGCGGCTCCAGTCCCAGCAGTTTTTCCACAGCCAGCACGTAACAAAGGTTGTTCGACAGCGGGCAGAGGTAATCAATGCGGTCGGTGAGCGTGAGGGCTTGGTGGTACGTCAAGCTCTCGCAGCTTTTTTCGATGCCGGTGTGCAGGTAGCCGATATCGGGCGTGGCATGGACAACGGTTTCGCCGTCCAGTTCCAGGATCAAACGTAACACTCCATGTGTGGACGGGTGCTGCGGCCCCATGTTCAGAACCAGCGTCCGCGCCCCGGCTGGAACAGTGACTTTCGGCATCAGCGATACCCCGTTACCGGATAATCCTTGCGCAACGGATGGCCCTGCCAGTCTTCGGGCATCAAAATCCGCCGCAAGTGCGGGTGTCCGGCAAATTGAATGCCGAACAGGTCAAACACCTCGCGCTCGTACCAGTCGGCAGCGCCCCAGACCGGAACGACCGAAGCAATTTCGGGATGGCCACCCGGCAAGCGGGCCTTCAAACGAAGGCGCTGCTTGCGCTCGTGGCAATACAGGTGATAAACCACCTCAAAGCGCGGTTCCGAAGGATGCCAGTCCACCGCCGTGACATCGGACAAATAGCGGTATCCTTGCCGGACTTTCAGGAATTCGCAGACCGTCCGGATGCGTTCCGGCGGCACGACCAGGGTGAGTTCTCCCCGGTCGTATTTGCCGTCGGCCAGCGCCCCAGGGTCGAATTCCAGCAAGGCGTCGGCGTCCGCCATGCGGGCCACCTCTGGAGGGATCATTGTGGCTCTCCGGGGCGTTCTCCGGCGGATTCTCCCGTGTCCGATTGGGTCCAGTCCAGCACGCCCTTCCTCCATATGTAAACGAAGCCGGACAGCACCAGCACAAGAAACAAAAGCATCTCTACGAAGCCGAACCACTGCAATTCCCGGAAGATGACCGCCCACGGAAAAAGGAACATGACTTCCACGTCAAACAGGATGAAAATCATGGCCACCAGATAAAATTTTACGCTGAAGCGCTGCCGGGCGTCCCCGATGGGGGTCATGCCACATTCATAGGCGGCCAGCTTGCGGGCCGTGGGGCGGTGTTGACCCAGCCAATAAGAAAGCGCTACCATCCCTCCCGCCAGCAGCGCGATCACCAGCAGCATCAGTAGCACAGGGATGTAGTTTTGGAAGTAATGTTCCGGCATGAATTTGTTGGCAAATTGCTTGCTATAATACAGGCTACAGCAGTAGCTATGAATATAAGAGTCCCCTCCGGCGATTGTCAAGAGCCACTCGTCGGGAGGCGAGATGCTTCCAGATTATTCGTGTCTCGGGGAAAGGCCACAAGATGATTTTCGGGTTCAATACTGATGTGGAAGGCAAAGACGCCGTGTATCACGTGCAAACCGAGGATCGGGGCGAGAAGAACCCCGTCATTGACTCCATCATTTACATCAAAGGGAAGATCGTAGATCGCCGCCGGACCCCTTACGTCCCCGCCGAAGTCACCACGACGCATGTTGAAGAGATGGTGCGCCAACAACACCGGGCGTTAGTCGAAGAGATCCGTTCGGGAACTTTTGCTCCGTCCGGCACGCCGCTGCCGCAGAGCGAACCCTTCGCAACAGGATATGAAGTGCGCCTGCAAAACCCGGCTGAATTGGTTCGGGGACCGAACCTCCAGTTTGAATTCTCGCTGGCGCACAGGGGGCCAGCCCCGCCGGAGGCCGATGTTTCGCTGGAGGCGCGGTGGGTGCTGGACGGGATGCCTGCCGGGACAGACGCAGTAAAGGCTGAACCAGACGGCAGCGCAATCGTTTCCTTCCCAATTCCCGTGGAACAAACCGAAGCGGTTTTGGTGGTGTGCGTTCAGGGATCGCTCGGAAAGCAGTTCGCCAAGTATCGCGTGGGCGCAACCCGCGCCTGAGCGGCTGACCGAGGCGCTCCACCGGACCAGGGAATCCGAGACATGGAAATCCTCATCAATGGAGAGAACCGCGAGGTCCCCTCGCCCATCAATGTGCGGGAGTTGCTCCGGTTGCTGGAATTGAAAGAAGACCGCGTTGCAGTCGAGCTGAACCGGGAGATTGTCCGGCGGGAAAAATGGGCGCAAATCCCGCTGCGGGAACAAGACCGCCTGGAGATTGTCCAGTTTGTGGGAGGCGGCTAATCCGAGCCGCGACCGTAAGCGAGCGGGCCACCCACGCCCGTAAGGCCCCGTTTGGGTTCCGACGTGCTAAACGAATGCCGATGCCAGCCAAGCCCGCAACTCAAAATCAAATGGCCACCTTGCTCCGGGAAATCCGCGAAATCAAGGCGCAACTAATCAATCTCCTGCTCTTGATGCCGGAAGAAAGTCTCAGCGAATACGAAAAAACCGCCCAGATTCGGAAAGCCTACGCTCGCTGCCGCCTCGGTTCAAGCTGACAGCTCGTACACTGCGGCGGGGCTGTCCCACAAAACCTGCCAGAACTGCCCCGTTAAAGCTTTTCGCAAACCGCAAACCCGTCCCGCACCGGCAGAATTGTGGTAAACAACTCCTTTGAAGAATAGATCAGGCGATTGAACTCCACGATCCCCCGCGTGGCCTCGTCCTCCGGCGGCTGCGTTACCTTCCCGTACCACAGCGCGTTATCCGCGATCAACAGCCCGCCTTTGCGAATGCGCGGCACAGCCTTGCGAAACACCTGTGGGTATTGTTCTTTGTCCACGTCGTTGAAGATCACGTCAAACGTTCCCGGCGTCCGGTCCAACAACTCCAACGCATCGCCGGTCAGAATCTGAACTCTGTTGCGGACTCCCGCCCGCTGGATGAACTTTTCAGCCTGGCGGGCGTTTTCCGGGTCGCTGTCGGTGTAATAGACTGTCGCGCCTTCCCCGGCGGCGCGGGCCATCCAGATCGTCGAATAGCCTATGGCTGAGCCCATCTCAAACACCCGCTTCGCGCCCGCCAGCCGCACCAACTGGTAGAGAATCCGTCCCACAACCGGCCCGATGATAGGGATGCCGCGTTGCTCGGCCAGTTGCTCCATCTCTTCGAGCACAGCGTCGCGCGACGGCAAGAGATCATACAGGTATTGTTCCACGTCCGGGTCGTTGATCGGCATGTTTGCTTTCCCCCCTTTTCCTCTTCTGGCATCAGTTAGCTATTCCCATTTACGCGCCATACGAATAAGATGAGGGAGTCGCCTGATTTTCGGCAAGAGGGAAACTTCGCACGGAAGAGGAAATTCCAATATGATGGATCGCACCTATAAAAAGATTGAGATCGTGGGAGTCTCGGAAAAAAGCTTTGCGGAAGCGGTGCAGAACGCCGTCACGAAGGCTTCTAAAACCGTCCGCAATCTGGACTGGTTCGAGGTCGTGGAAATGCATGGGCTGGTCAAGAACGGCAAGGTGAAGGAGTTCCAGGTAACGGTCAAGATCGGCTTCCGCATCGAAGACCAGACTGTCTGAAAGTCCGAGCCGCAACCCCGGCCCGCCCGCCCCGGTTCCCGGTAACGGGCCGGGATTCCAGACCGGGGCGGTCAGTAATGGAGCGACCACTCTCTTGCTTACTTCTTGATCGCCTCCCGGCTGGCTTCGGGAATCTCAACCACCGCGTCGCCGCGCACCACGGCGCAGCAGGCCAGCCGCGAGTGCAGCGTGTAGTCGCCGATGCGGTAGATGCGGTCCTCCTCGTCCTTTTCCATCGGGCTCAAGTTTTCATCGCCCGCTCGGACAATCACGTGGCATGTCACGCACTCGCAAATGCCCCCGCAGGCATGGCGCAGACCCAGGCCGCAGACCGACCCGCTGACCCGCCCAAAGTTCAGCGCCACGTCCAGCAACGACTCTGGCCTCCCCTCGCCCCGGTAAGGCAACTCGCCCGCTGCGTACTCAACCGTGATATTGTCCGGCAGGAATGTAACCTTCGGCATGCGGGGGATTATTCCACAGAAAAAGAAAGGCCGCAGCCGCAGGAGTGTTTGGCGTTGGGGTTGTCGAGAGTAAAACTCTGCTGCAAGAGGTCGGCCTTGAAGTCCACCCTCATACCCTTCAGGTAGTTCATGCTTTTGGGGTCCACAAAGACCTTGGCCCCGTCAAACTCAAAGACATGGTCTGTGGAGCGCGGCGAGGCGTCAAACCGGATCACGTAGCTGAAACCCGAACAGCCTCCGCCTTGGACTCCCAGGCGCAGGCCCGCGACGCCGGGCTGTTGCTCGGCCACCTGGCGAATCCGCCGAATCGCGTTTTGCGTCAACTCAATCATTGCTTCCGCCTTCATTCATTCTACCCTATTCCGGCCCTGATTTGGTTTGTGTAGTTGTCCGGCTTGCTTCATACAGCGGCGATAGCTCCCGCAACCGCTGCACGGTTTCAACCACCCGTTCTTTTACATAGTCCACTTCTTCTTCGGTATTGAAGCGGCCAAGGCCAAAGCGGATCGCGCTTTGCACCAGGTCGAGGTCAAGTCCCAAAGCCCGCAACACGTAGCTGGGCTCGCGGGAAGCGGAACTGCACGCCGCGCCGCTCGAAACAGCCACGTCGCTCAGTCCCACCAGCAACGCCTCGCCGTCCACATGCGCGAAGCTCAGGTTGAGATTGTGCGGCAGCCGCTTGGTTTGGTGCCCGTTCAAATAAACCTGGTCCAGCTCGCCGAGAATGCCCCTCTGTAGTTTGTCCCGCAGGCGGCGCAGCCGCTCCGACTCGGCAGGCATTTCCTCTGCGCACAGTGCGCACGCCTTGCCGAACCCGACAATGCCTGCAACGTTCAGCGTTCCCGAGCGCAGCCCGCGCTCCTGCCCCCCGCCTTCCAGCAAGGGCACCAATTCCACACCGCTCCGTACGTACAGCGCACCAGTTCCCTTCGGCCCATACATTTTGTGTGCCGAGAGCGACACGAGGTCCACGTTGAGAGCTTTCACGTCCATCGGCAATTTGCCGGCAGCTTGGGCCGCGTCGGTGTGAATGAGGATGTCTTTT
>Ga0155948_1231_pt1 | contig 12959 bp, 10 predicted proteins | sample RifCSPlowO2_02_FD_107602 | JGI IMG/M metagenome (GOLD analysis project Ga0155948, IMG submission 107602) | Acidobacteria bacterium RIFCSPLOWO2_02_FULL_59_13
AGGGAGTGCTGGGCGCGATCTTCGCCATAGCCAGCGTAGTCGGCCCGCTGGTGGGCGGCTACCTGACCGACCAGTTGAACTGGCGGTGGGTCTTTTTTGTGAACCTGCCGATTGGTCTGGTCTCCGCCACCCTGTTGTGGGTGGCCATGCCGCCGTTTGCCGGAGCCGGGAGCAGGCGCACGGTGGACTACAAAGGAGCGGCGTTGATGGTCGCCGGTGTGGTCCCGATGCTGCTGGCTTTTCACAACGCGGGAGAGTCGCATCACTGGCTGTCGCCCCAGGTGGCCGGCTGGCTGGTGGTGGCGGCGGTGATGCTCACCCTCTTTGTAAGAAACGAACGGAAAGCCGAGGAACCCATCCAGCCCCCCTTCTTGTTTCGCAACTCCATCTTTGTGGTCTCTGCGGGGGTTGTGTTTCTGGTAGCGGGCGTGATGTTTGGGACCCTGATGTTTATCCCCTTGTTTGTGCGGGTCAATCTCGGCTTCACGGCCACCGATGCAGGCATGGTCTTGACGCCGCTGATGCTGAGCATGGTGGCCACCAGCGCACTGGGTGGCCAGATCATCTCTCGGACCCACCGGTACCGCTGGCTGGCGATCAGCGGGTTGGTGATCGCCGCCGTCGGCTTCTTCCTGCTGACGCGCATGCAGATCAATCCCAGCCGATCCGCTCTGGTTTTCAATCTGGTCATCATTGGGGCGGGCTTGGGACCCACCTTCCCCGTGTTCATGATTTCGGTGCAGAACGCCTTTCCGCACCACATCCTGGGCGTGGTAACCGGTTCGATCCAGTTCTTCCGCAGCGTGGGTGGCGCGGTGGGCACGGCCGTGCTGGGCTCGTTTCTGTCCATGCGCCTGCAAGCTCATATGAGCCGCCTTCTCGCTCAACACCAGGACATTTCCGGGAACTGGCAGGCATACATGGGAGACCCCTTGGCGATGCTCAACGGAGGAGGCTTGTCCCGCTTTACCCATGCCGCCACTGGAGCGGGAGTCTCCGGGGATTCGCTCGCGGAAAGCTCCCTGCCAGTGCTCCGCGAAGCCTTCAGACTTGCCATGCACGAAGTTTTTCTTCTGGGCCTGGCTCTGCTGACAGTATCCTTCCTGATTTGCTTTTTCTTGAAAGAAATTCCTTTGCGCACGTCCAACGAGCTATTCGCCAAGTCGCACCCTCCCACCGCAGGACAAGGTGAACCAGGAGCGGGTCTCGCATAATCAAGCGACACTCGCTTCGCCATCGTATTGAGGACAGGAGTGCCTTGGTCTGGCGTAAGATGGCAGCGCTATTGGAAAACCGCTATAATTGCCGCATGTCTGTTCCTGATTTGCGGGGCCAGCCCGCCAAGGCAACGTCATGGTACGAAGTCGGCAGGGCTGCAAACCATGCTCGCGCCCGGGCAATGCGTTCAGAGTTAACACTTCGACTGTCGCAATTGCGGGTCAAAGCCCGCGCAGGTCAAAGCGGGAGCTAGCCTCCGCATGCTTTGGTGGTACAACCTGATTTCGTGGTTTGCTGTGCCGATGGCGCTGCCGTGGCTGGCATACCGTGCTCTGCGCGGGCGCTTGCCGGGACTGGGGCAGCGGCTGGGGCTGCTGCCGCGCTCCCTTCCACCCCTCCGGCAACCTGTCGTCTGGCTGCACGCAGTATCCCTCGGTGAAGTAACAGCCGCCGCCGCTTTCATCGAGGTTGCTCGAAGCCGAATGCCACAGATGCAATGGGTGATGACCAGTTCCACGCGGACCGGATGGGAGGCCGCACGACGAATCCTGCCTCCCGAAGCCGTCTTGTTTCCTCCTATAGATTGGTCGTGGGTCTGTCGCCGCTTCCTGCGGAGGCTGCGTCCAAAACTGCTTCTGGTGTTGGAAACCGAGCTGTGGCCGAACCTGTTCCGCGAGGCGAAACGCTTCGGGATTCCCTTGATCGTGGTCAACGGCCGCATCTCGGACAAAGCCTATCCTCGCTACCATGCGACGCGGTGGCTGTGGCGGCGCGTGCTGGCGCTGCCGGACATGATGTTCGCCCAAAGCGCCTCCGATGCGGATCGCTTTCAGGCGCTGGGAGCGCCTGCGGCTAAAGTACGAGTTGCGGGCAACCTGAAATTTGTCCTTCGCCCCAACCCGTCGCCCATCGTGGAGATACTCCAGCGGGTCATCAGCGATGCAGGAGCGCAGCCGGTGATCGTAGCGGGAAGCACCATGCCCGGCGAAGAGAAGTACCTGTTCGATGCCTACCAGCGCCTGCTGCCGGAATTTCCGCGTCTTTTGATGATGGTGGCTCCGCGACACCCGGAACGATTCGCCTCGGTGGCTGGCGAGGCGCGCGCCGGCGGCCTGCCGTTGCAGTTGCGCTCCGAGTGGCGGGAAGACAGCACGTTGCAAAGCCCCGGCATCTTCCTGCTGGACAGCGTGGGAGAACTGGGGTCAGCGTACGAGCTTGCCACCATCGCGTTTGTGGGCGGGACGCTGGTGCCTACGGGCGGACACAACATCCTGGAAGCGGCCTATTTTTCCAAACCCATCGTGATCGGGCCTTCCATGAATAACTTCCGTGAAATCGCTGCGGAGTTTTTGCGGGACGCCGGAATCGGCTCGATCCCCGACGGAAACAACATTCGGGTCGGGAGTATCATTCAAGTCCCTGATGCAGACGAGATGGTGGTTGCTCTCAGGTTTTTACTGCGAAATCCAGCGGCGGCCCGCAGACTCGGCGAGGCGGCACAGGCGATCCTGAACCAGAAGACGAGCGGCTTGCATTTCATTTTGGAAGAAATCGAACGACAATTTGCTTCCCGTAAAACTTGGGCGCAGGAACCGGCAGGATTGGTGCGGAAAACGCTCGGGGCAGCAACAACGTCCCTATTTCATGCGATCACGCAGGCCCGTGTTGCGCTTTACCATCGAGGGTTACTTTCGCGGAAGCGGCTCGGGGCGAAGGTCATCAGCTTAGGGAACCTGTCCTTCGGCGGAACGGGCAAGACGCCTTTGGCCATCTGGCTGGCGAGCAGGTTACAGGAAGCCGGGTTGCGCGTTTCCATCCTGACGCGGGGCTATCGCCGCCGCTCCAGGCAAGCTGTGCAGATCCTTGCACCAGGAACAGACCCGGAGCAAGCGCGTGATGCGGGAGACGAGGCGCAGCTTTATCTGCGGCATTTGCTAACGCCGGTCGGTATTGCTGCTTCGCGCTATGAGGCTGGGCGATTGCTGGAGGCGCAATTTGCTGTGGATGTCCACCTTTTAGATGACGGATTCCAGCACCTGGCATTGGCGCGCGATCTGGACCTAGTCTTGATAGATGCCGGCAACCCGTGGGGTGCGCGGGACGGTTTGCCGCACCTGCTGCGCGAGTCGCCTTCTGCGCTTCAGCGCGCGCACGCCATTGTCCTGACGCGTTGTGAATCGGCGGAGGTTCCACAGTTGAATGCCTTGCGGACATCGCTCGAACAATTCAATCCAAATGCTCTTTTCTTCTCCTCACGGACACGGCTGGTTGCGTTTTGCGAGCCGACGCAGAACATCACGGTTTCCGTTGGAGAGATGCGGGCACGGCGTCCCGTGACGTTTTGCGGGCTGGGCCATCCGGAAAACTTCTTCACCATGCTGGAACGCGCCGGCATCACCGTGGCGGGAAGCGAAACTTTTTCCGACCACCACCGCTACAGCTTGCAAGGCGTTGCGTGGTTGGAAAAACTGGCGAGCAGGCAGGGAGCCGATTGTCTGCTCACCACGGAAAAGGATTTAATGAATCTGCCGCCGGACGCCCGGTTCCGTTTGCCGCTTTTTTGGGCAGTCACGGAAACCGTAGTGGAAGAGGAAGACCGCTTTCTGTGCTGGATTTGGACGCAACTAGGATTGCCTGCCGACCGGCTTTCCGCTGTAGTGAGTCCGTCTCAGCAACGGAGCGGCCCATCCGCCCGCCAGCCTGTGAGGTCGCTGTGAAGACGCTGCGAAGCGAACAATTGGAACGGGCCAAGATTCTGGTGCGCGTCCCGAACTGGATCGGGGACGCGGTGATGTGTCTGCCGGCGCTGCGGGCATTGCGGGAGGCGCTGCCGGCGGCCGAAATCGCTCTGGTAGCTCGCCCCTGGGTCTCCGACATCTTTGCCCGCGCGGAACCAAGTTGCCGTCTGATCGGCTATGACCTGCGGGGACTTCATCGGGGAATCTTCGGTCGCTGGCGGTTGGCTTGCGAGCTTCGACAGGAACGGTTCGACGCCGCCATCCTGTTCCAGAATGCCTTTGATGCGGCTCTGCTGGGGGTGATGGCTGGTATCCCCATCCGGGCCGGGTATGCGCGGCACGGAAGAAGGATGTTGTTGACACACCCCGTTGCGGTGCCCCGAAAGGGCGCGACTCCCCGGCACGAATCGCATTACTACCTGGAATTGTTGCGGCGGCTGCGATTGATCGAAGGGTATCCCGAAGTGCAGGAGATTTCTCTTGCCCAGAAGGAAACGGCGACGGAGGCCCGACAACTATTAGAGAACAGGATCGCAGCGGTGGGATGTTCCATTCGCAACGGCGCGCCAGTGGTGGGCATCAGCCCCGGCGCAACCTTCGGCACGGCCAAGCGCTGGCCCGCCGAGCGATTCGCCGAACTTGCAGTGCGTCTCCACAAGGAACTGGGAGCAACGTGTGTTTTCTTTGGTTCGCCCCAGGAAAGAAAACTGGTTGAGTCCGTGCTGGCACGGGCGGGAGAAGGAGCCGTCTCGCTGGCGGGCAAGACATCGCTTGAGGAGTTCCTGCAAACGGTCGCAGGCTGCGATCTCTACATAACCAACGACACGGGAACAATGCACGTGGCCGCAGCCCTAGGCGCGCCGACGCTGGCGATTTTTGGTCCCACCGACGAACAGGCAACGCGGCCCCTGGGCGCTCGCGTCCAATTGTTGGTCGGCAGCGCGCCATGCCGCCCCTGCCTGTTGCGGCACTGCCCGATTGACCATTGCTGCATGACCTCGATATCGGTGGATACGGCGCTCCAGGCGGCTCGCGCCCTGCTGGCGCAGCGAAAGTCTTCGCCTTTAGCCTGGCAAGAGAGCCACACAGGATGAGAAAAGCGGCCAAAGCCGCCCCCGCCGGTTCACCGTCTCGCTCGGCGCGCCGCCGCGCCACATTCATCACACCGGCGACTATCCCGTCGCCCGCTCCGAACGGGCAGAGGCGAGCCGTTTTTTTTGACCGGGACGGGACGCTCAATGAAGAGGTGGGATATGTGAACCATCCCGACCGCTTCCAAATTTTTCCTTTCGCGGCACGGGCCGTGCGGGAGGCCAACGAAGCGGGCTTGCTCGCCGTCGTTGTCAGCAACCAGTCCGGCGTCGCGCGCGGGCTTTTTCCCGAGTCGCTGGTGCGAACAGTGAACCGGCAGCTTGTACGGGAAATCCGACAGCACGGCGGCAAACTGGAAACCATCTTGTACTGTCCGCACCATCCACAAGCGCGGGTGGAGCAGTACCGGATGGAATGCACATGCCGCAAACCCTCTGCGGGATTGCTGGAGCAGGCCGCAGCGCGCTTCGGCATCCACCTGGCCAGTTCCTTCGTCGTCGGCGACCGCTATGTGGACGTGGCGATGGCCCATCGCGTGGGCGCTCGCAGCATCCTGGTGCTGACCGGCTACGGACGCGGCGAATGGAAATACCATCGCAAGAGTTGGGCGCAGCCGCCCGATTACGTGGCGGAGAATGTCCATGATGCAGTCCGCTGGATTTTGCGGAACCTGTGAGCCGGAGCCAACCCGAGCGCCCGCGAAGACCCGCGAAGACCCATGAACAAGAGACAAGCAGCCATCGCATGAAAGCAGACCGTCCGCAGCGAATCTTGATCGTGCGCCTGGGGTCTTTGGGAGACATACTCCACGCCCTGCCGCTGCTGGTGACTCTGAAAGAGAATTTTCCGCACTGGGAAGTGGATTGGCTGCTCGAAAGACGCTGGAAACCGTTGCTGGAAGCAAATCCGTATCTGTCCCGCCTCCAGGAAGTGGATACGCTGGCGTGGAGGCGAAAGCCGTTTTCCTGGCAAACGCGGAACAGCTTCGCGCAGGTTTTCCAGTCGCTGCAAGACCGGAGCTATGACGCCGCTTTGGATTTGCAGGGCGCGTTGAAGTCGGCAGCAGCCTGCTACCTGAGCGGAGCCAGAGAGGTGATCGGATTGGACAGGCCCTGGCTGCGGGAACCGGCGGGGGGCGTTTTCTACACGCGACGAGTATCTACGGAAGCTGTGCACATTGTGGAGGCAAACCTGACGGTGGCCAAGGCGCTCGGCGCGCAGCACCTCCACATCCGCTTCCCGGTGCCGGAGGGAGATGCGGAATCGCTGCCGGCGGAAATTCCGCAAAATGGAGTGGCCGTCCTGAACCCCGGAGCCGGGTGGCGATCCAAATGCTGGCCGGTGGAACGCTATGCAGCCGTCGCGGACGTATTGGAAAAAGAATTTTTGCTGAAGGTCGCGCTCAATGCCGGGCCGGGAGAAGAACCGCTGGCGCGAGAGGTGCAGGCGGCTTGCCGCCACTCCCGCCCATTGCTTTATTCGGGCAGCCTGGGCGGTCTCATTGCTTTGTTGCGCCGCGCGACCCTTTTCATTGGGGGCGACACGGGACCGCTGCATTTGGCGGCTGCCTTGGAAGTGCCGGCAGTGGCGCTGTTTGGGCCAACCGACCCGCAGCGCAACGGCCCCTACGGAAACCGCCACCACGTGCTCCGTCCGGAAAATGCGGAGACTTCTTACCGGCACTCCTCGAAACCGGGCACGGTGATGAATGGCATCTCCGTGGAGGAAGTCGCAGAAGCAACCAGGCAACTTTTACAGGAGAGCCCACCATCGTTCAAACAACCTTCGGACTCTCTCCAGCCGCTCGGCCAAGAGAAATGCCAAGAGAAATGAATGTGGGACAATTATTCCAAACTGGCGGCCCGCATCCGAGTTCCAACCGGATTGCTTGTGGGAGCCGTTTATCTGGTGTTTGCTGAGCCGACGGCGCGGAGCTTGCTGGCGGGCGCAAGTGTAGCCCTGGCGGGTTTGTTGCTGCGCGCCATCAGCAGCGGGTATGTGGCCAAAAACCAGCGGCTCGCTACGGGCGGGCCTTACGCTTATACGCGCCATCCGCTGTACCTTGGCTCGGCTGTGGCCGGAGTCGGCTTCTGCATCGCCGGAGGGAGATGGTGGTTCTTTCTTCTTTTAGGGATCATACTGGCGGGCATATACTGGCCGGTGATCCGGCGGGAAGAGGAGCACATCCGCCGGTTGTTTCCCGATCAATTCGCGGCTTACGCGCGCGTTGTCCCGATGCTGCTGCCGCGGCTGGCAGCTGGCCACGCGACGGGGAATCCGGAAGAAGGCTTTGATTGGAATCTGTACTGGCGACACCGGGAATATCGCGCCCTGCTGGCTTTTGCTGGCATTATGTTTCTGTTGATCGGTAAAATAGTATGGATAGGCAACCGCTAAGAGACATGGCATGAAACGCTTGTTGAGGAGTGCTGGCAGAACAGCCGTCCGAGGGTTTTTTCTGGCAGCGATTTTGCTGGCCTGCGCCGGAGAATCTTTTGCCCCACCGGAGGCCAAGCTGCCGTTCGGTCCGGGAGAGAAACTGCGCTACAGCGTGCGCTGGAGATTGTTGCAGGCCGGCGAGGCGGAGCTGTCCCTGGCTCAGGAGGGCGCCGGCGGCAGCCGCTGGAAGGCCACGGCCAAAGCCAACTCTACCGGACACGTCTCCAATATCTATAAAGTGGAGGACGAATACCGGGCCACGTTCCACAACCCCAATTTTTGCTCCGAGGGCATCCACAAGACTATCCACGAAGGAAACCGCCACCGCGAAGTAACGATCCAGTTTGATTCCCAGAAGAAGTTGGCTCTGCTGCGCGACCGTGACATCACCGGCGCAACGGCTCCCAAACAAGACCAGTTCGCCACACCGGATTGCGTTTACGACATACTTTCCGCTGTCTACTACGTGCGCACCCTGAAGCTGGAGGTCGGAAAGTCCATCGAGTTCCCGGTGAATGATGGCGCGCGAACCATCCGCGTGCGGGCTGAGGTACAGGCCGAAGAGGAAGTGCAGACGGAGGTCGGCAAGTTCATGGCCATTCGCGTCGAGCCGGATGTATTCTCAGGAAGCCTTTTTAAGGAGAAAGGCCGCATGTTTGTCTGGTTCAGCAAGGATGCCAGACGGATCCCGGTGCAATTGAAAGCGCAGATCGGTGTGGGGACTATTATCGCGACGCTGTCCGGCGTGGACCGTTGGGAGTGATCGGCCCGCAGGAAGCGTCCGTTTGCCGGCGCGGAAGGCTCCGATGCGGCCCGGACAGCCGTTTAATGGATTCTGTACTTCTCCGCCATCAATCGCTGCAAGCGCGGCTTGTAGATCAAATCGTAGGCCAGCTCCTTGCCGGGAAAAAGATGGAGAGCGGCGCGCCGCGCAGAGGCTGCCAATTCGGAAGCTTCCTCCACCGGCAAGTTGCTTTGGCTGATGACGCTCATCACCATGCTCACCATCAATTGCAACCGGCGCAACCGCCGATTCTCTTCCTGAAGCTCGGCTGGGCTGGGCTTTGTTTGCACTTCCATGGTCTTTCCCGAAAACAGGCTTTTGCGGAGTTGGACGCCGTATATTTTCAGTATACCTTCGCACACCGTGCAGGTCAAAGGCGCCGGATCATGGTGCGGGCAACAAGAAGCCGCTACAAGGAATATGCAAAGTGAGTAACCGCATGAACCCTACGGATGATTTCGGAACTTTATACCGGCAAATGACAGAAGAGGAGCTTCTGGAACTGGCCGCGCAGTCCGCAACGCTCACAGAACCGGCGCGCTGGGCTTTGCGGGCAGAACTCAGCAGCAGAGGAATCGCTGAAGATGCAGTCGGCACAAAGGAAGCAGTTCAGGAAAGACTTGCCGGGGGCGAGTCGGGCGATTTGTCCGGCGGTAAATTATCCTGCGTTTTTTCCAGCAACGACGCGATGGAAGCGCAACTGGTTCAAGGCCTGCTCCAGGCCGCCGGAATAGAGAGTGTACTCTACAGTCGGGCTGTGCCCGGAATCTTCCCGCTGCTGGGCAAAATTGACGTTCTGGTTTCCGAGACCAAGGCAGGGGAGGCCCTGCGGATCATTGCCGAGATAGAAGAGAACCCGCCCCAGGATGAAGATTGAACGGGGCCCAGTCGCGCTGCTGCCAGCGAAATGTTTCCAGCTCGATGCGGTTGCCGTTGGTGCGGGCCGTGATGGTCCCGTCGGTATCGGTGCGGTAGGTGTGCACGCCCGCGCGCCGCAGCGTTTCCAGCACCTCCTCATGGGGATGTCCAAAGCGGCGGTAGGGGCCGACCGAGATCACGCCAAACGCGGGCGAGACCGCGTGCAAGAAAGGAACTGTGGTGGAGGACCGGCTCCCGTGATGGGCCACCTTCAAGATGTCACTGGCGAGAGGAAAGCCATCTTTCAGCATGGCGTTCTCCATGCGCGACTCCACGTCCCCGGCCAGCAGCAGGCTGCGCTGCCCATAACTCAACTGCAACACCAGCGAATCATTGTTGCCGACCTGCGATGGATTCCAGGCAGCGGGAGGAGAAAGAATCGCTATGGGAACGCCGTCTATTCCGCGGCGCAGCCCGCTGTGCAGGCGCACGACGGGGACACCGCGAGCGTCAGCCACCTGCAACAATTCCTTCAGCGCATAGTTGCTCGGACCCGGCCCCAGCCACAGTTCCCGCACCGGAAAGTTTTTCAGCACGCTGATCAGTCCCCATGTATGATCCCAATGCGCGTGGGTCAGCACCACATAGTCCAGAGCCTTCAGCCGCCTGGACCACAGGTAGGAGGAGACCACGCTCTCACCGATGTCCAGGCTCGGAGGCGGTTGGCCGGGCATAGGAATCGCGCCGCCGCCATCTATCAACATCGTGCGGCCTCCGGGAAATGACAAAAACAGCGAGTCGCCCTGATTGACATCGAGGGCAGTCAGTTCCAACTCGTCGGGGGTCTGTTGCGGCGAATAAGGGGCCAGCGTCAGGACGACCGCGAAACCGACCAGAGCCGCAGCGGACACCCACGTCCAGCGGGACTTCCGCGCCACTAGCACCGCCGTTGCCAGCAAAACAGCCAGAAAGCCCAGCCAGACCCACAGTGGCGGCGAAGGCACGCGCACACTCCAACCTGCCAGACGCGCCGGTCCACCCGCACCAACCCGCAACGCGAACACCAGCAGACCCAGCAGGTAGGCTCCCACCGAGGCCGCCGGCCACCAAACCAGAGAAAGCAACAGAACCAGGAATCCTCCCACGATCAGCAACGGCGTTAAAGGAACCACAACCAAATTAGCCACGATCCCGGACCAGCTCACACGATGGAAAAAGACGGCCATGGCGAGTGAAAATCCGATCTGCATGAAAAAAACAAAAACCGCTGCTTCAGCTATGACCACTACAGCAGAAATGACTTTGAGCAGAGCAGCACGCAACATCCTCCAACGCCTTTGGCCCAGGCGCGAGGGATCGCAAAAATAATTCAGCACCGTGCGGATGTCGTGGCGGAACTGCGCCTGCCTGGGTTCGAGAATCAGGTCTTTTTCCGTAGCGTCCAGCTCGCGCAATGCCTGCCGGTAAGGGGAAAGCGTCCACTGAACAACCGGAAGGGCGACACTGGCCAGAACCAGCACGGCCAAAAACGATAGTACAAAGCTGCCGTCCCAAAGGTCGGACGGGTGCAGGATCAACAGCAGCAACGCTGCCGCTGCAATGGAATTCAGCAGAGCGCGCTCCCGATAGATCAGCCGCGCTGTCAAATAAAGGAGCACCATCAGAGTGGCTCGTACTACCGGCGTGCCGGAACCGGAAAGCAGCGCGTATCCGACCAGGCAGACGGTTACGAGCAAAGTGGTGGTCCATTGCGACACTCGGAAAAGGGACAACAACCAGAAAAGTCCCAAAGCAAGCGCCCCAACGTGCAGGCCCGAAACCACCAGAACGTGATAAATCCCACTTTGCTGGAAGGTGATTTCCGTCGCCGGGCTGAGCCAACTGTCCTCCCCCAACAACATGGCTTTCAGGATGGCCGCGCGGTCCAGGCTGTCGCGCTCAGCAGGATACAGGCGGTCCAGTGCCGAAAGCAGCCTCGTGCGCAAGCCAAAGACGAATGCCATCAACCGGCTTCCTGAACGGCCCGTCAGAAGCTGCAACTGGTCGAGGTCGCGCACGACCCCGGTGAAATAAATTCCCTGTCGCTGCCTGGCGGCTTCAAAGTCGTAGGAACCGGGTGTGAGGAAATTGCGCGGCTCACGAAGATCCCGCACCGGAAAGGAAAGCGGCGTGCCGTAAGAAATGTCCAGTGTTACGGGCCGGTCGCGGTTTGGAAAATAGTAAACCCGGACAATCCCCTGTGCGGGCAGAGGACGACCGTTCTGCTCGACCTGGGTCAACGCAAGGTCAAAAGACTCCCAGCGAGGCTGCGCCAGAGAAGGTGTGCGGGCCCATCCGGTCAACCGCGCGGGCTGGTCCGGTCGCAACACTCCCCGGCGCGCCAGCGAGGCGATGTGCTGCGGCGGCAGGTAGGCGTGTTCGGCGGCGGCCAGAAACGTGCCGCACAGAAAGAAGCCCGCCAGGGAAAGCAGCAGGCTGTGCGCATTGCGTCCGAGGCGCAGCAACCAGGCCGCGCCCAACACAATGATCCCCAACAACAGCAGCCGCTCCGGAGCCGAAAGGTAAAAGTGCGGGGCAGTCCCTATGCCCGCCGCAAAAGCAGCCGCTATGGGTAGCAATGGATTGCGTGTCACGGCACGAACCGTCTTATCCGGCCCGCTCCAGATGGACAATTGACTCCATGTGATAGGTCTGCGGAAATTGGTCCACCAGATGTACGGACAGGATGCGGAATTCCGATGGGGTGATCGCGGCCAGGTCTCTGGCCAACGTAGTCGGATCGCAAGAAACGTAAATCAGGCGCTGGGGCCGCAGGCGGCAGAGATGTTCGGCCACGGTGCGGTTCAATCCGCTGCGCGGCGGATTGACGACGACCACGTCCCAGCCGGGTGAAGCCGTTTGCAGGAATTTTTCCGCCGTCGCGCGATAAGCGCGCGCCCGCATTTCCACAACGCCCACATTGGAAACTAAATCGCTAGCTGTTGCCGGGTGGCTTTCAACGGCCAGCACTTTTTCGAAGCGCCGCGTCAGGGGGAGCGTAAAAAAACCCGCTCCGGCGTAGAGGTCGAGCGCCGTCTTGCCTTCCAAGTCTGCCGTCACCGCACCAATCATTTCTCCCAGCAGGAACCGGTTTGTCTGAAAAAAAGAATCGTGGCTGACCCGGTAGTGGAACTCGCCGACATGGTAGGAAATCATTCCGCTCCCCCAGGTGGTCCGGCGGCTTTCCGGGTGCTTTTGCCAGCAAACCGATTGGATGATGGGGAGCAGGCTCATCAGCTTCTCCCCAAAATCCGGTGGGGCCGCAGACGGGGAATAGACGGTTGCCAGCATGGCTTGATCGGTGTCGGACGCAAACAACTCCATCTCCATCCTGCCGTCGGGAAAACAGGCGGTTCCCACGTCTTGCGACAAGCGTTGGATGACCTCGTTGATCGCAGGAGAGCTGATGGGGCACGATTCTACAGGGCAGAGCCGCCGCGAGAGCAATTCAAAATAGCCCGCCTGAAAACCAGCGGCGGTTTTTTCCACGCGGAGGCGGGCGCGGTTGCGGTAGCGCCAGGGTTCTGCGGCCAGCACGTTGATGGGAGCTTCCCAGTGAATCTTGCCGACGCGCTCCAGGCACTCGCGCAAGATTTCCTGCTTCAGCTCGAGCTGGCGCTCATAGCGGATGTGCTGGTAGTGGCAGCCTCCGCAGCGAGCGAAATAGGGGCAGTCGGCGGCGATGCGGTCCTGGCTGGTTGCGAGGAGTTGGAGCAGGCGTCCGCGGCGAACGCCCCGGCGCTGCGCTTCCATCTGCACTGAGGCTCGCTCGCCGGGCAGCACGCCTGCCA
>Ga0155948_1228_pt2 | contig 12558 bp, 11 predicted proteins | sample RifCSPlowO2_02_FD_107602 | JGI IMG/M metagenome (GOLD analysis project Ga0155948, IMG submission 107602) | Acidobacteria bacterium RIFCSPLOWO2_02_FULL_59_13
GGCACTGTTGGGGCATTTGGATCAGGTGGCGCGTGCTCTGGTGGAGGCGGTAAGAAGTCTGGCTTCGCCACAGCAGATCGAGAAACAGACAGCCGAGCGCCGCGCTGCGTGTTCCTCTTTTACGGCACGCCTCCGGGCGGCCCGGTTGACGGCGGCCCGCCGTAGTCAAGGACAGCCAGTACCCTGGCAGCGCTTGATGTTGGAACTAAATGACCTGCTCGACCCAGACGCTGTGATCGTAGAGGAGCTGGGGACAGAGGCCAAAGTTTTGAACTACTTTCCCTTTGCCGACGATGCCAAGTTGAAGATCGGGAGGACGGAAGGACGGGCGCTCGGATGGGGAGTCGGAGCCTCGGCAGGGGTCAAGCTAGCCCTGCCAAACAGGCAAGTTGTTTCTTTGCAAGGAGATGGCGGTTTTCTCTTCGGTCAGACGGATTCTCTGTGGACCATGTCCCGCTACGACATCCCTGTGCTTACAGTAATTTTCAATAATCGTACCTACGAGGAAACGCGATGGCAGATCATGGGCCGCAGGGGACCGGCGGGCCGAGCAAGCCGCGATTATATCTCCTACTTGGGCGATCCGGATGTGGATTTCACGAAGCTGGCGGCAGCATACGGGATTGGCGGGCAGGTCGTAGATAACAGCGATCAGTTGCGCCCGGCCATCCAGCAGGCGATTCGCACTATGCGCGACGGGCGGCCCTATCTGTTGGATGTTCGGGTCCAGACGCTAGGGGTCGGAGCGGAGGTCTCCTGGTACCCGCAGTTCTCCTTGGCCGAACAGCGCGAGCGAAAGGTATAGATTTGTTAAATGACGGACGGGGATGTTGGGGTACAACCCTAACCCGTCAGAAGCGCCCACCGCAGCCAAGCGGCGTTGGCCCCGAACCGACCGCAGGGCAGCATCCCGGACGCTAATTCGTTCTTCAGCACCCCGTGCACGGCTTCGATGGTTCCGGCTTTTTACCGGTGACATTCCAGCAGCTTCGTCGCGGACCACTCGCGCAGGTTGTTAACGACGCCGAAGTGTTCCCGCGCTGCCCTCGGCAAACAATTCTCCCTGTCGTTTGCGAATCCGCACCACCACATACCGCAGAGGCTCCGTGTTTTTGTGCTCGCGCGGCAAGGTCGGCACAAAGGGAACCTCGGCACACTCGCGCAGGACTGCGGGATCGGATTTGCCATACGGTTGCCACTCGGTTTCCGGCACCGCCTCTACGGCTTGGCGCAACGCGGATCGCATCATCTATTCGATCTTTAACCACTTTGCCCCACCATGGAAAAATCGCACCCTCCAGCTTTTCACACAAGCAGCTTGACATCACCCATCATTATTTTTATCTTGACATTGGAAGATTTTCTGGATTAACTTGACAACGACAGGTTATCTGGTTCAGTGACCCTGGGGGTTCTTACAAAAAGCATTTGAACGGCATGTTTGATGGGAGCCGAGCGGTGTTAGTTGATCCGCATAAATCCCGCATAGAGGAATTACCCCAGCATTCGGCAGAACAATTAGAACAATAAGGAGGAGGATCATGTTCACCCTTGGGATGGAAGGCAGCAGGGGTCGCCTTTGTGTGGCCGTGAGTTTGTTGTTTGGGGTGATGGTGGCCGGGGCATCGTCCCTTTTTGGACAAGGGGCCACCGGAACCATCTCGGGCACGATCAAGGACCAAAGCGATGCGGTCCTGCCCGGTGTGGGGATCACGGTTAAAAATGTGGAAACCGGCATTGTGCGCACGAGCGTCACGGGGAGCCATGGGGAATACCGGGTTTCCGCACTGCCGCCCGGCACGTATGAAATCCACGCAGGGCTCGCCGGCTTTCAAACGGGCGTTCGGAGTGGGGTTACGCTGAGCGTCGGTCAGGAGGCCGCCATCAATTTCACTCTGGCGGTGGGAGACGTAGCCGAGTCGGTGACGGTCACGGGGGAAGCGCCGATGATCGACACCGCTTCCGCCACGGTCAGCGGGCTGGTTGATCCCAAGCAAATGCGGGAGATTCCCCTCAACGCCCGGAGCTTTCTGGAGCTGGTCCCCCTACAAGCGGGAGCTATCTTTGCGGAGAACGCGGATAGCAGCGCCACGAAAGGATTCGGGAGGAAACTCTCCATCGTGGGCACCCGCTATACCCAGAACAGCTTCCTGCTGGACGGGGCGCAGATGAATGACGCTGCGGGCGCGGCGGGAAGCGTTGCCGGAACCCTGGCGGGAGTGGAGACGGTGCGCGAGTTCCGCGTGATCACCAACGCCTACGACTCCGAATACGGGCGCCACACCGGGGGAGTGATCAGCGCGGTCACGAAATCGGGAACCAACCAGATCCATGGCTCGGTCTTCGAATTTCTCCGCAACGACAACCTGGACGCCGCCAAGTGGGAGGACAACGCCTTCGGCGGTGGCGAGAAGCCGGAATTCAAGCGCAACCAGTTTGGATTTGCCGTCGGAGGACCGATCCGCCGGGACCGGACCTTCTTCTTTGGAAGTTATGAAGGGCTGCGGGAGAGGCTCGGTCTGACCAGGACCTTCGACGTTCCGGGACTGGAGATGCGCCAGGGAATTGTGCGGGGGCAAAATATCGGTGTAGCTCCCAACGTCAAGCCTTTCCTGGAGTCGTGGCCGATTCCGAATCTGCCGGAACGGGCGGATGGGACGGCGCAGTGGTCCGGGGCCTTTACCCAAGCGACCAACCAGGACTACGGCACCGGACGGGCGGATCACAGTTTCTCGGACTCCGATTCGCTGTTTGGTCGATTCACGATAGACGATTCGGATCGGGCGGACCCACCTGGAAGAAACGGATTCAATACCTGGCAGGGGACAGGCAGTGCCAGCCGTTTTGCCACTCTGGAGGAGATGCATATCTTCTCCCCGGCGCTTCTGAGCCGGACCCATCTCTCTTTCAATCGCACCGACATCAGCATTAATGACGTTGTCACGGAACAATTCACCTTCCCTCAGAAAACCTTCACCAGCTTCACCGATGGCGTAGGCGTCATCACGGTCTCGGGTCTTAAAGCTTGGGGTGGAGGCACCACGAATCCCAAGAGAAACGTCCAGAACAACTACCAGTTCAAGCAAGATTTCTACTACAGCCGCAGCCAGCACTCGTTCAAGTTCGGCGGCCAATTACAGCGGTTTCAGGTCAACCAGCGTTCCGATGCCCGGGGAATGGGCACGTTTGTCTTTTCCAGCATTACGGACTTCCTGAAAAGCAATGTTGCGGAAGCCACGTTCATCCGGCCCGGCTCGGACGTCATTCGCGCCTATCGGCAAAGCCTCTGGGGGTTTTACCTCCAGGATGATATATCGGTGACACCCCAGTTCAAGCTCAATCTGGGCCTCCGGTACGAATTCGTGACCACGCCGACCGAAGCCAACGGGAAGATGGCCAATATTCGCAACGTGACCGAGAGTTACATCAATAACGTGAGCACCGACAAAAACACGGATATTGGCGAGCCTTGGATTCTCAATCCTTCGCTGAAGAATTTCGCTCCGCGAATTGGCTTCGCCTGGGACCTTTTCGGGAGCGGGAGAACCTCCCTGCGCGGCGGGTTCGGTGTGTATCATGACCAGATTCTGCCTCAAACGCTGCTCACCTGGGGAGTGCGACTGCCTCCCTTCTTTGCGAATGCGTTCCTGGAGGGCGCTGAGCTGGCCCGTGCTGGAAACCCCATTGATTTTCCCAATACTTTCTTTACCCAGGCCAATCTCATTGCGGGAGAGGGTCCGGGGGGGAGAAGCCGGGCCGAAGGGTTTCAATGGAACGCGGATCAACCCACGGTGCTGAAATGGAGCCTGGACATTCAGCAGGAGGTGGCTCGCAACCTGGTGGCGGAAATTGGTTATTCCGGCACGCGGGGCATTCATTTGCAGCGAGGGCCGTTGCACCTGAATGCCACCCCCGCCGAAATGCGGGCGCATCCGGACGGAGGGCAAAGAAACTTCATCTTGACGGCCCTGCCATTGCCGAACTCCTCTTGGAATTGGATGCGATGGAGCTTCACCGATTCCACTTCCGACTATCACGCTCTGCGAGTGGTGGTGAACAAGCGGTTCAGCCACGGGTTCCAACTCCAGAGCTCTTACACCTACTCGAAGTCCACCGACGATTCCAGCCGCTGGACCGGAAGCAATGATTTTGGCAACGAGCTGGGTGGCTATCGGGACGCGAAACGGCACGCCCTTTCGGCGTTTGATTTCCGGCACAATTCCGCCACCAACTTCGTGTACGACTTTCCCGGCAACCATCTCACGGGCCCAGCAGGCGTATTGCTCGGCGGCTGGAGCCTGGGCAGCATCCTGCGCTTCAACAGCGGCAGCCCCCTGACCCTCGCGGCCGATCAAGCGCGACCCCGCATCAATAACGCGACCACTCGGGCGGTGAACGTGGAGGGCCCTCTGGTGGATCTGATTCCCGGTGGCAACAACAATCCGGTGGACGCGCGGAATCCCGATCATTACTTCGACGTGACGCAGTTTAGTTTCCCGCTGGTGGTCGCCGGACAGGGGATCTTCCAGGGCAACATTGGGCGCAACACCCTCATCTCGCCGGGAGTCGCCAACATGGATGTTACTCTCACAAAAAACACGGCGATTCGCTGGCTCGGTGAAAGCGGGGGCCTCCAGTTCCGCGCGGAATTCTACAACCTCCTGAACCGTCCGAACTTTGACAATCCGGCCCGCAATCTGTTTAGCCAGAGCGGAGCCCCCCGGTCCAATGCCGGCCAGATTACCGAGACCAGACTCACTTCCCGCGAGCTCCAGTTCGGCGCGAAGGTGATTTTCTAGACCGTTTTCGGAGTTAGTGTATAGAAGTGCAGTTCAGCCCCGCAGGGGCGTTTGATAGTAGCCCAGGACGTAAGTCCTGGGGCAACAAGGAAAAGGAAAACAAGCCCCGCAGGGGCGGCTGAAACTTGCTTCTATATAGCAACCCTGAAAACGGTCTAAGAACCATTTGACTCCTTGCAACCAAGGGGAACGAGCCTGGCTCGTTCCCCTTCCGATTGGATGCTCCCGTGGAGTGCGGTCGTGGGCCAGCCGAGCGCTTCCCAACGGCTGCTTGCAGGGAGCTTTCACGAACAACACAAGAATGCCGCGTTTGCGGGCGGCACTCCAACCGCGTTGTTGAGGGGGAATCTTACATGAAACAAGCAAACCGTCTCCAAAGAAAGTTAGCTGTCGTAGCGCTTCTGTCAGTGCTGACTGCTACGGCTTTCTGGGTGCTTTTGAGTGGCACAGCCGCGGGACCGGAGTTTGCCGCTGCGGCCCAAACCGGCGAGAGGAGGGCTACCGGCTATCCCCAATTGGTTTCTGTGGAGCCGTTGCCGGCAATGGATGGGGAGATGTGCGAGTGGATGCCCGCCAGCGCCAGCGCGAATTTGGTCGCGGCGCTTCGCCAGGAGCGGTCCTCGGCCCGCGCAGCCTCCGGCAGCGCTCCAGATGCCGTCGTGATCGACCGGGCCCCTCTGCGAACGATTCGAGACCCCAACCCGGCCTTCAGCGCTATCGCGATCGAGCCGGAAAGCGGCATGCTGGTGGTGACGGACGAGAATCTATTCCAAGTCCTGGAGTACGACCGGAAGGACAATACTCCGCCCACGGCCCGCATGACGGAACCGAAGCGGGTCATCGGGGGAGCACTGACCAAGGCGGAAATGATGTGCGGGGTCTACATTGATCCCAAGACGCTTGACACCTACATCATCAACAACGACACGCAGGACTGGTTGGTGGTGTTTTCGAAGGAAGCGCAGGGGAATGTGGCGCCGAACCGGGAGTTGGCGGTGCCGCACGGGACCTTTGGCATTGCGGTAGATGAAAGCCGGGCAGAGATGTACCTGACAGTGCAGCATAGCAATGCGGTGGTGGTGTATCGCAAGGGCGCCTCCGGGCAAGAACCTCCTCTGCGCCGGCTGTTCGGGGATGCCACGCAACTGGAAGATCCGCACGGCATTGTCCTGGACACCAAGAACAACCTGCTGTTTGTCAGCAATCATGGCAGTGTGAGCTATCGGGGGCAGGAGGACGGCCCGCGCGATGTCCGCGGGGCTTCCACCGACGAGGCGGAAGAGCGGGCTATGAGAGGCTTTGTGCGAGGCACCGGGAAATTCGATCCTCCCTCGATTACCGTGTATTCCCACGACGCCAAGGGGAATACGAAGCCCTTGCGGATCATTGAAGGCCCCAGGACCCAGTTGAACTGGCCGGCTCAAATCGCCCTGGACGAAGAGAGAGGGGAACTCTACGTCGCCAACGACATGGACCACTCCGTCCTTGTGTTTCGCGCCAGCGACCAGGGCAACGTGGCTCCGATTCGGGTCATCCGGGGCGCCCAGAGCGGCATCCGGAACCCCACGGGAGTGGCTCTGGACCTGAACAATAAGGAGCTTTGGGTGGCGAATATGGGCAACCATTCGGCCACCGTTTACCCCGTCACGGCCAATGGGGACGTCGCGCCTCTGCGGACGATCCGGGGAGGGCCGGTGGACGAAGCGGCCCTGATGATCGGCAATCCGGGAGGGGTCGGCTACGACACCAAGCGGGAAGAGATTCTGGTGCCCAACTGAGTGGCCCACCCGCAGATTGCGACCTTCGCCAGGCTGGCGAACGGGGGACCTCTCCCCAGCCGGATGATTGCCGGGCAAGCCACCAAGTTGAGCCGCACCATGCACGACCTCCGCTACGACGAGGTCAATGATGAGTTTCTGGTAACGAACCCCTTTGCCCAGGCGGTGCTGGTGTTCCGGGGCGGGGCGGATGGCAACGAGGGTCCGATCCGCATCATTCAGGGTTCCAAGACGCATCTGGGCAGTGTCGATCGCCTGGATGTTGATCCCGTCAATGACGAGATCCTTGTGCCCAACGGCGATTCGGTGCTGGTGTTTTCGAGGACGGCCAACGGCAACGTGGCGCCGTTGCGGATGATTCAAGGCTCCAACACGCAGCTCCGCAATGCCACCACGCTGTCGGTCGATCCTGTCCACAACCTCCTCGTCGTCGGGCTGAACAAGTCGGGACGCGTCGTGCAGCAGGCTCCGGATGGAACGATGACCGCCAGGTCTCCAGGCCAGGACGGGGCGTTATTGGTCTACAACCGAACGGACAACGGGAATGTGAAGCCCCGCAACGTGATCCGCGGGCCCCAGTCGGGAATTGTCCGCATCACGCAAATGGCGGTCTATCCGCCCCGGAAGCTGGTCATCGCCACACAGCCCGGCGAAATCTCGGATATGGAACCCGAAAATGCCTTTGTCGGCGTTTGGAGCCTGGACGACAACGGAGATGTCGCGCCGCGATGGAGAATCAACGCAGGCCCCAAAAGCACCATGAAAAAACCGCGCGGGGTGGTTCTGGACCCCAAGCACAAGGAAGTCATCATTGCTGACATGCGCCTCAATGCGGTGCTGACGTTTTATTTTCCGGAGATCTTTTAGCGCGGTTGCACTTTGAGTGTAGACCGCCAGATCCCGCCTTCAGCCATGCCGAAAAAAGCCTCGAAAGACATGGGCTTCCCCGGCCCGTCCCGAGCCGGGGCGGGCAGCCCCTGGGGTAGCTTTCGCTTTTCCCTGTTGCGTCCTTTCGCGCATTTTTGAGACCGGTTCTAAACACAGCGTCACAAAAATCTGCGAGTGGCGCGGGAACTTGGCCTTTATTTATGTAGTCCAAAAGAAATACTTGGAAACTAAACGTCTCACTTCTGATTGGACTGACCCGCATAAAACCCGCCATGGTCAGCACCCGACGAAACCGCCACAAGCCGAAATGGAAAAAATCCCACTCGTCTTCTTCTGACTCCTGACTTCTGTTATGATAGTGGGCACTCCACTGCGGGCGAGAACCTGTTGCCGTATCCGGGAAAACTGATTACGCTGGAAGGCCTTGACGGTTGCGGGAAAAGCACGCAACTGGAACTCCAAGCCCGGCGTCTTCGCAGCTCCGGTTTGCGCGTCACTACCACGCGCGAGCCTGGCGGCACACCCGTGGGACAGCAGATCCGCGATCTGGTGTTGCATTCTACGGCGCAACTGACGCCAGAGGCCGAGTTGGCGCTGCTGTTTGCCGCGCGCGCGCAGCACATCGAGCAGGTGCTTTTACCGGCGCTTCAGGCCGGGGAGATCGTGCTCTGTGACCGCTTCACCGACTCTTCGTTTGCCTACCAGGGTTACGGCCGGGGAATTCCGCTGGAGCAAATCAGAACGCTGGAGGAGCTGTTCTGTCGGGGCGTTCGCCCCGACTTAACCCTGCTTCTGGACCTGGACCCTGCCGCGGGACTAGGGCGGGCGCGCTCCCGCAATCGCTCTGGCCAGTTGGCCACCAGCCGCTTTGAAGAAGAGGAACTGGCATTTTTCCGCCGCGTTCGCGAGGGGTACCACCAAATCGCCCGCCGCGAACCCGAGCGCGTTCAACTGCTGGATGCTTCCGCCAGCATCGCCGTCGTCGAGCAATGTGTGCGGCAGCGAGTGGATGAGTTTCTTGAGCGCGTCCGTTTGGGTCCTTCGCATGGGCTTTGATGATTTTTGCGGCAATTCCAGCGCTGTTGCGTGGCTCCGGCGTTTGCTGGCCTCTGGCCGTCTGCCCCACGCCTTGATTCTGGCGGGGCCGGTCGGCGTGGGGCGCTACAGCCTGGCGCAAATGCTGGCCAAGGCATTGCATTGCCTCGACCGTGAAAAGGAGCGCGAAACCGATTTTTGCGGGCAGTGCAAAAATTGCCGGACCATCGCTCTGGCCGACGACCGCCACGCCGCCCTGGAGTGGGCCGAGCAGGAGAGGGAAAAGCTCACCCGCCGCCCGCGCGAGCTTCCTCTTATCATCCGCCATCATCCCGACGTAGTGGTCTTGCCGCCCAACGGCCCCTTGCGGCTGTTTCAAATCGAGCAGGCCCGCTCCTTGAAGCAGTCCCTGGCTTTTGTCTCTACTTCGGACCGCCGCCAGGTTTTCATCATTCCTGATGCGGAGCGCATGGATGCGCCGGCGGCCAACTCTTTGCTCAAGTCGCTGGAAGAACCTCCGCCCAACGTGCTGCTGTTGCTGACCACGTCGGGCGAGGCGGCGCTGCTTCCTACCATCCGCTCGCGTTGCATGACCATCTGGCTCAACCCGGTTCAACCAGCCGAGGTAATGGACTTCCTGCGAAAGTCTGGGGCGGGCAAGACCGAGCAGGAACGGCAACGGCGCGCGGTGTTTTCCAGAGGCTGCCCCGGCCTGGCCTTGCGCATGGACGTGGAGCATTACCTCAAAGTCCGCGATGCGTTGCTCGACATCCTGCTCGCCGGGGCGGAGCGACGCAACTTTGGCCCTTTGTTTGCAAGCATCCAAAAACTGGTCGCCGAAAAAGAGGGGCTTGAAAATCTGTTGGATGTCCTTTATAGTCTTTTACACGATATCCTGCATATTGAAGCGAAGGCTAACGGGGAGCCGCTCCGCAACGTTGATCGGCCAAAGAGGTTGTGGCAGGTGGCGCGGACCCTGGGTATCGGTGGCGTCCAGCGGGCCGCCGCTCAAATTAGTGAGTTGGAAAGGAACCTGCGCCGCAACGTTTCCAAGCAACTAGCCTTGGAAGCCTTCGCGATCAGCTTGGCATCGGCTCGCGGTCCGCAGTTGGGATCGCAGGGCCGGGGATACCTGTAATGCCGGAGAAGCCGGGCAATTCAGAGCCGCGCACGCCGGCCCTGAGCTTGCCGAAGGGTTAGCAAGCGGACCTGCCTTGCGCCGGGCTTTCTACAGGCTCTGAGGCAGCCCTGAGGCCAAGAAAAGTTGCCCTCGGCAATCCAGAAGGCAGCCAGCAGGATCGCGCAACTTGGGGAGCAGCAACCCAGCGAGCAGTTCTGGTGCTGTTTTTGGGGATAAAACGCATTGCAGAATCAGGCCGCGTGGCCGGCCTATTTAGGTAAGGAGAAGAAAGTGAACCGAAAATTAATACGCCCGTCTTTAACCGAACTCAAGGAACAGGTCAACAACCGGCTGCCGCGCAAGAAACCGACCCCGCCGGAGCAGACCAACGCGGAAAACTTTTACTACATCAAGCAAATGCAGACCAAAACGCCGATGGTGCTGGTGTTGCAGGACGGGGAGCAAATTCACGGCGTCATTGAATGGTACGACCGCAACTGCCTCAAGGTTCACCGCCACAACGAACCGAATCTGTTGATCTACAAACCCAGCATCAAATATCTGTACAAAGAGAACGACCACGGGGATGGCGCTTAGACTCCGGCGGCGCAACAGCAACCTTTTGTTCGATTTCGGGTTCATATGTAGTGAAGCTGTCGTTTTTCGGGCGGCTGCCGGACGGACAGGAGGTAAACATGGAAATACGAACCAGCCAGGGAACCGTGGTGCCAATCACCAATGTGCTGATGTTGCTGGTGTTAATGGTCATCACAGGACTGCTCATTTCGATCTATTTTCAACAGCGCAGCATCATGAACCAGCAGCAGGTGCTGGCGGCGGCTCCGGAACCGGTCCCATCTCCTGTTATGCCTGCGGTTGCGCCGCCGACGCCACTGGCGGCAGCGCCGATTCGCAGGGCAGCTCCAGCGGCCACTCGCAATTATACGCCAGCGCAGTTGTCGCCCGCGCCTGCGGTGGCTCCGGCTCTGGTTGCGGTGGCAACGCCAACTCCGGTTTATGCGGCTCCCGCCTATGTACCGACAGCGCCCGCTCCGACGCCCGGTCCCGCGTATACGCCTTCTCCCGCTACCTATCCTGACCCTTTGGACCGGCAACAACGGCGCGTTGACGTGACCATTCCGTCGGGAACGGTCTTGGCCGTGCGGCTGATCGATACGTTAAATTCCGACGACCTCCGCGCTGGCGACCGCTTCCGCGCCACTCTCGATGCTCCGATCCATGCTGACGGAATGGCAGTTGCCGCCGCCGGAAGCACCGTCGAAGGCCGCGTCGTTGATGCGCAGCAGGCTGGCCGCGTGAGCGGCGTAGCGGAGTTGCGCGTGGAGCTGGATCGCCTGATGCTCAGCAACGGCCAGACTGTTACGTTGCTCACGGACACGGTTACTGAGTTTGGTGAAACGTCCAAGAAAGCGGATGTCGCCAAGGTTGGTGCTGGCACCGCCATTGGAGCGGTACTGGGAGCCATCGGCGGCGGAGGCAAAGGCGCAGCAATTGGTGCCGCCAGCGGTGCTGGAGCAGGCACAGCGGGAGTGCTGCTGACGCGAGGCCGACCCGTTATCCTTACTCCCGAAACGCGCCTCTCGTTCCAACTGCGCTCGCCGGTTAGCGTTAACTCTGTTGCTGGCTTCGACCCTGATTACAGATATGCAGGGCCGTCCGGCGCCAATCTGCCGGCCGACATAGATCGCCAGCGGCCGATTCTGCGCCGCCGCTGAATCGAAATCAGACTCTTTGGGGCAGGCAGCAATGCCTGCCTAACTTTGCGCCCACAACATATACTACAACGCCATAAACGAATGCCAGACAGGGCTTGATCCGCTCAACCAGCACGCGCTCATCGTTGCCGTGCATCCGGCCTTCCGTCATCGTCCATGCGCAGGGTGACGACGCCGTAAGCCTGCACGCCATGCTTTCGTCCGTCGTGCTCTTCAACTACGACTAGCCTAGGACGTACTTCTTCGATTCCGCTAGCGCCTGTGACCTTCACAATCAAAGAGCAGTAATCTTCCGCCTTCAAATCCCCAGCAAAGCAGCCCAGGCACACACAGCACATCAGGATTTTGTTGAGTCTTTTCATGGGAACGAATCCTCCCGGATATCCCTGCGGTAAGCCGCCGAACTGTTGTCAGCGTCTGCGCAAGTGCTCCAGCCGCCACCTTCTCCGCTGGCCCGCTTCCCGATACCGCCGTTTCTCTTGCGAACTCTCCGCAATGACCTGGGGTACCGGCTTGGGTCTACCGGAATCGTCAATCGCCACGAACGTCAGGTAGGCAGAACTGGTGTGCTGTCTGCGGCTTGTCAATAATTCTTCACGGAAAACTTTCACTCCCACTTCCAGCGAGGAAGTAAACGCGCGGTTCACCGAGGCCTTCAAAACAATCAAATCCCCCACCCGGATCGGGCATCGGAAGTCCATGTGGTCCACCGAAGCCGTCACGACGTAGCTGCCGCAGTGGCGGTGCGCCGCAATCCCTCCCGCCATATCCACCAGGTGCATTACCGTTCCGCCCAGAACCGTTCCCATCGGATTGGTGTCGTTCGGCAACACCACTTGCACCATCTCCGATTGCGACTCGCGAACGACCTTGGGCGGAGGCAGCTTTTTCTTTGGCATCGGCACCTCGGTTTATAGAGTGTCTGTTATCATAAGCCGAGGGCCGTAGTCGCAGCAAGCTGTCGCTCCTCGAGTTCAGGTTCAGGAGGCGTTGTTTTGGGCGCTACCCGGTTGGACCTGTTGGCGGAACGAGTCCAGAAAAACCCTAAAGATTTGCTGGCCCGCTACGGCCTCGCGATGGAGTACGCCCAGCAGGGTGACCACGACCAGGCCTTGGAAAATTTCCGCTTCCTTTTGGAAGCCAATCCCGATTACGTGGCGGCTTACTATCAGGCTGGCCGCCTGCTCCAAAAAATGGGTCAG
>Ga0155948_1265_pt2 | contig 12542 bp, 9 predicted proteins | sample RifCSPlowO2_02_FD_107602 | JGI IMG/M metagenome (GOLD analysis project Ga0155948, IMG submission 107602) | Acidobacteria bacterium RIFCSPLOWO2_02_FULL_59_13
AACAACCGGCAGTTTTGTGAGGGAGCCAATCCATGCAATCGTCTCCCAGTTGATGGCAGGATCGAGGATGCTGTAGTTGCCTCCGCCCTCGAAGTGCCCCATCTTGGCAACCGCGGTCCCGAGAGCCGCCAAGTTGGCGCGCTCCATGCCGGGCGGGAGGTGAAACCCGGTCCGGCGCTCGCGATCGCGCATTCCCAGGATCGGCGTGTCCACCGTAACGCACAGGACACGGTAGCCTGCGCCCTCGGCACGCTGCATGAGATCTTTAGTAAATCCATGGTCCGGATGGACATAAAGCTGGAACCAGAGCGACGCTTGGGCTGCGCTCGCGATCTCTTCCAGGGCGACCGTCGCGAACGTGCTGACGACGAACCGGGCACCAGCTGCGCCCGCAGCGCGCGCGGCGGCCAGCTCGCCATCCGGGTGGAAGAGCTTCTGGTACGCGCACGGCGCGAGCAGGATCGGGTAGTCCAGTCGCTCGCCGAAGAGTTCCAGGCTCGTATCAATCTTGCTCGCGTCAGCGAGGACACGCGGGAGCAGCCGCAGCTCGTCGAAGCACTCGCGGTTGCGTCGCAGCGTGATCTCATCGCCCGCCCCGGATGAGATGTACTCAATCGCCAAACGGGAAAGTCGCTGCCGGGCCAGAGCCTCAAAGTCGAACAGGTTGATGAGCGGCCCGTTGTCGCCGGACTCTTTTTTCGAAGGGTCGGATGCGTCTTCGCTCTCTCGGCCCTCTTGGCCCCCTTGTGCGCGAAGGGCGGCAATGGCGGGAAGCCATCCGGCTAGCGTCTCCAGAATTGTTGCAGCGTCCATGGCAGTGAGATTTTACACGGTCCTCGTTCTGGGTCAAGCAAGAAAGTACACCGCGCAGCAGAATTATCCCCCAGGAATCATCCACGGAAAGACCCGGGCCTGTAGGAGGACGAGCAAACCAACCAAGGCCGCGAGGGCGATGCTGTGGAAAAAGACGTAGCGAAGAATTTCGCCCTCCTGCCCCTGCTGGCCGGTGGCAACACCGGCGACGACGATGCTCTGGGCATCAATCATCTTGCCCATGACGCCTCCCGAGCTGTTGGAAGCGGCGGCCAGAAGCGGCGAGACGCCAAGTTGTTGCGCCGTAATTTGCTGGAGGTTTCCGAAGAGAACGTTCGAGGAAGTGTCGCTGCCGGTCAGCGCGACCCCAAGCCAGCCGAGCATCGGCGAAAAGAACGGGAACAAAAACCCGGTCTCGGCAAAGGCGAGACCCATCGTGGCGTCCAGTCCGCCGTAGCGCGTAGTGAAACCGAGCGCGAGCATCGCGGCGATGGTGAGCAGGGAAAAGCGCACGCGGTGGAGCGTTCGTAAGAAGATCCGAAACAGCGCCACCGGACCCAGGCCGAGCAGCAGCCCGGAGACAATTCCCGAGAGCAGCAAACTGGTCCCGGTGGCCGAAAGCCAGTTCAGCGTAAAGACGGCATCTTCGGCCCTCACAGCAGAGACGACGGGAGGCCCGCGCAGAACCCCCTTGTCAAGATATGGGACCGCAAACGTGGTGATCGAAAGACTGTTGAGCCACAGCTTGACCTGCGGCAGACCCCACAGAAAAACGAGCAGCGAAAGGATCAACCACGGCATCCAGGCCCGCAACGCATCCCGGCGGGAAACCGGAGCAGTCAGCGGCACGAAATCTGAGCCGCGACCCTCGGGGAGCGATCTCCGAGGTGTTTCCACCCAGTTCACTGACCGATCCGCCGTGAGGGCCGGGGAGGGGTTGCCGGGAGGATCGTCGTTTGCTTCACCGGGGAATCGCCACATTGTGGGAGGCTGCCAGAACCGCAGAAAGATGACCAGGGAAAAGATCGAAACCAAGGCAGCGACGATGTCCACCAGAGTCGGGCCGTAGAAGTTGCTCACGACGAACTGGGGGACGGCAAAGGTTATCCCCGCCACCAAGCAGGCCGGCCATACTTCCTTCATGGCACGCCAGCCCGCCATCGCCCAGATCAGCCAAAAGGGAACGAGGAGGGAAAAGAACGGAAGCTGGCGGCCGACCATGGCGCTCAAATCCTGGAGCGGGAGGCCGGTGACGCCGGCGAGCGCGATAATCGGCGTGCCGAGGGCGCCGTAGGCGACCGGAGCCGTGTTGCCGATCAGCGCCAGACCTGCGGCGGGCAGCGGCTTGAACCCGAGGCCGATCAGCATGGCCGCGCAAATGGCCACGGGCGTGCCAAACCCGGCGGCTCCTTCGATAAACGCTCCGAAGCTGAACGCGATGAGCAGGGTCTGGATGCGCCGGTCGGTGGCGAGCCGGGCGATGGTCCGGCGAAGAACTTCAAACTGCCGCGTCTCGACCGTGATGTCGTACACAAAGATGGCCGAGAGCACGATCCACCCGATGGGAAAGAGGCCGTATGCGGCGCCATAACCCGTTGCTGCCAGAGCGAGCGACGGCGGCATGCCATAGACGAACAAAGCAATGAGGAGGGAGGCGGCAAGCCCGGCCAGAGCAGCAGAGTGCGCCCGCACCCGGAAAAATCCGAGCAGGCCTAAGAGCACAATCACCGGAAGAGCGGCGACCAGCGCTGAGAGCCACAGCGGACCGAGCGGGGTATAAATTTGCGTCCAAGGCATTGCGATCAGCGCCTTGACCTAGTGTCCTGAGTTGCAAGAAATATGAATAAATACGACCAGTTCAAACACCATGCAGGTATTGAAACAGGCATCTTATTAATATTGGAGAACTCCAAACTGACCTCAAATTGTTAAATGTTCTTCTGACCCAGATCCCTAGTGTCCTGCGTCTAACGCTTCTTTACAATGCTTGATTTTCTGCAAGGTCGTCGAGGCTGTCGCCGTCCAGATAAACGGACGCGGGTTTTGGTTGTTGTGGCGAACATACTGGTGGATGGCGCGGGACAGTTCGGTAAAGTTTCGAAACGTTCCACGCCGGATGCGCTTGCGGGTAAGTTCGGCAAATCACCGCTCGGCCAAGTTCAGCCAGGAGGCCCCGGTCGGGGTACAGTGCAGGTGGTAGCGCGGGTGAGCCGAACGCGGATTCAAGTTTTCGACCCGGTAAAGGTTCTGCAAAGTATGAATATCGAGTTGCACGGGCGCTGCGGCGTCCGGTTCGATTCCAGCGAGTGCAGCGTAAATAAACGCGCTGCCGCGCGACGCGTTGGATCGCAGCAGGCATCGCTTCATCATAAAGGCGCGCGCGGCGGCTGTCGAGGAGGAGAGCAATAATGCGTGGCTCAGGCGGGGTAGTTGGAGGTTACAAGAGCCCCGGGAGGTTCCCGGAGGCCGAAGGAAATGAGGGGTATCCGTTGGGATGCGCTGCGGGTGACTGGAGAGCCATCACGCACCCCCGGGTGCAGCGAGCTGCTATCATCGGCTCCTGCGGAAACCAGAGAAGCTTTTCCCCGCCGAATCGGACGTTCTGTTTGAGATGGACCCGGAACCGGCCCTAATTCTGGCCGAGCAATTCCGCGACGGCAATGTCGCGCCGATGCAAGCGCCGTTGCGGGTTGCCCCGGCTGCGTTTGCGGCCCTGCCCTCGACAGTGAAGGAGTTCTATGATCGCGGGGATTCGGCCTGCCACGAACAGGAGTTGCTGAAGTGGCTGCGGAATGAGCAGCGAGAAGACAGTCCGGCTGGATTGATTGGCTTTGCGATCAGTGCGCGGATGAGCCCAGCGTTGCCCAAGCCGTAGAGGCGGTGCCGGAAGCTAGGGACGAAGATCGTGGGAGCCAGTTCGCCGCAGGCCAAGGGTCTTGCGCTAGAGATTCGCAAGAAGGCGACGCGGCCCGCCACCAATCATCCGTGGAAGAAGTGGAGACCATCCTGGCAACGGCGCTAAGCAACCGGGTCCGCAGTCCGCGCTGCGCTGTAGGAGCTCCGGGAAAGTCGGAACTACATCGGCTTCCCCTCCGCCCCAACAGCGCAGCCTCCCTTCTTCATCAAAACGTGACATTTCTAAAGAGTCTTGACACAAACGAAAGAAATAATTGACGAAAGCAGTGTCTTCGGATTATGATGAGGTTGCGTTTGGTGCTTGTATTTCTTGTCTGAAGTGATTGAAAGGGATTACGAGGCTCTCCTACGTAATCCCTTTCGCCTTTTAGGCTGAGATTGCAAAATGCCAGACAGCGAGTACAAAAGAAAAATGAGGTGTTTGTAATGAAGGAAAAAGGAACTGTAAAGTGGTTCAACGACTCCAAGGGTTATGGATTCATCGAGCGCGAATCGGGCGGCGATGTGTTTGTCCATTTTTCGGCGATCGTCGGCGAGGGCCATCGCAGCCTGGCCGAAGGCGCATCCGTCGAGTTTATCGTGAAGACGGGACCCAAAGGTTTGCAGGCCGAGGAAGTGTCACTCACCTAACTTGATCTGAAGCCACCAAACATATGCGAAGCCGGGAGCTGGGCTCCCGGCTTCGCTTCTATCAAAACCAACCCCACACTTACAACTGAACCAGCAAAAGCAGATCCTTCGCTTCGCTCAGGATGACAGCGTAAGGGGATACGGGTTACGACTGTGTTGAAACGATTTCATTGCCTCGCGGAACAGAGCGCGAAGGTGGTGTCTACTGGCCCATCAGGGAACGGCCAGATCGGGCATCGGCTTGGCTTGAAACAAGCGCCGGCAAGGCTTGGCCAGCCAGCGTGCCCAGCGATTGGCGCTTTTGCGGCGGGCACTGTCGGTGGCAATGCCGGTATTGGCGTACATCTGACGGTAGAGTTTGGAGATGAAGAGGAACCCCAGCCGAGCCTTGAGCGACTTGACGCAAGCAGAGCGTTGCCATATTTCGGAAAAGCTATAGAAATCGTCCCAAACTTTCTGCGTGCCCCTGCGGATTTCGTCGGGAGTCATGGTGGGATGAGGATGGTAGAGCTTGGGGCGCAGGTGGCCCGGAATGAGCCAGTAGCGCGTTACGGGAACACCCTCAATTTTCTCCGCGCGCTCTCCCAGGCTCTTTTCCCAGCGTTCAAAGTCCACCGTGCCGGGGAATGGCGTCATGGTCACAAATTGAGCAAAGGTCAGTTCAGCCTGCTTGGCCAGAGCAGCCGTGGCATCGAAGGTGTCCTGACGGTCTGTCGCCAGACCGAAGATAAACGATCCCAGCACATGCACGCCGTGCCGCTTGAAGGTGCGCAGGCGTTCCGCGAGGCTCTCCCCGGAGGAATTGAAATCCTTGTAGACCGACTTCAGGCCCTCTTCGGTGACCGATTCGACGCCGACTAGCGCCCCCCGGATGCGGGCTTTCTGCATGGCATCCAAAAACTGCGGGTCTTCGGCGGCCTCCATGGTGATCTGCGTAAAAAAGATCATGTCGGAGGGGAGCCGGGAGAGGCGTTCCATGAATTCAAAACGCTCGGCGCGAAGGGCCTGCAATTCCGCCAGCCGTGGACCGTTATTCTGACGCCGAGCCATCTCCAGGTCGGTCAGCGTGACCGGATAGAAGTTGTCGTCAGCCAGCGCGATGAAGCGATATCCCAGCCGACGCAGCTGAACAATTTCCTCGATCACGGGGTCGGTGGGGCGCTGGCGCGGTTTTTGGCCGTCGGTGCGCCAGACCGAGCAAAACGAACAGTGCTTAGGACAGCCACGGACCGTTTGCACGGAAGCCCACATGTACCTCTTGGGAGGAGCCAGGTCCCAGCGAGCCGGTAGGAACCGGTCGGCTGCAAGGCGGCTGCCGTTGTAAATTCGCTGCGGTTTACCGTTGGCGCAATCGCTTAGAACATCGCCCCAAACAACGTCGCCATCGCCCTGGACCACGGCATGTGCGGCGCCCAGTTGGTGCGCTTCGTCGGGATAGAGCGTGGCGTGGATGCCGCCGTAAACCACCCAGGCTCCGCGCTCGCGGCTGAGCCGCCCGACCTCGAGACCGCGAAGAGCGTTGGCGGTATGGATGCCGATCCCGACCACATCGCCCGGCTGAACTAGGCCGGGATCAAAAGGTTCCAGGGTCTCGTCGGTAATGAGCGGGTCGCCGTATTGAGACGGGGTGGCGGCTGCCAGCACGTACAGCCAGCGGGGGGTGATGACGCCGATTCCAAAAGATACATCGCTGGGATTGACCAGGTGAACGCGCACGAATCCACACCTCCTCTGGTGTTGCATAACAAGCGCTCACTCTGATGAGAAAGCGAAAATCATTCCCATCAGTACGAACGCTGGGGGAATTGTACCAGACTCCCATAAAGTATTGAAAAAAATCAGGTCGAGTCCCGAAAAGACGACGGATACAGAAAGCCGGGTACGGGCCGAGGCAGACAATGGACCTCCGGGGCAGAAGCCCGCCCCGGTTCGTGACGGGCCTGGGCCTGCCCACTGGAACGAGCAGCATCCTGCAAACCCCACCTGGTTCACACCAACGGGGAACGGGTCTAGCAAATTCCTCGCATCGCTTGAACTTCAGTGCGTCGCTGACGGGCCGCGGCTTTCCATCGGGATCATGATGTGCGCGTAGGGAGTGTTCGCCCACATGATCCAGGGGCCGCCATTCCTATGATCGGTTGTGATGGACTTGAGCAGATCGCGGTTCGGAACCAACATCATCAGGTGGGGCCCAACATGGGTAACCCAGTCTTCCGGTCCGGTTTGCTTGGTGGCAAAGGGATCGCTGTTGCTGACGGGGGAATCTCCCATGAGCATGTAGGCGAAGCCGATCTCGCTATAGGTCGGCGCCGTCTTGTTCACGTACGCACGCAGGAAGTTCATCCAGGGCTCGGTCACACACCACGGATCAGCGCCCGGAGTGTCTTGGCGGTCAGGGAGGCAAGTCCATCCGTTGGTCCCCTTGCGGACCACCTTGAAGTCCCAGTCCATGATGGTGGCATTGGCCGAGACAGAGGACGGCGCGGCACTCATGGCGCTTTTAATCAGGTCATCTTGCGCCCAAACTTTTGTCCCCGCCGCGAGTGTGACAAACAACAACACCGTGATAAACAGACGCATAGCATCCTCCATGTAAAGTTTTACCCGAAGGTCATTGGGTCGGAAAGACCCAGCGCGCCAAGCGCGCCCCCGCCATCGGGTGTTTTCATTAAAGACATTTTACCGCAGGGCAAGGCAAATAGCATCTCTACACAACGAGATTCGAAAGTAATTGGAAGTCACGTTTCTCCCCGACTTTGGATCGGGGGATTGAGGACGGGCCAGTTTAGAGGGAACTACTTGGGAGAGCAACGGCAAGGACCCTTGGCGGACTCGGGGGCATTTCCGACCCTCGGTCCGCGGGCCAGGCGGTAGCGCCGGTCCAAAGATGGCGGGCCGTCCGATTCGACCTGTCCCCAGTTGACCAGTTCCATCAAGTGAGCCAGCACGGACTGTGCCGCCGCCCCGCGCAGTCCGGGCGAGAGTCCGACGTAGACGGCCTTTACAATTTCAGGAATCGTTGCATCCCCGGCATGAAGCTGCTCAAGGATCGCTGCGCGCCGTTCGAGCCGATGTTCGATAAAGGCTCGGACATGGGACTTGGGATCAGGGATGGGGGGGCCGTGCGCCGGCAGATAGATGGCGTCGTCGCGGTCGTGCAGCTTTTCCAGCGAGCGCAGATACGCTCCCATGTTTCCGTCCGGCGGTATGATGACGCTGGTGGACCAGCCCATCACATGGTCACCGGAAAACAGCACGCGCTCCCCGGCCAGCGAAAAGCCCAGTGAAAAGCAAAGATGGTCGGAGGCATGTCCCGGCGTGTGGACTGCCGTAAGATGCCAGCCGGGTCCTTCCAGCACGTCGCCGTCGCGCAGCGCATGGTCCGGGATGAAGCCGAAGTCCGGGCGTTCCGCGCCAAGCATGTCGCGCTTGCTGGCATCGGGTCCGAAGGCATAGGTTCGCGCCCCGGTCGCATGCTGAATCTCCGCCGCCGCCGGCCAATGGTCCACATGGCTGTGCGTAATCAGAATGGCGTCAATTGTCTCGCCACGCAGGGCATGAAGAACCGCTTGGACGTGGCTGGAAAGCGCAGGCCCCGGATCAATTAAAGCCACTCTCCCATGTCCGATGATATAAGTCGCCGTGCCGGGACCGGTGAAGGAGCCTGGATTGCGGGCCACAATCCGCCGGATGAGCGGCGAAACGGCTTCGACAACGGCGTATTCGAACGTGAAATCACGGTAGAAGCGGATGTTTACCATAGTTGTTGCTCGCCACAGTGGAAGACTTCACGACTCCCCAACTCCAATTAGGATTGCATCCCAACCGCAGAAAAGCAACCCCATCAAAGCGGGGTTCCTCCCATCCCCCGCTCGGTTTCCCCAAAATGCAGGCCTACGTTTTGGCCGTAGGTCTACTAAGTGAAACGACAATTGAAACTGAAACCACCGCTGACAATCTTGGACGCGATGGCCGTGACCCTTTGAACTTTGGGCGCCAATGGTTCAAGGGCAAAACCTGGACTGCCGGGCGCGTGCTATAATCCGGTGGCACCATAGTGTTACTGCCGGGATAGGGCTGCCACTTCCGCAACCTAAGCCAGGTAATCTTTGCGAATCATATTGTCGCCAGAGATCGTTCATGGGTAAATGGGAAGAGAAAGCGGACACAACCGTTGCTTCTCCCATCGCGCAACCCTGGATGTCGAGGTTGTGGTCAGGGATCTTCCTGGCGTTTTTTTTGGTCTTCTGCGTGGCTGTGGTCTTCGTGCTCTACGAGCAAGGTGCCCTCGCCGTATTGGCGATTGCTTTGCTGGTCGCCGGTGCGATCGGCGCACTGTGCAAGCCGGTGACGGGGTATCCGTCCGCGAAACGAGTTTCGCGGAATTGTCTGCATAGCTTCTGGGGGCCGGCGCTCTTGATCCTGATCGTCGCCGCCGGAGTATGCCTTCCCACGTTTTCCATCTATTTCCTTGCCGATGACTTCGGCCACCTTCACCTCTTCCAGCAAGCATCCTTCGGCGATTTTTTGCGGCTCTTTTCCACCGATCTGTCCCAGAACATTTGGGGCCGTTCCTACCAGGAACTACGGCCCTTGTACGGCCTTTCTTTCATTCTGGGCTATCGCATCTCCGGCCTTTACCCCGAAGGGTATCATCTGCTCAACTTTGCCCAACACATCGCATGTTCCTGGCTGGTCTTCCGCATTGCCAGGGAGGTCACCGGCTGTGAATGCTGGAAAGCCGCCTTTGCCGGGTTGTTGTTCGCTGTCTTCCCCCTGCACGCGGAAAATGTTTCCTGGATCAGTGGGGGTTTCTCGACTATCTCTCCTACCATGTTCTATCTGGCGGCCTTCCTGGGGTTTGTCCTTTTCCGCCACACTTACTCCCTTAAGTACTACGCCTTAGCTGTGGGAGCTTTCCTAGCCGGTTTGCTCAGCAAGGAGATTGTGGTCACTTTTCCTGCGATGATGCTTTCCTACGATCTGTTTCGGAAACTGACCGGCGAGGAACTCCAGCCCCCCCACCGGAAGTCTGAGCACCCATCCAAGGTGGCAGTTTGTTTGCTTCCTTACCTCCCGTTCGTTGTTTTGCTGATCGCGTATTTTGGGGTGCGATGGATGATATTTCAAAGCGCCCTTAAAGAAGATGAATGGGGCGCCAGCATTCCCCATGCCCTTTCCAGCTGGCCAGCTTTTCTCTACCGCCTGGGACGCCTCTGGATGAGGTTTCAAGACCTGCATCTCACAACTCTGCGGATCCTCCTGTACGGTTATTCGCCTTGGGGCTTCGGCATTGCTTTTGGCCTTCTATTGGGGTGGGCTTTTTTCCTGTGGCGCAACCGAACCCGTTCGGTCCGGCTCATGGCGTTAGCTCTTTACTTCGGCCTGGTCTGGTACGTGATTTCGGGAGCACCCCACGTCGTCACCGGACCGGATGTCCGCTACCTGTACCTTCCCCTGGCAGGATTGTGCATTACTCTGGCCGTCTTGCTCATCCCGCCGGCAGCCATGTCGCGCAAAGAAACGCGGTGCCTTGCCTGGCTCGGCGCGGCATTCTTAGTCACTCTTTCCGGCTTCCGGCTGTGGACATTGAACCAGCCTTGGGTAGAGGCAGGCGCGATCTCAGTAAAACTGCTGGCGCAATTCCCGTCTCTCGTCTCGCGTTTGCCACCCGGCAGCGTCGTCCTAACGTCCCTCCCAGCGGATATAGAACCAGCCTTCTGGGAACAACAACCTTCCGGCTGGAATTGGAGGAGGCAATTGGACCATGCCCATATATGGATCTGGTCCCTTCCCTTTGTCCTCCAGGAACCCTTTCAGAAGCAGGATTTTTCTTCCCGCGTTCGGATCCTGGAAGAGCCCCTGCTGTCCTACCGCACGACGGAGCAATGGTGGGAGAAAGCCAGGGGAGTTTTGGATACTGCCGTTTCAGGCGATCCTCAGGAAGAGGTCGAACTGTACCTCATGAGGTGGGATGAGAGGAGCCAAACCGTCCAGACGATGGAGCGCGCCGTTTCTCGAGGATTTCTCCGAGATTTCGTCGAAGAAATTCTGCAACACCCGCTCGAGTCTTCCCAGCCCACCGACTATGCGACCCGAGTTCAACTCGTAAGAGGTCTCAGAGACTTGATCTCGAAAGGTTCTTCGCCTTCCACTCCAGAGCGTTCCGGCGCTCGCTAAGGCATTTTCACTGTTGCTATATTGCGTCTGGGGCAGCCCTGACGAGCGCTCGCCTCGCCGTGGGCTTTTCTGGATGCCAAACGGTACGGCCCCCCGGCGAAAAAACAATTCGCCGTGGCTTGTAACGACCAGGCCCTCTTATACCAGATTTGTGGAAATGCCTTAGCCCTTTTCATACCGGATCCCTCATTGCCAGCTACTGGTCCATTTTGGTCAGGGCGATCCCGCAATGGCGGGCGCGGCGTTCCTTGCGACTGAGCTTGGCGGGTGTGGCCGCGCATAGCGGGGCAAGAAGGTCAACGCAACGATCAAAACGAACTGCCATCACACCCCCAAACGCCTCTGGTGTCCGAGCTCGAGCCGATAAAGGGAGGTTGACACATGATTCCGGGCAAAGGTAAATTTGAAATCGAATAGATGATTGTGGAACCAAGCCACTCAACCGCGAGAGCCCGAACGCGGAGTCGTCGAGATGATGAAGAAGTGCAGTATCCATGACCAGGGCCATTTTGTTTCTGCATGAGGAAGACGACGACATCAGAGATGGGAATTCCCGTGTGTGGAGGAATTTCCAAAACCCTTCAAATCCCCACGGAAGACCATCGAACTCATGTCCAATAGGAACGGGGTTGTCTTGCTGATTGGCTCCACCGGGTACGTAGGTGGACGGTTGCTCAAGGCTCTGGAAGGGGCCGGGTGGCCGGTACGCTGCCTGGCCCGCCAGCCGGAATTTCTGAGACCCCGAGTTGCGAAGACGACGGAAATCGTAAAGGGCGACCTGCTAGACCCGCAGTCTCTGCAAGCGGCCCTGGAAGGGGTTGATACGGCGTACTACCTGATGCACTCGATGTCTTCCGGCGAGTCGTTCGAGATAGCAGACCGCCGGGCCGCCACCGGGTTTGCAGAGGCAGCACGGAGAACAGGTCTGCGGCGTATCATTTACCTCGGCGGGTTTGGAAGTGGCGGCAAACGGTCAAGCCCCTTGGCGAGCCGTACAGAGGTCGGGGGCATCCTCCGCGAGTCGGGAGTGCCCACCATCGAGTTGCGCGCCTCGATCATAATTGGGTCGGGCAGCCTGTCGTTTGAGATGATCCGGGCGCTGGTGGACAAGTTGCCGGTCATGATCACCCCTCGTTGGGTCAACACGCGAACCCAAGCCACTGCGATCGAGGACGTCATTGCGTACCTGCTGGCGGCACTGGAAGTGCAGGGGACCAGTAACGGAGTGTTCGAGATCGGCGGAGCGGATCAGACTTCTTACAGCGACATTATGAAGGAGTACGCGCGCCAGAAAGGATTGAAGAGGATCATGATCCCGGTCCCGGTGCTCGCCCCGTGGCTTTCCTGCCTCTGGCTCGGGATGGTCACTCCGATTTATGCCCGAGTTGGCCGGAAGTTGATTGAGGATCTTCGGAACGAGACGGTTGTGAGCGAGGGTTCGGCGCCAGAAGTGTTGGGGGTAAAACCCCGTGGATTCCGCGAGGCCATCGAGCGTGCTCTCAAGAACGAAGATCAAGAATTCGCGCAGACGCGCTGGTCGGACGCGCTTTCCTCGAAGGGAGCAGCTTCCCGTATGGGTGGCGGGAGGTTCGGCTCCCGCCTGGTAGATTCCCGTTCGGCGCTTATCCACTATCCGCCCGCGGTAGTATTCCGGCCCATTCAGCGAATTGGCGGCACGACCGGCTGGTACTACGCCGATTGGCTCTGGAACCTACGAGGCTTTCTTGACCTGCTGCTGGGAGGAGTCGGCATGCGGCGGGGACGACGGCACCGCGAACTGCTGTCTGTGGGTGAAACGGTGGACTGCTGGAGAGTGGAGGCAATTGAGCCGAATCGCCTTTTGCGGTTATTCGCCGAGATGAAAATGCCGGGCCGAGCCTGGTTGCAGTTTGAAATCGAACCAGATGAATTAGGCTCGATCATCCGACAAACCGCCATCTTCGACCCGGTGGGGGTGCTCGGTCTTCTCTACTGGTACTCGGTCTATCCTTTGCACCAGTTCC
>Ga0155948_1130_pt1 | contig 12336 bp, 11 predicted proteins | sample RifCSPlowO2_02_FD_107602 | JGI IMG/M metagenome (GOLD analysis project Ga0155948, IMG submission 107602) | Acidobacteria bacterium RIFCSPLOWO2_02_FULL_59_13
AAAGGGTAACATAGGCATTTTGTCGAACGACGAATCAATAAGTTACGAGCGAACATTGATGCAAAAAACCCCTAAAGTTACTACTTTGGTTCCTTTTTCAGCAGCCTGTAAAGCCGTTTGCTTCTACGGCGGTTACGGCATGGCTGAAGCCATGCCCTGACGGTCTACACTAAAAGTAAAAACGCTCTGGTGGCGTGCAAAGCATCAAGATCGGACGGCGGCCAGCCCTCGCAGCGATGGCGCGCGGCGGGAATAAATGGAGTCGCGCTCCATCGGAACAAAGCCTGCCAAGGCGATGTTTTCCCGCAGGTCTTCCTCTTCAGCCAAAAGGCTGTCGGGCGAGCCGGCAATGACGTTTTCTTCCAGGACCACGCTGCCCGCATCGTTGGCTCCAAAATGGAGCGCGCGGCGGCCAGTTGCCAACCCCACCGTCAGCCACGAAGCCTGCAAGTTTTCAATATTGTCCAGGTACACGCGGGCCAGGGCCTGCATAGCCAGGTACTCTTTGTCCGATGGCTCCTCCTGCGGCAAGATGGAGGGCCGCTGCCGCCCGGTCTGATACGGCCACACAATCACTGCCACAAAGCCTCCCGTTTCTTCTTGCAGTTGGCGCAGCCGCTCCAGATGGTTGAGGCGATGCTCCAAAGTCTCTCCAAAGCCGAAGACCATCGTAGCCGTGGTGGGCAGCCCCAGCCGGTGCGCCGTGCGATGGACTTGCAGCCATTGGTCCGTCTTCAACTTCAGGGGGCTAATGCGGTTCCTGATTTCATCATCCAGAATTTCCGCGCCCGCCCCGGGTATGGAATCCAGCCCGGCATCGCGCAGCCGCGCAATAGCTTCTGTGAGAGAAATGCCGGAGACTTCAGCCAGGTTCAATATTTCCGAAGCGGAAAAACAGTGGCAGTGGATGCGGAAACGTCGTTTGATCGTGCGCAGCAAGGACTCGTAGTACTCAATTTTCAGTTCCGGGTGATCGCCGCCTTGGAGAAGTATCCCGGTTGCGCCCCAGCCAATGGCCTCGGCAATCTTGTCCAGAATTTCCGCGTCGGAGAGGACATAGCCTTCTGCACTGCCCGGAGGGCGATAAAACGAGCAGAAAGAACAGTACGCGTTGCAGACATTGGTATAGTTAATGACGCGCTGCATGGCGTAGGTAACAATGTTATCGGGATGCTTTCCGAAGCGGACCTCCGAGGCAGTCCGGGACAGAGTTTCCAGGTTCTCCTGGTAGAGTTGCCCTGCCTGTTGTCGAGTCATTCGCCAGGATGTCATTTCCGGTCCAGTTCCGCCCCGTATCCCCTGTGTAAAATCCTACCTCATCCTCTTGCCCGCCCGCAATGCACTTTCCCTAGGCGATCAGGCGCTCGGCCAGTTCGTCGAAGATGGGATGAACAGAGGATTGCTGCCGGGTGGGGTCATAGGGGACTTCATACAACGAGTACCGTAGCAGGCGGCGCAGCGTGGCGGCGTTTGTTTCGATGGCAGGCCCTGTCTGGTCGTCCTGTCGGTTCAGAATACAAGCGAGAACCGGCAACGCTGTCTTCTCCAGATACGCAATCGTGAGCAGGGTTTGATTGATCACGCCCAGCCTGGACCCGGCCACTAGCAGCACAGGCAGTTTCAGCAGACGGGCCAAATCCCCGAAGTGAAAACTTTGCGTCAGTGGCACAAGAATGCCACCCGCTGTTTCCACTAACACACAGTCGTGGGAAGCAGTCAGTTGCTGGTAACAATTTTCCAGGCGCGTCGGGTCAATTTGAACGCCCTCGCGCTCGGCCGCCACCCAGGGCGCTACCGGCTCGCGCAAGCGGTAGGGACAGATGGTTTCCAGCGGCGCATCGGTCTGCGTAACCTGCCGTAGGAGCAGCGCATCCAGAGGCTGCGGGGTTTGCGTTGCCGAGTCCAACTCACACCCTGTTTCGGCGGGCTTGAACGGGGCTACGCGAAGACCGCGACGGCGCAGCGCAGCCGCCAGGCCGCAGCCTACAAAGGTCTTCCCTACTCCCGTATCTGTTCCTGTAATCAGCAGTCCGCGCGCTGCCATCGGAAAGCCATCACTGCAATTTACGAATCTTTCACTGCTGCCTGAATGGACTGAGCAGCCACCTCAACCAACACCCGCAATTCCTCTTCGGTGGTGGAAAGAGGCGGCATCAGAACAATCACGTCCCCCAGGGGCCGCAATATCACCCCGCGCTTGCGAGCCTCCAGGGCAACCCGCTTGCCGACACGGCGGGCCGCCGGAAAAGGACGGCGCTCGCTCACATCCTCGGCCAATTCGATGCCAACCATCAATCCGCAGTGCCGTACATCCGCTACATGCGGCAGGTCTCGCAAGGCTGTCAGGGAACTAGAAAGCACTTTAATAGTTCCCTGTAAGCGATTCATAAGACTATCCTTGTTAAACACGTCCAGTGAGGCTACGGCAGCCGCGCAGGCCAGCGGATTGCCTGTGTAGGTGTGGCCGTGGAAAAACGTTTTGTATTCTTCGTAGTCGCCGAGAAACGTCTCAAAAATGCGCTCTGTGGCGAGCGTAGCGGCCAGCGGCAGGTACCCGCCGGTAATTCCCTTCCCCAAACACATCAGGTCGGGCGAGACGCCGGCGTGCTCGCAGGCAAACATGCGCCCGGTGCGGCCAAAGCCGACAGCGACTTCATCGGCAATCAGCAGTATGTTGTTTTCGCGGCAGAGCCGGGACAAAGCAGAAAGGTATTCCGGCGGGTGGTCCCACATTCCGGCAGCGCCCTGCATCATTGGCTCGACGATGAGTGCAGCCAGCCGATGGCGGTTCTCCTGCAAAGTCCGCGCGGCATCTTCGATGGCGTGTGCCAGGGCTTGCTCAGGGCTCTCCCGGCGGTAGTAGCGATAAACGTGCGGCGGAGAAATCTTCAGGCACGGGAACAAGAGGCGTTTATGGCGGCGGTGGAACAGTTCTGAGTAGCCGAGGCTCATAGCGCCTATCGTGTCGCCGTGATAGGAGTCGGCGAGGCTGACGAAGAGGTCGCGTCCGGTGTCGCCCTTTAGTTGCCAGTATTCATACGCCATCTTGAGGGCGATTTCAACCGCCGTGGCTCCGGAGTCCGAATAAAAAACGCGCCGCAAGCCCGGCGGCGCAATCTCGATCAGCCGCTTGGCCAGCTCGGTGGCGGGGACGTTGGTGAGGCCCAGCATGGTGGTGTGCGCCACGGCGTCCAACTGGCGGCGGATGACCTCTACAATCTCCGGCCTGCCGTGGCCGTGCACGTTGCACCAAAGCGAGGAAACACCGTCAAAGTATCGGTTGCCCTCGGAGTCGAACAGATAATTGCCTTCGGCGCGCTCGATCACCAGCGGCTCTTCGGCCAGCCATTCCCGCATTTGCGTGAACGGATGCCAGAGATATGCGTGGTCCCATTGTTTGTAGTCGGCGGAGTTCATGGAACTAGAATTGTAACACTGTGAAGGAGTCAGGAGACAGGAGTCAGAAGTCAGTAGAAGTGCGGATTCCTCGACTTGCTACGCTCGCTCGGGATGACAGCGTAAAATAAGAACCAAAAGCCCACGGCAAGGAAAGCGCTTGCCGTGGCTACGAACTGCCGGAATTATCCGCCAAGCCTTTCTAGTTCTTTATGAACACGAATAGACTGGGATTCAAGATATTCTCGTGAAGCGTACATGAAAGAAATCGCAGCAAGCCGGAGGAACATCCATATCGCTGCCGCCACTAACGGCGGGAGTACGAATAAAATGTATAAGGCGGTCTCTGGGGACAACTTGATTCCGGGCCAATTTAGGAATTGAGTTAGTCCTCGCTTATCAGCCAGAGGTGCAAGCATTAGAGCAATAGGTATCATAAAGAAATAAATAGCGACAAGGGCAGCATATGTGAAGTAGCGTAAACCATTCACAAGTTGTTGCTGCCTTGATTCCGCTTCGAGGGCCGCTTTAAGCTGATCCAAACGCATCCTTAAGGCAGTGATTCTTTTCTCACGCCGACGTGAACTCGTTATAGCCCACCAACCCGAAGCTTTTGGAGTAAGAATGTTTGCAATGACGGCCATGGGGATAGCTAAGAGGAAAGCAAGGATTGCTACCCAGGCGGCAAAAACGTTTAAGTCGTTCATTTCGCTGGAGAGTATAGCACCGAATACGAAAGACGGTGTAACACACCGGCATTTCTCGCCGTGGGTACTTCTATCGCCGTGCGCGGATCGGTTCGGGGGCGGCGGGGGAGCCGCGCAACGCAGGTCAGCCCGCTTAGCGGTTCGTGCGCTTCTTCCGCCGCCGCAGGATTCCGGCGACGGCGCGCAGCGTCTCATTGACATCTTCGGGCGTTGGGAACTCGGCAGCCACGTCCGGTTCCAAGACCACCACGTTGGTTCCGGCGGCATAGCGGGCTGCGTGTTTACCGCGCACACCCTTGCTGAAATCGTATTCGGGACGGAGGGTGTCTCTCTCCGAAGGTACTTTACGGCTGCTTTGTTTTGCTTTCATATTGCTTTTGCTCCGACCGGCTGGCACACCGGGCGCTGATGATGCGAATGTTGTCTCCGCGCTCTATATACGATACCACGAGCAACCTTCCACGATGCGAAAGGCCCAAATCCACGAAACGCGTTTCCGAATCGGAGTGGCCGGGATCGGAAATCGTGAACGAAAGCGGGTCGCCAAAAACAGTAGTTGCCTCCTGAAACGAAAGTCCATGCTTCTTGATGTTCGCAGCGGCCTTGCGTAGGTCCCACTCGAATAAGAAGCCCAATTGGATGCCTCAAAACCAACCAAAGCTAGGAGGTGAGTATCCCACCGTTTCGCGGCAAAAGGAAGCCTACAAACCCACGGCACAAAAAACGTGCCGTGGCTACCAAATCAGGATGACAGAGGTTGGGGAGCGCGCAGGGCATCATGCAGCCGGGCGAAGGCGGACAGGGCTTGCTCGATGTCCTGTTCGGAATGCGCAGCAGAAGGAGTAATGCGCAGGCGCGCCGTTCCGGCGGGCACGGTCGGTGGACGAATTCCCTGCACGAACACTCCGTTGCGGAGCAAATAGCGACAGGCCGCCATGGTGCGGCGCTCTTCTCCGAGAGGAAGAGGCAAAATCTGGCTCTGGCTGGGACCGAGTTCAAAGCCCATATCCGCCAGGCCCTTTCGCAATTGACCGACGTTGCGCCATAAATTTTCGCGGCGGTCCGGCTCGGACTGCACAATGCGCATCGCGGCGGCGGAAGCGGCAACGACGGAGGGCGGCAGGCCGGTAGTGAAGACAAGACTGCGCGCCCGGTGGATCAGATACCACACCAAATCCTGGCTGGCTGCAATGTAGCCGCCGAGGCTCCCGAGCGCTTTGCTGAACGTTCCCATCTGGATGTCCACCTGTTGCTGCAAACCCAACTCCTCGATGCGGCCTGCGCCGGTGGACCCAAAGACGCCCGTGGCGTGCGCTTCGTCCACCAGGAGCATGGCACCGTATTTCTTCGCCAGATACACCAGGTCGTTCAAAGGAGCCAGGTCGCCGTCCATCGAAAAGACCGATTCGGTGAGGATCAGCTTGCGCCGGGCAGCGGAATGCCGCGCGAGTTTTTCTTCCAGGTCGTTGGTGTCGCAATGCCGGTAAACATGGATATCGGCCCCGGAAAGGCGGGAGCCGTCAATCAGGCTGGCGTGGTTGAGAGCGTCGCTAAAAATGCAGTCGCCTGAACCCACCAGGGCGGCGATTGTTCCCACGTTTGCATGGTAGCCGGAGGTAAATACGAGCGCGGCTTCCGTACCCTTGAAGTCGGCCAGCTCGCGCTCCAAAGTCCGGTACGGTTCCAGATTGCCGCTGATCAGGCGCGAACCCGTTGCGCCGCAGCCGAATGCATCGAGGGCCGCGCGCGCCGCCTGCTTGACGCGCTCATCGGTAGCCAGTCCCAGGTAGTTGTTGGAGCAGAGCAGCAGAACGGAGCGGCCATTCAGGAGAATCCGGGGGCCGGGCGCTCCCTCCAAATTGCGGAGTTTTCGCCACAGACCCGCCTTTCGCAGCGCGTCCAGCTTGTCGCGCACAAAGGCATGGGGATTGCAGCCGTTATCGCCTGGATCGGCAGAAAACATAATCGCTCAAGCCTGCTGCGCCGCGCCGTCGGCGCCGCCCGTGGTCTTCGCAGTGGCCGTGCCTTGCGCCAAAACCTGCACAGGCTCCGGCGTGATGCCGGGGGCGTAGTCGGGGACTATCATCTGGCCCGGCGGAAACGCTGCCGTGAAGCCCAGGTCCTCCATCATTTGCAGGTCTCGCTCCGGCAACTCGCCGCGCGTCGTCAAGTAATCGCCGATAAAGATCGAATCGGCGACATACAACCCCAGCGGCTGCAAGGAGCGCAGGTGGTACTCCCGCCCGCCAGCAATTCGAATTTCCTTGCTGGGATTCACCAGCCGGAACATGCAGAGAATCGCCAGGCATTTTTGCGGCGTCAGATACTCGACGCCTCCCAAGGGTGTTCCCGCAATGGGGATCAGGAAGTTGAGTGGAATGGAGTCCACGTCCAACTCATGCAGAGAGAAAGCCAAATCCACAATCTGCTGGTCGCTTTCGCCCATCCCCAGAATGCCTCCCGAGCAAGGCGAGACGCCCGCGCGCTTGACGGCTTCCACGGTCTCCACACGATCCCTGTAAGTGTGCGTGGAGCAAACTTCGTGGTGGTAGTCTTCGGAAGTATTCAAGTTGTGGTTGATCCGTTCCACCCCGGCCTCTCGGAGCATGTTGACTTCTGCATCGCTCAACAACCCCAAACAACAACAGAGGCGCAAGGGATATTGCGCCCGAATCTCGCGCACGGCTTCCAAAACGTGGCCCAGTTCGCGCGCCGACGGACGGCGTCCGCTGTTGACGATGCAATAGGTGTGCGCTTTCAACTCCACGGCCTGGCGCGCCCCCTCCAGCAACACCTCTTTGGAGAGGAGCGAGTAGCGGTCCACACCCGATTCCGCGACAACAGACTGCGAACAGTATCCGCAGTCTTCCTGGCACAAACCGCTCTTGGCGTTGATCAACATGTTCAGCTTTACTTGCTTGCCATGATAATGGCGGCGGATTCGGTAGCAGGCCGAGATCAGGTCGAGCAACTCCTCCTCCGGAACCGCAAGAACTTCCTGTGCTTCCTCTTTAGTAATGGTTCTGCCTTGTAAAACAGCTTCAGCCAATTCGTGCCAGCGCATTGTTTGCTCCTTTGTCCGCTTGCTCACGCGCGCGGCTCGGAAAGAAATTTCCGCCAGATTGCTAATTATACAGCCGGGGGCGTCCACGCGGAAATCTGCTGGCCATGATTTCTCCGGCGGTCATTTATTGGAATCCTTCCGGCAAACTGCGCAATGAGCGACACAGCCTTTCGCGCAGTTGTTGTCGCAATAACCTATCGTGAGGAGGGACACCACTCGAAGCTGGATCACGGAACGGTGGGCAGTTGAATCGCAGCCGGAGGGATGTTGGGCGAATTTCGTTGAGCCAACTGGACGAAATAGTCTCGATCGGCCAGTTGCCGAAATAGTTGACCAGCCACCTGGGATGCGCGTGCGCCACCGCCCAAGTTCTGCTTGCTGCGCAGTAAGACAACGGCGACAAGGCCACCGTCGTGCTGCACATAGCCGGAGAACCATCCCAGGCGCATCCTGTTTTCCGAACAGGTGCCCGTTTTACCCATGATGGAAAGATCGGGTTGCTGAGCGCGCCGCGCTGTTCCTGTGAGCACGGCCTTCTCCATTCCTTCGCGAACAGGGTTCAGCACAGTGCCGAAGTCGAGCACCCGTTTGATGCGCGGTTGAAAATTGCTGATCTCTTCGTCGGTCCGGGGATATTGCAGGTAATAAAGAATTCCGCCGTTGGCCAGCGCGCTCGTAAAAGATGCCGTTTGCAAGAGCGTCTGTGAAATTCCTTTCCCAAAGCTGGCCACCTTGCCCACGCCGCCCTGTTTGGCAGTAGGAGCCTTGGCGGGGAACTCGCCCGCAGCTTCCGGCTCGATCCCCCAACCGGCCGGCTCGTCGCCAAACCCAAAGCGGCGGGCATACTCAGTCAGCTTGTTCAAACCCAACAGGGAGCCGAGCTTCTCAAAATAGAGATTGTTGGAGATCCTAAGACCTTCTTGCAGCGTCATGTACCATTTCTTGCCAAGCTGCAAGCGGCTGCGCTCCGGCTCGATCACGCCCTCTTCCAGGGCCGCCAGCGCCACGGCAGGCTTAAAGGTCGAACAGGGCTGGTAGCCGCTGCTCAGGGCCAGATTCTGATTCACGATGGTGAGAACCCTGCCGCTGTTTGGGTCCACCACGACAATGGAGCCCGGCAACTTTCCCAGCGCCTCCACAGCAGCCCGCCGGATTACGGGGTCCTCACCCCGCAGATCGTCCTCCTTCGCCGTGCCATTTGTATAAGCGGTGGCCTGGGCTATCAGCCGGGACTTCGGTGCGGTTGGTGACTTCTGCCTGGTGCTGCTAATGACGGTTCTGGCGCTTGCCGTCGGGCGCGATGGCTTTACACCGGGCGCGGTAGCCCGGGCAACCACCCGACCTTGCGCCCAAGCCAGGGGAGAAAAAACAGCCAGGCAACAGAAAATCGCCATCCCCAATTCTTGTCCCTTGGCCGTGGCCGTCTTAACCATCTGCACCGTTTCGATTAACATGTACCTACCGGAGTATTCTGCGCAGTTTATCCATAAAAATCCAGCACGAATACGATAAAAATGATTACAGGGAATTCTCCCCTTTCTTGCTCTCCCACAATCACTTAGAGCCAAAAGCGGTATCTGTGCTCCAGGTTGTTACAATCTAGTAACGCTCCTGGCAAGCTCGCAACGGCGTTCGCTCAAGGCTTTTAGTGTGCGGCCACGCGGCCACGAACCCCGCCAGCGGCTGCCTCAGAAGCCGGTGGCTGGGCTGCGGTCTCGCCACCCAATCCCAACACGGCGCGCAGTTCCGATTCCAGGCGGTCGCGAATTTCGACATTGTCCTTCAGAAAAGCACGGGCATTTTCCCTGCCCTGCCCGATGCGCTCCCCACCGTAGGAAAACCAGGAACCGCTCTTTTCGATGACCCGCTTGTCCACGCCCAGGTCGAGCAGGTCGCCTTCCCGGGAGATTCCCTCGCCGTAAAGAATATCGAACTCCGCATCGCGAAACGGCGCGGCCAGCTTATTCTTGACGACCTTGGCTCGGGTGCGGCTGCCGACCACGCGGTCGCCTTCCTTGATGGAGGCGATGCGGCGCACGTCCACGCGCACCGAGGAGTAAAACTTCAGCGCGCGGCCGCCGGTGGTGGTCTCCGGGTTGCCGAACATCACTCCGATTTTTTCCCGAATCTGGTTGATGAATATCAAGCAGGTATTGGACTTGAAGACAATGCCGGTGAGCTTGCGCAGGGCCTGGGACATGAGGCGCGCCTGCAATCCCATGTGCGAGTCGCCCATCTCGCCGTCCAGTTCCGCCTTGGGCACCAGAGCCGCCACCGAATCCACCACCACCACGTCAATGCCGCCCGAGCGCACCAGCGCTTCGGCGATCTCCAGGGCCTGCTCGCCGTAATCGGGTTGCGAGACCAGCAGATTGTCCACGTCCACGCCCAGCTTGCTCGCGTAGCCAGGGTCCAGGGCGTGCTCGGCGTCAATGAAAGCCGCCGTACCCTTTAGTTTCTGTGCCTCAGCGATCACTTGCAAAGCGAGCGTGGTCTTGCCGCTGGCTTCCGGGCCGAAAATTTCCACCACGCGCCCGCGCGGCATCCCGCCCACTCCCAGCGCCGCGTCAAACGACAGCGCCCCCGTCGGGATGACCGATACCGGCACCACTTCCTTGGCTCCCAGGCGGATGATGGAACCCTTGCCGAACTGCTTCTCAATCTGCGTCAGCGCCAACTCCACCGCCCGCGCCCGCTCCTGCTGCTTATCGGCCATAACATCGTCTCCTTAGGCTGCTTGCCTTTTCTTCAGGAATCAGCCCACTAAGTTGCCAGTCGCATTATAGTATCCAAAGAGCCTGGCCAATGGTTAAAACTTGCAAACAATTTTCAATGAGTGCGTGACTTGCCAAGTGGGAATCTCAACCTGATCGGAAGCGGCGCAAGCAGGTTCCTTGGAAGAACGGATGTCGCTAGGAAGTCTTAGCGCCCCTTGGAAGCCACCTGGAGGCGGATCAGGGCGCGTTCCAGGGCGACGGTGGCGCGGGCGATGTCGGTATCGGGTTTCGGGTTTTTGAGAAGGCGCTCGGCGCGCTCTTTAGCGGCCTGGGCGCGCGCGACATCAATTTCCTCGGCGCGCTCGGCTGTCTCGGCTAAAACGGTGACCTGTTCGGGCAGAACCTCGACGAAACCCCAGGTCACGGCCAGGTGTCGCACTTCCCTGCCCCGGCGGTAGCTGATTTCCCCGACTTTGAGTTCTGAGATGAGAGGCGCATGGCTCGGCAGGATACCCATGTATCCTTCCTTGCCGGGAATCTGGGCTTCCTCTACGTCTTCCCGGACAATCTGGCGGTCCGGCGTTACGATACGAAGCAGAAACGTCTGGTCCATAAATAAGTAGTCAGGAGTCAGAAGGAACCGTTACCGCTTTCCCATTCTTACTTCTGACTTCCTCGACTTCTGACTTGTTGTCCTAAGCGGCAGCCAGCAGCTTTTTCTCTTTCTCCTGGGCCTCTTCGATGGTGCCCACATTGTAAAAAGCCTGCTCGGAAAGGCTGTCGTGTTTGCCCTGCACAATCTCATCGAAGCCGCGAATCGTTTCTTCGAGCTTGACGTAGCGGCCTTCCAGTCCCGTGAACTGCTCGGCCACAAAGAAGGGCTGCGCGAAGAAGCGCTGCATCTTGCGCGCGCGCGCCACGGTCAACTTGTCTTCTTCGGAAAGCTCGTCAATGCCCAGGATGGCGATGATGTCCTGGAGGTCTTTATATCGTTGGAGGACCAGTTTCACGGACTGAGCGACGCGGTAGTGCTCCTCGCCCAAAATGCGCGGGTCCAGAATTCGGGAAGTGGAAGCCAGCGGGTCCACGGCCGGGTAGATGCCCAGCTCGGCAATGGCGCGGGAAAGCACGGTGGTTGCGTCCAGGTGAGAGAATGTGGTGGCCGGGGCCGGGTCCGTCAAGTCGTCGGCAGGGACGTAGATGGCCTGCACCGAGGTGATGGAACCTTTCTTGGTAGAAGTGATTCGCTCCTGCAACTCGCCCAACTCGGTGGCCAGGTTCGGCTGATAGCCCACGGCGGAGGGCATGCGGCCCAGCAAGGCCGACACTTCCGAGCCGGCCTGCGTGAAACGAAAGATGTTGTCAATAAACAGCAGCACGTCGGTGCCTTCTTCATCGCGGAAGTATTCGGCCACGGTCAAGCCGGTAAGGCCCACGCGCAGGCGCGCCCCGGGCGGCTCCGTCATCTGCCCGTAGACCAGCGCGACCTTGGATTTTTTCCAATCGTGCGGGTCAATGACGCCCGCCTCTTTCATCTCCAGCCACAAGTCGTTGCCCTCGCGGGTGCGCTCGCCGACGCCCGCAAAGACCGACACGCCGCCATGCCGCAGCGCGATGCGTTGGATCAGCTCCATGATGACCACGGTCTTGCCCACGCCGGCTCCGCCGAACAGGCCCGTCTTGCCGCCCTTCAGGTATGGTTCCAACAGGTCAATCACCTTGATGCCGGTCTCAAACATCTCCAGATTCACGTTCTGCTCGTCAAAGGAGGGGGCCAGGCGGTGAATGGGATGCTTCTTCTCCGTCTCGATGGGTCCCATCTTGTCTACGGGCTGGCCAATCACGTTCATGACCCGCCCCAGCGTCTGCCGCCCCACCGGCACGGTGATCGGACCGCCGGTGTCAATCACCTTCATGCCTCTCACCATGCCCTCGGTCGGCTCCATCGCCACGCAGCGCACGCGGCCCTCGCCCAGGTGCTGCTGCACTTCCAGTACGACGTCAATGGGCGAGGGCACGGTAAAGCCTTCGCTGACCACCCGAATGGCGTTGTAGATCGACGGCAGGTGTCCCTCGCCGAATTGCACGTCCACGGCCGGACCGGCAACCTGAATCACTTTGCCGATGTGGTTTGCTTCGTTCGTCTGCACGTTCTCTCCTCCCAATCCCTCTCTTGCAGTCCGCGCTTCAATTTTTATGGAACCAAAGGTGTCTGGACGGCTGCCGCGACATGGATGAACTCCACTAAACAGGAGATTCTCAGCCACGGCGGGCAAGCAAAAAATAAAAGCAAGAATACACGCTCGAGCGGCCTGTTGTCAAAGGAGTGCGGCTCCTATTTTTATTCCGAATCTCAGCCGGAACTCCTGCTTTAGCACCTGGAGCTGGGGCTTCGAGGTTCGGCAGGGATTCTACTGGAGTGCAAGAAGAAACAGGATCCCCCAATGCTACC
>Ga0155948_1036_pt1 | contig 12190 bp, 8 predicted proteins | sample RifCSPlowO2_02_FD_107602 | JGI IMG/M metagenome (GOLD analysis project Ga0155948, IMG submission 107602) | Acidobacteria bacterium RIFCSPLOWO2_02_FULL_59_13
ACGGCTTCAGCAATTGCCGAAATCCATGCCGGTGACATCGGCACCGTGGCCAAGCTCAAGGAAACCTTGACGGGTGAGACGCTGGGCGACAAAGCGGCGCCTATCCTTTATCCGCCGGTCAAGCTGCCGGAACCCGCCATCAGTTTTGCCATCGCCGCCAATTCCCGCAACGACGAGGACCGCCTGGGGGCGGCGCTGCATCGCGTCCTGGAGGAAGACCCCTCCTTGCGTTTCTACCGCGACCCGCAGACCAAGGAGTTTTTGCTGGCAGGAGCGGGGCAGCAACACGTGGAGGTGATCGTCTCACGCCTGAAGCGGCGCTACAACGTGGACGTAACGCTCAAGGCCCCCAAGGTGGCTTACCGGGAGACGATCCGAGGCACCGCCGATGTCCAAGGACGGCACAAGAAGCAGACCGGAGGCCACGGCCAGTACGGCGACTGCAAGATTCGCATGGAGCCGCTCCCGCGCGGAGCCAATTTTGAGTTCGTCAATGACATCTTCGGCGGCGCGATCCCCCGCAATTACATCCCAGCCGTTGAAAAGGGGATCGTGGACGCAGCCGAGAAGGGTTACCTCGCAGGCTTTCCCGTCGTGGACTTTCGGGTGATCTTGTACGACGGTTCTTACCACGATGTGGATTCCTCCGAGTTGGCCTTCAAGATCGCCGGCTCGATAGCCTTCAAGAAAGCTATGGAGCAGGCCAAGCCGTCGTTGCTGGAACCGATTATGAACGTGGAGGTTTACGCGCCCCAGACCTACGCAGGCGATCTCATCGGCGACCTGAACGCCCGCCGGGGCCGCATCCAGGGGATGGAAACCCGGGGCGCCTCGCAGGTCCTCAAGGCCCAGGTTCCCCTGGCGGAGATGCTGACCTACGCCTCCGATCTGACTTCCATCACACAGAGCCGAGGCAGCTATTCCATGGAGTTTTCCCACTATGATTTCGTCCCGCAGCAAATCGGCGAGAAAATTATCGCCGCCGCTCGGGCCGGGCGCTCCGACGAAACCGTTTCCGAAGAAGCCTAGACCCGTTCTCGCGTTCCTGTAGATTGGGTGTAACCGAAGCCAGGAGGCTTTGGGATGCTGCGCGTTTCCGAATCAATGGGTTTCGCTTCCGTCGCCGAGGTTCGACTGTTTACACTTACGCGAGAACGGGTCTAGTTGCTCGTGCCCCTGGCGTTGCGCCGGCCTCCCGGCCCCGGGCTGGAAGCTGCTGGCAATTGCATGTCAAGTCTTTTTTGCAATGCCACAGTATCTGTAACTAACTAATTACGCTACCTTTATTGCTTCCGGGGCGAATAAATACTTGACCTGGGGTTCGTTTATAGGGTAGTCTTTGGGCGTTTTATCCTGCCATTCCCTGAGGGGGAATGGCGCACCGGAGCGTTCTGATTCTGGGACCCCGGATCAATCGAGCGAAAAAACAGAGTCCTAACTATGAAGCTCAGAATTCATTTTTTAATACTGTTACTGATCGGCATGGGATTGTTGCTTGGGGCCGGATGCTCGCGAAGACCTCGAGTGGCGAATAATTTTACGCTCCCTCCTCCTCCGGCGCCGGATTTGCGCGACAATTTCCCGGTGCACCGGTTGACGGTGCCCCCCCAACTGCCTCCTGTTATTCAGCCGCAATTCGACCCCGTACAGGAGATGATTGAAAGGGCGGAGGCTGCCTTCCGGCGGGGCGAGGCGGGCTACAACGCGGGCCACCTGGAGTTGGCCAAAATCGAGTTCAACACGGCTGTAGCTACCCTGCTGCAAGCCTCCATTGCGCCCCGCGAGGACAAGCGGCTCGGCAAAGCCTTCGATTCTTTAGTGGATCGCATTCATGCCTACGAGATCGAAGCGCTCCGCCAGGGGGACGGCTTCACGGAGCCTGCCTTCCAACCTTCCCCCCTGGATGAACTCCAGACCCTCACTTTCCCCGAAGACCCGCAATTGAGCGAGCGCGTGCGGGCCGAAGCGGCCAATACCGTTTCCGACCTCCCGCTGGTGATCAACAGCCAGGTCGCCAGTTTCATCCAGTATTTCACCGCCGGAAAAGGCAGGGCCACCATTCAAGCCACGCTGCAACGTTCCGGCCGCTTCCGCGACATGATCCTGAGAATTCTGCATGAAGAAGGGGTTCCCCTGGATTTGTTGTATCTGGCCCAGGCCGAGTCCGGATTCCATCCTCTGGCTCGTTCCCGCGCTGGGGCTTTGGGTCTCTGGCAGTTCATTCCGTCCACCGGCAAGCTGTATGGTCTGGAACGGAATTGGTGGGTAGATGACCGCCTTAACACGGAGAAGGCCACGCGCGCCGCCGCTCGACACCTGAAGGACCTTTACATCGAGTTTGGCGACTGGTATTTGGCCATGGCCGCTTACAACTGCGGCCCACAGTGCGTGCAGCGCGCCGTCACGCGAACCGGCCATGCCGACTTCTGGAAACTTTCTGCCCGGCGGGTCATTCCGAAGGAAACCAGAAATTATGTGCCCATTATTGTGGCGCTTACAGTTGTTTCCAAAAATCTGGACAAGTACGGGTTGGACGAAATCCTTCCGGAAGCTCCGTGGGTTTATGACACGGTGAATGTGAGCGAACCGGTGGATTTGCGGCTGGTGGCGGAAATCGTGGGTACGGGTCTGGAAACGGTTCGCACGCTCAATCCCAGCTTGCTGCGCACGACAACTCCGAAAGTTCCTTCTTATACCCTGCGCATCCCGCTGGCTACCAAGGACCTCTTCTTAAAACGGATCGCCATCATTCCTCCCGAAAAGCGCGTTTGGTGGCGCTGGCACACAGTCCGCCATGGAGAGACTCTTTCCGGCATCGCCCAAAAGTTTAAGACCTCGGTGAAGGCCATCGCCGAAGTGAATAACCTGGATTCCCAGGAATCTCTGCGGGAAGCGGCCGAGTTGGTCATCCCGGTCACCGGTTCCGGTTCCGGGAACCCTGTTGCGTACAGCGGGCCGGGTCATAAGGTTCGAAGCGGGGACACGCTTTCCATCATTGCCCGCAAGTACAATGTCACGATCAACCAGTTGATGGCCTGGAACAACCTGGATGGCACCCTGATTCGAGCCGGCAGCGTCCTGAGAATAGTTCCGGACGAAGCTGCTTTTGACGCCGGCGAAATGGACTCCCGGGCTGCGTCGCCACAGCAGGGGCCGCAGGTCCATCGGGTCCGCAGGGGAGAGTCCTTGTGGCAGATCGCGACCAATTACAATACCTCTGTGGAGGCCCTCCAGAGAACCAACAGACATTTGGGAAGGGTTCTCCAGGTCGGTGATCGGGTCATCATTCCTCCCTCCAAATAGGTGACTTCTGCTTTTAGAACTGTCGCCTGGTCCCAACCAGATCGCCGGGCAGGACGTGCCGGGGTCATCTGAAGGCTGATGTGCTGTCCCGCCTCGGCGGTTCTTCCTCTTAACGACCTAACAGCTTGTTGAAAAACCTTGCAAGGCACGCTTGCGGTGGAACAGACATTCCTGTCTGTCACCTGGTTTCAACGACATCCATGTGGACGACAGCAAGAATGCCTGTCCCTCATGGATTTTTCAACAAGCTGATAGCCCGGATTTCTCACCACGACGGGGAACATTGGTGAGAAGGGGGTTGGGAGTGAGTTGGGGAGCGAGAAGGAAGCGTTGGGGGTTCGGTGCGGACTGGCGCAGAAGAGCGCAGCGGAGCGGCCCGCTGGAGTTGTCCGAGGACGTGGTGAAACAAGGCTGCGGACGGGTAGCCGCTCGGCAGAGAGACCCATACGTTCCGCACCGTGATGCGAATCAGCGCCCCGACTTGCAGCAGTTTCAGCCGCAGCGTCCCACATTGGGCTGGGGCCAGTTCGGTCCCGCGCAATCGCAGCCTGCGCAGGGCGTCGAGCAGCAATCGACTCCCGTCGCTGGTAATCGCCCCGCGGTCAAAGCGGCCCTGCACGGAGCGTCCAGAGAAGGGATGAAATGGCAACGTTTCCTGGGTACACTGTACTAGCAAAAGGCTGTCCTCCCGGTTCGGCACAACGCTTTCTCTCAAAAAAGCTTAGGCCAGAGATGACGGCCGTTTGCATTTTCTTGGTGAGAAATCCGGATTAGCCACAACAAAACAAGTAAGTTATTTGTCGTGCCGGGCAGGAGAGTCAAAATCTAGTCGGCTTCAAATGTGCAGGTGTGAATGCATACATAGCATAAAAATAAGTACAATATGTTATTTATTAGGTCTTATTTGAGTATATATAAAATATTTTATTCCAATTATGCAAATATATTATGACATTATTGCATTTTCTGCTTGACAGTCTTCCTCACAGGCCGTTAATCTAACCTTCGCTGGCGGTGGTGATGTGCTTGACACAAGAATTTTGGCAAGCGGGGAAACCGCACAGACTGAGGAAAGGCGAGAAAAAAATGAAACTAGAAAGGGATGGAATGGCAAGACAATGGATTCGGTCAATGGGGCTGGCAGCGCTGTTCGTGATTTGCAGTCCACTGCTGCGGGCGCAGACGACAGTGGAGGCGCGTCTGGCGGCTCTGGAGGTGCGCATCCAGCAACTAGAGAGTGAACTGGCGGAGGCGCGCGGAGGGGCGCCAATGGAGCCGCGCCTGAGCCAGGTAGAAAAGTCGGTGGTGGAAATCCAACAGAAGGCTGACTTCGACGCGCTGAGCTTTTTCAAAGGGATGAGCCTGGGTGGGTCGCTCGATGCTTACTACGGATACGATTTCAACAAGCCCGGCACTCGAACGGTGGATTTCCGCAACTTCGATTTCAACCACAACTCAGTCGCCTTGAACTTGCTGGAACTGAACCTGGGCAGGCCCGTCAGCGAAAGCAGCCGCCTGGGGTACAACGTAACCTTCGGCTATGGGCCCACTGCTGATTTCGTCAATGGAGGGGACCCAGGGGTTACGGGCGACAATCTCTTCCAATACTACCTCAGCGGCCTGCTACCGGTGGGCAAGGGACTCACGGTAGACGTCGGCAAGTTCGTGACGCAGCATGGCGCCGAGGTGATTGAGAGCATTCCCAACTGGAACTACTCGCGGGGCATCCTGTTTGCCTACGCGATTCCGTTTTACCATTTCGGAGTCCGCGCGACTTACGCGACCTCCGAATCAGTGAGCTTGGCCGGTTTTTTGGTCAACGGCTGGAATAACGTGGTGGATAACAATGGCGCCAAAACTTTCGGAGCGCAACTGGTGTTGTCCAACAACCGTGCCAGCTTTGTGCAGAATTACATGACCGGCCCGGAAAACGACGACGACAACGACAATTTCCGGCACCTGTTCGATACTCTTCTCACCGTGAAGTTGCACGACAAAGTTACTTTCATGACGAATTTCGACTACGGGTGGAACCGGCTGACAGACGGCCAATCCGCGCACTGGATCGGCACGGCGAACTATATGCGCTTCCAGTTCAGCGGCCGTTTCGCGTTGACGCCGCGCTTCGAGTTCTTTAACGATCCGCAGGGTTTCACCACCGGTACGCGGCAGCAGTTGAAGGAGATCACGATCACGCCCGAATTTCTGATCAACGAGCACATGATTACGCGGCTGGAATATCGCCGCGATTGGTCCAATGCAGCCACATTTGTGCGCGGAGCCAGTCTCGACTCCGGCTCGTCGCAGGATACGGCCACGATCGGCGTCATGTTGACGTTCTGACGCAACTGCGGGGTTTTAGGAAGTGGACGCATCAAGATTTGACGGATTTTGTTCCCACCTAACCCCACCCCAGGGAGGCCGGATCAAACGGCCCGGCCTCCCGCCCTCCCTGCGAAAAGCATGGCGCCGAATCTCCTGGTGAAATTTGCATCAAGATTGCGTCGAGCAGGAGCTTCCAGTCATTGCCTCAAAGGGATTGCCCAGGGACGGAGCGTAGTTTCCCTAGGCATGTGATACGGGATATGCAGCGCTCGCAGCATTGCAGATCATCCGCGAACTTTCACAGGAGGATAATTTATGACTACAACAATTAGCGGAGCGCGCAGATGGTTCCCGTTAGCCATACTGTTGGCTCTCATATTCAACGGTACTGCATTCGCACAAACAACGGATGCTGGACCTTCACCTGCGGACTTGAAAGTGATGGTTGACACCTTGTGGGTGTTGATGACGGCGTTTCTGGTCTTCTGGATGAACGCCGGCTTCGGGTGCGTTGAGTCCGGACTCTGTCGTGCGAAGAACACGACAAACATCCTGGCGAAGAATTTTGTCGTTTTCGCCTTCTCAGCCATCGCCTACTGGATCGTGGGGTTCGCCATCATGTTCGGGGATGGAAATTCTTTCATGGGCCTGGCCGGCTGGCTGGTGGGCGGTGCCGACAACAGCCCCGCCATCGGCGATACCTACCAGGGAGTCTATTCCTCCCTCAATTGGACCGGTGTCCCTCTGCTGGCGAAGTTCTTCTTCCAACTCGTCTTTGCCGGCACAGCGGCGACAATCGTTTCGGGGTGCGTGGCCGAACGAATCCACTACAAGTCGTTCATGGTCTTCACGTTGATTCTTGTGGGATTGTCCTACCCGATCACGGGACACTGGATCTGGGGCGGTGGCTGGCTGGCTGCGATGGGAATGCGGGATTTCGCCGGCTCCACCGTCGTTCACGCCGTCGGTGGGTGGTCTGGCTTGGCCGGAATACTCGTCCTCGGTCCAAGGATTGGTAAATACAAATCGGACGGCACCGTTCAGACGATCCCCGGCCACAGCATGGCGCTGGTGTTTCTGGGGGGGTTGATTCTCTGGTTAGGCTGGTTCGGGTTCAATCCGGGCAGCACGATGGCCGCCGACCCTGGCGCGATTGCGCACGTTGCGATGACGACCAACCTGGCCTGCTGCGCGGCAATTATCAGTTCGACGTTAATGGCTTGGATCCTGCTGGGCAAACCGGACTTCAGCATGACCGTCAACGGCGCTCTCGCCGGCCTCGTCGCGATTACCGCGCCCTGCGCTTACGTGAGTATCATGTCTTCTGCCATCATCGGCCTGATCGCCGGACTCATTGTCGTTCTCGCCGTGATTTTCTTCGACAAGCGGAAGATTGACGATCCCGTGGGCGCGCTGTCGGTTCACTTGGTCAACGGAATGTGGGGAACGATTGCGGTGGGTCTGTTCGCCACCGCGGACGCTCCCGGAGGCGGGGCTGACGGGTTGTTCAATGGCGGCGGGATTGGGTCACTGACAGCGCAGTTGGTCGGCACCTTCGCGGTTGGCGCCTTTGCGTTTGGAGTTGCCTTCATCGCATGGAGCATCATCAAAGCTATCCTCGGAATGCGAGTAGACCCCGAGGACGAGATGCGAGGACTGGACCATTCGGAAATGGGCATGGAGGCGTACCCTGTTGACCTCACTGCCGAGTAAGTGTCAGCAAATGCACGGCATCAGTTGCTGCCCTGAGATGTCGTAGTTGCTCTGGTGTGATTTTCTCTTGCAGGCCGGGAAACCAGTTACTGGTTTCCCGGCCTTTTCCGTTTACGTACGATTGTTGTCATTAACCGAAAAACACTTCTCTTATTTCTGTCCTGGTACACCTCCTCTCGACTGATCTGGGCGATTCATCTTCAGGAACGGGGCTAGCCGCCATGCTGTTCACATAAGGCGAAAAGGAAGCATTGGAGTGGCGGGTGGAGGGGACTGACACGAAGCATTTGTGGGGCATCCTGCCGATACGGGACAGCAGGACTGGCGAATGGCAGCAAGAGTGGCCGAACTGAGCAAGGGAGTGCGGATCACGTGAGCCTCGGTGTCGTGGCGAAGACGTTTGCGGTAGAGCGGGTGAATAAGGTTTTGGAGGTGACGAGATTTGCCGGCTCCCGTAGGGGTCTACGACGCGCTCGCCTGGGCGCTCAACCAGACCGACGGCACAACAACAACGGGGTGGTGGTAGGAGTGATTGATGATCGGTTAGACCCTTTTCACAGTTGCCACATAGTGATGTTCCGTCAGGGCATGGCTTCACAGGTTGCTGAAAAACTCCCCGATGATGTTATTCCGAAGCCCGGCGTTTCTTGCCGGGCTGAGAGTCTGCCCCTTCGGCAAGCTCAGGGCAAGCTCTGAGCGAAAAACAAAAGCAGTTGGCATGATGTTTTTTCGGACAGGAGTACGCTCTCCAACGGGAGAGTGGAACAGGTCACAGGACTGAGCCGAAGGATTGAGGCCCGTTCCGGGACCTCGTAAAGCAGTTTAGTCAGGCCTGTGAGCGTAGCGCCAGTATAAGGCCTTGGGACCTTGCATGGGAGAGTGGCGCTGTCCGCAAAAGCCGTTCCGCTCCCAAACGAGGAGGAGCGATGAACAACAGCATGGGAACAAGAAAAAGCATTCTTCGAAGGAAAAACCTTCCCACCCGATATCTCGGAGTGGATCTGCACCGGGACAGTTTCCTGGTGTGTGTACGAGAACAAGGCGAAGCGCAGTTGCAACGCTGGAGTTTGGACCAGGTGGAGGAGTTCGCCCGGACGCTGCGCCCGCAGGACGAACTGGCGGTGGAGGCCACGGGCAACACCCGCTGGTTCTGTCAGGCGGTGGCCGACCGGGTGCGCCGGGTCGTGGTGGTGAACCCGCATCAGTTCCGCGTGATCAGCGAATCGGTAAAGAAGACGGACCGGCACGACGCTGCGCTGCTGGCTGAATATCTGGAAGAGGATCTGCTGCCGGAGGTGCGGCGCAAGAGCGCCCAGGAAAGCGAACTGGCCCAACTCGCCCGGGCGCGCGACCAGTTGGTGAAGATGCGCACGATGCTGAAGAACCAGGTGCACGGACTGCTGTCCAGCTACGGGGTGGTGCTGGAGAAGAAACGGCTGGCGAGCCGAAAACAACGAACGGCGTTGCACCGCAGGCCCCTGCCGCCCCTGGCCGACGTGCAACGGCGTGTATTGCTCGGCCAGATTGAGGCGCTGGAGGCCAGCATCGCGGAGCTGGAGCGGGCCCTGGCGGAGGCAGCCCCAGCGTTGCCCGGCTACCTGAATCTGCTCAGCATCAAAGGCATCGGCTCGCTGAGCGCGGCCATCTTGCTGTCGGCGATCGGGCCGATTCAAGACTTCCCCGATCCGGGCAAGCTGACCGCTTACTTCGGACTGGCGCCGCGCGTGGAACAATCCAATCAGACCGAGCATCACGGACGCATCACGCGACGCGGCAACCAACTCGCGCGCACCACCCTGGTCCAGTGTGCCCTGGTGGCCAAACGCTACAGCCCCTTCCTGCGCCGGTTTTATGAACGCATTCAGCGCCGGCGCGGAACCGGCAAAGCCATCGTGGCCACCGCCCGAAAGCTGTTGACGATTGTGTACTACACCTTGAAAAATAACTGGGTCTTCAGCGACTTTGCCCATTTCGCGTTGGCCCATTAGAGAAAGTTGACAAAACAACATGGCAGAGTTGTCTGAAAAAGCTGGTTCTGGAAGCCGCGGCGACAGGCTTCCAGGACCTGGGAAAAGGCGGTTGGGAGCCAGTGGGACCATCTGGGAGAAAATATTGCGCTCGGAGGGCCCGACTGGAGGCAAACGGGTGTATACTCCTAACCGCCGGAAGGCCAAAAAACTAATTCCGGCTTAAAGACGGCACCCTGTGGGAGCCGAACACATTGGCAATGCGGATGCATCCGCAAATCATTGGAAGGGATCACACCATGAAGAACCCAATTCGCCGTAATACACTGCTGGCGGTGGCCGCCACCGCAGTATTTTTCACCGGATGGGCCGCAGGCAAAGCGAATTTTCAAACCCAGAAGACCGTCCTCCACTGCGCCGCCTGGACCGCCAAGGACGGCCTGACCCAGGCCGAGTTCGACGCCTTCAAGGCCAGCCTGTCGAAGCTCCCCGACATGTTCCCCGGCCTGCGCCGCATCTGGGTCGGCAAGCTTGGCTCGGAAGTGACTTACAACAACGAGAAACGCGATCACTCCATCGCCCTGGAGTTTGACAGTTACGCCGCCAAGCAGGCTTACTCAAATTCCCCGCACCGCCCCGAATGGCTCAAAATGTTTGAGAGCGTGCGCAAGCCCGGCTCCACCAGCTTCGACTTGGTCGGCGAATAAGGAATGGTCGTACTTGTTTAGCGTGAAAGGCGGCGTGACGGCGTCAAGTCCAGTATCCGTGGTCGAGGAGAACAGAGCAAATGCTCCAGCAGCAGCGGGATGGGCCGGTTCTGCTGGCGGCAGGATTCGAGGATACGGAGCAAGATGCTTTGCGCGTGGTCAGCGGCCGCCGTGCGGTTTCCTCCCCAGACCTTGCGCGTGACCACCATCGGGCGGATGGCTTGTTCGGCCCGCCAGTTGGTGGCGTGCAATTCGGCACAATAGAGGAATGTAAAGGCGGCATTCCGTTCCCGCCAGATGTGGTTGCTCAAGCGCCGTTTGGCCGGGGAGCGCGTGCGCCTCTGCAACAGCCGGTCCAGCCGCGCTTCCAGTTGTCCCCGCGCCACGGCCAGTCCGCGCGGGCTGATCCGGCTCCGGTCGCGGCGGTCCCGCAGGTCGGGCCCCGATTGCAACAGGCTTTGGATCGCGCGCGGGGCAATATTTGAGGTATCACGATTGAACATGCGCGGGAGCGCGCCGAAATCCCGAAGTTCTCCTACGAGCAAATTTCAGCCTAAGCCCTCAGCGAATCAAACGCCTTCTGCATTTCTTCCAGGATTTTCAGCGTGGCTTCTTTGGAGTCGGGGGCCTGCGTGATGGGTCTGCCGACCACCAGGTAATCGGCTCCGGCGCGGATGGCCTCGGCGGGCGTGGTGGCGCGCTTTTGCTCGTTGGCGGGAGCGCCCGCAGGCCGGATTCCGGGCGTAACGATCAGGAAATCTTTGCCGAGTTTTTCCCGCAGCGCGGCGGCCTCCTGGCCGGAGGCGATCACGCCATGACTACCCGCTGCGAGGGCTTTTTTGGCGCGGTCGAGCACCAGTTCTTCCACCGAGCAGTTCAGGCCCATTGCCTTCAGGTCATCCGCATCCATGCTGGTGAGCACGGTCACAGCCAGAATTTTCAGGCCGCTTGCCTGGCAACCCTGCACGGCGGCGGCGACCGTGTAGCCGCTTGCATGCACGGTCAGCAACGTTGCGCCCAGGCGCGCAGCCTGCTCAGTGGCGCGGCGCACGGTTTCCTCAATATCGAGAAATTTCAGGTCCAGAAAAACTTTTTTCCCTCCTGCAACCAGCCAGCGGACAAAGTCGGGTCCGGCAGCCGTGTACAGCTCCAGGCCGACTTTGAAGAAGGAGGCGATGCCGTCCAACCGTGCGACCAGATTCTTTGCTTGTTCGGCGCTGGGAACGTCCAGAGCCACGATCAGGCGTTGGGAGGCTTCCCTCATCTGTGCCAGTCTAGCCCATTTTCTCAGTTGATGTAGAGCGAATCCGAGCCGCGACAGTAATGGAGCGGCCACTCCCTTCCTTGCGACCTCCACCACGAAAAGCCACCACGGAAAACAACTACTGAGGCAGCCCTGGTCGCCAGCAGCGGCGGTATAATAAAAGATCGAAATTTAACAGAACGGGGAATGTAACAACATTATGGCGGAACAGCCGAATCCTCCGGGAGAAGCGCAGCAGCCGGAGCTGCCGCTAGTTAAGAACCAGGTTCCGGTCAACATTGAAGATGAGATGCGGCGGTCGTACCTGGATTACGCCATGAGCGTAATCATCGGCCGCGCCCTGCCTGACGCGCGCGACGGCCTCAAGCCCGTGCAGCGGCGGATTCTTTACGGCATGTACGAAGCGGGGCTGCGCTCCAACCGCCCTTTCCGCAAGTGCGCCAAGATCGTGGGCGAGGTGATGGGCAACTTCCATCCCCACGGCGACGTGCCCATCTACGACTCCCTGGTGCGCATGGCGCAGGACTTCAGCATGCGCTACCCGCTGGTGGACGGCCAGGGCAACTTCGGCTCCGTGGATGGCGACCCGCCCGCCGCCATGCGTTATACCGAGGCCCGCCTAATGGCGCTGGCCGAACGGCTGCTGGACGACATCGAGCGCGACACGGTGGACTTCAAGCCTAACTACGACGAGAGCACCGAGGAGCCGGAGTACCTCCCCGCGCGCCTCCCCAACCTGCTGGTCAACGGCTCTTCGGGCATCGCCGTCGGCATGGCCACCAACATCCCGCCGCACAACCTGGGTGAGCTGATTGAAGCCACCGTCGCTCTGATTCAAAATCCCAAGACGCCCCTGGAGAAGCTGGTTGAGATGGTCCCCGGGCCGGACTTTCCCACCGGCGGCTTTCTCT
>Ga0155948_1077_pt1 | contig 12164 bp, 11 predicted proteins | sample RifCSPlowO2_02_FD_107602 | JGI IMG/M metagenome (GOLD analysis project Ga0155948, IMG submission 107602) | Acidobacteria bacterium RIFCSPLOWO2_02_FULL_59_13
CCCGACTGCAACCCCATCGAGCCAGCCTGGTCGAAAACCAAGCAACCTCTCCGTTCGGCCAAGGCTCGCACCCTGGAAGCTCTCCAAGAGGCTGTGACGCAAGCCCTCGCTTCGATCACCACCATGCTCCGCCGAAACCCTTCGTGTGGACAAAATCGGCTGACGCCATCCTCGATTCCATCGCTCGCTATTGTCGACGAATTAATGACTCAGGACACATGCTCCTTTTCCCGGAAATATCTCTCCGGAGCCGGACAGATCCTCAAAAACCATCTCTACCCACAACTGGACACGCCGCTCCCGCGAGGCGCGGCTCAAGGTGAATTCGGAGTGGTTCGGACGGCGCTCGCTTCCGAGCAGCACGTACGCCCCGGTGTCGCAAAAGCTCTCACAAACATAGTCTTGCCACAGGCGCTGGTTGCGAATCTTTCGCAACTGCGAACTGCCAACCGCAGTGAGTTTCTTCTTGCGCCATTCCGAGGAATAGCCCAGCTCCCCGCGAGTTCCTTGTCGGAACTCCCGTTGCAGCAGGGCAGCAAACTTCCGGCGTTTGGGATTGCCCAGGCGGGGCCATAGAAAATGGCACAACTCGTGGTAAAGAATGCGGCCTAATTCCACGCGGCTGTCAAACAAAGTCTCTTGCAGAACCACATACCTGGCCACGATGTAGCTGGCGGCGTGCGTGTGAGCCACCGGGCTGGCCGTTGTTGCTGCCGCTCGCTCGTTGATCAACACAATGTCGCGGACCAGGCTCAGCCGCTCGGCTACCGCCAGCTTCAAGCGCGGGATGCGCTCCAGGAAGGCCGGGGGAAGGCGGCGAATCCAGGACTCCAACTGCCGCTGCTGCCGTGCGCTGAGCAGTGGAGAGAGTTCGATCCCTCCGACGCGGCGACCCGAAGAAAACCGGACCCGGCGCAATGTAGCCTTGGCTTTTTGGCCTAGCGTAATCCGAAAAAGACGGGTGCGGTTCGGCCCCCGCGTTTCCCGCCCCTCCCTGTCGCTCATAGTTTCTAAGCTCCCCCAAGCACCATAAGCAGGACCATTGCCGCTGTCAAGAAATGTGTGTGAAACCGCTGAAAAAATTTTCTAAACGGAGACCCTAAAAGTGCCGAAGTACTAGTAATCCTAGAAATAAAACGGGCTGGCGGATACCGCCAGCCCCGGATAGGGTTTGATCGAAGTCCGTCCCCCTAACGTCCTCCGACTGGACCCTATCCACTTACGAATGTATAGGATGCGTTATTGCCTGCCAATAGCTTGGAGGTCACTTTTTAGCCTGGGTCTTCTGGGCTATTGGTGTCATCCATCATCCCAGGAAAACATTATAACTTATTTAATTACAATAACTTAACAACTAGACAGGCTGTCACAAGGGCTGTCCGAGGCAATAGCAGTTCTGCGTTAAGTCTATTGAATCCAACAGACTGCATCCTCTGATTCCTCCCGAGGCTGCCTTTTCATCCCCCATACCTGCCCTCACACGCTGAACAAGCTTCCCTGCGGCTATCCAAACAGTACCAGGACAGGTTTTGGAGCCAGTCAACACGAAATCGCTATGATACAATGCCCGCTTGCTGGACCCGTTCCCCCGTTGGTGTAAACCGGGTGGGCTTTGCAGAATGCTGCTCGTTCAAGAGGGCATGCCCTGGCCCGCCCGCCCCGGTTCCCGGTAACGGGCCGGGGTTCCCGACCGGGGCGGGCAGCTACTGAGAAATGGGTCTGGTTGCCAACTTAGGGCGGTTTCAGGGTTGCTCTATAGCTGAGAGTTTCAGCCGCCCCTGCGGGGCTTGTTTTCCTTTTCCTTATTGTCCCAGGACTTACGTCCTGGGCTAGTGTCAGTCGCCCCTCCGGGGCTTACGGGATCGCGCTATATATTAACTGTGAAAGTGCCCTAAGCACCTACAGGGCTTCCATGCGAATTGCCAACCTGATGGGACTGTTGCTCGGCGCAGTGCTTTTCGCAAACATTTCCACAGCCTCGGAACCACCCTCTCCGCCTTCTCTCTCAAGCACGGCTCCCCAAGGCAACGACGCCCCGATTTACAAAGGGGCCGCTGAATGGGGATGGCTCAGCGGAGGAGGCGCGGGCATTGCCGGTGGTGTTCGCGATGGTGATTTCTGGGCGCTGCACCTGCGCTGGGGGCGCGTGCTGACCTCCGACCACGGCCCTTCCTTTCTGCGCGGCAACCTGGAGTATGCCGTAGAGTTGGTGCCTGCGATGGTGATCTTCCAGTCCTCGACCGCTTTCGGCGGCGGTCTGACGCCCGTGCTGCTGCAATACAACTTCACGAGCAGCCGCCGCGTGGTTCCGTATATTGATGCCGGAGCCGGAATGCTGTTCACTACCGAACAAGTGCCGGCGGGCACATCGCGATTCAACTTCACCCCGCAGGGCGGCGTGGGAGTCTATTGGTTTCAACGGCCACGCACAGCTATCACCTTGGGAGTGCGCTACCACCACATCTCCAACGCGGGCATGACCCGATCCAACCCCGGTCGCAATTCGCTTTTCTTCTATGCGGGAATTTCCTGGTGGCGATGAGTGAAAAGTTTGAGACCAACTCTCAAAAGAAAGTGCTGGGTTTAACTGTTAACGGATTGCTGGCGGCATTCTTCCAACACCGCGCGGGGGATAAGCCACATCGCTGCTGCAATGAAGCTTGGGATAATAATGGCATCGTCCAAAAGTCCTAAGATCGGGATGAAGTCCGGAATAAGGTCGAGGGGTGTCAATGCGTAGACAAATGCCAGGCGAAGCAACCACTTGGCAATCTTTGGTGTTCGTGGGTGGTGAAGTGCGTATCGGTAGACATTCACGTCCCGCCGAAATTTCCCGTAGGTTTCTTTTAGCATGGTAGTGCTTTGCCTATCCTGCCCTTTTTTCCGCAAAGGATCAATCCACACTTAGAACAATCTGAAAAATCGAAGTCGGGCGAGCTTGGTGGTGATTTCCCAAGGCTGTTATACTGAAGTTGCGGGCGCGTAGCTCAGGGGATAGAGCATCTGCCTTCAATTAAGGAGCGCATACGGGGAAATGAACCCCGTTCCTCTCCGATGCCCAAAGGAAGTAATGGGCCAAACAGAGTGGAGGAACGGGGTGAACCCGTCTGCTGGACGCTGCGGTATGCTGGAAACCCGATGTCCCGGCCCAGCGCCGGGGCAGGGCAATCAGCAGGCAACCCCGCCAGGGAACGAAAGTTTTCGGCGGGGAGTCCTCAGAGACTATGAGCAGCGCGGCTGAGATGCCGAAGATATAGTCCAACCCCCGCAGTAATGCGGGAACGGTTGCTAAGCAGAGGGTCGCAGGTTCGAATCCTGCCGCGCCTACCATTTTCAATAAGCATTTCCTTCCGTTGGGTTCGCAAGGGGTGTTCTCAGGACGAGTTGAATTCAAAGAACGAATGCAAAACGACTCTTCTTGATATAATTGGCGTTGCCAATGAAACCCGCAAGCGGGTTGGGGTTTGTTCGTGGGGAGCTAAATTAGAACGTCATGGAATCCAAAGCAATTTTGTTGAAGTGTACTAATTGCCGGGGTGAGAAAAAATTCTCGCTGACCCTGGGGCAGGTTCGCAGCCTGAGCGAAGGAAAGAGGTTGCAGTTCCACTGTCACTACTGCGGCACTCCACAACTTTGGGAAGCCGCCGAGCGGCTGGAAACGCTGCCAGTGTCGCAGGACGAGTCTGCCACGGAAGTGAAAAACATTCTGGTGGTGGACGACGACGACCTGACCTTGAAACTATTGCAGAAGGTATTGAGCAGCTTCGAAACCAACATCGAGGTGGCTCAAAGCGGCCGCGAGGCTTTCGCCAAGCTGGCTGCACAGTCATTTGACTTGGTCATCTCCGACATTCACATGCCCGGCATGACGGGACCGGAATTGTTTCAGCATATCCAGGACAATGCACTGATACCTGCCCAGCGGATCATCTTTCTGACGGGGGACAAAAGTCCCGCAATGAAAGAGTTTCTCGAGAGCAGCGGCTGCTCCTACCTCTATAAGCCCATCCAATTTCTGGATTTTTCCGATCATGTACAGGCCGTACTTGCCGGCGAAACTCCGGACTGAGCGCTAGGGCAGTTCTCAGGGTTGCTATATAGCAGAAAGTTTCAGCCGCCCCTGCGGGGCTGGTTTTCCTTTTCCTTGTTGTCCCAGGACTTGCGTCCTGGGCTACTTTCAGTCGCCCCTTCGGGGCTTGCGAGATCGTGCTATACATTAACTGTGAAAATGGGCTAGGGCAGTTCTCACGATGGTGTATAGCTGGTGCTTCTCTTGTCACGCCGGCACCCAGAAGAGCAGATCCTTCGCTTCGCTCAGGATGACAGCTAGGGGTGGCGCATCCATGCTCTACAACTATGGGAGAAACGCTTTAGAGCCGCAGCTCTCCCCGCACCATGTCCCGGAGAGTCTCCCGCCGCCGGATGATGCGCCACCGTCGCCCCTCCACCAGCACTTCGGCAGGCCGCATCCGCGAATTGTAATTGGAGCTCAAGACAAAGCCATAGGCCCCCGCCGTCGAGATGGCCAGCAAGTCGCCCGGCTCCACCGCCGGCAGCGGGCGGCCCCGAGCCAGGAAATCGCCCGTTTCGCAAACCGGCCCCACCAAATCGGCAACGCTTTCGTGTTGGTCCGTGCGGACGACGGGGCGGATTTCGTGATACGCCCCGTACAAAGAAGGACGGATCAGGTCATTCATCGCCGCATCCACGACCACAAACCGCTTGCGGGAACCGGCTTTGGTATAGAGCACGCTCGTCAGCAGGACACCGGCTTCGGCCACCACGGCCCGACCCGGCTCCACCAGGAGTTTCACCGGGAGGCCTCGCACCGAGCGGCGCAGTTGTTTCCCGTAGTCGGCGATGGACGGAGGCGTATCATCCGGCTGATAAGCCACCGCCAGCCCCCCGCCCGCGTCCAGGTACTCGACCGGAAGGTTTTCGCGTCGCAGACGCTGGGCCATCTCCGCCAGTTTGCCCACGGCCTCGCCAAAAGCCGAGAGGTCCGCTATCTGCGAGCCGATATGGCAACTAAGCCCCACCAGCCGGATTCCCGGCCAGCGCTGCGCCTCCCGGTAAAGACGCTCCGCCACAGCCATTTCGATTCCAAATTTGTGTTCGTCCAGGCCCGTGGCGATGTATGGGTGCGTGGCGGCGCTGACGTGCGGATTCACCCGCAGCGCTACGCGGGCCCGCCTGCGCAGACGGACAGCCCTCTGGCTCAGCAGGCTCAACTCGTCTTCCGACTCGCAGTTGAACAGCAGGATGGCTGCGCGCAGCGCATAGTCCATCTCCGCGGCTGTCTTGCCAACGCCGGAATAGACCGTCCGCTGAGCCTTGCCTCCCGCTTGCAATACGCGGAACAGCTCGCCGCCCGACACCACGTCGAACCCGGCGTTGCGGCGAGCCAGCAGACGTAAAATCTCCAGGTTGGAATTGGCTTTGACGGCGTAACAGACCAGGTGGGGGCCGCCCATCAAAGCGCGATCAAATTCCAGGAACCGGGAGACTATGTGCCGGCAGCTATATACATAAGCTGGGGTTCCGACGGCCTCGGCAATCTCCCGCAGAGCTACGCCGTCGCAGTGAAGCTCTCCGTCCTGATAAAGAAACGGTTCCGGCATTTCTATGCCCCGATGTGTCGCTCCCATTGTCCCGGCCGTTCGGCCAGCCAGGGGAATCGCACGATTTTATCACTTTGGCAGGGTGGAACGGTCCGCGGAACTGAGGATTTCGGCCAACTCCGGCAAGCTGTGGACGAACAAGTGCGGTGGGTTGGAGTCCAGTTCCAGGTTGCCAAAGCCGTAGGACACGCCGCAGGTCCAGACACCGGCGCTTCTGCCGGTTTGGATGTCCACGTCGGAATCGCCCACGATCATGGCCGCTTGCGGCGTCAGGCTGGTCTCCTGAAGGATGGAAAAAACGCCGACCGGGTCCGGCTTCTTGCTCTCGAAGCTGTTGCCCCCGTACACACACTGGAAGAATCCTAATAAATCCAATTCTTCCAGGATATGCCGGCTGACGCGCTCCGGTTTATTGGTGAGGACCGCCAGAACGCGTTTCGTATTTCCATGTCCGTTAGCGAGGCGTTTCAGGGCTTTGCGAACCCCCGGATAGAGCGTCGTGTTATCCAGCTTGTGATCCCAATAATAACGGAGAAAGTATTGGAGGCCCTGCTGGATTTCCTCCTGCGAAAAACCGTCGCCCAGCGCGCGAGCGATGAGGGCCGGCGCCCCACGCCCCACGTAGGAATAGATGGTTTCATCATCCAGTGAAGGCTGCCCCATATGGCGCAGAGCGGCGTTCACGCTCAGGGCCAGGTCCTTCTTGGAATCAATCAGCGTCCCGTCTAAATCGAAAATCACCAACCGGATCGCTGATTTAGACTTGAAAACATCCCTGCGGGACACTTCCCTTCCAACGTAGGGCGTCAATGAGATAGGCGAGCGCGGGCTTCTTTTTGAGATAGCAACCCTCCCTAGCGTTTCTTGGCCCGTGGCGGGGCCATCGAAGGAGGCACGAAACGCACCAGAGCGTTCCGCATTTCTTCGCTCGGCAGGGGCCGGTTGGTCAATTCCCGCTGCACCAGTTCGACGAACTCTTTGATCTGTTTCTGCATCTGCTCCATCTTCTCGCGCATGTTCAGCACCACCTGGACCCCGGCCAGGTTGACCCCCAAATCGCGGGTCAAGCGTAGTACCAGTTCCAGCCGTTCTATGTCCTGCTCCGTGTAGAGGCGGGTATTGCCCTCGGTCCGGGAGGGGTTCAACAGCCCTTCCCGTTCATACAACCGCAGCGTCTGAGGGTGGATATCGTAGGTCTGGGCGATGGCCGAGATCATGTAGGCGGCTTTGCTGCGTGGTCGTTTTACCATGAGGGTCCCATTCCCTGTTCGATCATTGCCGGTAGAGGTCCGCCCGCGGATCTTGGGGATTCAATCGGGCCAACTCTCGCAGAATCTCTTTGGAGCGTTCATCGTGCACCTGCGGCACCTGGATGCGCACCTCCACGTACTGGTCGCCTCGCTGGCCAGTCTTCAAGGAGGACACCCCTTTCTCCCGCAGCCGGAATTTCTGTCCCGACGGCGTTCCTGGAGGAATCTTCAGCAGCGCGCGGCTCTGGTCTATCGTGGGCACTTCCACTTTGGCCCCTAAGGTGGCCTCGGTAATGGTAACGGGAAGAACCGTGTAGATGTCGTCGCCCCGGCGTTCAAAAAAGGGATGCGCTCCTACCTTGGTGATGATATAGAGGTCCCCATTGGGTCCACCCTGCTTGCCCGCATGGCCCTTGCCCGCAACACGCACCCGGTAACCGTCCTGCACACCGGCAGGCACTCTCACCTCCAGCGATTCCGATTCCAGTCGGCGGCTCTCGCCGCCGCAAGCCGTGCACAGGTCCTTCACTTTTCCGGCCCCCTTACACCGGGCGCAGGTCACATTGAACCGCATGTTGGACATCAGCTTGGTCACATGACCGGTTCCCCGGCACTCCGGGCAGACCATTTCCTTACCTGTGTTGCCGATTCCATGGCAGACCGGGCAGGTCTTGTATCGCATTACATTCAGCCGCGCAGTCGCGCCCCGAATGGCCTCCCAAAAACCTATGCTGACCTGGTATTCCAGATCGCTGCCACGCTCCGGCCCGGCGGATTCGGGATGGCCTCGCCCAAAATACTGCGAAAAGACATCCCGGAAGCCGCCCGTCCCTGTTTCGGCGCCGGGACCGCTGAACCAGTCGGAAAAATCGAACCCGGAAAAATCCACCGGACGTTCCGGCTGGGGGCCGCCGCCGGGAGGCCCGGACTCGCTGTAGTACCCGACGCGGTCGTACATCTGCCGCTTCTTGGGATCGCTCAAGATGTCGTTGGCCTCTGAGATTTTCTTAAAGCGCTCCTCGGCGCTCTTGTCGCCAGGATTGAGGTCAGGATGGTACTTGCGCGCGAGCCGCCGGTAGGCTTTGCGGATCTCGGCCGCCGTGGCTTTGCGCTCCACTCCGAGCACCCGATAGTAATCATCTTTGCCCGTCATAAGGGATGTTTCCCACCGGCCGGACCGGCCTCCCATTTGGAAAACCCCGGACTAGAGCAGTTTCAGGGTTGCTATATAGCAGAAAGTTTCAGCCGCCCCTGCGGGGCTTGCGAGATCGTGCTATACATTAACTGTGAAAATGGATTACCGCCCCTTGTCCTCGTCCACGTCAATGAACTCGGCGTCTATGACCTCGCCTTCTTTCTTCTCTGGCTCCTGGGCAGGACGTTCCGCGCCATCGGCGCCGGTACCCGTTCCGGTGGGTGCAGAAGTGGAGGCCTGCTGATACATGAGCTCCGCAATCCGGTGCGAGGCTTTCGTCAGCCGTTCCACTGCCTGATTGATATCAGTAGTATTTCCGGAGTCTATCGCCTTCCTGGTCTCTGCAATGGCCGACTCGACCTCCTGAGCATCCGGGCCGGAAATCTTGTCCCGGTTCTCATGCAACAGCTTTTCCACGTTATAGACCATCGAATCGGCGCGGTTTCTGGCTTCCACTTCCTCGCGGCGGCGACGGTCCTCTTCGCCATGGGAGTCCGCTTCCTTCTGCATCCGCTCCACTTCTTCTTTGTTCAAACCGCTGGAGGCGGTAATGGTGATGTCCTGCTGCTTGCCGGTGCCCAAATCCTTCGCGGTCACATGCACGATGCCGTTGGCGTCAATGTCGAAGGTGACATCCACTTGCGGCACGCCTCGGGGAGCCGGAGGTATCCCCACCAATTGAAATTTGCCCAGTGTGCGGTTATCGCGCGCCATGGCGCGCTCGCCTTGCAAAACGTGAATCTCGACGGAGGTCTGATTGTCCGCCGCTGTGGAAAAGGTCTCGCTCTTGCGCGTGGGAATCGTGGTATTGCGCGCAATGAGCGGGGTCGCCACGCCGCCCAGGGTTTCCAGGCCCAGCGTCAAGGGAGTAACGTCGAGCAACAGCAAGTCCTTCACTTCGCCCGACAGCACACCGGCCTGCACAGCCGCTCCCACGGCCACCACTTCATCGGGATTGACACCCCGGTGCGGCTCCTTGCCGAACAGCTCGCGCACGATCTGCTGTACGCGCGGGATGCGCGTCGAGCCTCCCACTAAAACCACCTCGTCTATCTTGTCCGCTTTCAACCCGGCGTCTTCCAGCGCCTGCTGGCAGGGCTTCACCGTGCGCTGCAACAGGTCCTCCACCAACTGCTCAAACTTGGAGCGCGCCAGCCGCAGGTTCATGTGCTTGGGACCGCTGGCGTCGGCCGTGATGAACGGCAGGTTGATGTCGGTCTCCATGACCGTGGAAAGCTCCATCTTGGCCTTCTCGGCAGCCTCTTTCAGCCGCTGCATGGCCATGCGATCTTTGGACAGGTCAATGCCCTGGTCCTTGCGGAACTCCTCGATGATCCACTGGATGATATGTTGATCTATGTCGTCTCCGCCCAGGTGCGTATCTCCATTGGTGGACTTGACCTCCACCACGCCTTCGCCCACTTCCAGGATGGAAATATCGAACGTGCCGCCACCGAAGTCATATACAGCGATGGTCTCATCTTTCTTCTTGTCCAACCCGTAGGCCAGCGCCGCAGCGGTCGGCTCATTGACGATGCGCAGCACCTCCAACCCCGCAATCTTGCCGGCGTCCTTGGTGGCCTGGCGCTGACTGTCGTTAAAATAGGCCGGGGTCGTGATGACAGCCTGGGTGATTTTTTCGCCCAGATAATCCTCGGCTGACTGCTTCATTTTTTGCAGGATCATAGCCGAGATTTCCGGCGGCGACAGTTGCTGCTTGCCACCGTCAATCAGGATGCGGACGTCCGCGTTGGGCGCGGCGGCTACCTTGTAAGGCACTATTTTGATCTCGCTGGTTACTTCTTCGTAACGACGCCCCATGAATCGCTTGATGGAATATATGGTATTCTCCGGGTTGGTGATGGCTTGGCGCTTGGCTACCTGCCCGACGAGCCGTTCCCCGTTCTTAGCAAAAGCTACCACGGAGGGCGTGGTGCGGGTGCCCTCCGCGTTTGGAATTACTTTGGGCTCCCCGCCTTCCATGACGGCTACGACGGAATTGGTGGTTCCAAGGTCAATGCCAATGATTTTTCCCATTTCGGTAAACCTCCTGGATGTCTGCGGGCTCTCAACCGCTGTTGCAAAGCAACAAAACAACGTCTTTAGCTTCATTCTAATATAAGAGTTGAGTCGGACATTGTCAAGCATTTCTTAATTCGGCGTATTAAGTTAATTAACTCCTTAAGTAACAATATGATACAAAATCTCATTGTATTGCTCCTCTGTATCTCCTACAGCTTCCTTCTGGGTTGTCGGAACGAAAACACTCTCCCCGCATCCGATCTGACCGTTGCCGCTGCCGCCAACCTCGTAAAAGTGAGCCAGCCGTTAGCGGAATCCTTCCAACGCCTCAACAAGACGAAGATGATCTTCAGTTTTGGTTCTTCGGGCCAATTAGAACAGCAAATTCGCCAGGGAGCGCCGTTCGATGTGTACCTCCCCGCAGACCTTTCCTATTGCCAATCGCTGAGTCAGGACGGATTCACAGCGGAGGAACCCAAAGTGTATGCTCTGGGGCAGCTTGTAGTCTGGTCCCATACGCTACAACTCAGCTCGCTGGAGGAGTTGCAGCAGGAGGGGGTCTCTCGGATTGCCATCGCCAATCCAAGCTATGCTCCGTATGGCTTAGCCGCCCGGCAAGCCCTCCAGTCGGCTGGTCTTTGGGAAAAGGTTCAACCGAAACTGGTGTTTGCCGAGTCTGTCTCCTACGCCTTTCAAATGGCGGAGACGGGAAACGTTGAAGTGGCTTTTGTAGCCCTAGCTTTAGTGAAAGATATCGAACGCCCGTTTCTCGTTGTGGACTCCCGCTTTTATGAGCCCATTGAGCAGTGTGCCGTGGCGCTGAAAGCCACAAAGAATCTTGAGGCCGCTCGTGCCTTTCTGGAGTTCCTTTCCTCAACGGAAGCTCAGCGAATCTTACAGGACTACGGCTATGGCTCTCCACAAAAATGAGAGAGGGAGTTTCCGGCTGTGGTTCTAGGTGGGTGCCGGAAGCCTGGAGTATAATGGCTTCCATTTGCCTGACAAATCAGGATTGTTCCATCCACGAAAGGGCACGTTATGTTCGATACTTTGGTCCAGATGGACTGGTTCCCATTTTGGCTTTCTTTGAAGGTAGCCGTAATAGCGACCGCCATCTCCCTGGTGGTGGGCCTGGCGCTGGCCTACGCCTTGGCTCGGTATCGGTTCCGAGGCCGGGAAATTGTGGATTCCCTCGTTACTCTCCCCATTGTGCTTCCGCCAACGGTGCTGGGCTACTATCTGCTGGTGGTCATTGGACGCAACTCGCCAGTGGGTCAGACGTTTGAAGCCGTCTTCGGATTCCCTCTGGTCTTTACCTGGCAGGCGGCAGTTGTGGCGGCCACGTTCCACAGCATTCCCTTGTTGGTGAAGTCAGCGCGAGCGGCGCTGGAAAGCGTGGACCGCACCATGGAAAAAGCGGCCCGCACATTGGGCGCAACCGAATGGCGCGTTTTCTTGCGAGTCACGCTACCGCTGGCCAAGCGCTCGATTCTGGCCGCCACGGTTTTTGCTTTTGCCCGCGCGCTGGGCGACTTCGGCGTAACCATCATGATCGCGGGCAACATTCCCGGCAAAACGCAGACGATGGCCGTAGCCATTTACGACTCGGTGCAATCGGGCAATACGGGACCCGCCAACTGGATGGTGCTGATTATCTCGGTGACGGCCGTAGGAATTCTTTACTGGACCAACCGACTGCAAGGCGAGCGCCTGCTATGATGTTGCGGGAGAGAAACGAGCGCCAGCGGCTGAAGCCGCCAGCAAGTGCAAATCGCTCGTCGCTACGCTTCCTTCGGCCTTGCTCCCTTCGACTCCGCTCAGGGCAGGCAGGACAGGCCTCGCGAGGACAGCGTGAGGGGCGAGATGGAGCAGCCCATTGGCCCAGTTGGAATTGACACTTCGCAAGCGCTTTGCGCCAACCGGCGGCGCGCCCGGCTTTGGCCTGGACGTCGCGTTGCAGTGCGAATCCGGCATCACGGTCCTGTTCGGGCCGAGCGGCTCGGGCAAGACCATGACGCTCGACGCGCTGGCCGGGTTCCTGCGGCCCGATGCGGGACGCATTCTGCTGCACAACGA
>Ga0155948_1377_pt3 | contig 12158 bp, 10 predicted proteins | sample RifCSPlowO2_02_FD_107602 | JGI IMG/M metagenome (GOLD analysis project Ga0155948, IMG submission 107602) | Acidobacteria bacterium RIFCSPLOWO2_02_FULL_59_13
GTGGCCGAGCGCATGGGCCGCTCCCTTGATGCCCTGAGAACTTGGGCGCTCCCCGGTGCAGGAGGCCAGGAGCGAACCAACCACAGACCACCTACGCGGGACGCGGGGCACACTCATTAATCATCCGATTGCCAAGTGATGAGAAATCGCAACAGATGCGGAATGGAATTGGCGGGAACGCAGCGCTAGAAAGGTTGGACAATGTCCCAAAGGGGACCTTTACAAAGATATATCAAGACATTAGCGAATCTGGCATGTAACTTGCGAGATCAAAGCGTTCTTGGGAGGCGAACTGTGGAGGAGGCATTCCGCAAATGCTGGATCAGTACGCGTCAGCAGCGCGAGTTCGATAGCAACGCGTACCGGCGTGCCTTATCGAGTTTTCCAACCGGGGTAATGGTGGTCACAACCCGCACCGGCAATGGAGTTCTAGCTGGCGTAACCGTGAATTCCTTTCCACGGCGGCGCGTGCGTGGCGCATATCGCGGCGTTCTCCGAGAACGGCTGCTGCCGTACAAAGGGGGCGTAAATATTTGTTCCGGGAGCACGCGCTGGTTCCGCACATTCACGTGCGGGACAACGTGGCGCATGAGCACAGTAGGCTGGAAAGTCCGCTGCGCTGTATCTGGGAGGAAGCAAAGCCAGATACCAAATCTGGTCTGCTCGCTGCGGCCGGGTCGAAGCTTTGTGCAATGACTCAAGAAAAGGAATCTGTGATGGTCAATCGACCCACCAATCGCCAGCTGATGGAGCGCCGTGTCGGGGCAATTTCCCGTGGCATTAGCAACGCCCACGCGGTGTTCGCAGCCAAGGCGCTGAACAGCGAGATCTGGGATGTGGAAGGCAAGCGCTACATCGACTTTTGCGCGGGCATAGCCGTAGTGAGCACCGGACACTGTCACCCTAAAGTGATCGAGGCAGTGGCCGGCCAGCTTGCCCTGTACACCCACACCTGCTTCCAGGTGGTCGCTTACGAACCCTACGTCGCCTTGGCGGAGCGGCTGTGCCGGATTGCACCCGGCGCTCAGCCAACGAAGGCGTTTTTGATGACCACCGGGGCGGAGGCTATTGAGAACGCCATCAAGATTGCCCGGGCATATACCAAGCGTTCCGCGATCATCGCGTTCAACGGCGCCTTCCACGGGCGGACCATGTACTCTCTGGCGCTGACTGGCAAGGTCGATCCCTACAAGACCGACTTCGGGCCGTTCCCGGCCGAGGTCTTTCACGCGCCGTATCCGTCCGCAGTTCATGGAATTACAGTTGAGGATTCCATCGCCGGTATAGAAAAGCTGTTCAAAAACGAAGTCGAAGCTTCCCGTGTGGCGGCGATTTTCGTCGAGCCGGTGCTGGGCGAGGGTGGTTATATCCCCGCGCCTCCTGAATTTCTGCAAGCGCTGCGCGCACTATGCGACCAGTACGGCATTCTTCTGGTGGCCGACGAAATCCAGACCGGTATTGCGCGGACGGGAAAGATGTTTGCGGTCGAGCACGCCGACGTGGTTCCAGACTTGATTACCTTGGCTAAAGGTCTTGGCGGTGGCATACCGATCTCTGCCGTGGTCGGGCGCGCTGACGTCATGGACGCCAGCAATCCGGGCGGCCTTGGCAGCACCTATGCCGGCAATCCCCTTGCCTGTGCGGCGGCCCTGGCGGTGCTGGACATCGTGGAAGAAGAGAAGCTCTGCGAGCGGAGCATGCGAATTGGCGAGCGGATGCGCAGCGTGCTTGCTGCGATGCGCAGGAAACACGCCTGCATCGGTGACGTGCGAGGGTTGGGCGCCATGACCGCGGTCGAGTTCTTCCACGGCGGGGACCTCAAGCGCCCGGCCCCCGAGATCGCCAGTGCGATAAAGGCGCAAGCGGCCAAGCGCGGTCTACTCCTGCTCACCTGTGGCGGCGGGAACGTACTGAGGTTGATGGTTCCGCTCACCATTTCCGATGCGCTTCTAGATGAAGGTCTCGACATACTCGCAGGGGTGCTAAGCGAATTGGCGGTTGGGCAATGCTTGAGCGCCGCGGCATAACACATGAAAGCAGAATTCAGTTGGCGCGACGTTGCTGCGGCGAAGATGTGCATATAGATTGCCCAGGCGCATCCCGTCCTTAGCGACGGGCAAAAGGTTATTTATTAAAGAGGGGAGAGCAAGTCATGACTATGGTCGATCGCAGGGAAGTGCTCCGTTCCATTGGCGGCGCAATCGCCGCGGCGGCGTTGCCGTACGGGACGATCGTCCGGGCGCAGGAGAACAAGGTCACAGTGACCTCCTTGGGCGGACGATGGGAGGAGTCGATACGTCAAGATTTCATCCCGCTTTTTGAAAAGAGGACCGGCGCGAAGGTTGAGGTCGTACTCGGTGGGCCATCGCAATGGATGAGCCAAATAGAGTCCCAGCCAAATAAGCCGCCCATCAGCGCCATTGACAACAGTGAGACCCTGGCATTCAAGCTTATGGATCGCAACATGGCGGTGAAGCTGACACCGCAGGCGGTCCCAAATTTGGCGTCAACACCCGACCTATTCCACAAGCCCTGGGATGATTACGCAGCGATGTATATGTACGCGGGAGCGGGATTCTTCTATAACAAAGACAAGATCAAGAGCCCGCCGAAGACATGGGTCGAGTTCTTCGAACGGACAAGCAAGGGCGAGTTCGGTAAGTCGGTTTCGCTGCCCGACATCGCGTATGGGTGGACGCCGGCATTCCTATGGACGTTTGCCAAGGTGCTCGGCGGCGGTTTAGGGAAGATGGATCCCGCATTCGATGTGCTGAAGAAGATTCGTCCTTACGTAGTCAAGTTCTGGGCCAATGCCGGCGAGATTGAGCGAATGATTTCGAGTCGCGAGGTCGACATCGGCGTGTTTTGGGACGGCCGTATCTATTCCATGATTGATGCCGGCGCAAGATTCCTCGGCTTCCAGCGGATGAACTCGGATGTGCTTATTTCCGGCGTGGCAAGTCAAGTGGTGAAGGGGGGCAATGAGAAGCTCGCCCTGGCATACGTAAATACCCTGCTCGATCCGGAGCCACAGCTTCAGTACTTCAAAAAGATCAACTATGCGGTCACTAATTCGAAAGTTAGGTATCCAGCCTCGGTGAAGGACCGGATCCTTCCTGTCGAACTTGGCCTCGTTGCGCCTTACCGCGATCTCGCGAAGGTGACCCCCGCGCTACTCGAACGTTGGAACGAGGAAATCCGTTTCTAAACGGTCCAATGATATATCGAGCGCCGGTCGATGCAGGTAACTAAGGCCGCCAGAACACAACCGTCAGGAATTTTGGTCCTGCCGGTCGTCTTGTTCTTGGCGACCTTCTATATTTTGCCGGGGGTGTTCGTTATTCTAATGAGCATCGGACACCCCCCGTCCTTCTCTTTGCGAACCGAACTCATTACGGCAGCAAATTTTGAGCGGCTTTTCGGTTCCGCCTATTATCTGAAGGTCTTGGTGAGGACAATTGCGCTCGGCTTCGCCGTCGGGATCGTAACTGCCGTGCTCGCCTATCCGATAGCCTACTACCTCGTTCGTTCAAGTTCGCGTTTCCGCTCCGTTATGTATTTCCTCACGCTCATTCCCATGGCGGTGGGTATGAACATGATCACCCTCGGGTGGCTAGTCGTTCTCGGTCGTTATGGCTTGATCAATTCCATGCTTCTGTCGATCGGCATCGTCAGAGAACCGTTGACAATGATGTACACGTGGGGAGCCATGATCGTCGGGCTCACAAACGTGCTCTTCACCTTCATGGCGCTGCCGATCGCAGCGGTACTACGGACGATCGATCCATCGATCGAACAGGCAGCCAGGAATCTCGGAGCCGGTGCGCTGCGGGCCTTCATCTTCGTTACTCTCCCGCTCAGCCTTGAGGGCGTGGCCACAGGATTTCTCGCGGTGTTCATGCTCTCGAGCGGGGCATTGGTTTTGCCGATGCTCCTCGGCGGTCAAGGCGAGACGATTCTGCCGGTCTTGATCTGGGAGCAATATTCCGTCGCGAACGACCGGAATTTCTCTGCTGCCCTGGCCGTGGTGCTGCTGTTCTTTTCGCTGATGGTCCTGTTGCTCCAGCTGCACATGACACGGATGCGCCGAGTACTGACATGACCGTCATGGTAGCTCCTGTGACCGAGATTGCGGCAAATCGCACGGAAGGTGCTCGGCGCTGGTATGCCCTGGCCCGGGTTTCGATAGCCGCTTACGTTTTTTTCGCTGCTGTTTTTCTGACCGTTCCGGTTCTTATCGTCATTCTGGTGTCATTTGACACGGCTGACTACGTACAGTTCCCGCCGAGCGGCATGACACTCAAGTGGTATGCCCGAATTGCCGCGTCCGAAACTTGGCGCACCGCTATTGTGAACAGCGCCATTGTTGGCGTCGGCAGCACGCTTCTTGCCGTAGTAACGGGAGTCCCCGCGGCCTATTTGATCGCCCGGCGGGATTTCCGCGGTCGGAATGCATTGTTAGCACTACTCCTTTCACCGCTCACCATTCCGTGGGTGGTGTTCGGACTTGCCATTTTGAACTTCTGGGGCGCCGCGAATCTGCCGCGCAATCTTTTCGCAATTATCGTTGCCCATTCTGTTATCGGCGTGCCCTATGTGGTCCGTACGTGTCTCGCTGTCCTTGTCAACATTTCTCCATCCTGTGAACTTGCGGCGCGCACGCTCGGAGCAGATCAGAAGAGGGCTTTCATGCTGGTGATTCTGCCCATGATACAAATGGCCATAATCTCCGGCGCGATCTTTTGTCTGCTGATTTCTTTTATCAACGTCCCAGTTCCCCTGTTTCTGACCACCGCTTCCACTCCAACGATGCAAGTCGCCATCTTCAGTCAGATGTTGAGCAACACGGACCCGACCGTAGCGGCGGTTTCGACCATTCAACTCGCGATGATTCTGCTGGCTTTCTATATTGGGCAACGGGTCGCGAGGCTCGGTGATTTTCTCTAATGACCTCGATAGCCCGCCATGTGAGAGTGGATGAAGTCATTCAGGATAGTCCGGCAACCATGGCGGTAGAGCAAAACAGGAAGATGCCGATCTGTGAACCGGGCAGAGCGGAGATCGACCCCATCAGCGATCTCTCGCTTGATGGCGTGACGAAGCAATATAACGACACGGTTGCGGTTCGTGAGATGTCATTCGAGGCACGACCGGGTGAGTTCGTCTCGTTCCTCGGACCCAGCGGCTGTGGAAAGACAACGACGCTTTCTATGATCGCGGGCTTCCAGAGCGTGTCGACCGGAATGATCCATATCCGAGGCCGCCGTGTCGACGGACTGCCGCCCGAGAAGCGCAATACAGGTATGGTATTTCAGGACTATGCGCTGTTCCCTCATATGTCAGTTGGCGAGAATGTGAGCTTCGGCTTGCGTATGCGACACGTGCCGAAAGATGAAATCCGCCGCCGCGTTGACGCAGCGCTCGCTCTCGTGCGCATGTCCAGCTTCGCGGACCGCCGCCCGTCTCAATTGAGTGGCGGGCAAAAGCAGCGGGTGGCACTTGCACGTGCCTTGGTGATCCAGCCGGACGTGTTGCTCTTGGATGAGCCATTCGGTGCGCTCGACCGACAATTGCGCGAACAGATGCAATTCGAGCTTAGGACTCTTCAACAGTCTGTTGGAATCACGACCGTATTTGTGACACACGATCAGGAAGAGGCGTTGCTGCTATCGAGCCGAATCGCGGTCATGAATCAGGGTGCAATCGAGCAGATCGGAGTACCAACGGAGATTTACGAAGCCCCCGCGACTATCTTTGTGGCGAAGTTCATAGGTAAATCCAACTTCATCACGGGCACGGTCGTTTCCGCAACCGGCGGCGGCACGAGTATTGATACAGCCATCGGGCGGATTACATTGCCGTCTCCCAAGCAGGGCGCCGTTGTTGCCGGCCAAAGCATTGAGTGCATGGTTCGGCCAGAGAAGGTGCGGATTGTACGGCCTGGTGCAACGCTTGACGGGGAAATCCACGCACGGGGCGTAGTGCAGCAGATGGCGTATCACGGCGCCTCCACGGAGGTAATCCTGCGACTGGCCGGCGACGTGGAATTCGCAATACTACAATCAAACCGCGACATGGCCCTCGTAGCCGACATCGTAAGCGTCGGCAAAGAGGTCGATGTCGCATGGCCGAGGGCCGCAATGCTCCTATTCATCAACGGCAGACGGTGGGGCTGATGCCTTCCCTCGCCATTCCCAAGGAGACCAAGTTGGAAACTCTCGATTGTTACTCCGCCGTTTGCGTCCAGCCCGAGCCGATCGTGGTGCTCAAGCGCAAACAGATCGAGCAAAACCTCAACCGGGCACTCGAAATTATGGAGTCTGCCCTCTATTCGACGCCGAATGCGAAGGCGCCGGACATGCAGATCGCCTATCAGCCTTACGCGCCGGTGAAACTGGTCGCATTTCCGGAGGACTTTCTTCAGGGCTACACGATGCGGGCGAACCTTGACGTCCATGTCCAAGAGATAGCCATCAAGATTCCGGGGCCGGAAACCGACAAACTGGCAGCGCTCGCAAAAAAGATGAAAGTCTATCTTTATGGCGTTGCGCTCGAAGTCTTGCCGCACTGGCCAGACCACATCTTCAACTGTGCCTTCATCATCAACCCAGAGGGCGAGGTGATCCACAAGTTCCACAAATTCTCGCCGGCGATTCATTATGAGATCACAACCAGCCCGCACGAAGTGCTGGATGAGTACATTGAAGTATTCGGAAAGAACAAGTCCATGCTGCAAACGCTTTTCCCGGTGAGCGACACGGCACTAGGGAAGATCGGCACCATCATCTGCAATGACGGATACCATCCCGAATACTTCCGCGCAGTCCAAATGAATGGCGCCGAGGTGATCGTCCGCCCCGCGTTGGCGGAACCGGGCGTGACCAAGGGCTGGTTCGAATTCACAAATCGTGCGGGGGCGCTTGCTACTTTGAGCTACGTTGTTGCGCCCAATATGGGGGGTATCATCGGGCCAGAGCATGCGCGCACGATGATGGCCGGCGACTCGATGATCGTCGATTACGATGGCCAGATCATTGCCCGGCTGCCGTTTCCGGGCGAGGGCATGGTTTCCGGCACGATCCGTTTGGAGCACTTGCGTCAGCGCCGCACAGACCCCAGTCGCAACTTCCCTTCACTGCTCAAGACCGAAGTACTGCGGGAAGTCTATGCGGAAACTGTCTACCCCGCGAACGCGCATAAGGGGGAAGCGATCCGCACCTTTAAGGATCTCTACAAGAAAGACACGCGTCATCTCGGCGTAATCGAGAAACTTTTCGAGCGTGGCATTTATACCCGGCCGCGTTCCTGGAAGTGATAGCCATGGCCGCGACCATCATCGATTTGTCGGCGCCGATCCGGTCAGGAGAAGGCCGTCTTGGCATGCCGGCCCATTTCACCACGCCCTTCACGGTTAAGGAGCACGGATGGCAGGGCTCGACATTCTCTCTGTTTTGCCATCACGGCACGCACGTCGATGCGCCGAACCATTTTCTTCGCGATAGAGCGGCGATACATGAAGTGCCGCTACACTCGCTGATCGGCTCAGGGGCTGTGGTTGATCTCTCCGATCATGATGCTAACGCCGCAATCAAGGGCGATGTGTTAGAGGAACGCGGCCGCGAGGTTCGCTCCGGCGATATCCTAATCCTGCGGACGGGATGGAGCGATAAGTACTGGGGCACCGATACATTCTGGTCATCGGGACCTTTCCTTGCTCCCGGCGGCGCGGACTGGATCGTGGAGCGCGGAGTGAAAGCCGTGGTCTATGATTTTTCCGAAGAGGCGCAAACCCGCATCCCCGGATGGCATGGCAAGGACTGTGTTATTCACCACAGGATCCTGGGCAGCGACATCTACAACATCGAATATGTCCAGAACCTCGGAAAGATTCGGCAATCGCGCGTCGCAATCATGGCCCTACCGCTCAATCTCGTGGGGCTAGATGGCTCGCCGACGCGCGTCATTGCCGTGGAGGGAATGGATATGCCGCGTGAATTTTCAATCCGATAACCAGCCGGTAGCACCGCGGGCGGCGCTGCGCCAACATACTGTAAAAGAAGAGGTGTCATGACCGTTCAAACTTCGATAGAGAAACCAGACTGGCATAACCGAGCGAACAATTTGAAGCCTGAAGTGCGCCTTTTCATCGATGGCGAGTTCGTGAACGCCAAGAAGGGCGGGACCTTCGCGACGATCAATCCGGCCACCGGCGAGACAATCGCGGAGATGGCAAGAGGCGGTCCAGAGGATGTCAATCTCGCCGTCAAGGCAGCGCGTCGTGCGTTCCGGGGTGGCGCATGGTCAAAGATGGCGCCCCGGGACCGCATGACGGTGATGTACCGATTTGCGGAGCTAGTTGGGGCGCATATCGAGGAGTTCGCGCTACTCGACACACTCGATATGGGCAAGCCAATAAATGAAATGCTTACGATTGACGGCCCTGCGAGCAAACTCACCATCCAATTCTTTGCGGAAAGCATCGACAAGGTGGAAGGTGTTGTGACCAATACAGCTGTGGACGCTTTCCACTATATCTTGCGGGAGCCGATAGGCGTCGTGGGCTGCATCGTCCCTTGGAACTATCCGCTCATGATGGCGACCTGGAAGATCTGCCCGGCACTCGCCGCCGGCAATTCGGTGGTGCTAAAGCCGGCAGAGCAGTCGCCGATGAGCGCTCTTCTGCTCGCGAGGCTGTTTGCGGAAGCGGGCGGTCCGGACGGTGTATTGAACGTGGTCAATGGTTTCGGCGACGACGCCGGCAAGGCGCTTGCGCTGCATATGGACGTCGACAAAGTCGCCTTCACCGGCTCGGTCGAGGTGGGCAAGCTGATGATGGTCTATGCCGGCCAATCCAATATGAAGCGGGTGAGCACGGAATGCGGTGGCAAAACCCCGCAGATCTTCATGCCCGACGTGCCGGATCTCGACCTGGCCGTGCAGTATGCCGTCAATGGCATTTACGGCAACCAGGGCGAGGTTTGCAATGCGGGATCCCGGCTGCTCGTCCATGCAAGCATTCATGATGAGTTTGTCGATAAATTCGTGGCACGCTGTAAGACCGCTTTCAAGCCCGGCGACCCGCTAGACCCCGCGACAAGCATGGGCCCCCTCGTCACCAAACAGCAACAGGAACGCGTTCTCAGCTATATCGCGGCCGGCAAGGAGGAAGGTGCCATGCTCACCTGCGGGGGCGGCGTGCCGGTGGGGCTGAAGAAAGGGTTCTATATAGAGCCAACGCTTTTCCGCGCGGTAAAGCCTGCCATGAAGATCGCCCAAGAGGAGATTTTCGGTCCCGTCGGGGCCGTTATTCCGTTCAAGTCGATGGACGAGGCGCTCGAAATTGCGAATGGCACTATCTATGGACTTGCCGCGAGCATTTGGACGCGTGACGTTACTAAGGCTCACTGCATGGCACGCGCCGTCGAGGCCGGTGTGATCTGGGTCAATTGTTTCGACCATGGGGATATGACTCAACCATGGGGCGGGTACAAGCAGTCCGGCTTTGGGCGCGACAAGTGCTTCGAGAGTCTGCTGGCCCATACCCAAACAAAGTCTGTCTGGGTGAACCTGCCGTCGTGACGCCAAAACGCTGGCCGCGATCACGGCTGTCCCTCCATTTGGACTTGAATCAATCAAGACAACGTCGAGCCGGGAGTCCATATTGAAAGATAGCCTGTCACAGATTTCAAGCGATAACGAGCAGCTTCGCCGGCTCGGCTACAACGTCGCATTCGAACGGTCCATGGGCCTGTGGGGGAATTTCTCGCTGGGCTTCACTTATCTATCTCCAGTCGTCGGCGTCTACACGATGTTCGCCATCTCGCTCGCGGTCGGCGGGCCTCCGATGATCTGGAGTTATATCCTGGTGGGGATCGGACAGTTCCTCGTCTGCCTAGTATTTTGTGAGGTCGTCTCGCAATATCCAATCGCTGGCGGAATCTTCCCCTGGGCACGCAAGCTTGCAAACGACCAGTGGGCCTGGATGGCCGGCTGGATATATATGTGGGCTTTGTGGACCACGATTGCTGCTGTCGCCGTCGGATCCGGACCATATCTACTTGCACTGTTTGGGATCACCAAAGGAGAGGCTGGTGCGATAACGCTGGTGGCGCTCGGCCTGATCGCGTTGGTCACATTCCTCAACCTCAGTGGTACACGTGTGCTCGCCTATGTCGCTCTCGCAGGCTTCATTGCTGAGCTTACCGGTGCGCTGGCTGTCGGCTCCTACCTTCTCATTTTCGAACGCTCGCAGCCCTTGGGCGTTGTGTTCGATACCTTCCAAATCCAGATCGACGGAAGCTATTGGCCAGCGTTCCTCGCCGCTGCTCTTGCCGGGATTTTCCAATATTACGGATTCGAGGCATGTGGAGACGTGGCGGAGGAGGTGCCGAATCCATCGAGGCAAATACCGAAGGCCATGCGAATGACAATTTATATCGGCGGCGCCGCCGCCATCTTCACTTGCTTCGCCTTGCTTCTCGCTGTACCGAACATTTCCAAAGTAATTGCGGGTACGGATACCGATCCGATCCAGTCCGTACTTACGCGCGCATTCGGACCCGTCGGCGCGCAGCTGGTAATTCTTGTCATCGGCATTTCCTTTCTCTCTTGCGCATTGAGTCTACAGGCCGCGGCAAGTCGGCTGCTGTTCGCCTTCGCTCGCAACCAGATGATATTTGGCCATCCGGCATTCGCTGCAATATCGCCGAGATCCAAGGTGCCGTCGGCCGCGCTAATCGCATGCGGCGCCTTGCCTATGTTCATTGCGGTTGTCGGTTACCTCAAGGCTGATGCACTCACGACCATCATCAGTTTCGCCGCGATCGGCATTTATCTTGCCTTCCAGATGATTGTCGTGGCGGCGTTGGCTGCGCGCTGGCGCGGATGGATTCCGTCCGGGTCCTTCACGCTGGGCCGATGGGGAACGCCGGTAACGGTCGCCGCGCTGGTCTACGGGGTTCTCGCGATTATCAACATCGGCTGGCCGAGAACCCCCGAAGCTCCGTGGTTCATCGATTATGCGGTCATCTTTTCGACCGTCATCGTCGTCGCTGCCGGTCTTGCCTATCTGTTGACCGCCAAGCCGACGGCTCTGAGAGCTAGCTTGGTCAAGGATACCCGCGCAAGTGAGGTTCTGTCTTAGGCTGAAAAGCGCGAGCGATGCCGGACGGACGCACGCAACGGTGGCTGGTCATTGCATCTCTCGGGCAGATTCTTCGGGAGATGTGCGCCGGCAAGGCGCAGATCCCTTACAAACGAATTCTCGCGGCTCCGTAATAATCTTGAATCTTTCGACTCCGTAATATCTTGAACGTTTCGGGATTCGCATCAGTAGCGTGAGAGTTGAAAGCTAGAATCGCACAAAGCAGTTGTGCGTTTGAATCGAGCTTTTGCGAACTTCCTTTATGTGCTCACGGTCCACCGTCTTCGTTCCCACTACTTTCGGGAAAGTGAAGGTGGGAAAGAGGAAATCCTTGCGTACGTGCGCGAGCTGGCGAGGAACATCAAAACCGGGCTTCTACCCATTCGCTGATATGAATAACGTATCCAGTCGGCGTCCAAGATGGCGAAGCATCCTTGCCGCAGTCGTAAAGTGTCGAGCGAGTTCTTGGCGTCGGTGGGCATCGAGGAAGCAAGGCGGCGGCCACGAGTGGTGCTTGAGGAGCCGGTGGACTTGGAGAGCGGCGAGAAGACAGGTTGGGTGGATCTATCCGCCGACTTCGCTCGCAGGCGAGCTGGAAGCCGTTCACCCGGAGGAGAGGGTGATTAGAAATACATAGCTACTCGATTCGGCGAAAAGCTCTCCGGCTGGACATTGGGCCTAGGTTGGCCAGTGGCGGCACGGCTCTACAATAAGACGCTGGAGATCGGAATTCATGGGGCGGAGCTTAAGAAGCCTCTGGCGGTATCTCAGGCGAATGGGAGCGGCCTGGCGGCAGTGTATTGCGGGGCGCGGACCAGAGCGCGCTGGGTAACGCATCCCCTCTTGGTTGGCGCTTCAGGGATGGTGTGGGACGGAATGAGCCGCAAAACCTCCCGGGGTCCTTCCAAGGCCCTGATTCTTCCCGTATAATCCGCGCCTTTTCGCGGTTACGGGGATCTCCCAATGGTTGTGATTCGGCTGCAGCGCGGCGGCGCCAATAAGCGCCCGTTTTTTC
>Ga0155948_1087_pt1 | contig 12112 bp, 13 predicted proteins | sample RifCSPlowO2_02_FD_107602 | JGI IMG/M metagenome (GOLD analysis project Ga0155948, IMG submission 107602) | Acidobacteria bacterium RIFCSPLOWO2_02_FULL_59_13
AATTCGCCTTTCGCAACTTTCGTACAAGGGATGTCAACAGAGCCAGACCGGTTCTAGACGCCCAAGGCTTTTGCGGCGCGTTTGTTGTCTTCCGGCTTCACCCACAGGATGGCGCCGTAGAAGCCGTCCCCTGAGGTTACGGCATCCACAGCCGTTACGTTTACCTTGGCGGCGGCGAGCTTTCCCAAAACATCGGACAGCGCGCCCACGCGGTCCTCTCCTTGGATCAGGAACCCGGTTTTCTTGGGACTTAATTTCCAACCGGCTTTGCGGGCTACCTGTGTAAAAGCCTTTGCGTCCACGGGAATGAAGTCCAACTGGGAGCGGCGGCCACTCGGAAACCCGGAGAACGCCAACAAATCTACTCCGGCCTGCTTCAACAAAGACAGGGCACGGAATGCTTCCCCTGGCTTGTTTGCTGTCTGTATATAGTAGTATTCGACTGGCTGAACCATCTCGGCCATAAGTCCTCCTTTATTCTGGGGTGTTAGCAGACCCTATCTTACATGAAAAATAACTCATGGGTTTCCGAAGAAGGGTTTCCGAAGATGGCTAAGGCTCAACGTAAAGTCTCAGCAAAGACCGTGGCTGGCAGGAAGGCCCGCTTCGACAACAAGAGCCCGGTGATCGGAAATAAATCGGCTAACGGCAGCTTGAACCTGTGTATCGGTTCCGAACCCTGCAAACCATTGCACGTCCGGTTCTTTGCGGAACCAGGTGATCTGGCGTTTGGCATACTGGCGTGTTTTCGTTTGAGCGTGGTAGAGAGCCTCTTCCAGGCTGATCCTTCCTTCCAAGTAGTCCAGGGCCTGGCGGTAGCCGTGGGAGCGAAAGGGAGGCGCAGTAGGAGGGTAGCCTTGGGCCAGAATACTGCGGACTTCTTCGACAAGTCCCTGCTCAAAGAGCGAACGGGTGCGCTGGTTGATTCGCTCGTAGAGCTCGGCGCGCGGCGGATTCAGTCCTGCTTTCAGCACACGAAAACCCTCCAAGGACTGACGACCCTGTCGGAATAGTTCGTGCATGGGCCGACGAGCTTCCAGGCAGACTTCGAGGGCGCGAATGAGCTTGGGCGTGTCATGGGGGTGGATAGTGGCTGCGGCAGCAGCATCCAGTCGCAGCAATAGGCGGTGCAGATACCCTTTATTCTTAACCGCGGCGCGTTGTTGCAGGCGCTGGCGCAAACGCGTGTTGCGAGGCGGTCCGGCAAAGAGGCCCTCGATCAAGGCACGGAGATAGAATCCGGTGCCGCCCACCACGATGGGCAGATGCCCGCAGGCAGCTACCGTAGAGACTACCTCTCTAGCTTGCCGCATGTATTCGCCCGCTGAAAATTGTTCGTCGGGTTCGAGAATGTCCAGCAAGTAGTGCAGAATGCCCTGCCGCTCCTCCAGCGTGGGCTTGGCAGTGCCCAGATCGAAGTGCCGGTACATTTGCAGGGAGTCGCAGTTGATGACCTCTCCCCCCAACTGCTGCGCCAGGTGGATTGCCAGACAGGACTTCCCGCTGGCCGTAGGGCCCACAACAGCCACCAAAAGGTGCGGAGCTTTTGTTACAGACCCAGTGCCATGCTCAGGTATTTCCACCATACCCATAGCGCCAGCAAAACCAGCAACACCAGAGTGCCCAGTACTTGCTGACGGCTCATTCCCATCCTAGACCCGTTCCCCTCATGGTGAATCCAAATCTGCTACTGTTAATCGCTTAGAATCAGCAACTCCTTCCCCTGCCCTAATATACAGCAACCGGGGAACGGGTCTAGTAATTCCACGGCAGGTTGTACAGATACACGAACTGAAGGCGGATGTCGTTGCCCGGAAATTCCGCCGGCAATGGGGGAAAGGGGTTGGAGAGGCGGATGCTGGCCAGCGCGGCGGTATCCATAGACTCTGTGCCGGAGCCGGAAACCAGCAGCAGGTCTGGAACAGCCCCGTTTTTTGAGATGGAAAACTGCAACGCCACCTTACCCTGCCTGCCCAGGCGGGCGATTTCCGGGATGACCGAATACCAGTTGCGCCGCACAATCAGATAGACCCGCAGCAAATAGGGGTGGAAGTCCACGCCCATGGGGTCGGAAAGAAGCTGCGGACCTGGAAGAGAAAAATTGGAATCACCGGGTCCGGTTTCGTCGAAGCCCCCTATGACGCCCTGGCCGCCGGAGGCGCGTTGCTGCGCCAGGCCGCGTAAGATGGATTCTGTCCCACGGCCGGGGGAGGTGATGGCCGGCAACTGCAACTGCGCTTGCGAAGGTAGTGGCTCCGGGGGACGAACCGGCTCTATCTCAGGGCCTTTGCCGGAAGCTTCCGGCGCAGGGCCTTCCGGGAAATTGGGAAGACCGATGGGCGGAAGTCGTTGTGCCCGAAGGTGTTCCTCGTCTCCGCCCAACCCCGGAGGTTCTCTTGCGGGAGCCGGGGAACGGTTGGGAAGCCGGGGAACAGCCGGTCTTTCCGGGTTCGGTTCCCTCGGCGGAATCGGTTCTCTCGGCTCGCTAGGTTCCGGCGGTTTAGGCTCCGGAACGGGTGCTACAATCTTTTCGGCGGGCGGCGGCTGGTAGAGCATAGTTACGTCCTGCTCCGGTTTGGGCAACACAAACTGGCGGGGAGAGGGACGAAACAGTTCCGGTTTCGTGATGAACAAAATAATCACCAGCAGGTGCCCGATGACGGAAAGAAGAAACGTCTCCCGGCGGCGGGCGCTGATCTGCCCCGTTTCCTGCTCGATTCCCAATGTGGAAAGCTCGTCCGACATGATCGCCTTAGGTTGGCGCGAAATCCGCCTCCGGAATAAATGTCAACGGCGCGGCTCAGCTTCCCCGCGCTCCTGCCGCCTATATCGGAGCCAGTGAAGAACCCAAACCTTTTTGGAGCCGCGCTGTGTGGTCATGGATTCTCTCCAGTATATGATGCGCCAACTCCAGAGCACGTCGCCCCTGTTTTCCGTCCACCGTCGGGACCTGTCTCAATTGTACATTGCGCAGGAACTCCTGAAGCTGTCTTTGTAACGGTTCTTGGCGGGGTGGGTCCAGCCGCCGGAAGGTGAGCTTTGGCTCGCCGCCAGAGTGCGCCACGTGCCCGCTGGCGGCATTTTCCACACGAATGACAACACCGTTCTGGCGGGCGTAGTCCACCGAAACGTACTCCTGCGGCTGGAACCAGCGCAGCTTGCGGACCTGCTCGGTGCTGACGCGGCTGGCCGTGAAGTTGGCCACACAGCCGTTTTGGAAGCCGATGCGCACGTTGGCGATGTCCACCTTGGGCGTCAACACCGGCAAACCGACGGCGTGAATTTCCTCCGGCTCGGAGTCCACCAGCGACAGAACAATGTCGAGGTCGTGAATCATGAGGTCCAGCACAACGTCAATGTCGAGACTGCGGGGCGAGAAAATGCTGAGGCGGTGGGCCTCAAAAAAAAGCGGCGAATGCGCGATGGCGCGCGCGGCCTCCACTGCCGGGTTGAAACGCTCCAGGTGCCCCACTTGCAGGATGCGGTTGTGCTTTTCGGCAGCAGCGATCAAGGCGTCGGTTTCGCCCAGGCTTGCGGCAATCGGCTTCTCGACCAATACGTCAATGCCCGCCTCCAATAGCTTGCAGCCGATTTCAGCGTGGGACTTGGTAGGGACGGCAACGCTGGCCGCCTGCACTTGTCCGAACACGTCTTGGAGGCTAGTGAAAGCCCGGCAGCCATACTCCTTTGCGATTTCTTCGCAGCGTGCGGCGTCAGCGTCAAAGATTCCCACCAACTCGGCTTCCGGCAACTCGTGATAGACACGAACATGCTGCTGCCCGAAGCGCCCGACTCCTACGACTGCGACTTTGGTGGGTTCAGTCATCGCTCGAAGGGCGATGTCGAGTGGATAAATCTTTCGCCGGGGCCATTCGCTTTTTCGTCACTGACCCGTTTGCCCGTCGCGACCTTCTCGGAAATAACGGTCCACCACGGCAATCAGACTTCTGAGAGTGTCGTCGGTGCGGGATTGCGCCTCGGACAGCCGGATGTGGGAGTCCACGAGCGCGTCAATCTTGGCGTTGACATCCTTAAAGCCCTCAGCCGTCACGTTGGCGAGGCGGGCAATCATCTCTTCGGTCCGCGCCTGCGCTTCCTGCAACAGTTGGATGTCAGAGGCAAAGCGCGCCTGGTGCTCAATAATAAATTCCATTCGCTTTTCGAACTCTTCGTTCGTCATGCTCTCTCCATCGCCTCTAAGCGCAGTGTAGCAGAGTTCTCCGAGCCGGGCCAAGCGGCTGGCGCCGATGACTGCGACTTTGGTGGGTTCACTCACAAGTTCAAGTGCAGATTCCTCGTGGAGTTTACCCTGAGCAACGCCGATGGGCTCGGAATGACATGGCAAGAAAAAGCTCACGGTGCGATGCAGCATTCGGTGCGGCTACCCGCTTACGAGGTAATACCTGTTGTAGTTTTGGTCCTATTAAGGCGGTCATTAATAAGTAGACATCCTCCATACTGGGCCCGGTATTGGCCCTGGCTTCATGCAGAGGGGATGTCCACATACATATGACCTCATTAATATCACGGACTGCTAGGGCATCGGCAATAGCGGTTTCTGGTCTGGACGCAACTGGAGATCGAAGGCATTGATGACGGAGGCTATGGAAGCGTAGTTGCCCATCAAAATCGTCAGTTCCACCACACCTTGCTTTCCGAACAGATGCACGGCACGGGCGAATGTGTCTGAGCTGACTTTTTTCTTCCCAAACAGCTCCCTGCCGAAGCGGATGATGAGCGCTTCCCTTTCGCCCAAACTGGCAGTATCTTTGCGATATTTGACGCTGTCTATAATCTCCTGCTCCAGGCCGGCCTTCAAAGCAGCGGGTTCATGCGCCGTCCACTCAAAGTTGTTGTCCAGCTCCCGAGCCGTCACCAAAATCGCCAGCTCCGTCAGGCGCTGGCCCAGATCGGTTTTGTAGCGGAGATACTGATTTTCCGCCAGCAAATGCTCTCCCAGTCGCGGGCTGTAAAGCCATATTCCGTATGGCCCTTGCAAGCCGAGCAGCGACCGGGTTTGTGGACCCACAAACAGGTCGTAGACCTTTTTCCCGTATTCATCCATCTCTTCCCGTTTGACCAAGGGAAGGCGGTTGCCCGAATCGGGATAGACATCTTTGGGAAACGCTTCCGCGGCTGTTTGCAATGAACCGCTGCTGGCGCGTGAGGGGGCTTGTTCCGATGGGTTACTCTGCCCGTACCCAACGGCCACGCTGGTTCCGATCGCCAGCAATAGATATCCGAAGCTGCCAACCAGTTTCATTTTCTTTCACCTCCCAGGGGAAAACTCAGGGAACACCCTTGGCTCGCTATCTTAATCACTTTCACAGTGTGTGTATAGTCCGAGCCGCGCTGCGCCTGCCTTGAGCGAATCGGAGCCGCGACCGTAAGGGAGCGGGCAATCTTCCACGCGAAACAAACGGCGGGTCCGCTTGCTGACGCGCGCGGCTCGGACTATACATAAACCCTGAAAATGGTCTAGCGGCAGGGTCCTAACCCGGATTTATCACCAGAGACCTACTCCGGCGAGAACTCTTTCAGTCCTTCTTCTGCGAGCGTCGGATGTTCTCCTCCTGGCGCTGTTTGGCGATGTCTGTGATGGTAGCCGCAATGGCGGGGTACCGCAGAAGGATTCGCTCCAGGGATGATTTGCGGAGCAAGTAGAGATCGCAGTAATCCACCGCCCTCACACTCGCCGTCCTGGGTTGATCGAGGATGAGCGCCATCTCGCCAAAGAATTGCCCGGGCGCGAGGGTGGCGTAAACCACTTTCTCATCCGCGGACACCACCTCCACCTCGCCTTTACTGATGAAGTACATCTCTTCACCCGAATCGCCGGCCCGGATGATGTAGTCGCCCGGCAGGAAAATGACGGGCTGCATTTCCAGAGCGATGGCGCGGATGAATTCCTCCGACGCCGTTCGGAAGAGCGGAACCTTTTGGATGATGTCCCGGTTCAGAAAGAGAGAGACTTCGGTCTTGAGGGAAGGCGGCAGTGTCGAAATGGCCAGCAATTCATCATAGCCGAGCCGCTTCTCCCAGAGGTACTCGTAGTAATCCAGAACACGCGCCTGCAAACCGAAAGGAATCTGCCGGTATTTCATGAACGCTTTCACTCTTTCCACCGCTTCCTGATGGCGGACGCGCGCCGGGTCAATGTTGGCCAGCAGACTCGCCATACTGCCGATGACGTACCCAAAGACGCCGACGCCCAGCAACGTTGTGAAAATGGTGTAGATCAACTCCGGGTCTGTGCCGGGGGTGATATCGCCGTAGCCGAGCGTTGACAGCGTCTGCACGCACCAGTACAGAGCGCGAAGATAGTTTGTAGTCTTGTCGTAACCGTGGTAAATCCCACGGAGCGCCAGCCAGCCGCAGGCGATCCAGTGCAAACTCAGGGTCATCCAGAACAGGAACAGCAAGAGCCGCACGAGATTGGGGTTTTCGAGTTCGCCCCGGTGCCAGCGGTGAATCCGCTGGCCAACCCGCCCCAGCTTGAGCAAACGAAACAGTTGCAGAAGCGGCGGAGCGGCGAAAGCGGCGAAAGGCACTGCTGCTGCCAGGTCGATTGCAAACCAATACCAGGGATACCGATGGGGCCTCGCCAATCTGGCCGGCGAGGATTGCGTGTCCCTCGGCCGGGTCTTAAACCGATACACGAGGATGTCGGCCGTGAAAACGATTGTGAACGCCCAGTCAAGGGGAGTAACTCGAGTCAGAGACTCATAATCAAGAACCAATCTCACAGGTATATCAATGGCGGCGACAATCGCCGTGACCCCGACAACCAACTCCCAACCCCATTGGAGCAAATTTGTGTACCTAGACATCTGTAACTCTCTTCAGGCTGTAGTCGCGCAAGCATACTTCATACAGGCTGCGAAGGACCCCCGCGAGCCACAGCGGTGGCCCGTGCAGGGATTTATCTTGGAATGAACTGCCAGTCATAAGAACCGCAACGGGTTTGGGGGCCTCCCGGAGTTGGCGAGTATACACCGTTGGTCTGAGTTGAGAAACGCTTTTTCGATGTGCCGTACCGAAGTGCCCTTACGTCGCTCCGAGGAGGTTATACAACAGCTTCTGGACTTCCGCACAACAATCCTTTCATAATTGACCCGCTAACCCGGCTGAGGCTTGCTGCGGCGCTTGCATTTGGCTTCGGTCAGGAGGTCTTCATTTTCATGAGTCAATCTATAGAGAAGCCTTCGAGGACAGCGGCCACGCGGCGCGGGTGGGTTGCGCCGCAACGCACGTCAGGCTTGGTGGAATCCGTCATTCGGGAAATGACGCGGCTGGCGATTGAGCACAAGGCCGTCAATCTCTCCCAGGGCTATCCTGACTTCCCTGCCCCTCACGCAGTGAAGGAGGCCGCCAAGCGGGCCATTGACGCCGACATCAACCAGTACGCCATCACTTGGGGAGCAAAAAATTTCCGTGACGCGCTGGCGCGCAAGGCGTCGCAGACGCTGGGCCGGGAGGTGAACCCGGAGACCGAGATCACGGTGACGTGCGGCGCCACCGAGGCGATGTTTGCCACCTTTATGGGTCTGCTCAACGCAGGGGATGAGGTCATTATCCTGGAGCCGTTCTATGAAAACTACGGGCCGGACTGCGCGCTGACGGGAGCGGTCCCGCGCTATGTGCGGTTGCGCCCGCCCCAGTGGCGCTTTGCGCCGGACGAACTGGAGGCCGCTTTCAACGAGCGGACTCGCGCCATCGTCCTCAACACACCCAACAATCCCACCGGCAAGGTGTTTGACCGCGAAGAACTGGAGAGCATCGCGCGCCTGTGCCGCCAGTGGGACGTGGTGGCCATCACGGACGAAATCTACGAGCACATCCTCTACGACGGCCACCGCCACATTTCGATAGCGAGTCTCGAAGGGATGCGGGAGCGCAGCATAACAATCAATAGCCTGTCGAAAACCTACAGCGTTACGGGCTGGCGGGTGGGTTGGGCGATTGGTTGCCCGCAATTCACCAACAGCATTCGCAAGGTGCACGATTTTCTCACCGTCGGCGCGGCGGCACCTTTGCAGGAGGCAGGCGTGACGGCGCTTTCACTGCCACAAAGCTATTACCAGCAACTGGCGGCGGACTACGCCCGGCGGCGAGAAAAACTGCTGGCCATCCTGGAAGAGTGCGGCTTCCGTTGCTACCGGCCCGGGGGCGCATACTACATCATGACGGACATTTCCGGCTTTGGCTTTCCCGACGATACGAGCTTTGTGGAGTACCTGATCCGCGAGATCGGCGTGGCAGCCGTGCCCGGCTCCAGCTTTTACCGCAATCCCGCCGGCGGCGCGCAACAGGTTCGCTTCACCTTCTGCAAGAAAGAGGAGACGCTGGAGGAAGCCGCCAAGCGGCTGCGCCGGTTGCGGGCGAGGTAGCCACAGCACGTTTTGTGTGCCGTGGGCTTGTGCTTACCAGCCACGCTTGCTGTGCTACAATAACACCCTTTAAGTATTGGAAATTCACGGAGGAAGACACCGCTTATGCTCGACGTTTTTCTGGTGCCGGAAATCACAGCGGAAGCCAACGGGGAGAGCGCCCCGATCCCATTGGGAGATGCCGCCGGAAAGCAGTATCTGCTCACGCTGGCGATTACCAAGATTGTCGAGCAGGAGTCGCTGGACGTGAGCATCTGGGGCTCGGCGGACAGCCAGGATTGGGGAACCAAACCTGTGATCTCTTTCCCGCAGAAATTCTACAAGGGCGTATACGAGCTGCTGCTGGACTTGAGCGGGCGGCCGGACATCCAACACCTGAAAGTCCAATGGGCCCTCCACCGCTGGGGCGTAGGTTCGCCAACGCCGCACTTCAGCTTCCTAGTGAAATTACAGGAGGCGGGCACAGGCGCGCGCGTCGCCTAGTCCGGCCTGGCTTGACTCTCAAAACCTTCTTGGCAAAACCCTCTTGACCTCCATTCACCTGGCATCTTCCAATCAGGCAAAAGTCGCGGAAATAACGCTTGGCGCACGCCTATGGGTCGAGCAGACCCGGGGGGATTCCCCTTGGAACTTCGAGTTGTTGCCGGGCATGGACCGTCTGCCGACATGCATTGAGGATGGCGACAGCTTCGCCGCCAACGCCGAGAAAAAGACGTTGCACTACAGCCGGTTTTGCGACGGACCGGTGCTGGCCGATGACTCCGGCATTGAAGTGGACGCGCTCGGAGGCGCACCGGGCGTTTACTCGGCGCGCTATGCCGGTCCGCAGGCTGAAGACGCTGAAAACAACGCCAAGCTGCTGGAGCAGATGCGCGGCGTATGCGCTGCAAAACGCACGGCGCGGTTTGTCTGCGAGCTGGCTTTGGCACGGCAAGGGCAATTGCTGGCGCGATTTCGCGGAGTGGCGGAAGGAATCCTGTTGGAAGCGCCGCGCGGCACGGGGGGCTTCGGCTACGACCCCTTGTTCTTCGACCCGGAAATCAACCGGGGCTTCGCCGAACTCGCGCCGGAAGGAAAACTCCAGCGCAGCCATCGCGGCAAAGCCCTCCGCGCCCTGCTGGAATGGCTTAGGGCGAACAGAACATCTATCTATAGCCCCTAACCAGACAACCGCGTTGCCACGATCAGCCAGATTCCCGCAGAGCTTCTGGTGGGTGCTATACTGAAATCCCTGCAAATCATGGCGGGTGATTCTTTACAGGGAGGTATCTGTGACATGCTGATGCGTATGGTGATCGTCACCGTCCCTCAGGAAAAGCAAGCGGAAGCCGAACAGATTTGGAAGAAAGGCTGTGCTCCCCTGATGACCCAGCAGCCTGGCTGCCTCAGCGAGCAGTTCCTTCGCAATCGAGACAACAAAGGGGAGATGATTTCGCTCCAGGCATGGGAAAACCAGGCGGCCGTTGACAAGTACCGCGCCAGCGAGGCCCACCAAGAAATCCTGCGGCACACCCGGGGTCTGATGGGCGTCTCCAAGGTCGAAGTCAAAACGTACGAGGTCATCGGCTGAGGGGCTGCACCATTTATCACAATTGCGGTATGTCCGGGCGAATCCTGCCGCTGCGGTGCCTGCATCGTGATTCCACAGAGAGTTGTGCGCGCCTGAGACAACCCTGGGATGTCTGAAGAGGAACGGGAAAACTGGGATGAACGGTTCCGTACGAACGATCATGCGGGCGCGGAGCCGGACCCGTTCCTCGGCCAGATCGAAGAATATGCGGAGTTGTTTCCGCCAGAGAGCCGCGCGCTGGACGTGGCCTGCGGAGCGGGTCGCAACACCGTCTGGCTGGCCGAGCGTGGCTGGGATGTAACGGCGTGCGACATCTCGCTGGTAGGCCTGCGAAGAACGCAAGAGTTGGTGCGGCAGCGCGGAGTCCGCGCGCATCTTTTTTGCCAGGACCTGGAAACCATTCTCCTTCCCGCCAACCGCTTTGACTTGATCGTTTGCTTTTTCTACTTGCAGCGCGAGTTGTTCCCCATTCTCAAAACTGCGCTGCGGCCTCAAGGTTTGATCGTATATAAGACCTACACTTTGGACCAGCAACGCTTTCCGGGTCGCCCACGCCATGAAGCGCATTTCTTGCGGCCACAAGAATTGTTGGAAGCCTTCAGCGACTTTCGGATTCTGTTTTATCAGGAGACCGTGAAGGATCGCGGCGTGGCGCAGTTGATCGCGCAGAAAACAAGTTGAGAAGGAAACCGGGGTGCAACGGGAAGGCCCGCGCAAAGGCTATAATAGCTTGGGACGACACAGATGAAAGCGGCTCTGGCACAGATTAACACAACGGTGGGGGACCTCGGCGGCAACGCCGCCAAGATGCGCCAGTACGCGCGACAAGCCCGCCAGGCAGGGGCGGAACTGGTGATCTTCCCGGAACTGTCGCTGTGCGGCTACCCGCCGCGAGACTTGGTGGACAAGCCCAGCTTCATCGAGCGCAACCGGCAAGAACTGGAGCGACTGGCCGAGGAGACGCCCGACATTGCATTGATCTGCGGTTTTGTCAGCAAGGCAGAAAACGACACGGGCAAGCCGGCCTGCAACAGCGCGGCATTGCTGGCCGGGGGCCAAGTGCGGTTTGTGCAATCCAAGATGCTATTACCCACCTACGACGTCTTTGACGAGGCGCGCTATTTCGCTCCCGCGCAACAACAAGCGGTCCTGCCGCTCTGCGGGCGGCAGTGGGCGCTGACCATCTGCGAAGATGTATGGAACGACAAGCATTTCTGGAATAAGCGCCTCTACACGCGGGACCCGGTGGAGGAACTGGCGCAACAGGGGGCAGAGATTCTGATCAATATCGCGGCCTCGCCTTATTCGATTGGAAAACGCAGGTTCCGAGCAGACCTGCTGCGGGCTGTGGCGGTCCGGTATCGGATGCCGGTGATCTTCATCAACCAGGTGGGCGGCAACGACAGCCTGGTGTTTGACGGATCGAGCGCGGTATTCGCCCCTGACGGTCACATCCTGGCGCAGGCCCTTTCATTTGATGAGGACTTGTTCTACTTTGACACCAGTAACTTCCAGGGAGATATCCATCCTCAAATTGAGGATCCGGAAGAGGCCGTGTTAGAGGCGCTGGTGCTGGGCACGCGGGACTACGTGCGCAAGTGCGGGTTTCAGGCGGTGTTGATCGGCTTGAGCGGAGGCATTGATTCGGCCTTGACAGCAGCCATTGCCGTGGAGGCTCTCGGTTCGGAAAATGTGCTGGGCGTGGCTATGCCAGGGCCATACTCTTCACCCTCCAGCCTGGAGGACGCCCGCACGCTGGCAGCAAACCTCGGTATCCGGTTGAGGGTGGTTCCCATCACAGGCATCTTCCAGAGTTATCTGGAAACGCTGCGGCCGGTGTTGGCCGATCAGCCTGTGGATGTGACGGAGGAAAATATCCAGGCGCGCATTCGCGGCAACATTTTGATGGCGCTGTCCAACAAGTTTCATTACCTGGTTCTCTCCACCGGCAACAAAAGCGAGCTGGCGATGGGTTACTGCACGCTGTACGGGGACATGGCCGGGGGTCTGGCCGTTATCTCCGACATCCCGAAAACCATGGTGTATCGGCTGTCGGCCCTGGCGAATCGTAGAAGGCCCGTGATTCCACAGGCCATCATGGAAAAAGCGCCCTCCGCTGAGTTGCGGTCCAACCAGAAGGACACCGACAGCC
>Ga0155948_1022_pt4 | contig 12104 bp, 13 predicted proteins | sample RifCSPlowO2_02_FD_107602 | JGI IMG/M metagenome (GOLD analysis project Ga0155948, IMG submission 107602) | Acidobacteria bacterium RIFCSPLOWO2_02_FULL_59_13
CCGGAGCCATCGGGGTTTGGTAAGTCTTTCCTGCCCAGGTGAATCCCGTGCCGGACTGACCCTCTTGGCCCGGGGCCTCCGCCGGAACCGTCCTTTATTTCTTTAAGATTTTTCTGGACATGCGGTTCCCGGCGAATGTAGAATAAGTTTTCGCTAAAGGACGAGGGTTATGCCCGGTACTACTCGATTTTATTTTTTTAGGAGGTGGGCCGGGAGTTGACTGCCCTCATAGCAGCCCAAGTTCGGCCCACTCGTTGAAGCGAGTGGGCTTTTTGCTTTTTAGGGCGATCTGATTACGGCTTGCCAAACAATTGATGGAGGTTTGAGATGATCATTTCGATGCAAGTAGGAGCCAGCCAGAAGGAAATAGACCACGTTTGCGAGTTGCTACAGGACTTGGGGTTCAAGCCCCATCCCATCTACGGCGTCGAGCGCGTGGTGATCGGAGCTGTGGGGAAGTTAGAACACAAGGAGAGAGCCATGGAGTCGGTGGAATCAGCGGCGGGGGTGGAATCTGTGGTGGCCGTCAGCCACCCGTTCAAGTTTGTGAGCAAAGAGTTCCGACCGGAAAAAACCGTAATCAAAGTGAACGGCTGGGGCATTGGCGGACCGGAGTTCATTGTCATTGCCGGACCGTGCTCGGTTGAAAGCGAGCAGCAAATCCTGGAGACCGCCGAGGCTGTCCAGCGGGCTGGGGCGCACATCCTGCGCGGAGGAGCCTTCAAGCCCCGCACCTCCCCCTATGATTTTCAGGGCCTGGAAGAAGAAGGGCTGAAGCTGCTGCGCAAGGCCAAGGAACTGACCGGCTTGGCTATCTGCACCGAAGTCATGTCGGTGACCGACGTGGACCTGGTGGCCGAATACGCCGACATTTTGCAAGTCGGCGCGCGCAACATGCAGAACTTCAACCTGCTGAAACGCCTCGGCAAGATACAGAAGCCCGTCATGCTCAAGCGCGGCCTCAGCTCCACCATCAAAGAGTTCCTGCTTTCCGCCGAATATATCTTTTCCAGCGGCAATCCCAACGTCTTCCTCTGCGAGCGCGGCATCCGCACCTTTGAGACGTACACGCGCAATACGCTGGACCTGTCGGCGGTTCCTGCCTTGGAAGAGCTGACGCACCTCCCCATTATTGTTGATCCCAGTCACGGCACCGGCAAGCGGTCGTTAATTCCGGCGATGGCGCGGGCTTCGGTGGCTGTGGGAGCCGACGGCCTGATGCTGGAGGTCCACCCCAACCCGGAAAAAGCCTTCAGCGACGGGCCGCAATCGCTGCGATTGCCGGATTTTGAACGGCTGATGCGGGAATTGCAGCCGTATATCGAGCTGTGGAAGCAATCACGCGCCACAGCCCAGGCTGCCGCGTCGGTCAGCAAGGCCTGAAGCGAATGGTGGTTCCCGGGTAATGTGAAAATGGTTTAGCGAAGCGGAGGGGCGGCTTGGGGAACCGGGCCGTCGGATTTCCCGGATGGGTCCGGAGCCTTTCGGTTGGGCCGGGTAAACAGGTAGCCGGGTTTGGCGCGGACGGTCAGGTTGGGCCGGGAAACGGTCACGCGAATGGGGTGAAAGCCGGGGCTGTCCAGATTATTGGGACGATACGTGAGTAGATACTGGTTGCGCAACTCCCGCCCAATGCGGTCCAAGGCGCGCTCCAGTGCGGCCTGGTCGCCGGAAGAGAAATCCTGTCCTCCCGTGCCGGTAGCAAAAAGTGTTAGAGGGTTGCCTCCCAGCCATGATTTCGTCGAGCTGACCAGTTCGGTGATCAACTCCAACAGATTGACGTTGGCGGCTCCCCAATTGGTTTGTGCATCGGGAGTAGGAGGCTGGTTGGCGGGCAGGGGCCGCGCGGCCACGCCTGGCGGAAACGGTGAGGAGACGCCTTCGCCCGCCGGTCGGCTGAGCAAGCTTTTCAGGGAGCCCAAACCCACGGTATAAACGCTCACGCCCAGTTGCTGCGCGCCCCGCAATACGAGTCCCTGGGAGTTGCCGCTGCCCTGGTCGCGCGCCTCCGATATTGCAATCACCACCTTGCGCCGTCCCTCAGCGCGCTGTTGCAAGAGGAATACCGCGCGGGCGATGGCGTCGCTCAACCGGACTTGCTCGCCGCCCGGAGAAAGCTTTGCCAGGGCCGCTTCCACCAGTTCGTGATCGTCCGTAAAGTCCTGCACCAGCTTGACGTTGTTGTCAAAGGCCAGTACGGCTGCCTCGCCCGTTTCCCCCAGAATCAGTTGGGTGAACAAAATGCCCGCTTTGCGCACCTCCGGCAACTGGGTTGCCACGCGCGAACTGGTCTGAACTACGATGACGAGCGAGATGGGGTCCCAGCTCAGGTCGAAACTCTCTATCTTTTGCTGGACGCCGTTGTCCTGAATGGTGAACTCGTTCTTGTTCAGGTCGGTAACAAATTCCCCGGAGGCATTGGTTACGGTCACCGGCACCGTAACGACTTCGATCTCCACGGATATGCTGTATTGCTGCTCCGGTTCGGTGCCGGGGTTGTCCGGCTCTGAAGGAGGCTGGTTGCTGAACTGGGCTCCGGCTCCAGCGGGAGCAAAGATCACTCCTGCCAGCAGGCCTGCCAGCAGGACGCCCCTCAAAATCGCGGCCCGCACGCCCATAACGTCATTTTGTCATAGGAACGCCGCCCCCCACAAGACGCACTCCGGCTCCGGGAGAGAATTTCCAGCGGCTTTATTGTGAAAACGCCCTTCCCCAACTGCATCTGTCCCGGATTTCTCACCAGCCGCAGAGCGCCGGAGACGCGAAAGAATCTAGCCCATTTTCACATTTGGTGTAGAGCGAATCCGAGCCGCGACAGTAATGGAGCGGCCACTCTCTTCCTTATGGTTCAACCGCTGAGCGCTTTGCCCATGCTATACAGCAATCCTGAAAACGCTCTAGCCCAGAGGGCAAGCCCTGGGAAACAGGCTTTTAGTGTAGACCGTCAGATCCCGGCTTGAAATATCAAGGGGAACTGAGAAGAATAGTTCTGGTTAAAGGGTACGCCGGACTTGAGCACACCGTAAGCCAGACCGAGGAGCTGGCGCATGGCAGCACCGACAATGACCATAGGAAGCTTGCCTCGGAGAGCCAGGCGGCGGGCCAGTCCGCGAATTAAGGGATTATGGCGAGAGCCACCAGCGCAGGCATGTAAAGGGCCTTGCGAACGCGGGATGAGCCGATCTTGGACAAGCGTGTGCGGCGGAGGGACTACCAGGATTCATCTGGTTGCCGCGGATGCTCGCACGGCCATAACCTTTGCTCTTGCTCTCTCGCCGGGCCAGGCCTCCGACGCGGTCGCAGGCCGCGAACTTCTGGGAGGCATCGGACCGCTGCCCGCGCCGCTGCATCTCATCATGGACCGCGCCTACGATGACAACGAGACTCTCCAACTGGCTCTGGACTTTGGCTGCATCCCGGTGGTTCCGCCCAAAAGCAATCGCCTGCAGCCCTGGCAGTACGACAAAGCCATGTACCGCCAGCACAACGAGATCGAGAGGCTCTTCCGCCCTTCGGCGTTGACCAGTGTGGTGAGCTTGTCGAACCCCAGACTCAAAGGCTTCCGCCGCATCTTCTCCCGCTTCGATAAGCTCGATGTCGTCTTCCTGGCTTTCCTCAACTTCGCTCTGATCGTCGAGGCCCTCCGTTAGTGTTAACATTCCCCAGGACAGCGGGGCGAGGGAATCTCCGTCTGTTACTGCGAAATCACCCCGGTCTCCTCTACCCCGCCTACGCATCGCGGACAGCGAGTTGGCAAGAGAACTTCCACTACCTCCTCTACTCTGTCCGGAATCTCCCGCCGACAGCGGTGGCCGTACTCCTGGCTTGCTTTCCGTCCCGGTTTTTGGAGATTCGCTTTCGGGTGTTGCCGCGAGAACGGCGCTGCCTGTCGCTTCATTGCTCGCAGGGCCTCTTTCAAAGCCCGTCGCAGACGCTCGTTCTCCGCTTGCAGTCTCTCGATCTCCCGCTCCAAACGAGCGATCTTCTCCAAATCCATTTCCTGCGCCACATCGCCAGATTACCTACTCTCCCCAACAGCGCAACTGCATTCCGAGCATTCCGATACTTTGTGCCTTTACGCTAAACAAGTACGAAAGAGGCGTGGGTCGCCGCAGCGGCTCAAGCCCCTATTTGATTTGGCAAGAGCCTGCGGCGCGACGCCAAAAAGCTCCCCAGCAACAAAACGTAAACGGGGACGTACTCCAGCAACTTGTACACGGTCTCCTCCTGCCACAGGCCCAGGGTTTGATACGGAATGAGCACGTGATAGTACAGGAAGACTGTCACCGTCCACAGTAGCAATGCGGGATTGGGATAGATAGCCAGCAGCGGCAGCATCCAGGTCAAGTACCAGGAAGAGATATTCGGCCCAAAAAGCAATACGGTGCCGAGGATCAGTAAGGAGGCTCGGGCCGGTGGCACTTTGCGAACGAGGCAATACACCATCGCTGCCGCCACGATTGCCAGATAGATTCTCCACGCAGCCAAATTCGTCTCGGACAACTGTCGAATGAAATAGAAGAGTCCGTCGTTGTTTCGGAAGCTCCTCATGTACCCGCCGAGCGCCTGAGGGAAGGCCTGCCAGGCCGTTGCATATGGGGCGAAGAGCGCCGCCCCCACCAGCGCCGGAACCCACACCAGCCTCCAGGAGGTGCGAGCGAGAAACACGGGCAGCAGGAATCCGGCGTACAACTTGGAGAGTGCCGAGGCGGCCAGCGCAGCCAGCGACCGCTTCTGCTGCCCCTTTTCAAACCAGAACAAGGCCAATACAAACGCAAACACCGGCAGCGAATCATTGTGTCCGCTGGCGGCAAATTCCACCATCGTCAATGGACTCCAGGCATAGATGATGGCCCGCGCAGGCGAAACTCCCAGCATCGGCAACAATCGGAACAGCAACAGCACCACGCCCAGGTCAAACAGAACGAAGGGGAGCTTGAGAAAGATCACGTGGTCGCTCGCCATGGCCGACAGCCAGTACAGCCCTTCCAGCAGCGGCCCATAAAAGGTGGGAAAATCAGGGCCAACCACCGCCGGGTACGTCTCATCGCGCAGAAAGGCCACGGCCGGGTCCGAGGGATGGACCTGGTACGGGTTGAAGCCCGCCTGCTGCACCTTGCCTTCCCACCGATAGCGGTACGGGTCGTCGGAAAGTGAAGGATAAAGAGGCAGCAGAGTAACGCGAAATATCAGGCCTGCCCCGAAAATGATTCCGAGCAGCGCCGGGCGCGGTGAAATTTTTTCCGAGAGAAAGACAGAAACAAAGTACAATACTCCCAGAAGGAGGCTGAGGAAGATCAACGATTCCACCCGCTCCTTCAGGTTGTTGAGCGCGTAGATCCGCAGATACGCCATTTCCATGACACATGCCACAGGCACGAGCCACAGCCAGCTTGGACGTAAAGAGTGCCCCTTGCTGTCTCCGGACTTGTTCACAGAACGGCCTTTTGCTCTGATGAATTCCAATAGCATCCCCGACAAGTGCCGTTCCAACTATTTGGACCAAAGCAACGACCAGGGGAGTTTCTACAACAAGTTAGAACGGCACAAGAACCTACACCAATGGAATTTCTAGCTTTCTTTCTGGCAGCGGAAAACCCCGTCCTCTTATACGTGCAACGCGTTTTCATGAAGGACCCCTTTCAGGGGATTTACCAGCCCAATGGCTTTGATCTGCTCTTGTTGATCCCCTACTTCGGCCTGCTGGCAGCCCTGGCCCTGTACGGCTTGCACCGCTATTATCTGGTTTACGCTTACTATCGGCATCGGGAGAACCGTCCGGCGCCGCCCGCAGGGCCGCTCCATCCTCTGCCGCGCGTAACGGTGCAATTGCCTCTTTACAATGAGCGCTACGTGGTCGAGCGGCTGATTGAGGAAGTCTGCCGCACGGAATATCCGCGCGAACTGCTGGAAATCCAGGTGCTGGATGACTCCACGGACGAGACCTCGGAGCTCGCGCGGCTTTCTGTGGAGCGGTATGCGGCGCTTGGGTTTCCCATTCACTACTATCACCGCGACCACCGGGAGGGCTTCAAGGCCGGGGCGCTGGCCGAAGGACTGCGCCAGGCCACCGGAGAATTCATCGCCCTGTTTGACGCCGACTTCCTGCCGCCTCCCGACTTCCTGCAAAAGACGCTGCCTTATTTTCATGACCCCAAAATTGGCATGGTACAGACCCGGTGGAACTATATCAACCGGGGCTATTCGCTGCTGACCCGCGTAGAGGGCATTTTGCTGGACGGCCACTTCGTCCTGGAACACGGGGCGCGGTCTCGCTCCGGCTGCTTTTTCAATTTCAACGGCACGGCGGGCATCTGGCGGCGTTGCGCCATCGAGGAAGCCGGCGGCTGGCAGCACGACACCCTCACCGAAGATACCGACTTGAGCTACCGGGCGCAGCTTCAGGGCTGGAAATTCCTCTACCTGCCCGAGATCGAATGCTTCAGCGAACTGCCGGTGGAGGTCAACGCCTTCAAATCCCAGCAGGCGCGCTGGGCCAAAGGATTGATCCAGACCGGGCGCAAGCTGCTGCCCACGCTGTGGCGCAGCAGAGAGCCGTTGCGCGTGAAGATCGAGGCCACCTTCCACCTGACGGCCAACATCTGCTATCCGCTCATGAGCCTGATGGCGGCGCTGCTATTGCCGGCCATCATCGTGCGTTTTTACCAGGGCTGGTTCCAGATGCTCTATATTGACCTGCCGCTGTTGCTGGCCTGCACTTGTTCTGTTTTCACTTTTTACCTGACCGCGCAGCGGGAGTTGTGCCCCAAAGACTGGAAATCCAGCATCAAGTACATGCCCTTGTTGATGATGGCCGGACTGGGGCTGGCCGTCAACAACTCGCGCGCCGTCCTGGAAGCCCTATTCGGCGTTCGCTCCGAGTTTGTGCGCACCGCCAAATACCGCATCGAGGCGCGCCACGCCCGCGTCGTGAACAGGAAGTACCGCCACCGGACCCAGTGGATGGCGTATCTGGAAATTCTGTTGGGCTGTTACTTCATCTTCGCGCTATACTACGCGGCCAGCAACGGATATTACCTGACAGTACCCTTCCTGTTTTTGTTTGTCGGCGGATACCTGGGCGCAGGGTTGCTGTCGCTGTTTCAGGATCAGTGGGAAAAGTTGGAAATCTCATGGTCGCAAAAGCTGGCGACTCTGTTCCGGCCTGTTGCCAAGGGCTTCCAGCAACCCTAGCGGCGGGAGCTTCTTCCTTGCCAAATCGAAAATTCTATTTCTGTATCGCGCTCGCAGCGTGGTTTGCGGCCAGTCTGGTATGGGCGCAGCAACGCGAGTCGCCGAACGAATATCAAAGCCGCCGCGCCGCCCTGCGCGAAAAACTCGACAACGGCTTTGTGATTCTCTACGGCAACAGTGAACCTCCAGGGTCAGAGGCCTACCACCGTTTCTGGCAAGAAAGCAATTTCTATTACCTGAGCGGCTACGCCGAGCCGGGAGCCGTCCTGCTGGTAGCCCCGCGCAAGAACAACTCAGGAGCTTCCCTTCCAGAAGAAATCCTGTTTCTGCCCGAGCGCAACCCGCAAGAAGAACCCTGGACCGGAGTAAAACCCGATCCCGGCGACCCAGACACGACAGTCAACACCGGCTTTGTCAAAGTCCAGGGAATGAAAACGCTGGATAGCGAAGTGGCACGCTACGCAAAGCAATATTCCACGGTTCTCACCTTAATGCCGAACCCGCACAGCTCGGAGCCGGAAAGCTCGGTCGCGCAAGTCCGGCTGGACCGGCTCAAAAAACTGCTTCCTTCCAAGACGATCCGCGATGCCCGCGCCCTGATCACTGGCCTGCGCCAGGTGAAGTCGGATAGCGAGATCAAGCTGATCCGGCGCGCCACCGATTGCACCATCAAAGCGCATCAGGAGGCTTTGAAAAAGGTGCGGCCCGGCTTGTTTGAGTACGAAATCGCGGCCCTGATCAAATACACTTTTGAGCGCAGCGGCTGCGAACGGCCGTCTTTCGACCCCATCATCGGCTCCGGCCCGCGCTCCACGGTCCTGCACTACAACCGGAGTTCCGAGCAAATGCAGGAGGGCGGCCTGGTGGTGATGGACGTGGGCGCCGAGTACGGACGCTACGCCGCCGACATCACGCGCACGCTCCCCGTCAACGGCCGCTTTACGGAACGCCAGCGGGAAATCTACGCAATCGTGCTGGGAGCGCAGAAAGCCGCCATTGCAGCGGTTCGCCCGGGCATGAAGCTCTTTGGGCGTGGGTCCGACAGCCTGCACCAGATCGCCTACAACTACATCAACACGCACGGAAAAGACCGGGACGGCAAGCCGCTCGGCAAATACTTTATCCACGGCTTGAGCCACCACGTCGGCCTGGACGTGCACGACCCGGCCCAACTCAATGCTCCCCTCCAGCCCGGCATGGTCATCACCATTGAGCCGGGCATCTATTTGCCGGAGGAAAACATCGGTGTCCGCATCGAAGACATGATGCTCGTTACCGAGAGCGGCGCTGTGCTGCTCACCGAAATCCTACCCCGTGAAGTGGAAGAAATTGAGATGTTGATGGCCCTGCAATAGCAGCCTCTCCTGCGGCCTCTCATTGAAGGTCTGTCGGGCGCTCCCTATTTCAGCTATAATTTAGTCATGAAAAACTTTCAATGGATTTTCGGATTCCTGTTGATTTTTCTGGCCATTCCCGTTCATGCGGCTGACCTGACGCTCTTCGGCGGCGTGCAGAATCCCGGAAAACTGACGCTGCGTTCGGCCGCGAGTCCCACTCTGCTCGATCCCCGAACCTTCGGCACGTTCGGGATGCGCGTCAGTCAAGGCCGCGTAATTGGAAGCGAACATACGCTGGCCTACAGCCCCAATTTCATCTCCAGCGACAACAGCGCCTTCATGTACAACAGCAACTTCATAGTGCAGGCTCCGCTGGGGCCTGTTCGGCCGTACGCGACAGCGGGGGTCGGGATCGTGCACATCGGCGGCGACTCGGCGCAGTTCATCACGGGCGGCTTCCTCACAGGCAACAAATTCGCGGCCAACTACGGCGGCGGCGTGAAGTTGAAGCTGGCCGGCCCGGTGGGAATCCAGATTGACGCACGCGGCTATAGCATTCCCAGCGTCCTCGAGGAAACCTTGAACGTGATCGAAGTAAGCGCCGGGTTCGTCTTCACGTTCTGAGCCAAGCGTTGATCTTGCCGCATCCTTCGACGACAAACGGCTATCGCTGCTTTAGACCGTTTTCACGGTTGGTGTATAGTTCCTGGCCGGTGTAGCCACGGCACGCTTTTTGTGCCGTGGGTTGGTTCTTTTCCGTAGCCCAGCCGTTTACGGCTGGGTCCGCGTTCCATGCGGGTTTTCAGCCCCCTTTAGGGGGGCCTATATAGCAACCGTGGAAATGCTTTAACGAACATTATCAGTTATAATTAGAGAAGAAACCTGTCTCTCTGGAAGAAGGCCTGATCCAGCGTGCGTTTCCGAGGGCAGACAAATCGAATAGAATCAAAGGGATTGGAGTCTAAATGATTGCCGCCACACAGTTGCGTCCAGGCGTTGTCATCAAGCACGACGGAGATTTGTTTACCGTATTCAGCGTTTTTCACCGCACGCCGGGCAATTTGCGGGCTTTCGTGCAGGCCAAGCTGCGCAACTTGCGCTCGGGAGCCATGATCGAGCACCGCTTCCGCTCCGAGGATCGCATCGAACAGGCCATCCTGGACAAACACGAAATGGAATACCTGTACAGCGACGGCGAAGACTACCACTTCATGAACACGGAGACTTTCGAGCAAATCCACCTGACAAAAGAAGTCCTGGGCGACACTGCCAACTACCTGACGCCGAACGGGCAAATCAAAGTTGAGTTCTACGAAGGCAGCCCGGTAGGCATCGAGCTGCCGGCGTCAGTGGACCTGACCGTGGTAGAGACCGAACCCGGCCTCAAGAGCGCCACCGTCAGCAACGTTACCAAACAGGCCAAACTGGAAACGGGCCTGGTCGTACAGGTCCCCGGCTTCATCGAAGCAGGGGAAAAAATCCGGGTAGATACGACCGAAGGCAAATACCTGGAGCGGGCTAAATAACGTCTCCCCATCCCCACGCATTTTTCTAGACCCGTTTCACAAAGGCTGTATCCCGCATACTCTTGTGCTGTCATCCTGAGCGAAGCGAAGGATCTGCTTTTGCTGGTGTTGGAGAGGATACAGCAGGCGTCAAACGGGTCTAGCCCGCCGGCGACGCCAAAACTTCCTGAGCGGCGGCGACCGCCGCTCCGCGTTGCGCGCGGTAGCCAATTTCCACCAGCACGGACTCCAGGGCGTTGAGCAACATCAGAACGCAAGAGGCATTGGCCGTCTGGCCCATCAGCCCAATGCGCCAGAGGCGTCCTTTCAACTCGGCCAACCCGCCCCCGATCTCAATGTTGAATTGCTCCAACAGGCGGCCCCGGACGCGGGCATCGTCCACGCCATCCGGGACACAGACCGTATTGACCGTCCAGGCCCTCACTGCCGGGTCTGGCACAAACATCTTCAAGCCCAGCGCCTCCAATCCGCGCACCAGCGCTTCATGGCTTTGGCGGTGCCGCGCCCACCCCGCTTCCAAACCTTCTTCCAGCAGAAGCCGCAGAGCCTCATGCAAGGCGTACATCATGTTGACGGGAGCCGTGTGGTGGTAGCGGCGCTCCTTGCCCCAATACTTCTCGACCATGCTCAAGTCCAGGTACCAGCTTTGCACGGGCCGCCGCCGCTTGCGCAGCAACTCCGTGGCGCGCTCCCCCACGGTGATGGGAGCCAGGCCCGGCGGGCACCCCAGGCACTTCTGCGTCCCGCTGTAGGAAACGTCAATGCCCCAGCCATCCACCTCCACCGGCACGCCGCCCAAGGAAGAAACCGTATCCACGACCAGCAACGCCCCTGCCTCTTGCGCGACCTGGCGCAACGGCTCCAGCGGCTGGCAAACGCCTGTAGAGGTCTCGCTGTGCACGACGGCCAGCAGCTTCGGGCTTTTGCCGCTGAGCGCGCTCCGTACCTGGTCCGGGTCCGCCGCTTCCGCCAAGGGATGCTCGATGCGGATCAGCTTGCCGCCGCAGCGCTCCACGATCTCGCACATGCGCGCGGCAAAGACTCCGCCCACGATCACGGCGGCCTCGTCGCCCGGCTCGAGGAAATTGATGATGGCCGCTTCCATGCCCGCGCTGCCGGTGCCTGCGATGGGAAACGTGACGGCATTGCGGGTGCGAAAGACCTGCCGCAGTTGCTCTTGCACCTGGTCCAGAACCTGCAAAAAGCAGGGGTCCATGTGACCGATGACCGGCAGGCTGAGCGCGCGGTATACGCGGGGGTCCACCTCCGTCGGACCGGGACCCATCAACAAACGTTTGGGAATCTGAAGCGAAACATTGCTGGTGCTCATCTTGTTATTCTCCATTTGAAAATCCGTTCTTGCGGACGAAACGAGCGTGGTTTGTCAGATGACGTTCCTCTCCCGAGCACAAAACCGCGCTGCCCGTAAAGAGTTCCGGGAATGAAGTCTCTCAACCAGAACTGCCAATTTACCACGTCCTGTAAGCCGTTCCAAACAGAGGGCGGCTTGACAAAGCAATTTTGACTCCTATAGATTCACTGCACTTTATGGAGACGGACGCCAATCGGCCTGAACTGACGAATGACCCCGAAGAGCAAATGCACTGGCTGGCCTTGCGCCTGGTTCCGGGACTCGGCAACCGGGTGGCCGGACGCCTGCTCAAAACCATCGGCTCGGCCACCGGAGTGTTCCGCGCCTCGCCGACGGAGCTGGAAGCGCTGGGGGTCACTTCGGCAGTCGTGCGCAACCTGGCAACAGGCACGGTGTTTGAAGAAGCGATTCGCGAGGTAGAGAAGGCGCAACAACTCGGCATTCGTATCGTCACATGGCAGAGTGAGGCCTATCCCCCGCTGCTGCGTGAAATTTTCGATCCGCCCCTTGTGCTCTCCGCGCTGGGTGATCTGTCTTTGTTGGCGTCGCCGTCGGTAGCCGTTGTGGGGACGCGCAAGGCCACTGCCTATGGCCGGGGCATGGCGGAGCGGCTGGCAGCCGATCTGGCTGCGCGGGGCTTGACGATCGTCAGCGGCCTGGCGCGCGGCGTGGATG